>Ga0066652_100001378_pt1 | contig 12607 bp, 6 predicted proteins | sample GraSoiAngelo_101_FD_71413 | JGI IMG/M metagenome (GOLD analysis project Ga0066652, IMG submission 71413) | Grasslands soil microbial communities from the Angelo Coastal Reserve, California, USA - 14_0903_02_30cm | ecosystem: Environmental > Terrestrial > Soil > Grasslands | place: USA...
CGGCGGCGCGTGAACCACGCGAGCCACAAGCCGGTGAGCACCGGCAGGAACAGCAGGAAGTAGCCGTTGGTCAGCGACTGCAGCAGCCAGGCGGTCCCGGCGACGAACAGCCAGCGCGCGCGCCCGTCCTCGTAATACGCGTGGAGCGCATAGAGGATGACCGGCAGCCACCAGCAGGCGTAGAGCTGAAGGTGCCCGATTTGGCTGGTGCGATACGGCGCGAAGGCGAAGGCCAGCCCGGCGCAATAGGCCGCGGGTACGCACCCGGTGAGGCGGCGCACGAGCGCATGCGTCGCCAGTCCCGACCACCAGGTCGACGCGATCAACACGAGGTTGTAGGCGAGGAGCGGCGACCCGCCGAGCCACTGGATCGGGGTCGTGATCGGCGAGAGGCCGGCGACGTGCTCGGTCAGCGCGAACGTGTCAGCGATGGGCCAGTAGTAAGGCGCGTTCCACCACGCGCGGGTGAGCGGGACGGCGTGCGCGTTCCACCAGATCAAAAAGGTGACGAGCAGCGGATCGCCGGGGTCGTGCGTGAAGCGGCTGGCGAGATGGAGGGGGAGCGGCCACGCCCACGCGAGCGCGAGAGTGAGGTAAACGGCCGCGGGTACCACGACCCGCGACCGTCCCCAATCTTCAGTCTTCAATCGTCAGTGCTTACTGGCCCGAGCCCCGGGTGGTCGGGGCCGCCCCCGCGAAGGGCTTCCGCGGCAGCTTGTCGTCGCGGTTCGCCGCGAGGTAGGCGAAGGACGCGGCGATGGTCGCGTTCTTCATCATGTCGCCGGGCTGCAGCCGCTCGTACGAGTCGAGGTTCGTATGGTGGGTCATGGTGTCGTACTCGACGGCGTCCTGGATGAACTGGAAGCCGGGGAGTCCGAGCGCGTCGAACGACTGGTGATCGGTGCCGCCGGTATTGCGGCTGGTCAGCGCGGTCATGCCGATGCTGCGGAACGGCTCCATCCACTCGCGGAAGATCGGCGAGACGGCGTCGTTCTGCTGGAGGTAGACGCCGCGGATCGCGCCGGTGCCGTTGTCGATGTTGAAGTAGCCGGCGAATTTGCCATGTTCCGGCTTCAGGGTGTAGCCGGTCTGGCAGCCGCCGCGTCCGCCGCCCCGCTGCGGGGCGGCCGCCGGCGCCGCGGCCGGCGCTGCGGGCGTCGTGGTCGCCGCCGTGGTCGTGGCCGGGGCCGCGGGCGCCGCGCCGCGCTGACCGCCGCCGGGTCCGGCCGGCGGCGCATCATTGCAGGCGCCGAAGTGGGCCTTCACGTAGTCGCGCGAGCCGATGAGGCCCTGCTCCTCGCCCGTCCACAGCCCGATGCGGACCGTGCGGCGCAGCGGGACGCCGGTCTGCTTCAGGATGCGCATCGCTTCCATCATCGCCGCCGAGCCGGCGACGTTGTCGGTCGCGCCGGTCGACGCGTGCCACGAGTCGAAGTGGGCGCCGAGCATCACGATCTCGTCGGCCTTGTCGGTGCCGCGGATCTCCGCCACGACGTTGAACATCGGCGGGTTGGGGATGTAGGTATTCTTGATGTCGGCCTCGATCGTCACCGGCAGGTTCTTGCTCGCCATCCGCGCGAGGCGGCCGTACTGCTCGGCGGGAATCGAGATCCGGGGCAGGCCCGCGGTCGGCTCGGCGTTGCGGTCGCCGCCGCCGATCGTGTAGATGCCGTGCCCGCGAGGCGCGGTCGACAGGAGGCCGGCGGCGCCTTCGGACTTGAACCAGGCGTTGCGGTCGAAGGGCGCGCCCTGGCCGAAGCCGCCGCGTCCGCCGGCCTGGCCGCGGCCGCCGGCGGCGGGATTCGCCACGCCGAACTCGGGCGCCGGGTTGGCCGCGAGCTCCATCTTCTGCAGGTCTTCGGCGGTTTCGCGGGTCGACGGCGCGGTCCAGTACGCGGCGACGTCCGGCGCCGCCTGGGTCAGGATCCACTTACCTTTCAGCTTGCCGGCATATTTCTGGAGATCTTCGGCGGTCGTCTCCGTGATGAGGGCGACCTCGCCGCGGACCAGGCCGTTGGTGCCCGGCGTCCAGCTGGTGGGGGTGCCGGGAATGGGGAAGGCCTGCGGCGCCACGGCGGCCATGTAGAACTTGTCGTTGGTCCAGCCGTAGGCGAACTGCGACGCCTTGTCGGCCCAGGGCTCGAGGGCCGCGTTCTGCAGCCCCCACTCTTTCATTTTTGCCACGGCCCATTCGCCCGCCTTCTGCACGTTGGGCGATCCGGTGAGCCGCGGCCCGTGGACGTCGGTCAGCCAGCTCGCAATCTCCATGACTTGCGAGGTCTGGGCGTTCATGCCCTGCTGCTTGATCTTGTTGATGGCCTCGTAGTCGATCTTCTCGCCGGCGGCGCCGAGCGGCAGCGCCACGGCCGCCGCGACGAGCACGGTGCACGCCCAGGCAAACTTTTTCATCCTCTTCCTCCACCGAAAGCATAAGGAGCCGATCACAGAAACGCAAACGCGGCGACATGGTTGTAAACCCGCGCGCGGCGGCCAATTTGTTGGCCGGCGCGTGAACTCGCGCTCGCGGTGCGGGTTAACGGCGATCGGGGGGCTGGCCGATCGTGGTCCGGCGGTTGCACTGCGACCCACGACCATCGGAGATCCGGTTATGACATCTGTGCCTGCGCCCGCCAATCAGCCCGAAGCGCCGCTCTTCACCGACGGCCTCGGCGACCGCGTCGTCGCGGTGGACGCCGCCACGGGCGACCTGCTGCAGATTCTGCGCGTCCGGCCGCAGCTGCTCGCGGTGCCGTCGTTCGAGTTCGCGCTGCGCGAGCGGGCCGCGCGCCTCGCCAATTTCCGTCACGCGTATTACGCGCGCGTCCGCCGCATCGATCGCCATCCCTCGGGACTGGCCATCGTGTCGGACCATGTCGAAGGGGTCCGCCTCTCCGAGATGCTGCGCGTCGCGCACGAGCGCGGGCTGCAGCTCGATCTGAACGCGGCGCTGTGCCTGCTGCGCCAGGTGGTGCCGTCGATTGCGCTGCTGCACGAAAATGCACGCGACGTCGCACACGGCCTGATCGGTCCCGAGCGCCTGATCGTGACCCCGCGCGCGCGCGTGATCGTCGTCGAGCACGTGCTCGGATCGGCGGTCGAGCAGCTCCAGTACAACCGCGAGCGCCTGTGGCAGGACCTCCGCGCCGCCGCGCCCGCGCCGGTCGGCGTTTCGCGCTTCGACCACCGCGCCGACGTGATGGCGATCGGCATGACCGCGCTGGCGCTGGTGCTCGGCCGTCCGATCGCCGCCAGCGAGTATCCGCACCGGCTCGGATCGCTCCTGAACGAGGCGCGCGGCCGCACCGCGGGCGCCGAGGACCAGCCGCTGCCCGACGCCCTGCACAACTGGATCGCGCGCGCCCTGCAGCTCGACGTCCGCCAGGGCTTCCAGTCGGCGACCGAAGCGCAGGTGGCGCTCGAGGACGCGCTCCTCTCGGAAGACTCGTCGTTCGTCGCGGCGCCGATCGCGCTCGAGACGTTCCTCTCGCGCTATATCGCGGTCATGCTCGATCCGATCCCGGCGGCCGCGCCGATCGCGGCCCCCGCGATTGCGATCGTGCCGTCCGCGCCGATGGCGCCGCGCCCGCCCGCGCCCGTGCCGGTGGCGACGATGCCACCGCCCGCGGCGGCCTGGCCGATGCCGGGGCAGGCGCCGGTGCCGGTTGCGGCGATGACACCGCCGGCGCCAGCGCCGGTGTGGACCATGCCGGCGGCCGCACCTGTGCCGGTGGCGACGATGCCGCCGCCCGCCCCGATGGCCGCGCCGCCGCCGCCGCCGGTTCGCGTGGCGGTCGTGGATTCGACGCCCGCGCCGGCCACGCCCTTCGCCGCGCGTCCCGAACATGCGCCGATCGCGCGCACCGAAGCCGCGGCCGAGCCGGTCAAGGCGACGCCGCGCGACATCACCGAACTGCTGCGCGACTTCGATCTGCCGCCGGCGCCCTCGACGGTCGCGGCCCTCGCGCAGAACGAACGGCTCGAGGCCGGCGCCGCGCCGGTGCCGGTGTCGCGCTTCAGTCTCGGCCGCGGCGCGACCCGCTGGCGCCGGCTGGCGCTCGCCGCGCTCGTCGTCGTCGCCGTCGGCGAAGGCGCGGTCATCGCGTCACGGTCGATGGCCAAGGCGCCGCCGCCGCGCCTCGGCACGCTGTCGCTGCAGACCAATCCGCCGGGGGTCGCGGTGTTCATCGACGGCGTCGCGCGCGGGAATACGCCGGCGCGCATCTCGCTCGACGCCGGCTCGCACATCGTCGAGCTGCGCGGCCGCGGCGTGCCGCGCGTGATTCCGGTCACCGTGACCGCCGGCGCGGAAGCGTCGCAATACCTCGAGCTGCCGGAAACGCCGTCGGCGGGAAGCCTGCTGGTCCAGTCGGATCCGGCCGGCGCGAAGGTCACCATCGACGGCGTCGATCACGGCATCGCGCCGGTGAGCGTCGCGGATCTCGCGCCCGGCGATCACGAGGTCGTGCTCCAGGCCGACGGCGGTCCCGCCGTCCGCCAGCGGGTCGTCATCCAGGCGGGCGTGACCTCCTCGGTGCTCGCCCCGGTCTCGACCGCGACCGCCGGTCCGGTCTCCGGCTGGCTGTCGGTGAAATCGGCGGTGGCGATCGACGTGCGCGAGAACGGCCGGCTGATCGGGAACACCGACGCCGACCGCATCATGATGGCCGCCGGCCGCCACGACGTCGAGCTCGTGAACGAGACGCTCGGCTACCGCGTCACGCGTTCGATCCAGGTGCCCCCGGGCAAGGTGATGTCGCTGTCGATCGAGATGCCGCAGGGCGTGCTCAACGTGAACGCCTCGCCATGGGCCGAAGTCTGGATCGACGGCCGCCGCGTCGGCGAGACGCCGATCGGGAACCTGCCGATGTCGATCGGGCCGCACGAAGTGGTCTTCCGTCATCCGCAACTCGGCGAGAAGCGCCAGGCCGTGTCCGTGACTCTCAAGGCGCCCGTGCGCCTCAGCGTGGAGATGAAGTAGGGCGGATCGTCCGCCAGGAGCAACACAATGGCCAGTCCCGCACGTCGCCTCATCGCACCATTCCTGCTTGCCGCCTCGTTCGCGCACAGCGCGCTCGGCCAGGTGCCAGGGCGTGATGTCGTGGGACCGGCGCGCGATCTCTATGCCTCGGCGCGCTACGACGAGGCGCTCGCGGTGCTCAACGATCTGCGTCCGGCCGACACCGGCACCACCGTCTCGGACCGCAAGTCGATCGAGCAGTACCGGTCGCTGTGCCTGCTGGCGCTCGGCCGCGGCAGCGAAGCCGAGAGCGCGATCGCCGCGGTCGTCACGGCCGACCCGTCGTACCAGCCCAATGAAATCGAGGCGTCGCCGCGCGTTCGCGCCGCGTTCTCCGACGTGCGCAAGCGTTTGCTGCCCGACATCGCCAACGGTCGCTACGGCGAAGCCAAGGCGCTGTTCGATCGCAAGGACTACGCGACCGCGGCGCCGCGCTTCCGCCAGGTGCTGGTGCTGCTCGACGATCCCGACATGGGGGGCAAGCTGGCCGACCTGCGGATGCTGGTGAGCGGCTTCCTCGATCTGTCGGTCGCCGCGACGGCGCCGCCGCCCGAGCCGCCCAAGCCCGCGCCCGTCGCGGCGCCGCCGCCGCCGGTCGTGCCGCAGGCCGATCTCAACCGCATCTACACGATGGCCGACAAGAACGTGACCGCGCCCGTGGTGATCCGGCAGCAGATGCCGCAGCTCTTGCCGTCGATGAAGGTCCAGGCCCGCGATCGCGGCGTCGTCGAGGTCGTGATCGACGAACAGGGGCGCGTCACCAACGTGACGGTGCGCGAGTCGGTCCACCCGCTGTTCGACAACGAGCTGCTGATAGCGGGGCGTGATTGGCGTTACCAGCCGGCGACGCTCGGCGGCAAGCCCGTCCGCTACCGCAAGATGATCCAGATCAACGTGACGCGGCAGCAATAGCGCGTATAAAACCGGCGTGTAAAACATCCCATCCGCGGCCGGGCGGCAGACACGCTGCCGCTCAGCTTCCCTCTGAGACAGAGTGGCAACGGACTCGCACATACCGTCGGCATGACGACTCGCGTGTCGCTGACCGAACTCGCCGCTGCCGACATCACGCTTCGTCCGGATGAGGCAGTCGGCCTCGTCGTGGAGATCTGCCGGCAGCATGCCGCCGGCCTCCTTCCCGCCATTCCCTCACCCGGCATCATCCGCCTGACCAGTGCGGGGGGCGTCGTGGTCGAAGGGCCGATGGCCACCGAGGAGGCCACCGTCGCCCGCGCCGCGCACCTCCTGAGCGAGCTGATGCCCGACTTCGACGCGCCGTCCGACTACCGCGCGAGCGGCGGCCTGCGCCTCGTGCTGGCGCGCGCGCTGCGGACGCTCGATCTGCCGGCGTATGACAACCTCGACGGCTTCGCCGCCGCGCTGCGGCGCTTTGCCGCGCCGGACCTCGCGGGATCGGCGCGATCGCTCTTCCGCGCCTGGGAGAAGGCGCGCGCCGCGCACGCGCCGGCCGCGCCCGGATCGGCCGCCCCGTCGGAGCTGACCATCTCCGACGTTCGCCGCGCCCGCCGCGCCACCGGCCTGTCGCTCGACGATCTCGCGGTCGTCGCCGAGGTGCCCGCGGAGCGGCTGCGCGAGCTCGAATGGGGCTACCTGCGTCACTGGCAGGCCGACCCCGAGGCGCGCGCGCAGGTCGTGCGCTATGCCCGGGCCGCGGGGCTCGACGAACAGATCGTCCTCGCGATTGTCTGGCCGATGATCGAGGAACTCCCGGCGCCTGCCGTTGCCGATCTCGAAGCGGAGGCGGCGACCGCGCTCGTCCTGGCCGGACCCCGTTCGCTGGCGACGGTCGCCGCCGCGACCCCGCCCCATCCCGCTCCAGGGGCCGTGGCCTCGTGGGCGCTGGCCGCGATCGGCGCGGCCCTGGTGGCGCTCGCGACGTTCGGGATCCTCGCCGATTCGGCGCAGGGCGCCGGCACCCCGACGACGACGGCCGCCGACGTCAGCGCCGAAACGGTCCCCGTGCGGGCGGTGGACGAAACCCCGGTGACGCGTGCGCCCGGATCGGAGCGGCAGGCCCCGGCAAAGGCCTCGCCGTCTCCCACCGTCCGCCGTGCACCCGCGGCGGCGGCGCCGCAGCGGGGCGCCCGGCCTGCGGCCCCGGACCGCCGGCGTCCTGCCGCTCGTCCCAAGCCTTTTCTCGAACGGGAGCTCTTTCGCATCGTCTTCAGGTAAACTGCCGGCATATTGCTGAAAGGCTGGCGGGTGTTTGCTGCCGCCGGGTGTGCGCTCGCCGCCGCGTGCGCGCAACCCGAGCCGGTCCCACGGACGCCGCGCGCCGACGTCAACCTGCCGCGCGAGATCGAAACGATCGAGGCGACGGTGCCGCGTCACGCCACCCTCGACAGCCTCCTCCGCGCCCATCATCTGCAGGAACAACTCGTCCTCGAAGCGGTCAGCGTCGCGCGGAGCGTGTTCGATCCGCGCCAGCTGCGGGCCGAGCGCCGCTATCGTCTCGTGCGATCGCTCGACGGACTGCTGCGCGAGTTCGAATACCAGATCGACGCCGACCGGTTTCTGCGCATCGTCAGCCTCGATCGGGCGAGGCCCGAGCGCCTCGACGCGCAGGTCCTGCCCTACGACAAGACGATCGACGTCGTGGCGATCGACGCCAGGATTGACGGCTCGCACACGTCGCTCATCTCGTCGATCGACGAAGCGGGGGAGAAGGTCCAGCTCGCGATGGAACTGGCCGATGTCTTCAGCGGCCAGGTCGATTTCCAGAGCGACCTGCAGCCCGGCGACAGTTTCCGGGTCCTCTTCGAGAAGTCGTCGCACGACGGCGAGTTCTCCGGCTACGGCGCGATCCTCGGCGCCGCGATCACCGTCGACGGGCGGCAGCTGCAGGCGTTCCGCTGGGAGGATCCCGCGACCGGCAAGGCCGCGTACTACGACGAGAACGGCCGCTCGCTGAAGCGGTTCTTCCTGAAGTCGCCGCTCAAGTTCGAGCCGCGGGTGACGTCGGGGTTCACCAAGCGCCGGTTCCATCCCCTCGACCACGTGTTCAAGGCGCATCTCGGCGTCGACTACGGCGCGCCGAGCGGCTCCTCGGTGGTCGCGGTGGCGGCGGGTGCCGTGGTGTCAGCCGGCTACAGCGGCGCCGGCGGCAACATGGTCCACCTGAAGCACGAGGGGGGATTCGAGACCTACTACCTGCACCTGTCGTCGTACGGTCCCGGGGTCCGCGCCGGCACGCGCGTGGCGCAGGGACAACTCGTCGGCCGCGTCGGGATGACCGGATCGGCGACCGGGCCGCACCTCGACTATCGCCTCAAGCGTAACGGCGTGTTCGTGAATCCCGTCGCCGCGCATTCGCGCCAGGCGCCGGGCGAGCCGATTCCCGCCGTCCGGCTCGCGACGTTCCGCTCGTCGCGCGACGGTGTGCTGACCCGCCTGTCGGCGACGCTCCTCGCCGACGGCCCGCGCCAGAAGCCCGACGCGGTTCCCGCGATTACGCGGTGACATCGCCCCCCAATTAAAACCGCAGCTTCACCGCCAGCTGCATGATGCGCGGACCGCTCGACAGTGTCGGCTGCTGGAAGTTCGTCAGCGTCGTCAGCGTCGTGCCCGACACGTTGTAGAGCGTGTTGCGGACGCCGCTGATGTTGTCGCGGTTGAACAGGTTGAACGCCTCCCAGATCAGCTGCACCGTCGCCTTGCCCGCCGGGATGTCGCGCGCGATGCGCGGGTCGAAGGTCACCTGCGACGGCAGCCGGTACTGATTGCGCGCCGTCCCGGGCGCGATGTCGTTGCGGGTGTTTTGATCGAGATTGATGTCGTTGCTGACGTAAGCGCTGTAGGGCTGCCCGGATTGCGCCGTGACGATCGCCGCGACCGTCCACCCGCCGGCAAGCATCCCGTGATCCTTGATGCTGCTCGCATACACGCCGCTCACGACGAGGCGCTGGCGCTGATCGTTGTTGCCGGGAGCGCGGTCCGCCTCGAAGTCGGCCGGGTTCGACGCGAACTTCGCGTCGTCGGTGCCGGGGACGACGGCGGTGGCGTCGGGGACGGTGTCGGTCACCTTGCCCACCGTGTAGGCGGCGCGCGCCTGCAGGGCGCCGAAGCGGCGATTCGCCTCGATGGTCAGGCCATGGTAGGTCGACACGGCGCTGCTCTGGAACGAGATGATGCGCGCGAAGTTCACGAAGGGCCCGGCGCCGAACCGGTAGTGCGGCAGCGCCTGGCCGGTCTCCGCGACGGTGAACGTGGCCGGCGCGGCGGCGCCGATGTTGATGTCGGTCGACCGCGACAGCTGATCGCCGTGCACGAACAGGTAGTTCACCGCCAGCGACGTCCGCTGGCTGAGCGCGTACTCCACGCCGGTGCTGGCCTGCTGGACGCGCGGGTTCTCGTAGTCCTGGTCGAAGACGAAGATCGTCGGCTTGGGCAGCGTCGCCCCGGCGGGGATGCCCGAGAAGGTCGCCGGATAGGTCGGGACGAGCGCGCCCGTGAACGTGATCGTCTGCACGTTGATGCCGTTGTTCGAGTGCGCGGTGCCGACCATGATCGACGGCGTCCGGCCGTAGAAAATGCCGTAGCCGGCGCGGACCACGTACTTCTTGGCGCCGGGGGACCAGGCGAGGCCGAGGCGCGGGCCCCAGTTGTTGCCGTCGGTGTTCAGCGTGCTGGTGTCGATGCCGGCCCCGGCGAGCTGCGCGTCGGGATTCCTGACCGACGGCCTGGCGAATTTCTGCACGTCGTAGCGGACGCCGGCGTGGACGGACAGATCGGTGCGCGCGCGCCATTCGTCCTGGATGAAGACGCTGTACTCGTTGATGTCGGGATGGGTCGTCGCTCCCGTGGTTCCCGGGCCGGCGAACGCCTGGAGGTAACGCTCCCCGGCGGCGTTCGGCGTGCCGATCTCGAACGACGACAGGCTGTTGAACTGGTACGACCCGCCGAAGTTGCCGGGGAAGAAGTTCAGGATCCGATCGAAGTTGAAGTCCGCTCCCATCTTGGCGAAGTGGGCGCCGCGCAGCCAGGTCACCGTATCGGCAAACTGGCCGCGTGAGATCGTCGTCTCGCGCGGGCTGAAGTTGTTGCGGCCGATCGTGAGGATCGTCGATCCGCCCTGGCGGACGATCGCTTCCGGGTTCTCGCTGTTGGCGAAGCCCGGTTCCTGGTCGCGCGCCCACTGCGCCCGGGCCTCGTTCAGCATCGTGCTGCCGAGCCCGTGGGTGAACGTCGCATTCAGGGTCCGCGTCCGCACCTTCGAGTCGCCGGTGTGCTCGAGCGCGTTCTGCGGGCCGCTCGTCTCGAAATTCTTGCCGGTGAAGTTCTGGTGGTTGTAGCGCACCGACAGCCGCCGGTCGGGGGTGAGCTGCGAGTCGGTCTTGACGAGGAAGACGTCCTGGTCCTGGCCGCGCGTCCAGCTCCCGGCGAGGGCGTTGACGCTGGCGAGCCCGGCCATGCCGGTCGGGTCGAGGCTGGTGCCGGGCGGCAGCGTGATGAAGACGTCGTTCGGCTGGGTGTTGCGCTGGCCGTCGTAGTTCGCGAAGAGGAAGTGCTTGAACTTCTGGAGCGGGCCGCCGTAGCTGCCGCCGAACTGGTTGTAGTGGTACGGCGACTTGGGGCGGTTGTTCAGCACGTTGATCGCGTCGTTCGCGTTCAGCGCCTTGTCGCGGTAGAAATCGAACAGCGTGCCGTGCGGCGTGTTGGTGCCCGACTTGGTCACCACGTTGATGACCGCGCCGCCGGCCCGGCCGTACTCGGCGGAATACGCGCTCGAGTTGACCTGGAACTCCTGGACCGCGTCCTGGCTGAACTGGTAGGGCGCGCGCCCCGAGCCGGTGCGGCCGAGGGTCTGGCCGAAGAACGTGTTGTTGGTGTCGGCGCCGTCCACCACCAGGCTGTTCAGCGTGCCGCGCTGGCCCGCGAAGCTGATGTCGCCGGTGCGCACGTCGCGCGTGACGCCGGGCGTCAGCAGCGCGAAGTCGATGAAGTTGCGGCCGTTGACCGGGAGGTTGGCCACCGAGTTCTCGCTGATCGTCGAGCTCATCTGCGATCGCGTCGTTTCGACCGACGGCGTCGAAGCGCTGATCGGCGCGCGCACGGTGACCGACTCGGCGATCGTCCCCGTCTTCATCTCGAGGCGCGTCGACACCGCCTGCCCGATTGCGATCAGGATTTGCGTCTCGACCGGCTGGAAGCCCGACATCGAGGCCTTCAGGGTGTAGGGCCCGACCGGCAGCAACGGCGCGCGGAACACCCCTTGCGCGTCCGAGACCACTTCGCGCGCGACGCCGGTCGGGTCGTGCGTGAGGACGACGGTCACGCCCGGCATCACCGCGCCGCTGCTGTCGACGATGACGCCGTCGATCGATCCGGTTGGCGCCTGCGCCGCGGCGGCGCGCGCGAATGCGAGCAGGCAGATGAGGATGAGACGAACTCGAAGCATGGGGCCTCCCGGTTATAGAATACGCGGATGGCCGCCATTCGACCGTTCCGAGCCTTGCGACCGGCGCGGGACGCTGCCGCAGCTGTGTCTTCCGTTCCCTACGACGTCGTCAGCACCGAGGAAGCACGGCAGCTCGCCGCGGACAATCCTCTGAGCTTCCTGCACGTGACACGATCGGAAATCGACCTGGCGCCGGGTACCGATCCATATTCCTCCGCGGTCTACGCGAAGGCCAGAACGAATCTCGAGTCGCTGCGCGCCAGCGCGCCGCTCGTCAGCGAGGATCAGCCGTCGCTCTATTTCTATCGCCTGCGGATGGGGGGACACGAGCAGACCGGCATCGCCGCCAGCTTCTCGGTCGACCAGTACGAGCACGACGTCATCAAGAAGCACGAGCGCACGCGGCGCGACAAGGAAGACGATCGCACGCGCCACATCATCGAGCTCGGCGCCCAGACCGGCGTGGTGTTCCTGACCTACCGCTGCAGCGACGACATCGATCGGCTCTGCCGCGCCGTGACCGCCGACGCGCCGCTCTATGACTTCCGCGCCGACGACGGCGTGCACCACACGATCTGGAAGGTGCGGGACCACGAGTCCACCGCGCTGGTGGACGCCTTCTCGCGCGTCCCGGCGCTGTACATTGCCGACGGCCATCATCGCGCCGCCAGCGCGGCGCGGGCGCGGGCCGAGAAGCGAACCCCGGAATCGGACTGGTTCATCGCCGTGGCGTTCCCGTCCGACCAGGTGCACATCCTGCCCTATAACCGCACCGTGAAGGACCTGGCGGGGCAGACGCCGGAGGCGTTTCTCGCGGCGCTGGGCGCCCGCGTGCCGGTGCGCGAGGGGGCGGCCACCCCTCGCGGCAAGGGAGAGGTCGGCATGTTCCTCGCCGGCACGTGGTATGCGGTGGACCTGTCGGCCGCAGCCCCCGCGGACGGCACGCGCGCCAGCTCGCTGGACGTCGCGCGACTGCAGCAGCACGTGCTGGAGCCGCTCTTGAAAATCGGCGACGTCCGCACCGACAAGCGCATCGATTTCGTCGGCGGCGCCCGCGGCACCGCCGCGCTCGAAGCCGCGGTCACCGGTGGGAAGGCGGCGGTGGCGTTCTCGATGCACCCCGTCACGATCGACGACCTGATGGCCATCTCCGACGAAGGAGGCATCATGCC
>Ga0066652_100001379_pt1 | contig 12601 bp, 10 predicted proteins | sample GraSoiAngelo_101_FD_71413 | JGI IMG/M metagenome (GOLD analysis project Ga0066652, IMG submission 71413) | Grasslands soil microbial communities from the Angelo Coastal Reserve, California, USA - 14_0903_02_30cm | ecosystem: Environmental > Terrestrial > Soil > Grasslands | place: USA...
ACGAAAGGGACCAGCACGCGCACGCCGGCGCCGTAGCCGTCGATCGCGTCGCCGGCGCGAAAGTCCGTACTGTTGTTCCAGGCCATCCCCACGTCCGCGAACGCGACGATCTGCAGGCCGGCATAGGCGTTGATGCCGAAGACCGAGAACGGCGTCACCGGCCGCGCCACGAACGAGTACTCGGCGGTGCCGATGAACTGGTTGCGCCCCTTGCGCGTGCCGAGGCCCCAGCCGCGCACGGTGTTGCCGCCGCCGAGCGCGAACTGCAGGTACTCCGGCAGATCGACGCCGACCTCGCCGGTCTGGAACGTCGCGAGCGAGAACAGTCCGAGGCCGTGGCGTTCTGACAGCGGCTGGAACCGGCGCCCGTCGAGGATCACGGTCCACGAGCTCGCGTCGACGGTCAGGCGATCGAATTCGACTTCCGCCCAGGTGCCGCGGCGCGGATTGGTCGACGAGTCGAGCGTGTCGAGCGTGACGAAGCCGCCGAGGGTGGGAACGAGGTCGCTGCCGTCGGCGGACAGCGCCGCGCCGGACGTCCCGGCGTCGATCGAGAGGAGGCTGGTCAGCCCGCCGGCGCGCAGCCCGTGCGCGAAGTTGCGCGCGAAACGGAACTCCGTCGTCGTCGACTTCTCCTCGAAATCGTAGACCGCGTTGGACCGGCTCGAATAGCCGAAGGCGAGATGGCGGTACCAGGTCCCTGGCGTGATCGTCGTGGAGTCGACCTGGGCGGACACGGACGTCTCGCCGCCGAACATCACGCCGACGCCCGTCTGCGACCCGCCCCCGAGCAGGTTGAGCCCGCGCATGCCGACGCCGCCGCTCAGGCCGTTTTCGTCGGTGACCCTGATCAGGATCGTCGGCAGCAGCCGCAGGGTTTCGCTGACGGCGACGGTGACGACCACCGCGCCCGCGTCCAGCTCCGGCCGGATCGCGACGGCGCTGAAGAGCCGGAGCTCGTCGAGGCGCCGGCGGTCGAGATCCGCCGTCGCCTGGTGGAACGGCTGGCCGGCGCGCGTGGCGAGATGGCGCGTGACTGCAGCCGGCTCGAGATTGCGGAGCCCCGTCACCCGGACCTCGCGGACGATCAGTCCGTCGAGCGGATCCGCCGACCCGGCCACGGCCGCATGCGGGAGGAGGATTCCGCAGACGACCGCGACCAGGACGGCGGCGGGCAGACGGAGCACGCGTCCGCCTTACTTCTTCGCTTCGGCGAACGAGATCAAGACCGCGTCGTTCCAGGTCAGGTCGAGCTTGTCGCCGACCTTCACCTGCGCGAGCGCCTTCTTGTCGGTGACCTTGCGGCTGTAGATCCAGCCGTTGGCGCTCTTCACGGTGATCGACGGGATCGCCGGATCGATCGCGGTGATCTCGACCGTCAGCGTCCGCTGGTTGGCGACGGTGCCGCCGGGCTTCTTGGCGTCACTCGGCGTGAGCGCGGCGTTGTTGACGTCGACGGCGGCCTCACCCGGCTTCTTCAGCCTGACGATCAGGCTGCTGTAGTAGTGCACGGTGATCTTGTCGCCCACCTTGATCGCGTCGAACCGCTTCACCTCGGTCGGCACGACGAGCGACTCCACCGTGCCGTCCTCGTTGCGGATGGTGATGAGCCGCGACTTTCCTTCGATGGCCTCGACGACGGCCGTGGCGGTGATCGACTCCTCGGGAATGGTCTTCACCTGGGCGCTCGCCGCGCGCGGTGCCGACATCAATACCAGGGCGGCCAGGACGACGATGCTCATGCTCTTCATGGTCAGTGTTCTCATTGGTTGATGGTGTGGTTATGGGCGCTTCCAGCGCGCGATCGCGGAGGGCTTCGCCGCCGCGTCGAGATACGTCACGATCAGGCTGTCGGGCGAGAGCTCGTAGCGGCGGACCTTCTCGGGCGCGATCGCCCTGATGTCCGACGGTTCGACCGGCCGGTCTGTCTTCATGTCGGCCGGATAGAACTCGTGCTTGACGGGATCGATGAAAATCCGGCCCTCGAAGTTGAGCACGATCGGCGCGCGCGCCTCCGGATCCTCGATCACGCCGCGCACCGTCATGTTGCTGTAGGCGTCGTAGGACAACTGGCCCGACGCCTTGACCGGTCGCATCGTGCCTTGCTCGTTCACGATCTCGAGCGAGGCCAGCGTCCACGTGCCTTCGAACGCCTTCCGCTCTGCCGTCGTCGAGCCCGGCCCGGTGTTCGGCGCGCCCATGCGGCCGGCCCGCACGCTGTTCGGCTTTGCGCATCCCGTCACCGGAACGAGCGTCACGCCGATCAATAGAGCCAGACCGATCGATCGCTGTGTCACAGGAAGCTCCTTGCGCCACCGGTCAGTGCAAGGTCCGGACCCGTGTGGCGCGGGCCCGTCACCCGCGGTTTCCTTGTCTTTCCCGCAGGCCGGCGGTCGCCGTTCACCACCGGAGGGCAGCGCGATCACGGCCGGTCGTGATCACCGCCGCGGGTTCCCGTGCGCGGTGGCGGCCGATCGGACGATTCAGGCTGCTTTCCCGGGGTCGTGATCGATCGCCGGCGGCGCCGCGGGTGGCTCGGCCTTTGCCTTTACCGCCTTCATGCGCACACTCCCTCTCCGGGCGCCGCTCGCATTGCTGACCATCGCCAGCCTGTTGTTCACGCTCGTCGCGCCGGCGGTCTCGTTGTCGGCGCAGGCAGCGGCGGCCAAACCGGCGGCCAAGCCCGCGACGGCCAAGCCGGCGGCGGCGCCCGTGCCGCCGGACGGCGGCTGGCCGCGCAACTACGTCACGGCCAGCGGCGCGGGCCTCGTGCTGTATCAGCCGCAGGTCGCGAGCTGGACCGACCAGAAACATATCGTCGCGTATACCGCGATCTCCTACACGCCGAAGGGGGCGGCCAAGCCGGCGCTGGGGACCGTCAAGGTGGAGTCGCAGACCAGCGTCGCGCTCGACGAACGCCTGGTCAGCTTCTCCGAGCTGAAGCTCGCCGAACCGAATTTCCCGACGCTGCCGCGCGAGCAGCTGAAGACGGTGGTCGACGAGATCACCGCGTCGATCCCGCTGGCCGCGCGCGTCATCGCGCTCGATCGCGTGCTCGCCAACGTCGACACCAGCAGCATCACCGCGAAGAACGTCGAGGGAGTGAAAGCGGATCCGCCGCCGCTCTTCTTCAGCAAGACCCCGGCGGTGCTCGTGAACATCGACGGCGAGGCGATCTGGTCGCCCATCCCGCAGAACGACCTGACCTCGGCGATCAACACCAACTGGGATCTGTTCTCGCACGGCCCGACCAAGACGTTCTACCTGCGGAACGAGAAGGTCTGGCTCAAGGCGGCCGACGTCAAGGGCCCGTGGGGTCCGGCCGGCAAGCTGCCGGAGAGCTTCGCCAAGCTGCCGGCCGACGCCAACTGGAAGGACGTCAAAGAGACGCTGCCCGGCAAGTCGATCAGCGCCAGTCAGGCGCCGAAGGTGTTCGTCAGCCTGGTGCCGGCCGAGATGATCCTGCTGAAGGGCGAGCCCAGTTACGTCGCGGTCCAGGGCGCCCAGCAGCTCCTGTGGGTGAGCAATACCGAGAGTGACGTGTTCAGGATGGGGCTGAAGGGGGATGTCTACGTCCTCATCTCGGGGCGCTGGTTCTCGGCGCCGGACTTCACCGGTCCCTGGACGTTCGCCACCCCGAAGATGCCGGAGGACTTCAAGAAGATCCCGCTCGAGCATGCGCGCTCGCGCGTGCTCGCCTCGGTGCCGGGCACGCGGCAGGCGGCGGAAGCCATCATGCTCGCGCAGATTCCGCAGACCGCCCGCGTCGCCAAGACGGTGACCGCGCCCGAGGTGGCCTACGAGGGCGGCACGCCGCAGTTCCAGCCGATCGAAACGACGACCGTGCAGCGCGCGGTGAATACCGACAAGGACATCTTCAAGGTCGGCGATCTCTACTACATGTGTTTCCAGGGCGTCTGGTTCATGTCGCGGGAAGCGGCCGGTCCATGGACCGTCACAGGCGAGGTGCCGGCCGCGATCTACACCATTCCCGTGAGCTCCCCCTCCTATCCCGTCACGCACGTCACGGTGATCGAGTCGAACGACGACGCGGTCACCTACGCGACGGCGGCGGCGTTCACCGGCGCCATGATCGCGTTCGGCTGTGTCGTGTGGGGCACCGGCTACTACTACCCGCCCTACATCGGCTACGGCTACGGCTATCCCTACTACCGTCCCTATTACCCGAGCTACGGCTTCGGTGCCTCGTACAACCCGTGGAGCGGCGCCTACACGCGCGGCGCCGTCGCGTATGGGCCCTACGGCGGCGCGGGCGTGGCGCAGCGCTACAACCCGAGAACCGGAACCTACTCACGCGGCGCGGCGGTCTACGGTCCGTACGGCTCGCGCGGCGCGGCATCGGCCTACAACCCGCGCACCGGCACCGCCGCGGCGACGCGGCAGGGCTCTGGCGTCTATGGCAGCTGGGGACAGACCGGCGTCTCGCGCGGTGATTCGTGGGCGACCAGTTCGCGGGTGACCAACGATGTGAGCGATGTCACCCGTCGCAAGACCGAGACGAGCGGCGGCGGCGAGGCCTACCGCAAGACCGGCCCCAACGGCAGCGGCGGCGTCGCCAGAACCGGCAGTGGCGATGTCTATGCCGGCAAGGACGGCAACGTCTACCGTAAAGAGGGGGACGGCTGGCAGAACGTCGGCGGCGACGGCGCGCGCCCGACGCCGTCGGGGGTCGACTCGGCGACGGCGGGCCAGCTGGATCGCGATCGCGCCGCTCGCGCCGAAGGCACGCAGCGCACGCGCGACGCCGGCAGCGTGAACAGCGGCGCGTCATCGCGCTCGGGCAGCTACAAGCCGAGCGGCGGCGGCGGCGGCGCCTCGCGCGGCGGCGGTGGTGCCTCGCGTGGCGGCGGCGGCCGCCGGCGCTGATGGACATTCGTAACCAGGAACCAGAAGACTTCAGATGGGAGGCGTTGTGCTTGTGAACTCGTGGAACATGTGGGTGCTGGCGTCGCTGATCGCGCTGCTGCCGGCGCAGGGCGGGCCGAAGAAATGGACCGCGCCCGAGACCTTCGTCGCCAAGGCGGAAACGCGCGGCGCGACCGCGGTGGCGTCGGCGCCGATCACGATCCAGGTCGACGCCTACACCAAGGACGCCGATCGCAAGGTCATGGAGGAGGCGCTGCGCACCGGCGGCTACCCGGGATTCCTGACGGCGCTGCGCAAGGCCCCGATTGTCGGGTCCGTGATGGCCGGCGATCAGAAGTTCACGGTCCGCTGGGCCAAGCAGGTGCCGGACGGCACCGGCCGCATCATCTCCATCGTCACCGACCAGCCGATCTTCTTCGTCGGGGGCGGCAAGGTCGGCGCCAAGCCGCGCGAAGGCTTCGAGCTCGCCGTCCTCCAGCTGAAGATGGATGACGCGGGCACCGGCGAGGGCACCATGGCGGCCGCCGCGCGGGTCAAGCCCGGGGGCGAGACCGGCGTGCGCATCGATCAATACGCCGATCAGCCGATCAAGCTGGTCTCCATCCGCCGCGAAATCAAGTAAGGAGCCAGTCTTGTCCATCCCCGCACTCATCGTCGCCGTTGTCCTCGCGGCCGCTGGAGCCGCGGCTCCGGGCCAGTCGTACAAGAACACCGCGCCGGAATCGTTCCGCGCCAACGCCCAGGTGACCAACAGCGCCGCCGGCGTCGCGGCGCAGATGACCTTCATGATCGACGCCTACACGCCCGATGCGGATCGCGCGCCCCTGCTCGCGGCGCTCGCGAGCGGCGGATCGCCCGGCTTCGTCGAGGCCCTGAAAAAGGCCAAGCCGGTCGGGTCGCTCCAGGTAGGGGATCTGAAGGTCGCCATTCGTTATGCGCGCATGCAGGCCACGGCGAATGGCGGACGCCGCATCGTCGTGGTCACCGACGCTCCGGTATATTTCGCGGGGGGCGGCGCCCTGAATGCGAAGCCGAAAGAGGGGTTCGACGTGGCGGTGGCCGAATTCGACGTCGACGTCGTCGGCCTCGGCTCGGGCAGGATCGCCGCGGCGGCCAAGGTCAAGGCCGGCGGGCCGGCCGGCGTCCAGATCGACGATTACGCGCAGCAGCCGATCAAGCTGGTGACGGTCACGCGCGACGCCCGATAACCGGCTGGCGCGGGGGCGCGACGGCGATTACCGCGGCACGCGGTACTGGCCGAGGACGACCGTGATGTTGTCGGCGGTCTGTTGCTGCTGCGCCATCTCGACGAGCAGCGCGCACTGCTCGGCCGATTGACGGGGAAGCGCGAGCACTTCGGCCATCTGGGCATCGTCGATCACGTCGGTGAGCCCGTTGGTGCAGAGCAGGACCGAGTCGCCGTGTTTCAGCTTGAACTGTTCGACCTCGACCACCGGCGCGTTCGGCCCGGCGCCGATCGCGTCGGTGAGGATGTGCTGCAGATCCTGGGCGCTGCGTTCGACCGCGACCGGGATCTTCGACGAGGCAATGTGCCGGGCCATCGTCTGGTCGCGGGTCAGCTGGGTGAGGGCGCCCTCGCGGAAGAGATAGGCGCGCGAGTGACCGACGTGCGCGACGAACAGGCTGTCGCCCGCACTGTAGGCGGCGGTGAGGGAGGTCGACATCCCGGCGAGCGGCGTGTCTGCCCGGCTCCGCGCGAACACCTCGGCATCGGCACGGCTGTAGAACTGTTCCGCGCGCGCCATGATGTCCATCACCGTATCCGGATTGATGCGCAGGTTCCAGCGGCCGTGGTCGAGGGCGAGGTGCGCGATCGTGCTGAGCGCAACGCGGCTGGCCACTGATCCCGCGCCCCCCTCGCCGATACCGTCGGCGACGAGCATGGCGTAGCCGTATTCGTGGAAGGCCTCGGGAATGTCGATGTCGCTGAGACTGGTGGCAATCGTTTCCTGCGAGCGCTCGAGACGCACGGCCAGGTAGTGGTCGTCGTTCGACGCGCGCGAGGCGCCGCGCTCCGATCGCGCGGCCACGTCGACGCGCACGACGGCGGACGGAGGACGGAACTCCGGGGCGCTGTACGGCACCGACGTCGCGGCGCGGCGCCGCGTCCCTTTCGTCCGGTTGCCGCCGGCCGGCGGGTCTGCATCACTTATGGTCATGACAACCTACGATTTCTGCTTCGGCGGGTAGCGCTCGAGCACCTTCTTGACGGCGTCCCGCAGCAGCACTTCGCGTTTCTTCGCGTCGAGGTCCATTGTGAAGCCGGCTTCGCCGATGCCCCTCCAGACCACTTTGCCCTGGGAGCTGAGGTCGAGGACGAGCGCGCCGCGCTCGACCGCTTCGAGCGAGGTGGTGGACGGGGCGAACAGGGGCAGCCCCCAGTTGCTCGGGAGGAACTGGCCCATGCTCTGGGCCGAGGCGCCCACCGTCAGCACCAGGTAATAGGCCAGGGTGAGATCCGGCGCATCGGTCGCCAGCGTGATGCCGCGCTTCGGCATCTCCGCGGCCACCATTTCGAGGATGACCGGCTCGGCGCGCCGGCGCACGGCGTCCTTGTCCTCGCCCTGCGTCCGGGCCAGGATCACCTGGCCAGGGTCCTTGGCCCAGTCCCAGGTCCGCATTTCGCTGAACTTGAACGCCTTGTCGAAGTCCGCCCGCACCTTGACCGACGCGGCGTCGGGCCGGACGGTCCAGATGACGCCGATGGCGATGGCGATCGCGATAACCGATCGGCTCTTGTGCATTCGCTCCACGATCAACTCCCCGATCTAGGGCGGACCTTCCCGGGTCCGCCGGTTTGCTACGGCATCCGCTCGAGTCCGACGAGCGTCCAGCCGCCGGTGCGCTTGAAATAGGCGGTCACCGGCGCGCCCCACGACGGATTCGGCGGCTGCACGGCGCGGATTTCGACCTTCACGTAGGCGCCGCGTTCCGAGGGCAGCGCCGCCGGCGCCGGCGTGGCCAGCGTCGCGGCCGCGGTGGACGCGCCGATCGGCGTCGTCGCGCCGGTGTTGTTGTCGTAGCGCGCCCACTGGATGACATAGCCGCCGCCGGGCGCCGCCGCGACGCCGGCGCTGACGGCCGCGTTCTCGAAGGCCAGCGTGCCCGTCTCGTCGAGCGTCACGTTGACCACCGGGTTGATCGCATTCAGATAGGCGCGGCCGATCTTGTTGCGGCGCGCGATCAGCATGTCGCCCAGGTGCTGCGCGGCCTGCGGATCGGAGTACTGCCCGGTCTTGACCGCGGCGCGGATCATCTCGTCGGAGAAGGCCATGACCCGGCGCGCCGCCCAGAACGAATCATCGTCCCGCGCGCGCAGGAACGCGGCGGTCGGCACGCGGGGCTTCCAGGTGAGCGGATCGAACACCGTACTTTCGAACCGCCCGATCGCCGGCACGTCCGCGTACGCCGCGGTCTGCCAGGGCTGGAGGAAGAAGCCGAACGTCACGAGCCGCTTCATCGTGAGACCGCCGTCGTACAGGAATTCGAACCCGTCGTCGTACTCATGCGGCGCGTTCGCGCCGGTGCCGAACGTCGAGCCGACATCCTGCAGGTAGTGGCGCACGGTGCCGCGGCCATCGGCTGTCACCAGCGCGTCGAGCGTGTTGCCGGCCTTCATGTCGGTCAGGTTGGTCCAGGCGCCGAACACCTTCAGCGCGCGCAGCTCGCGTCGGTGTTCGTGCGGGACGACGTCGTTGGGATCGTCGGGACGGGTGCCGTAATAGCGGAAGCCGCCGAGCGGCGTGCCAGGCACGGCGCGCGCCGCGATCGCCCGATAGGTGCCGTCCGCGCCGCGATGCGCTCGCTTCAGCACGTCCTGGATGTCCTTCATCTTCATCGGCCGTTCGGTCCCCGACGGCGGCCGCACCTTCGCCGAATCGGCGATGGCGAGCTGATCGACACGGATGGTGACGAGGAAGTTCTCGAGCTGCCAGTAGCCGAGCCCCCAGAAAATCTTGTTGGCGACGAGGATGGCGCCGGTCGCGGCTTCGGGAAAGCCGTTGGCGTCGAACGAGACGAACCAGAGCTCCCCCGTGGCGTCGCGCATCGTGAAGCCCGGCGCGGCTCCCGCCTGCTTGGGCCGGACGACCGACCACGTACCCGGCGCGGGCCCCGAGCCGGTCAGCGGCCCGCGCGACAGCTCGTCGATCGACAGCGGCCGCGCCAGCACGCGGTTGGTGAACCAGTTCGAGTCCGGGACCTCGTCGATCGTGTTGACGTTGCGCGCGCGGCCGGCGGGCGCGGGATCGCCGGGATGCGCGAAGAGGTTCTCCGCGAGGTCGTAGAAGAGATCGATGTCCCACGGTTTCACGCCGGCGGCGTTCTCGGTTTCCGGCTCGCGCGCCAGCGGGTCGTCGTCATAGAACTTGCGGCCATTGCCGGCGGGCGTGGCCGTGAGGAGGGCGACGGCGCCAAGGACGCAGAGGGCGTAGAGCGCAGAGGGCGCCGAGGTCCGGATCAAAACGCTGCTCCGCCGGAGAAGACGAGATGCATGCCTTCGCGGCTCCTGGCGAGATCGATGCGGAGCGGCGTGGCCAGCGGACCGTGGAAGCGGATGCCGATGCCGAAATCGCTCGCGAGCCCTTTGAAGCTCAGGTCGTGGAGGCGCGGCGTGACCTTGCCGGTGTCGTAGAAGAGCGCCATGTCGAGCGCGAGGCGGCTTGGGATCCAGCGGAACTCGCCGGACATGAGCAGGCTGGTGCGGTCGCGGAAGCGCCAGCCGGAGAAGCCGCGCAACGTGCTGCCGCCGCCGAGCGACGGCAGCAGGAAATAGGGCACCGTGTCGTCGTCGTTCAGGGTCGTCTGGACGAGCCCGTGCAGCGAGACGACCCAGTTCTCTCTGAGGATGGGGATGTGTTGGACGATCTCGGCGTCCAGGCGGTCGAAGCTGTAGGTGTCATTGCGATCGGTGTAGTTGTGGTACGTGAGGCCGTAGAGGGCGCCGCTTCGCGCGTAGCCCGGCGAGGCCCGGGTATCGATGCCGCCCGCGGCGGCGAGATGCAGATACGCCGGGTTGTCGCCAAGCCCCGGTGCCGTGGCCGGCGTGTGCGCGGTTTCGATCGACGGCGACGCGCCGGTGCCGCTCTCCAGGTTGAAATCTTCGAACGACAAACCCAGGCCGGCCACGGTCCACGGCGTGGGGTGCGCGGTGACGTCGCCGCCCACGTAAGCCTGCTTCATGCGGAAATTGGTCTCGTCCTCGGGAGCGGCCATGCTCAGGCCGTGGAACGCGACCTGGGTCGCGTCCCGCCAGCCGGCGCGCGCGTGCAGATCCAGCCGCCCGTTGGCGTGACCCCACGAATCAGTGCTGAGTTCGACCTGCTTGTAGCTCTTGATCGAGTAGAGGCCCTTCACGTCCGCGTGGGTGCGATCGCCGTAGAACCGCCGGTAGCCGCCGCCCAGCGTGAAGCCGCCGCCGCTGTATACACTGGCAAACAGCGGGTACATCCCGCTTGGATCCTGGAGGACCTCGCGCTGCAGCGTGACCATGATGCGCTCGGCGGCATTCGGCACATAAGGGGCAAGGGTCCTGGCTTTTTCCGCCTGTTCGGCGCCAATCACGGCGGCGCGCGAATCCTGGGCGGCCGCGAAGCCGCTCAGCGCGACGAGCAGAAACACCGTCGATGACAGTACCAGTCCTACACGGATCCGCAACATGGGGCCTTTCGGTACCTGACGTCGTGCAAGACGCGGACCTCGAAAGGTCTTCGTATTTCCGGGAGCCTTCGTCGATTCGGTCCGCGGTTGACCGGAGGCGGAGAGCGGCTCACGGCCGGCGGTGACGGCCGGGCGGGCCGGATCGGCGTGAGAAGGCTTTACGCGTTTCGTCTCTGTAAAGTCTCAGGATCCGGTCGATCTCTCGCTCACTCAGCTCACGAATTGCGGTAAGGTATCGGCATCCTCATGTGGACCCTGGTGGTGCTTGGCGCCGGCGTGCTCGTCCTCCAGAGCGGTGCGATTGCGGCGCTGCTGATTCAGCGCGCCCGCCGCCTGAGCGCGCAGGCCGCGCTGCGCGAGGGGCAGCGCCGCTACGCCCTGGCCGCGGCGGCAGGCGCCGTCGGCGTGTGGGACTGGGACTTCGCCACCAACGAGATCTATGTCGATCCCACGCTCACCTCGATTCTCGGCTTCGACGAGACGGAGATCGCCAAGGGCAAGACCGAATGGGCCTCGCGGATCCATCCCGACGATCTCGCGCTCGCCGCGGCGCGGACGCAGGCGTGCATCGAGGGCAAGGTCGACGAGTACGAAGTCGAGCACCGCATGATCCACAAGGACGGGAGCGTCCGCTGGTTCCTCTCGCGCGGGACGCTGGTGCCGGAGCGCGCCGGCGGCCCTGCGCACCGCATGATCGGCACCAAGGTCGATATCACCGCGCGCAAGCGCGCGGAAGAAGCGATTCGCGAGAACGAGGCCGTGCTCGAGGCGACCAACCGTGAGCTGCACGATCTCGCCGGGCGCCTGATCGCGTCGCAGGAAGTCGAGCGCGCGCGGCTCGCGCGCGATCTGCACGACGGCTTGAGCCAGCAGCTCGCGGGGCTGTCGATCGCGCTCAGCGTCATGAAGCGCCGCACCGCGGAGGTGGCCGGCGCCGAGGATCTCCACGAGGATCTGTCCGTGCTCCAGCAGCGCACCATCGCGCTCGCGGAAGACATCCGGCACCTGTCGCACGACCTGCATCCGAGCAGCCTGCAGCAGGCCGGGCTGGTGGCGGCGCTCGAGGACTATTGCGCGGACCTGCGTCACCATCACATGGTCGAGGTCGCTTTCTCGACCGTCGGCGACGTCACGCCGATTGGCGCCGACACCGCGCTGTGCCTCTACCGCGTCGCGCAAGAGGCGCTGCGCAACGTCATCAGCCACGCCCGCGCCCGTCACGCCGAACTCCGGCTCGTGTGCGGCGGCGAGCGCATCGAGCTCACGATCGCCGACGATGGCCGCGGCTTCGATATCTCGGCGGCCACTGAAAACATCCAGGGCCTCGGCCTGGTCAGCATCCACGAGCGCGTCAGGCTGGCGGGAGGGACCGTCAGCATCGTCACCGAAGCGGACAAGGGTACCCGCATGCGCATCGACCTGCCCTTGATTCGCCCCGCCACGGGCCTCAAGGCGCCGAGCTCCGGGCCGTACGCCGCATCCGCCTGATCGCCCGTTCCTGTCTATCTATGCCCACACGCCGCACCACCGTCCTCGTCGCCGACGACCACACCATCGTGATGGAGGGCCTGGTCAGCCTGCTCAAGGCGCACGATTTCGACGTGCTCGGCGCGTTCGGCGACGGCGAGGCGCTGATCGAAGCCGCCCGCCGCCTGCGGCCCGACGTCATCGTCACCGACCTGACGATGCCGGGGCTGACCGGGCTCGACGTCCTCGTCCTGATCAAGGAGGAGCGGATCCCGAGCAAGGTCGTCGTGCTGACCATGCACAACGACGGCAAGCGCGCGGCGGAAGCGCTGCGCGCCGGCGCGTCGGGCTTCCTGCTGAAGGAGTCCGCTGGCGAGGAACTGATCACCGCCATCAGCCAGGCGCTGCAGGGGCGCGTCTACCTCACGCCCGCGGTGACCAAGGCGGTCATGGAGCGGATGGGCGGACCCGAGGCCCCGGCGGAACCGACGCTATCGCCCCGGCAGCGCGACGTCCTGCGCCTGATCGTTAAAGGGCAGCGCATGAAGGAGATCGCGTCGGCGCTGGA
>Ga0066652_100001381_pt1 | contig 12597 bp, 8 predicted proteins | sample GraSoiAngelo_101_FD_71413 | JGI IMG/M metagenome (GOLD analysis project Ga0066652, IMG submission 71413) | Grasslands soil microbial communities from the Angelo Coastal Reserve, California, USA - 14_0903_02_30cm | ecosystem: Environmental > Terrestrial > Soil > Grasslands | place: USA...
GCAGCTCATCGGTACCAGCTCAACAGCGATTCGGTACAATGGAGAGATGACCTCACGGGAAGTTCGCCGCAGTTTCCTCGCCTACTTCGAGACGCACCGGCACACCATCGTGCCGAGCTCCTCGCTGGTGCCCGCCGATGACCCGACGCTTCTGTTCACGAACGCGGGGATGAACCAGTTCAAGGACGTGTTCCTGGGCCGCGAGAAACGCCCGTACACACGCGCGACGACCGTGCAGAAGGTCATGCGGGTCAGCGGCAAGCACAACGACCTCGACAACGTCGGCCCGTCACACCGGCATCACACCTTCTTCGAGATGCTCGGCAACTTCTCGTTCGGCGACTACTTCAAGAAGGACGCGATCCCGTTTGCGTGGAACCTCCTCACCGAGGTCTGGAAGCTGGATCCGGATCGGCTCTACCCGACGATCTTCAAGGGGGAGAACGGCATTCCACGCGACGACGAGGCGTTCGAGATCTGGACGCAGTTCGTGCCGGCCGATCGGATCACGGCGCTCGGCGCGGACGACAACTTCTGGCAGATGGGCGAGACCGGCCCGTGCGGGCGCTGCAGCGAGATCATGTACTACCGGCCGGACGCGCCGTGCACCGCGGCGGTCTGCCGCGGCCTCGAGTGCAGCTGCGACCGCTACTTCGAGATCTGGAACAACGTGTTCATGGAGTTCAACCGCCTCGAGGGAGGCGAGCTGCAGCCGCTGCCGGCGCTGTCGGTCGACACCGGCATGGGCTTCGAGCGGATCACCTCGGTGCTGCAGCAGAAGTTCTCGAACTACGACACGGACATCTTCACGCCGATCCTCGACGCGATCGGCGCGGCGGCCGGCCGGAAGTACACCCACTTCCACGGCGGCGGCGACCATCCCGACGTGTCGATGCGGGTCGTCGCCGACCACCTCCGGGCGATGACGTTCCTCATCGCCGACGGCGTGGTGCCGTCCAACGAGTGGCGCGGCTACGTGCTGCGGAAGATCATGCGCCGGGCGATGCGCCACGGCAAGAAGCTCGGCTTCACGGAGCCGTTCCTCCACTCGCTGGTGGACGTCATCGTCACCGAGATGGGCGAGGCCTACCCGGAGCTGCGCCGCAACCGCGATTCCGTCGTCCAGGTCGTTCACAGCGAGGAAGAGCGGTTCGACGCCGTCCTCACCGCCGGGTTGCCGCGCCTCGAGGAAGCGCTCGACCGCGCCGCCGCCGGCACGCGCGTCCTGCCGGGTGACGAGGCGTTCAGGCTCTACGACTCGCTCGGCGTGCCGCTCGATTTCATGGAAGACATCGCGCTGCACCGCGGCCTGACGATCGATCGCGAGGGCTACGAGCGGGCGATGGCCGGCCAGCGCGAGCGCGCCCGCGCCGGCAGTTCGTTCGAGTCGAAGAAGGGGCAGGACTTCGCCTTCACCTCGGACGAGGGCCGCGCCGCGACGATCGCGTCCGGGGATCAGTTCGAGGGCTACAGCCGGACGTCGGTGAGCGGCATCCCGGTGCTCGCAGTGTTCGACGCGGAGCGGCGCCAGGCGGCGGAGCTCAAGGACGGCGACAACGGGTTCCTCGTCCTGGAGCGCACGCCGTTCTACCTCGAGTCGGGCGGACAGGTGTCCGACAGCGGGGTCATCGCCAACGAGGCGGGGGGCGCTGAAGCGCAGGTCAGCGGGCTGGTGCGTCTCGCGGCGAGCGGGCCGCGCGCCCACCGCGTCACCGTCTCGCGCGGCTCGTTCAAGCCGCGCGACCTGGTCACCGCGTCGGTGGACGACGAGACGCGGGACGCGACGCGGCGGAACCACACGGCGACCCATCTCCTCCACGCGGCGCTGCGCCAGGTGCTCGGTGCGCACGTCAAGCAGGCCGGATCGCTCGTCGCGCCCGATCGGCTGCGCTTCGACTTCCAGCACTTCGCGGCCATCCCGCGCGAGGCGCTCGACCGGATCGAGCGGATCGTCAACGAGCAGATCTATCGCAACACGCCGGTGCAGACCGACGTGCGCTCCACGCAGGAGGCGATGGCCTCCGGCGCGATGGCGCTCTTCGGCGAGAAGTACGGCGACCGCGTGCGCGTCGTCTCGGTGCCGGGCTTCAGCCTCGAGCTGTGCGGCGGCACGCACGTGCGATCGACGGGCGACATCGGCGCGTTTCTCATCACCCAGGAGAGCGGCGTCGCCGCCGGCGTGCGCCGCATCGAGGCGCTCACCGGCGCCGGCGCGATCGGCTGGATGCAGCAGCAGCGGGAGGCGGTCGGCCGCATCGCGGCCGCCCTCAACACCACGCCGGAACAGAGCGTCGAGATCGTCCAGAAGCTGCAGGCCGACGCGAAGCGCCTGGCGCGCGAAGTCGACGCGCTCAAGATGAAGGCGGCATTAGGCGGCAGCCGCGGCGATAGCGGCGGCGCGCAGGACGACACGCGCGAGGTCAAAGGCGTGAAGCTCATCGCGCGGCGGGTCAGCGGCCTCGAGAAGGCGGCGTTGCGCGGGCTGTCGGACTCACTCCGCGATCGGCTGGGCAGCGGCGTCGTGATCATCGCGTCGGAGAACGACGGCAAGGTCGCGCTGGTCGTGTCGGTGACCAAGGACCTGACCTCGCGCGTCAAGGCGGGCGACATCGTCAAAGCCATCGCGCCGATCGTCGGCGGCAGCGGCGGCGGCCGGCCGGACTTCGCGGAAGCCGGCGGCAAGGACCCCTCGAAGATCGACGATCTGCTGGCCCGAGCGCCCGAGCTGGTCGGATCGCTTTTGTGATCCCACATACAGAACTGTCGACGTCGGACCGATAAATCCCCGTAAGTTATTGAACCAGCACGGCAGGGTCCTTGCCTTTGAGGCAGAAGGCGACCTGCGCTAAACTGTTCAGCTCAAAAGGGGATATGGTCCGAAACGCTCTGCTGGCCACACTGTTCTGTGCGCTCACGCCTGCCCTGGCGCACGCTCAGCTGTACTCGTGGAAAGACGCCAGCGGCCGCCTGATCATCTCCGACACACCCAAGGATTCCGCCGCCAAGGTCTACGCCGTGGCCTACGCCTCGCCCAGCACTGCCTTCGCGGTCACGCGGCCCGCGCTCAGCCGGCGCGCCTCCGAGTTCGATGACCTCATCTCCGAGCACGCGTCGAAGCACGCGCTCAGTCCCGACTTCGTCCGCGCGGTCATCCAGGCGGAGTCGGCCTTCAACCCCGGGGCGCGCTCGCCCAAGGGCGCGATGGGGCTGATGCAGCTGATGCCCGCGACGGCGGCCGTGTATCGCGTGGCGAACGCCTACGATCCCGGCGAGAACATCCGCGCCGGCGTGGCTTACCTCAAAAGCTTGATGACGCGCTTCAACGACAACGTGTCGCTGGCCCTCGCCGCCTATAACGCCGGCCCCGGCGCGGTCGAGAAATACGGCAACACCGTGCCGCCGTATAAAGAGACCCGCAGCTACGTCGAGAGGATCACGAAGAACTCCGACGCGCTGCACGCGGTCAACAACCGCAGTCAGCTCTACCAGGTCGTCACCGTCGTCGACGGCCGCCGCACGGTCAAGTACTCCGATAAGCCCGCCCCGGGCGCCATCCTCGTCGGCCGTTAAAATTTCCCCCGGTAAACCATTTCCCGGCGTTTTCGTCTAAGCTATATCCGTGACGGATGTATGACGAAACGCCCCCCTGATCCCAACGATTTTCTGCCGCTGACCCCGGCCATCGCTCACATCCTGCTGGCGCTGGCCGACGGCGATCGCCACGGCTACGCGATCATGCAGGAGATCGAGCGCATCACCGACGGCGCCGTCCGCATGGGCCCGGGGACGCTCTACGGCACCATCAAGCGCATGATCGCGAGCGGGCTGCTGGAGGAAGCCGACGAGCGGCCCGACCCCGGACTCGATGACGAGCGGCGGCGCTACTACCGCGCGTCCGCCCTCGGCCGATCGGTGCTCGAGGCCGAAACGACGCGGATGGCGACGCTGGTCGGCGCCGCCCGCGCCAAACGGGTGCGCGCTCGATGATCGAACGGCTCTACGCCCTGCTCCTCTATGCATATCCGCCGGATCTGCGGCGGGCGCACGCCGCCGAGATGCGCCAGTGCGCGCGGGCAGCGCTGGCGGCGCGCGGCGCCGCGGCGGTGCCGCGCCTGTTCGCGGATCTCTTCTTCACCGTCCCTCGCGAGTGGCTCCATCTGCTGAAAGGATTTCCCATGGCCGGCATCGGACGAGACGTGGCGTATGCGGTGCGGCTGTTGTGGCGCAGCCCGGGATTCACGATCGCCGCGGTGCTGACGCTGGCGCTGGGGATTGGCGCGAATACGGCGATCTTCACGCTCGCTGACGCCACGCTCCTCCGGCCGTTCAAGGTGGCCGCCCCCTCGCAGCTGGTCGTCTTCAAATGGACGTCGGCGTACCCGGACTACCTCGATTACGCGAAGCGCAGCGATCTCTTCACCGGCGTGGCCGCGGTCGCGACGTCGCGGCTGAACGTGGTGGCGGGGGACGCGCCGGAACTGACCGACGCGGCGTTCGTCTCGGGCAACTACTTCGGCGTGCTCGGCGTGCCGGCGGCCGCCGGACGCGTGCTCGGGGCGCCCGACGATGTGAGGAATGGGCCGCTGGTCGGGGTCCTCGATCATGCCTGGTGGCGCGCCCGCCTGCACGGCGATCCGTCGGTCGTCGGCCGCACGATCCAGTGCAACGGCCAGGCGGTGACGATCGTCGGCGTCGCGCGCGCCGGGTTCCGCGGCACCAGCCTGCGTGCGGTGCCGACGATCTATCTCCCGGTGAATACGATCGGGCGGGTCGCCGGCGGCATGATGGCGCGGCCGGGCCTGCTGGCCGGCCGTGACTTCGTCTGGCTGAGCCTCGTGGCGCGGCTGCGCGATGGCGTGCCGGCCGCGACGGCCGCGGCGGCCATCGATGCCCTCTACACGGTGACTCATCCCTCGCATGATTCCGACAAAGCGGACGCGATGGAGCTGACGCCGCTGAAGCAGCGCGCGCTCGGCGGCGCCGCGGGGGCCATCTACACCTTCATTCAGTTGCTCGGAGCGGTCGTCGGCATCACGCTGCTCATCGGCTGCGCCAATCTCGCCAACCTGCAGCTGGCGCGCGGCGCGGCGCGGCGGCGCGAGATTGCCGTACGGATGGCGATCGGGGCCGGGCGCGGCCGGATCGTCCGGCAGTTGTTGATCGAAAGCCTGGTGCTGGCCGTCGTTGGCGGAGGTTTCGGCCTCTACGTCGCGGCGCTCACGCTGCAGCTGATCGCGCGCTTTCAGCTGCCGGGCGGCATCGAGATCGCCGGGCTCGACCTCGGCGTGAACCGCGCCGCCCTGATCTTCACGGCGCTCGTCGCCTGCGGGACGGCCGTCGCCTTCGGCCTCGCCCCGGCCTGGCGCGCGGCGCGCGGCGACGCGCTCGGTTCGATTCGCGAAGAGGGACGCGCCACGTCCGCGAGAAGCGGGTTGCGCGCCACGCTGGTGGCGGCGCAGGTCGCGCTCAGCCTGGTGCTGCTCGTCGGCACCGGACTCTTCCTCCGCAGCCTGGTCTACTCGCTGCGGCTGCCGCTCGGCTACTCACTCCCCGGCGTCGCCACCGCCACCGCCAATCTCGCAATCGCGCGCTACGACGCGAGGCGCACCGGCCTGTTCTACGACGAGGTGCTGACGCGGGTGCGGCAGCATCCCGGCGTCACCGCGGCCGCGTGGACGACAATCCTGCCGGTCAACGGCGACATGGTCATGGCAACCGCGGTCGAGGGCTACACGAAGGCGCCGAAGGAACAAATCGAATTCCACTTCGCCAGCGTCAGCCCCCAGTACTTCAACGCGGCCGGAACGCGGCTCCTTCGCGGTCGCGCCTTTACCGACGGCGACACCGCGTCCTCGCCGGGCGTCGGCATCATCAATGAGACGGCGGCCAGGAAATACTGGGCGGGACGCGATCCGCTGCAGGGGCGCCTCGGCGGCGACCGGCCGATCCAGATCGTTGGCATCGTCGAAGACACACGGATCGAGACGCTGGACGAAACCCCGGAGCCATTCGTCTACCGGCCGCTCGCACAGCCGGCCGGCCCCTTCGGCCCCGGTGCGTCGACGCTGGTGGTTCGCACCGCCGGGGAGGCCCAGGCGTTGCTGCCGCTGCTGCGCGAATCGATCCGCGCGGTGGATCCGGCGGTGCCCGTCTCCCGCGTCAACACCTTCGCCTGGCAGGTCCGCGAGCTGGTGATGCCGCAGCGCATGGGGGCGACGCTGTTCGGCGTCTTCGCCGCGCTCGCCCTGCTGCTCGCGGCGATCGGCATCTACGGCGTCGCGTCGTACGTCGCGCAGTTGCGGACCCGCGAGATTGGCATCCGCATCGCGCTCGGCGCGGATCGCCGCCGCATCCGGGCGCTGGTGCTGCGGCAGGGGGCGGCACCGGTGGCCGCCGGGCTTGCCGCGGGACTCGTCATCGCGGCGGTGACCAGCCGCCTGGCCGCGACGTTCCTGCGCGGCGTCGAGCCGCGCGATCCGCTGACCTACGCAACCGTCGCGGCGCTGCTCGCGCTCGTCGCCATCGGCGCCACCTGGCTGCCCGCGCGCCGGGCCTCGGCGCTGGATCCGATCCGCGCGCTCAGGCAGGAGTGAGTGGCCAGTGGCCAGTTGCCAGTTGCCAGTTGCCAGTCCGCGGTTTGAAGCGCGGACTGCAAACTGCAAACTGTAAACTGTCAACTAGTTATGCGGCTCGATCTCTGGCTGGACGTCGCCTGCCTCTTCAAGACCCGGTCAGAGGCCCAGAAGGCCTGCCGCCTCGGCAAGATTTCCGTCGGCGGCCAGACCGCCAAGGCCCACCGCGACCTCAAGGTCGGCGACGAGATCGAGATCGGGCGGCCATTCGGACGTCGGCAGAAGCTGATCGTCTGCGGCCTCGCCGAAAAGCACCTCCCGAAGGCCGAGGCGCGGCTCCTCTACGAGGACGTCACCCCGAAACCCTCCCCCGAAGAGGTGGAACTGCTGCGGATGGCCCGCCTCGCCACCCCCTTTACAAGGCCAGGGTCGGCCGGTAGTCCCGACAAGCGGGAGCGCCGCGCCCTCAGAAAGCTCAAAGGCCGTGGTTGAGGCTACCTATGCTAGAATCAGGAGTTTATGGCTAGCCACGAATCCGCAATCAAAGCGCACCGTCAGAACCTCGTGAAGCGCGAGGCCAACCGGCAGTATCGGACCCGGCTCCGGGGGGCGCTCCGCGCCATCCGCCTGGCGATCGACTCTGGTGAACCCGCAAAGGTGAAGGACGCGCTCCGCGACACGATCTCGCTCGTCGACAAGATGGCCGGGAAGAAGGTCATTCACCGCAACGCCGCCGCGCGCTACAAGTCGCGCCTGGCCAAGCGGGTCACGAAGCGCACCTCAGCGTCCGCGTAACGGCGGGCCCTGCCCGCCGGCGCGCTCGCGCGACGGCGAAGCGCACAACTCCACCACCAGCCGCTCCAGCAGGATTCTCGGATCTCCCCCTGAACTCTTCAGGTCGAGATCCGTCCGGAACAGCGCCTCGATCGCGGCCGGCACCCGCCGCGGGTCGGCCATCTTGTCGCGCACGAACCAGGCGAGCTGCCCCAGGATCTGATACGACACGGCCCCGGCGTCGAGCGCCATCGCCAGCTGCCGCAGGGCCTCGCGCGCGTTGCCGTTCTGGATGGCGTTGGTCACGGCCCAGTCATCCTGCGACGACTCGGCGCTGACCACTTCCTGGACGTCGGCCATCGTGATCTGCGGCTTCCCCGCGGTGTAGAGCATCAGCCGCTCGATGTCGCCGCGCAGCCGGACGATGTCGAAGCCGGCGCGGTCGGCGACGAGGCGCGCCGCCGGCGGCTCGATCAACTGCCCCGCTTCCGCGACGGCCCTCTTCACCATCTCCTGGGCGCGCCGCGCCGCTTCCCGCAAATCGCCGCCGCGCGCTTCCTTGCCCGGCTTCAGGCCCCAGCACTCGACGACGGTCGCGTGCTTCATGATCGCCTTGCCGGCCTTGCGCGACTTGTCGATGTCGGCCGCCACCAGCACCAGCGTCGTCGACGCGCCCGGCTTCTGCACGTAGTCGGTCAGCGCATCGAGATCGCTCGGCGGCTCCTCCTCGCCGTCGTCGGCCGGCACGTCCGCGCCCTTGCCGCGGCGCTTGGGCTTCAACAGCCGCTCGGCGCGCAGCACGACGACGACCCGGCGGTCGCCCATCATCGGCAGCTGGCGGGCGGCCTCGACGATCGCGGCGGCCGTCGCCCCCTTCTCGCCCGCGTAGATGCGTTCCATGTTGAACGCGCGGAGCTCGTCCTCGACGACGGCGGCGATGTCGGACGCCAGCCGCGACATCTCCGCCTCGTCGTCGCCGAGAATCAGGTAGACCGGGTCGAGGGTCCGCTTCGCGATCGCGGCGCGGACCTCGGATGGCGTGGGCATCGTCGCGCCTAGAACGCTTCGAGGATGGCGCTGACCAGCGCGCGCGCGAATTCCGACGCCATGCGCTCGCGGGCGCTGAGGTCCTGGCCGAGGAAGGTGGTCGAGTCCGGCGTGTTGGTCGGGTTCAGCGCGAACTCTTCGCGATACTGCATCGAGGGATTGGTCCACAGCACCTTGTTGGCGCGCATGTCCTTGAATTCGACCGTGGCCGTGAGGGTCAGGGCGTAGCGGGTGGCGAGGTTCTGCTGGTTGAAGGCGACGGGCGTCAGCGTGACCGACGCAATCGTGCCGGTCAGCAGCGCGTCGACGCCGGTCGAATCGGTCACGATGGTGTACTTGCCGCGGCCGATGAACTCCGTGCGCACGCGCTCGGTAATCTGGCGATCGAGGTCGTACACCGCCGTGTTGTTCTGGAACTGCGGCACGCCGATGCGCTTGATGTAGGCCGGAAGGAACGAGCCTCGGCCGGAGAGCGAATAGCCGCACCCGGTATGGACCAGCAGCAGCGCCAGCACCAGCGCACTTCTCAGCAGTTTCATGGTCATGCCACGACGATGCTGACGAGCTTGCCGCCCGCCACCACCACCTTCTTGATTGTCTTGCCCTCGATGTGGCCGCGCACCTGCGGATCGGCGAGCGCCGCCTCGCGCAGATCCTGCTCGCTGGTGCCGGCGGCGACGGTCACGCGGCCGCGGACCTTGCCGTTCACCTGCACGGGGACGACGATCTGCTCGGCCTTCGCGACCGCCTCGTCGTAGACCGGCCAGCCCGCCTCGACGATCCCGCCCTTGTGGCCGAGCGCTTCCCACAGCTCCTCGGCCAGGTGCGGGGTGAAGGGCGACAGCATGCGGACCAGCGCCTCGATCGATTCCTTGAGCACCGAGATCGTGGACGGACGCTCGATGGCGCCGACCTTTTCCGCCTCGTCGCCCACCGGCACGCAGCGGCTGGCGCTGCAGAAAGCGTAGAGCTCGTTGACCAGCTCCATCATCGCGGACACCGGCGTGTTGAGATGCAGCTTCTCCAGGTCGGCGGTGACGCGCTTGATCGTCTCGTGGGTCTTCCGCCGCAGCGCCCGCTCCGCGTCGGTCAGCTCGAAGGTGGACGGCGCGGGGATGCCTTCCCCGCCGACCGTTTCGGCCAGCGAGTCGGCCAGCCGCCACACGCGCGCGAGGAAGCGCCAGCTGCCTTCCAGCCCGGCGTCGGACCACTCGATTTCCTTCTCCGGCGGCGCGACGAACATCACGTAGAGCCGCAGGGCGTCGGCGCCGAACTTCTGGATCATGTCGTCGGGATCGACGACGTTTCCCTTCGACTTCGACATGACCTGGCCGTTCCTGAGCACCATCCCCTGTGTCAGCAGCCGCGAGAACGGCTCGCTCAGGTGCGTCATGCCCAGGTCGCGGAAGACGCGCGTGAAAAACCGCGAGTAGATCAGGTGCAGGATGGCGTGCTCGACGCCGCCGCTGTAGAAATCGACCGGGCCCCAGTAGCCGACCTTTTCCGGATCGAACGGCAGCCCGTCGTTCTTCGGATCGCAGAACCGGAAGAAGTACCACGACGAATCCACGAACGTGTCCATGGTGTCGGTCTCGCGCCGCGCCGGCCCGTTGCAGCTTGGGCACGTCGTGTTCACGAATTCCGGCACCTGGCCGAGCGGCGAGTCACCCTTGCCGCTGAACTCCTTGATCTTCGGCAGGACGACCGGCAGGGAGTCCCCCGGCACCGGAACCATGCCGCACTTCTCGCAGTAGATCACCGGGATTGGCGTGCCCCAGTAACGCTGGCGCGAGATGCCCCAATCCTTGAGCCGGTACTGGATCGTGCCTTCGCCGATGCCGCGCACCCGCGCGTCGGCGGTCATCCGGCGATTCGCCTCCTGCCACGGCAGGCCGTCGTACTCACCGGAGTTCACGAGATTGCCCTCCCCGGCGTGGGCCTCCGTCATCGTGGCGGCGTCCCTCGACGTGCCCTCTTCGGCGACGACGATCGTCACCGGCAGGTCGTACTTCCGCGCGAACTCGAAGTCGCGCTCGTCGTGGCCGGGCACGCCCATCACCGCGCCGGTGCCGTAGTCGACCAGCACGAAGTTCGCGACCCAGATCGGGATCGGCTTGCCGGTAAACGGGTTGATCGCCGTCCGTCCGGTGTCGAAGCCCTCTTTCTCGACTTCCCCGGTCATCCGCGCCGACTTGTCCTGCGACGTGAATTTCGCCGCCTTGGCGCGGAACGCCGCCGGGTCGCTCGAGGCGGCCGCGAATTCCTGGACGAGCCGGTGCTCCGGCGCCAGCACGATGAAGTTGGCGCCGTAGATCGTGTCGATCCGCGTGGTGAAGACTTCGATCTCCGAGCCACCCTCGACCTTGAACCGGACGCGCGCTCCCTCGGACCGACCGATCCAGTTCCGCTGCATCGTCAGGACCTTCTCGGGCCACTCGCCGAGCTCGCGCATGCCGTCCAGCAGGTCGTCGGCGTAGTGCGTGATCTTGAAGAACCACTGCTCGAGATCGCGCGTCGTGACCGGCGTGCCGCAGCGCCAGCAGCCGCCGTCGACGACCTGCTCGTTGGCGAGGACGGTGTTGCAGCTCGGACACCAGTTGACGCTGGACCGCTTGCGGTACGCGAGCCCCTTCTCCAGCATCTTCAGGAAGAGCCACTGGTTCCACTTGTAGTAGTCGGGCAGGCAGGTCGCGATCTCCCGCTCCCACGCGTAGCTGATGCCGAGACGCTGCAGCTGCCCCTTCATGTGCGCGATGTTCTCGAGCGTCCACGTCTCTGGGTGGGTGCCGTTCTTGATCGCCGCGTTCTCCGCGGGCAGGCCGAAGGCGTCCCAGCCGAACGGATGGAGCACGTTGAAGCCGCGCATGCGCTTCACCCGCGCGACAACGTCGCCGATCATGTAGTTCCGGACGTGGCCGACGTGCGCGTGCCCGGACGGGTACGCGAACATCTCGAGGCAGTAGAACTTCGGCTTGGACGGATCCTCGGTGACTTCGAACGCGCGCGACGCCTGCCAGCGCTCGCGCCACTTCTTCTCGACTGTCTGGGGCTTGTACTCGGGCACGATCCTTAAATTATAGCTGTTTCCCGTCTCCCGCCGCCGGGCTGGGCCCGGCCCGATGATGACGTGCGTGAAACTTTCCTGCGTCTCGTGTGTATGTATGGTCGCGGCCCTTCGCCAAGGAGTTTTCGTGGATCGTCGTCACTTTCTGCTACGGACCTCCGCCTGTCTGGCTGCCGCCGCCGTTTCGCCGGGCACCGCCTTCCAGGTACCAACCGTGCCCGGGCCTGGATCGCAGATCGAGAGCCTCATGACGCGATTGCATGCGCAGTCGCTGTTCATTGGCGAAATCCTGGTGGCAGAAAAGGGGCGGGTCCTCTACGAGGGTGCGTTCGGCGTGGCCGATCCCCGTACTGGGCAGCCATACACGACCAATACACCTTCGTGTCTGGCGTCTCTGTCGAAACCCATCACGGCTGTGGCAATCATGATGCTCGCCGAGCAACGACGGCTCACATACGACGCCCCCCTGTCGAGGTTTTTGCCGGGATTCAGCAAGTCCGTGGGGGCGGTCACGCTCCGCCACCTGCTGACACACACGTCGGGAATCCCGGACTATCCCACCCTGGATGTCGATCGTCCGGGTGTCAGGAACGCACAGATCCTCGCCGCGCTCCAACAGGTGCCGAACCCGTCGTTCCGGCCGGGACAGAAGTACGCCTACAGCAACAGTGGCTACGTCCTTCTGGCGCTCATCGTCGAGGCCGTGTCCGGCGAATCGTTGCCAGGCTTCCTCGGCGCCCACATCTTCAAGCCGCTCAGGATGGGCGCCACCTTCGTCCTGACGAGCCCCGACCAGAAGGCGGCTGGCGTGGCACGAGGATACGATCGAGACGGACGTGCCGACGACTTCGAGGGCATGGCGACCGGGGAGTCGGGCGTCTACTCGACGGTCACGGATCTCCTCCGCTTCGACCAGGCGCTGTACACAGATGCGCTCGTCAGCCAGCGAACGCTGGCTGAGGCCTTCGTGCCAGCCCGCGTAGGCGAAGGCAACACCTCGTACGGTTGGGGTTGGAATATCGTCAACGACGCCAGCGGTATGCGGGTGTGGCACCAGGGGAACACCGCGGGCTTCCGCGCCTTCATCGAGCGCCGTTTGCGGGACCGGATCACCGTCATCATGCTCACGAATGGCGGCGA
>Ga0066652_100001385_pt1 | contig 12582 bp, 16 predicted proteins | sample GraSoiAngelo_101_FD_71413 | JGI IMG/M metagenome (GOLD analysis project Ga0066652, IMG submission 71413) | Grasslands soil microbial communities from the Angelo Coastal Reserve, California, USA - 14_0903_02_30cm | ecosystem: Environmental > Terrestrial > Soil > Grasslands | place: USA...
AAGGTTTGTGAGTGCCGCCGGGTTCCGCAGGACGCCGCGTCTAAGTGTAATTCACATTGTTTGCTATTGGGTACAATCAGAAACACCGAAATGGGCGTCCTGACGCAGCAGCACATTGAACGCGTGCATCACTACGCGCCGCTTCACTATCTGCCGTTTATCGGCCGATCGAAATCTCTTTTGTGCAAACCCTCGCTTCTCGCGGCCGGTTTTGCGCAAGACCATCTTCGGTCAATGTCTCGTGAGCACGATGTAGAGCGTGGTTTTGGCGCCTATACGCACCTGACTCTTGAGCCTCGCCCAAGAATATTAAAGGCCAAACTTGCGGCTGGGTTTCCGCACATTGGCGTCGCTGTTCCAGCCGACTGCGTTGAGGCAGTGTCATTCAGCCTTTGCCGTTTCAACGTTGCGATGACACGCCATTTGCGGCGAAATGGACAGCCCGGTTTTCCGGAGTCTTCGACCAATGGCCGCTATTACGACCAGCATCAAATTCCGATCGCAAGATCCGACGCCGATAAGACTGCTATGCTAGAAAAGCACTTGCCTGCGAACACGATGATTGAGGTCCTTGTTCACGGCGACCTCGTTTTGCCCGACCGCACTGAAATTGGCTGCTTTTCGGATGCAGACGCTAAGATCGCCCAACAGGTGCTCTCGGAGGTGGGAGCGCCGTGGAACGTGACAAGCATCGCGTCGCCGGGCCCATATCCGCGCAATGCCAAACACGTGGAGGCGATTACCACGTTCATTGATCAGGCGCTCGCAGAACTCGACTGGCGCGGCAATGGCCTTGAATTCGACAGGCTCTGATATGCTGCTCCTGCTTTTGCTGAGTGGACCCGTTGCGGTCGGCAAGTCAGCTATTGCCTGGGAGCTTATCGAACGTCACGGGTTTCAGATTATCCGAAGCGGCGCCTATCTGGCGGAATTGGTCGCCCGAGAGGGCCGACAAGGCAATAGACGAGTCTTGCAGCAGTTCGGCGATGCGCTGGATGGAACAGACTGATTATCGTTGGCTAGTAGACGATGTGACGACCCCAGCACTACAGGCTAACCCCCATCAAGTGCGCTGGTTGCTCGATAGTGTCAGAAAGAAGCGCCAAATCGAACATTTCCGAATGCGATTCGAGAGGTCAGTTTTTCACGTGCACCTCACGGCCATGGAGCCCATACTGCGTGATCGCTATAGGCATCGTCTTTCGGAAGGAGCCGAATACGTTGGCGATACGGCTTATGGGGCCGTAATTGCGCACCCGAACGAAATCTGCGCACGCGGCCTAATTGCAATTGCTGACTTTGTCCTCGACGTTTCGGAAATTCTTCCGCCGGAGGCGGCAGCGAAGATTCTAAGACGGTCGATCGAGAGGGCTAAGATATGCGGCAAGTCGTTTTGATTAGCGGCCGCATTTGTACTGGTAAGTCCGGCTTGGGACGTCGCCTGAAGGACGAGTTCGGATACCGTGTCATCCGCACAAGCGAAACATTGGCGCAAGTAGCGAGGGAACGTGGACTTGCGACTGATCGAATGTCGTTGCAGGCCTTGGGCGATGTGATGGATAACGAAACGAATCATCGTTGGGTTCTGGATACCGTTGAGAGGCACCTATCATCCCTCCCAAAAACCGCGCCCGTGGTCGTCGACAACATCCGCACGGCCCGACAGCTAGAACATTTTCGGCGAAATCACAACTGGATCATTGTGCATGCGCATCTCTATGCCCCGAAGTTGGAGCTTGAACGGCGGTTCCACAAGAAAAATACAGAGCGAGGCGCAACAGAGACGTACAGTGACGCTGACCTCCTGAAGAACGAGAGCGACATTACCTCCTTCATGAACGATGCGGATGTCCGTATCAATACAGGCCGCAGCGACGGCCGCGATACCTTAGTGAGAGTTGCCGCGCGTCTTGGGTTGTATTCACCTCCTGATGTTCGGTGCGTCGACGTGTTGGTAGGTGGTCAATACGGCAGCGAGGGCAAAGGCCATGTCGCGGCTTATCTCGCGCGCGATTACGATGTACTTCTTCGCGTGGGTGGGCCGAATGCTGGCCACACCGTCTCAAGTGCGTCGGGGGTCTATACCTACCATCAGCTTCCTTCAGGCGCGCGCGACAGTCACGCGAAGCTGTTACTTGGGCCGGGGATGACACTGAGGGTCGATCGCCTGCTTGACGAAATCGCCGAATGCGGCGTGACGCGTGAACGCCTTTTCATTGATCCCCAAGCCATGATCATTGAACCCGAAGACGTCGAGCGAGAAAAGGAACTCGTCGCCAAAATCGCCTCGACCGGGCAAGGCGGAGGCGCAGCTGCAGCGAGGCGAATCTTAAATCGGAAGCCCGGCGCGGTTCGCCTAGCTCGCGACATACCCGAACTTCGACCTTTCGTTGGAACAGCGCCGCTTTACCGCGGATCAACGACTCGACAACTGGAATTCGCCTATCGCGAAGGCCAATCGATTCTTCTCGAAGGGACTCAAGGAAGCGGTCTCAGCTTGTATCACGGATCATATCCTTATGTGACCTCGCGGGACACCAATGTCGCTGGGTGCCTCGCAGAAGCCGGCATTTCGCCAAGCCGAGTCCGTCGCATCCTAATGGTCGTCAGGCCTACACCGATACGTGTAAGCAATCCCGACGGAGATGGCACGTCGGGTGGCTTGAAGCACGAAGTGACATTCGAGGAAGTCGCGAAGAGCGCAGAGCTCGATCCCACGGAGGTCAAGAACCTCGAAAAGACTTCTACGACAAAACGCGATCGGCGCGTAGGCTGGTTCGAGTGGGAGCAATTTCGGCAAGCCTGTGCGCTTAATGCACCGACGGATATAGTGTTAACATTTGCTGACTACTTTAACGCAAAAAATCAGAATGCGCGCAGGTTCGAGCAACTAACGCAAGAGACGATCAGGTTCATCGAGGAGCTTGAACGCGTGGCTCAGGCGCCCGTCTCGCTTATCAATACGCGATTTCCTCGTGAATCGGGGGAAAAAATCGATTTACGCACCGTCATTGATCGAAGAAATTGGACCGCACGGCGCCGAGCCATGTGACGACGTCATTCATGTCGTGATTATGTCCCGGGGAATGCTGCGAGGGAGATAAGTGCGGTATTAGGGGGCGCAAACGCCACAACCCTTTAACGGCAGCGTCTCCACCTGGGCGTCATGCCAAGAGCAGAGATCGCCACGAAGCAGGCAAAGGACCCTGGAGCAGCTGCACGCTGAACTAGGCGGGAAGATTCTCGACAACAAAAGAGGTGTTGCGACTTAGATGGACGCTGGCCTAGCTGGTCTTCTTCTTCATGACGGACTTTCTAGGGGCAATTCCATCCCACAGTCTAACGATATGGCGACATGCGGATCGAATGGAGCGAACCCTGCCAGTGTAATCCGATGGCACGCCCATCCTCTCTCCAATCCGGATATCGACGATGAAGCATAGGTTCGAGTCGACTTGCCCGAGCTCGGGGTGTTGCTCCAAGAGCATATAAAGAAGGACCGCCATGTACCGCGCCATTTCGCGGCGATGTTCTCCCCGTTGCCGTCTTGTTTCATCAAGTCGGCACGCTTCAGGGTCAGGTGCCTTTTGCGGGCGGAACATAAGTCCGCCGACTCGCCGCACGCCATCGAGGGCTGTCGGCTCAATCAATAGGTCCGGCTGAACCGACACGGCTACACCCTCAACGTTCAACTCAGGGAATCGCCCCGCTTCGGTCAGCGGCAAACTGCGAAGCCCGAGAGCATTCTCCGCTCTCTCAAAAAGTTCGATTGTCTCGATGCATCGCAGCGCTTCTTCTCGCGCTTTTGGCTTGAGTGATGTGTCCTTGGACTTTAGGGTTAAGGCTCTCTTAACCCCTTCTAGGGTTTCCTGGTTCCGAGCAATGTCGGCGTTATACATCCGCAACGCCCGTATCGCTTCAGAGTGGGGAACTACTTGAGGCGGACTCGAAAATCGTGAGTTGTGAAGAACTGTGTCCTGTTGGTCCGGCCTGAGAATCAGATATTCAGCGAGCGCCGCAGCGGACAGTCGCGGCTTCCGATGTTCACGAACCGATGGGTGAAGTTCGATGATATCGGCCATAGATCAAGATATCTCCGTTTCTCTCGATGACGGTCGAACTCTCTGGTTGACTGAGATCTCCCGGCGGACGTTTTGCGACCAGGACCTCGAATCACTTGAGAGCGACTCGGGATTATTCGTTGTTCTGGAGGACATCGCAACTGGCTCGTTTGATATCTTGGCGAAAGTGGCATCGGTTGCCGCCGGTCACGCCTTGATGACCTTGTTCGCTGCCCGTTGCCAGTAGCCGCAGAAATCGACGCTCGGGTTGTGCTTCATCGCCAGTTCTGAAAAGCGCGCGACCTGATCCCTATTTGACGCGCGCCGACAAGCGACCACCGTTCTGTTGGGAAATGTGATCCTAACTCACTAGTCCTGGGGGTCCTGAGTTCAAATCTCGGCGCGCCGACCAAACAGCGCCGCGTCCTGGGCAAAAGTCTCAGCTTTGATCCTGCGCCGCGTACACGAGCGTGCCGTCCGCGCGCCGTCGCGCCGCCGGCGTCATGCGCGCCGGCTCGATGCGGTCGGCGCTGAGAATGTGAAAGACTGTTTCCCCCTCGCCGATCAAATAATCCGCAATAATGCGCCGGTGGCAGCGCCACCACACCGCCTCGGCGCACATGATCGCGCAGCGCCGTTCCTGTCCCAACGCGCGCAGCCGGTCGAGGCCGTGTCGGAAGGGCGGACTCAGCGCGTAGTCGGCATAATTGTGAAAGCTTTGGTTCTCCCAGAACGCGTTGAGGCTCGCTGAAACATCACGCGTTCGCGCGCGCAAACCGCCCAGCGCGGCGATGTGCTCGTATGCGATTGCGAACGGCGCCAGCGTTTCGGGAAGCGTATCGCCATTGTACTGCGGGTTCGTGCGCGAGCGCGGAACGCTGCGCACGTCGGCGACGAGGTCGATTTGGGCTGCCTTGAGCAAATCGACGAACTCGCTCAGTGGCCGGGTGGAATGTCCGATGGTGAAGAACGGATGTGCCATTTGACTCCGCCGGTCATGGCGCACGTCTCTGCTCGCGTTCGCCTTGTGCAGCGCGACACGATTCGAACGGTGCCGGACGCCGGCGCGTTCCACCTTTGCTGCTCGCTCAAAAAATACGGCTGAACACTGTCAATTCTAGGGAACTGGAAAGCGGGGCGGCTGTTGAGCGTCTACAACAATTCGTGAAACGCGCGCAGCTCCAAGAACTCGCGCGAGGAGGAATTGCATGACTGACGTAGCAATAATTGAACGCGACATGGTCGTCCCCGGCGAAGCTCGAGCCGGGTCGCCGCTGTCCTGGAGCGCCGCCATTGCCGGCGCATTGGCGGCGGCAGCCGTCACCTTCCTCATCGTCGCACTGGGCTCCGGCATCGGCTTATCCTTTGCGTCGCCGTATAGCGGTCCTTCGGCCAAGGCCATGACCATCGCAGCCGCGGTCTGGCTGCTCATGGCCGAAACCATGGGATTTGCGACCGGCGGCTACCTGGCGGGCCGCCTGCGCAGTCCGGCCTACGACGGCGTCATCGGGGAAACCACCTTCCGCGATGCCGCGCAGGGACTGCTCGTGTGGGCGATCGGCGCCGTCGCCATGGCGGCCCTCGCCGGCATGCTCGGCGTTTTCGCCGCGGGGGCGGCGGCGCACATGACCGCAGGAGCAGCCTCGGCCGGGCGTGGTCAAGAGACGGCCTCGACGAGCGGCGCTAGCGACTATTTCGTCGATCTTCTGTTCCGCCCTGCCCCGTCGACGGCCACCGCGGGGAATCAGCGGCCGTCAACCGACACGGTCGGCATCGCCCCCGCGGGCTCGCAACCGGCACTCAGCAGCGAGGCGCGGGCCGAGGTGGGGCGCATCCTTGCCCGCAGCGTCGCGCAGGCGCGCGTCGACGACAGCGACCGCGCCTACCTCGCGCAGGTGGTCGCGACCCGCACCGGCCTTTCGCAGGAAGAGGCGCAGCGCCGGGTCAGTGAGGTTGAAGCCAAGGCGCGCGACGCCGCGGACACGACCGCCAAGGCAGTCGCTTACTTCTCCTTCTGGACCTTCATGGCGCTGTTGTTCGGCGGCGCCGCCGCCACGCTCGGCGGCATCCTTGGCGGGCAGCTGCGCGACGCGGAAATCCGCGCGGCCTAGTAGCAACCAAACCGAAATGAGAGGCTCACCATGCTTGGTCTAGTCGTCACGCTCCTGATCATCGCTCTGATCGCGGCGGTGCTCGGATTCGGCGGCATCGCGTTTGCCGCCGTGGAAATCGCCAAGATCGTGTTTTTCGTCGCGCTGATCCTGTTCTTGATCGCCCTCGTGTTCGGAGCGATGCGCGGCCCGGGGCCGGCCGTGTAGCTCGCTCGGGTGCGGCACTGATCGGCGCGGCAAAAAGAAGCCCCGGGCTTTCCGGGGCTTCTTCCGTTACCGATGTTCTGTTCTGTTGGCCTTAGCGCCCAGGAGGCGGCGGTGGGACCGGGCCTCCGACCGTGCCGCCGCTTTCGCAGACCTTCACGGTCTTCATGGCGCCCTCGGCCTCCGTTCGTGTCGTATAGGTCTTGCCGCCGACAACCGTCGTCGTTTGGGTCGTGGGTTTCTGTTCGACAATGGTGCAGCGCTTCGTCGTGCTATCTTGCACGATGTAGAACTCTGCTGCGAGCGAGGGAGTGGCAAACGCCACCAGTCCTGCCGCGGCAACGAGCAATTTAATCCGCATAAAGTCCTCCTCTGTTGCGGTAGACAACAAACCAAATTCGGCTCATTTGGTTCCACCAAGGGTTAAACGGCAACGAACGGATGGGTTGTGCGCAGCGCCAGGGCCCGTTCGGACCATGGGTGAGTGGCGGCACGCGATAACGGAACGGGCGCGGCGTCATCCCGTTGAGATGGAAAGCTCGCATCGCGAACGGCAGGACATGCGCCCGCGACCGGTATTCGAATGGATGGCCCGGATCGGCTACACGGCGCGTGGAGTGGTGTTCTTGATTCTGGGCACCTTCACCGCGTTGGCAGCCGTTGGAGCTTACCACCGAGCCATCGATACCAAAGACGTGACGCGCACGGTCTTTCCACAGCCATTCGGACAGCTTCTGCTCGTGCTCCTTGCCGGCGGACTCCTGTGTTTCGCCGCCTGGCGGCTGGCGCAGGCCTTGCTCGATGCCGACCACCGCGGCGACGACGTCAAGGCGCTCCTCCACCGCGGCGCGTACGGTGCTGCGGCGATCTTCTATATCGGTTTTGCCGTGGCGGCGCTGAGCGCGCTCGTCGACCGCAGACACGGTGCGAGCAGCGATCAACTTGCGCACGATTGGACGGCCTGGATGCTCGCCAAGCCGTTCGGGCAATGGATCGTCGGCGCGATCGGCGTCGCGATCGCTGCGGTAGGTCTGGGGATCGGGCTCGCGGGATGCTGGGGTGAGTTCACGCAGCGGCTGGAGTTGAAACGACGGGAGCGACGCCTGATTGGCGCGCTCGCACGATTTGGCTTCGTCGTGCGCTCGGCCGTCTTCATGATGATCGGAGTTTTTCTGCTGTACGCGGCGCTCGACGCCAATTCGCGTGAAGCGAAGGGTCTTGCCGGGGCGTTGCGGGTCATCCAGCAGCAGTCCTACGGGTCCGTCTTGCTGGGCATTACCGCTGCGGGACTGTTTGCGTTCGGACTGTACGAACTGTCAGAAGGCGCGTTCGGCCGCATCACGGCGCCGTCGGTTCGCCAAGCCGCCGCCAAGGCCGGGCTCGCACCCCTCCAATCTTCCTCCACCGGCAAGCGGGGAAGCATGCGGCAAGGACTCCGGTGATGCGGCAAGGAGCGCAGCCCTTGATGGAGTCTCGGCCCATGAGCGAGCGCGACCTGACTGCGCTGCGAAGCGCCGTTGCGGCGCTCGAGCATCCGAGCCTGGCTGCGCGGCTCGGCAACATGGCCGGCAAGCCGATCGAGCTCATCGGCTCTGCGCTCCCCGCGGCCGCCACACAGGCGATCAGCGCCGCCACGTCCAAAGCCTTGGAGATCGCCTTGCAAGTGGCGCTGCGGACCATGCAGGGCACGCGGCCTTCGTTGTCACAACGGTTTCACAAGGTATTGGCCACCGCGTCCGGTGCCGCGGGCGGCGCCCTCGGTTTGGCGAGCCTTCCGATCGAGCTTCCCGTCTCGACCGTCATCATGCTGCGGTCGATCGCCGAAATTGCGCGCAGCGAAGGCGAGGACCTATCCGATCCGGAAGCGGCGCTGGCGTGCATGCAGGTTTTCGCACTGGGCGGACGGGCCGCGTCGGCCGACGCTTCTGAAAGCGGGTATTTCGCCGTGCGCGCCATGCTGGCAAAGAGCGTGTCACAAGCCGCTCGATTTGTGATCGAGCGCGGCGCACTCGAAGAGGGCGCCCCCGTTCTCGTTCGCTTTCTCGCCCAGGTCGCCTCCCGCTTTGGAATGGTGGTGACGCAAAAAGCGGCGGCGCAAGCCATTCCCCTCCTCGGCGGGCTGGGCGGCGCGGCGGTCAACTATGCCTTCATCGAACACTTCCAAGACGTCGCGCGTGCCCACTTTACGGTGCGCCGGCTCGAGCGCGTCTATGGCGCCGATATCGTGCGACAAGAGTACGAGCGCTTCGCGCAGTCAGATTAGGGGCGCACCCTCACATCCTAACGGTTACCTTGCGGTTCTGGCCAAGTGCAGGCTGCGCCCCGGTCACGAAGGCCTTGCCGAATTCGAACACAGTGACCGCCGTGCTCGCCGGCCCATCCCACAATTCGCCCGTCTGCGGCTCGATCCGCAGCAGGCATACATTGGGATCGGTGGCTCCGCCGGGCCACCATGCCTTATCGGTCAGTCGCCAAACCTGCTCGATCTTCGAGATGTCTCGTGTCACGCAGGCGCAGGCGGTGATCGAGAGGTAAGCTTTCGCCTGGGCGTCAATAAAGACAAGATTGACATCGGGCTTGGCCTCGATCTCATCCTGCTTTGCGCTGCCGACATCGGTTACGACGAAGATCAAGCCGGACTTACGATCGGGCCGTGGCTCGACGGGCCGCGCCCGCAGTCGACCGCCGGCCTGCGTCGTCAGCATGCACACGCCGACACTCTCAATGATGTCCCAGACGCGCTCGAAATTGCTGTGCTCGTCCATGCCATTCGGTCCGAGCTTGGGAGCCGCCGCGGCGTGCCGGCCTTGATGGAACCTTCTTGCGCGCATTAAGTTTCATCGGAGGTGGTGCTTCGCGACAAAGGGCAAACCATGGCGACCCGCAGTAATGTCCGAAATGTCAGAGGTGTCGTCGCCGATGTGCAGGACAAGGGACGAGAAGCCGTCGACGCGGTGAGCGAAGTCCGCGACAACGTCGCTGTTGCGATCGACAAGTCCCTGAGGAAGCGACCCTATACGACGCTGGCGCTGACGCTGGCGTTTGGTTTCTTGCTCGGCGCCATGTGGGCGCGTTAGCGAGGGCCGCCCGTCCGCTGCCCGACACCGCGTTGGCGTGCAACGGAGATGCTGCGCGCCAGCCCTAGCGCCTTGAGCAAAATGGCCCTCGGCGCCGGCCCCGTTGCAATTCAAAAACTCAGGAGGACCGTGGTCATGAATGAAGATCGTCTCAGCGGCACCGCCAAAAGCGTCGGCGGGCAACTGGAGGAAGGAGTCGGACGAGCAACCGGCGACGTGAAGACGCAGCTCCAAGGCAAAGCAAGGCAGTTCGAGGGCACGCTCCAGGACGTCTACGGCCAGGCGAAGGACACCGCGGCCGAGGCGGCGGAAGCCATCCGCGACGCCGGCAACGAAGCCGGCGACTTCCTGCGCACCGCCATCGAGGAGCGCCCCTACACGACCGCGGCGATCGCGCTCGGCATCGGATTCCTGATCGGCCGCTTCGGCCGGCGCGGCGACTATTAGGCCCAAGCGGAAATCGAACTCGCCCGGGCACTCAAGAGGACGCGGGCAGCGATGCTATCGCGGCCGGTCTACCTCCCGCTATCATGATGCGAGCTCGGATTGCGCCGCCGCTCGCGGCAGTCGATGCGCATTGGAGCGCGGACGATGATCGGCGCCATTCGTCTCGAACGCGCCGGGGCGCCGGCGAGTCTCAGCTTTGCGCCGTCCGGCTCGTCCGGCGCCGGGCGTGATTTGCGAGCCGCTCGTAGTCCTCGGCGATCCGCAGCATCATTCGCCTCGATTCCGGATCCGACAGCTGGTCGGCGATGCTGCGTGCCTCCTCGGCGCGCTCGAGCCAATGCTTGGGGTCATCGAGAACGGAATGGGATGCGGTCATTTACATGGCCTGCGGGCCGCAATGCGGCGGAACGATACCGTCCGGGGCGGCGTTGCACACACATGTGGACCGCCGACATGCCTACGTCAAAAGAATGCCGCCAGCATGCCGAAGAATGCCTGAGGCTCGCGAATGAGACCACGCAAATCTACGCGAGGCAGGCGTTACTCGAACTCGCGGCAGAGTTCCGCGAAATCGCCAAGCAACTAGAAACCCGCAGCTCGTCTGCGCACGGCGCGAAACAACGGCGCGCGCGGCCTGCGGCCGCGCTGCCGACGCGCCGCCGACGCGCCAGCTGACTTGAGATGCGGGTGGGCCTTCCTGCTAGCGAAACTTATGGCAGCCGATCCCCGCTCATTTCCGATTCGTATTCGTGATTTGAGTCCACGGCCCTCCGAAGAATCCGAGCAGTCACGCGCGCGCATCAAAGCTGCGAGCCCCCGAAGTTCCCCCGGCACAGTGATGCGATTCGAGCGCGTCCGTCGGAACCGAGAGCCGGCTCGCACGTTGCCGTCAAAAGCGTAGAGGCGCGAGAAGCGAGTTAGTGGAACGCGCCTTCGCACCCCCACAACATGAAAGACGGAAGGACAGGAGACACCGATGGGCTTCTTTTCGAAAGACATCAAGACAATGGACGACCTGTTCGCGCACACGCTGCGCGACATCTACTACGCGGAAAAGCAAATCGTGCAGGCGCTGCCGGAGATGATCGACAAAGCAGCCGACCCGCAGCTCAAGCGCGGTTTCGAGTCGCATCTGGGCGAGACAAAGAACCACGTGATGCGCTTGGAGCAGGTCTTCAAGCTGCTCGGCAAGGAGCCGAGAGGCGTGGATTGCCCGGCCATCGATGGCATCATCGACGAGGCCGAGGACGTGGCCGGCGAGGTCGAGGATAAATCCGTTCTCGACGCCGCGCTCATCGCTGCGGCGCAAGCGGTCGAGCATTATGAGATCACGCGCTACGGCACGTTGATCGCCTGGGCGAAAGAGTTGGGGCGCAACGACTGCGCAGCCTTGCTGCAGCAGACCCTCGACGAGGAAAAAGCGGTCGACAAAAAGTTGACCGCCATGGCCGAGAGCAAGATGAACCGTCGCGCCGCGTAAGCCTGCACACACGCCGCGCCGGTCCTTTCCGGATGGCGGCCAAAGCCTTGAGCGAGTCCCCCGCGGGCTCGCTCGAGGCGTTTTTACGGGCGGTTCACGCCTGTAGGCGGACAGCCCACCCAATCGCGACAAACAGCGAGCGTCGCATGCACCTTGGCGCGCTATGCGTCTCTTCACGAATCGCGTATCTTCACCAATGCGGTGACAAGGCCAGGTGTTCCCGAGTTATGTTCGGTCACCGACAATAACGCGCGTCACCGTTGCGGAACTTACCGTCGCAGTGCTTGTTGCTTATGACGCCTATCTGGGCGTGGCCGCCAGCTACGTCCGCGTTGTTTTCAGATGGAGGCGATTATGTCGCTCGGAACAATACTGCTCATTATCTTGATTTTGCTCCTCATCGGTGCCCTTCCGACTTGGCCGTACAGCTCCGGTTGGGGCTACTATCCTTCCGGCGGGCTCGGCCTCGTCCTCATCATCATTATCATCCTGTTGCTCTTGGGTAGGCTATAGACGCGGCGCCGCGTCTTCGACGCAAAACCGTCAGCGCGCGTTCCTCCACCAGGGGGACGCGCGTGAGGCGGATCTCGCGGCAGGCGACTCCATCGCTGGCGCTGGGGTCGCCGCCGACACTTAAGAGACCTCCGTCGCGACGGTCCGGGGTCCTGGACCAGAGCGGTTACGCGATCGCGCGCGAACAGGTGCTCCGGTCGTCGGGGAAACGTGTTTCAGCTTTTGTGGTTCCCGGATGCGGCGCTCTCCCCGGCGGTAGGCACGACCTGGCTCGGACGCTGAGGCCCATTGCCCACTCAATCGAGGTACTTCGCGGGCTTCGTTTCCGGCAGCAACGTCCAGATCACGACCGCGCCGAGTGCCGGCCCCGCCGCCATCAGCAGAAATCCGGTGAGGTCGCCGAACTGTTGCACGATGAAGCCCACGGAGGCGGTGCCGATCGCCGCCGCTATGCCGCGCATCGTGCCGAGCACGCCTTGCGCCAGATTGAACCGCCCGGTGCCGGTCGTGAGATCGGTGACCACCAAGAGGGTCAACACCGTTACGGCCGCGCCGGTCACGCCATCCAGCAACTGCACCACGAGCATCAACATCGGATCAGACACAAATGCGAACAGCAGCGAGCGCGCCGCTTCGATCGCGAAGCCGGCGAGCAGCAGCGGCTTGCGCCCCCACAATTCGGACCAATA
>Ga0066652_100001386_pt1 | contig 12580 bp, 10 predicted proteins | sample GraSoiAngelo_101_FD_71413 | JGI IMG/M metagenome (GOLD analysis project Ga0066652, IMG submission 71413) | Grasslands soil microbial communities from the Angelo Coastal Reserve, California, USA - 14_0903_02_30cm | ecosystem: Environmental > Terrestrial > Soil > Grasslands | place: USA...
GTGAGATCGCGGCTAGCCTCGGGTGAAGTGCGGGTGATCCGCGGGTGACCGGCGGGTGAGCCGCCGTTTGGGTCCGGATGAAGGCCGGTGAAGGCCGGTCCAAGCGGGCGGTGATGGCCGGCTGTTAGAACCTCACCACCGCTGCCACCCGTGCTCGCCGGGAGGTCATCCATGGATCGCGCCCGGCGTTCGGTTCCCGTGGCAACGCTGCTTCTGTTCGTCGCATCGGCGATCGCCCTGTCGCCCGGTGGGCCCGCACGCGAGGCCTCGCTGGCAGCCCTCGTGGCGTGGCCTCCGTCCTCCAGCCTGACGTTGGCGGAGGTCGTGACCGGGGGCACGTCGGCCTCCGATGAGTACGTCGAGGTGACCAACGCCGGGAGTGGAACTGCGGATCTGGCCGGCATGGAGCTCGTGTACGTCACCTCGTCGGGCGCCACGATCACGCGAAAGGCCGTGTGGACGACCGCCCGACCGATCAAGCCCGGCCAGCATCTCCTGATCGCAAACTCACTCGGCGTCTTCGCGGCGACGGCCGACGCGACGTACAGCGGCGGGCTGGCGGCAACCGGTGGTGCGCTCGCGCTTCGGGCGGTCGGTGGCTCACCCGTCGACGCCGTCGGCTGGGGTGACGCGGCGAATGCGTTCGTCGAGGGCAGCGCCGCGGCGGCACCTGCGGCGCGTTCGAGCATCGAGCGCAGGCCCGGTGGCACCGGCGGCAACGTCCAGGACACCAACGACAACGCCTCCGACTGGATGGCCAACGCGACTCCCGTGCCGCAGAACCTGGCAGCCGCGCCAGTTCCTGGTCCGCAGCCCACGCCGACGCCGACGACTCTGCCGACACCGACGCCCACGGCCCAACCGACGCCCGCTCCGACCAGTGAGCCGACTCCTACTCCCACGGTCGAACCGACGCCCACCGTCGAACCCAGGCCCACCGTCGAACCGACGCCGACGCCGACCATCGAACCGACACCGACACCGACCGTGGAGCCGACGGCCACACCGACCCCGACGCCAACGGCGCCGCCGTCGCCCACCGCTTCGCCTTCGCCGGACCCCTCGATCTCCATCGCAGAGGCACGATCGCTGCCTACCGGCACGGTCGCGACGGTCTCCGGAGTGCTGACCACGCAGCTCGGCGTGCTCGAGTCCGGCCGCACGGGGTTCGTCCAGGATGCGACCGCCGGGATTGCGCTCTACCTCGAGGCAGCGACGACCGGTGGCCTCGTGGCCGGAACGACGGTGACGGCGACCGGAGTCGTGGACGAGCGCTACGGACAGCGAACCCTGCGAGTGGATGAAAGCGCCGTCCAGGCTGTTGGATCCGGAGCCTTGCCGGATGCCAGGTCCGTCCAGACAGGTGTGGCAGGAGAGTCAGTCGAGGGGTCGCGTGTCGCCGTGGCAGGCCTCGTCGTCGAGGCGCCCTCGGCACTGAGCGACGGCCTGGGATTGATGATTAACGACGGGACGGGGCCGCTCCGCATCGTCGTGACCCCCGCCGCGCTGGGCAGCGAGGTCGTCGTGCGTGGGGGCAGTGTCATTGCGCTCGGGCCCCTTGGACAGCGCGACTCGTCAGGCACCGGCCTCGCGGGATACCGCGTGTTTGCGAGCCTTCCGGGCGAGCTCGTCGTCGTGCCAACAGTCGAGCCATCGCCATCTCCCGAGCCGACGCTGCCGCCAAGCCCGACGCCCGAGCCTTCGATCCTGCCCTCGCCCGCGCCGTCAACCGGTCCGACGCCCACGCCGACGCCAGCTCCGACGCCGACGCCAACACCAACCTCAGGTCCGACGAGTGAGCCCGTTCTCGCCATCGCCGAGGCCCGCCTGATGCCGGTTGGAAGCGTGGTCACCATCCGAGGCGTGGTGACGGCGGAGGCGGGTCGAGTCGGAACTCCCCCGCTGTTCGCGATCCAGGACCCGACCGCCGGACTGCTCGTCCACCGGCCCGAGGCCATGGCTGGTCCCGCGAGAGGGACGTTCCTCGAAGTCACCGGCAAGCTCGCGGAGCCGAACGGTCAGCTGGAGGTTCGCCCGGAAACGTCCGCGTCGATCAGCACGCTCGGCCCGAGCGTCATGCCGTCCGCGCTCGCGATCCTTGCCACGCAGCTCGGTGAGGCCACCGAGGCCAGACTCGTGGTCGTCGAGGGGCTGCTCATTGAGACGCCCAGCAAGGCGTCGAGTGGCGACCTGACGACATATCTCCAGGACTCCACGGGCATGCGGGTCCGCGTGATGGCCGATGCCACCAGCGGGATCGCCAAGCCCGATCTGGCCAAAGGCCGGTCCTATCGCCTGACGGGAGTCGTCGGCCAGCGGGCAAGTCGCCGAGGCGCGCTCGACGGCTACCGCATCTGGATTCGTGACCGTCAGGACATCTCCCTGCTCGCCGGTGGCGGCTCGGGCGGCTCGTCGTCCGGGAGCACGGTCTCGATCGCCCACGCGCTCGTCGGAGGCAGGGGACCGATCACCGTCGAGGGCACGGTCACTGCCGGCCCGGCGTTGCTGGACGCAAGTGGCCGACGGATCGTGATTCAGGACAGCTCGGCGGCCGTTGAGGTGCGGCTCCCCGCCGATTCGAGCGCGCCGCGCGTCGGGCAGCGACTGCGGATCGCGGGAACGATGGGGCGAGCCTATGGCGCTCCGCGGTTGACCGCCGAGCAGATCGTCAGGTTGACCTCCGGAGCGGGAGTCCAGCCGCTCGAGCTGCGTTCCGCGCCAGGCACCGCCCACGAGTGGCGGCTCGTGCGGCTGGTCGGGCTCGTCACCGAGGTTCACAAGCTGGGCGAACGATGGCGTGCAGAGGTACTGATCGGCTCGGATCGGGTTCCCTTGATCGGGCTGCCGGGTTCACGCATTCCGTCCACGGCGATCCTTGAAGGGCGTCGAGCGCTGATCGTCGGGATCGTTCGCCGGCCCTATCCCTCGGCGAAGGACCGCCGGTTCGCCATCGTTCCGCGAAGCGCCGCCGATCTGACCATGGGTGCGGCCACTCCAGGCATCGCGGGCGAAGGCTCCGCGTCCGGCGCGGGGTCGAGCGTCGCGAGCGGTGGCGCGGGCTACGGCCTTGGCCCGACGAGCCCGGTCGATGTCGACCTGGGCCAGCTGGCCGAGCACTTCGGCGGGACCGTCCGCGTCGGCGGCTTGATCGAGAGCCTGAGCGCCGAGGGCGTCACCCTCGACGATGGGACGGGCACCGCCCTGATCGTCCTCGAAGGCGATGCTGCCGGGTTCCTGCCACTACTGCGACCGGGCGAGGCCGTGAATGCCATCGGGAGGGTCGAGGGCGACCGCGCCCATCCCCACGTCCTCGTGGCGGACGGAGCCGGGCTCGTCCGGGTCGGCGAGCTCGGCGATCTCCCGGCCGTCGCTCCCGAGCCGAGCCGGGCGGCCGACATCCCGGCTGACCACCAACCCGGCGGACACACCGCAGCGGGCGCGCTGCCGGACCTCGTTTCCGCCCCGACGGGTGCCGGCCTGGTGTCGCTGATCCTCGTGTCGTTCCTGTCCGTGGCCGTCACGCTCCTCCGGAGACGCAGGGTCCGCCGCGCCCTCGCCGCCCGGCTGGCCGAGCGTCTGGCCGCCATCAAGGCCACGCCGTCCACGCCATGGAGTGCCGGAGCGGGCCCGGGAGCCGGGATTCGGGCGAGGTCACACGGGTCCGTCGTGGGTGCCGAGACCCCGCCGTCGGAGCTCGGCCCACGTTCAGGCTGAACGTGGCTGAGCTTGACGCTCCGAAGAACGCAGGGCTATCCTCGGCCGAGTTTCGCGCCAGCGGAGCATCGAGCGAGGGACGAGGTTTTGCCGAACGCGGACATCCGCGTCGCCCTCCCGGTTGGAGAACGGCAGTACCACATCGGACTTGGCCCCGGAGAACTGGCCGAGTTCATCCTCCTCCCCGGTGACCCAGATCGGACCTCCAGAATCGCCACCCGGTTCGATTCCATCGAGCTGGAAGGGCGGCACCGCGAGTTCGCGTCGGCCACCGGCACCTACCGGGGCCAGCGCGTCTCGGTTGTCTCGACGGGCATCGGTACCGACAACGTCGAGATCGTGGTGGCGGAGGCGCTGGCGATCACGGAACATCCGACCTTCATCCGTGTCGGCTCCTGTGGCGCTCTCCAGCCGGAGATGCGCCTCGGGGACCTGGTGATCTCGACCGGAGCGGTCCGGCTAGAGGCCACGACGAGCTTCTTCGTCCACGACGGCTACCCCGCGGTCGCCGACCATCAGGCGGTCGTGGCGCTGATCGAGGCCGCAGCACAGCTCGGACACACCGCACACGTCGGGTTGACGGCTACGGCGCCGGGGTTCTTCGCTGCGCAGGGGCGCCCCATCCCCCAGCTTCCCATCCGTTACCCTGACCTCGCCGAAGAGATGACGCGCCAGCGCGTCCTGAACTTCGAGATGGAGGCATCAGCACTCCTGGTCCTGGCCGGACTGGCTCGCTGCCGGGCGGGCGTCATCTGTGCGGTCTACGCACAGCGAACGACCGGCGAGTTCGTGACCGGTGAGGCCAGGGATCGCGCCGAGGCGGCGTGCGTGGAGACGGGGCTCGAGGGGCTCCGGATCCTCGCCGAGATGGACCGCCAGGTGCTGGCATCGGCGGCGGATCGCTGGCGACCGTCGCTCTGGAACTGATCGAGGTCGCGGACACGGGGCAGAGGTTCCCGTGACGCCCCGCTGAGAGGAGGCACCGCCCAGATGGCCGAAGCCTATTGTGTCAAGGACAAGATGAAGGTCGAAGTCCAGAACCCGCAGCGCATCACGATGAAGAACGGCAAGACCGCGCTTCAGGGCACCTGTCCGAAGTGTGGTACGAAGGTGTTCAAGATCGGCGGCTGAACCGGGCATAGGAACTTCCGAAGGCCTCCGTCGGGCACGACGGGGGCCTTTCGTTTTTGAGCGCGAGGGTCCGGGGACCGAGCGATTGCCGGCGATCGGGACCGGGGGTCACGCAAAGGCCCTTTGCTAGAATGCCGCTGCGTCGTGGCGCCGGGCGTTGCCCGAGATGCCGCCGACGGCCGGGACCAGCCACCCAGACTGCCCACCTCGAGGTTCGCCCTGTCCGCACGACCCGTCCTCGCCCTCGACCTGGGCGGAACCCAGGTCCGCGCCGCCGTGATCCTTCCGGACGGCAGCCGGGTCGCGCGTATTGCCACCGAGACACCCAAGGCGAAGGGCCCCGATGCCGTCGTCGACGCCTGCGTCGAGGCCCTCCGCATGTCGCGGGCGCGCGCGCCGCGCAATCTGGCAGGAGCCATCGCGGGTGTCGGCGTCTCCAGCCCCGGTCCGATCGACCCCTGGCGCGGCGTGATCATTGAACCGCCAAACCTCGGGCCGGAATTCCACGACATCCCGATCGCGGCGCCCCTCGAGGCTGCGCTCGGACTGCCGACGTACCTCGAACGGGACACGAACGTTGCAGCCCTTGCCGAGCAATCGTTCGGCGCCGCGCGTGAATGCCCGGACTTCCTGTACATGACCGTTTCCACCGGCATCGGCGGGGCCATCGTGTCCGGCGGGCAGCTCCTGTACGGGCCGGACGCCACGGCCGGCGAGCTCGGACACGTGCCCGTCAACCTCGATGGCCCCGTCTGCGGCTGCGGTGGGATTGCCCATCTCGAAGCGTTCGCCGCCGGTGCGGGCCTCGCCAGGTTCGCCCGCGAAGCGGTCGAAGCCGGCACGAGCCACTTCCTTGCTCATCGCGCCGCGGAAAACGGGATCGACGCGCTCGGTGCCCACGACGTCGCGGATGGCGAGGATGCCGGCGACGCGGTATGCATGGCCCTCATGGGTCAGGCCCGGACCGCCTTCTCGGTCGCCTGCGCGGGCTACGTGAATATCTTCAACCCGAGGCTGATCGTCGTCGGCGGGACGATCGCCGATAAGCAGGGCGACCGGCTGCTCGGCCCGGCCCGCGATTACGTGGCTCGCTACTCGTTGAAGACACCTCGCCGCCGCGTCCAAATCGTCCCCGCCGAGCTCGGTGCGGACGTTTCGCTCGCGGGCGCTCAGCCGCTCGTGTCGATGCGGCTCGGCGAGGGCCAATGGCGCGCTGGTCGCGCCGATGTCACGGCAGCGGTCAGCGCTTGAGCAGGCCGGTGACGTCCCGTCCCACACCCTGAACCAGGAACGCAACCCCGGAGGTCACTAATGGCAGTTCGCGTAGGCATCAACGGCTTCGGCAGGATCGGCCGCCAGTCGCTCAAGGCGCTGATCGAGCGCGCGCCCGACGTCGAGGTCGTCGCCGTCAACGACCTGGTCGATACAAGCCTCAACGCCCTGCTGTTCAAGCATGACTCGACCTACGGGGCGTACCCGGGAACGGTCGATCACACCGACGATGCGCTGATCATCGACGGCCGGGAGATCAAGGTCCTCAAGGAGAAGGACCCCGCGGTGCTGCCCTGGGGCGATCTGGGCGTCGACATCGTCCTCGAGTCGACCGGTATCTTCACCGACGCCGAGAAGGCCCGGGCGCACATGGATGCCGGGGCCGCCAAGGTGATCATCAGCGCGCCGGCGAAGAACGAGGACATCACGATCGTCCTCGGGGTCAATGAGGACCGCTACGACCCCGCCGTTCACAACATCATCAGCAACGCCAGCTGCACGACGAACTGCCTCGCGCCGGCGGCCAAGGTCGTCCACGACCGGTTCACGATCGAGCGCGGCCTGATGAACACGATCCACAGCTACACGAACGACCAGCGGATCCTCGACGTCGCGCACAAGGATCCGAGGCGCGCGCGAGCCGCGGGCCAGAACATCATCCCGACGACCACCGGGGCGGCGAAGGCGCTCGCCCTGGTGATCCCCGACCTCAAGGGCAAGTTCGACGGCTTCAGCCTGCGCGTGCCCACCCCCACCGTCTCCGTCGTCGACTTCACCGCCGACGTCGCTCGCGCGACCACGGTCGACGAGGTCAACGCCGCGTTCCGGGAGGCGGCCACGGGCCCGCTGAAGGGGATCCTCGGGGTGTCCGACGAGCCTCTGGTCTCGAGCGACTTCCGGGGTGACAGCCGCTCCTCGATCATCGATGCCGAATCGACCATGGTGCTCGGCGGGACGATGGTGAAGGTCATCAGCTGGTACGACAACGAGTGGGGCTACAGCTGCCGCGTCGCCGACCTGATCGCCTTCGTGGGCGCGCGACTTCCCGTCGGGGAGGGGGCGACCGCCTAGCCTCAGCCCACCCGTTCCTTCGGCAAATACGCCATCGGCGCCAGACGGCGCCAGGGGGATATCGGTTCATGGACAAGCTCACGGTTCGCGACTTCGACCCCTCCGGACAGCGGATCTTCCTCCGCGTCGACTTCAACGTGCCGCTCGAGGACGGGAAGGTCACCGACGACTCGCGCATTCGCGCCTCGATTCCGACCATCCGCTACCTGCTGTCCCGCGGCGCCCGCGTCGTGCTCGCGAGCCACCTGGGCCGACCGGACGGGAAGGTCCAGGACGGCCTCAGGCTTCGACCGGTGGCCGAGCGCCTGACGCTGCTCATCCGTCAGAACGTGCCGGTCACCGGAGACGCGCTCGGGGTTGGCACGGAGGACGCGGTCAAGCGGTTGCGACCAGGCGAAGCGTTGCTGCTCGAGAACCTGCGCTTCCACCCCGAGGAGGAGAAGGACGACCCCGGCTTCGCGGCGAAGCTCGCGTCGTATGCGGACATCTATGTCAACGACGCGTTCGGGACCGCGCACCGCGCGCACGCCTCGACCGTGGGCGTGGCGAAGCTGCTGCCGGCCTACGCCGGGCTCCTCATGGAGCGCGAAATCACCATGCTCTCGAAGCTGCTGGAGGACCCCGAGAAGCCGTTCGCGGCGATCCTCGGCGGCGCCAAGGTCTCGGACAAGATCAAGGTCATCGACAACCTGCTCACGAAGGTCGATCTCCTGGTGCTCGGCGGCGGCATGGCCAACACCTTCCTGTTGGCGCAGGGAAAAACGATCGGCAAGAGCCTGGCCGAGCACGACCGCGTCGAGGACGCCCGCCGCATCCTCGCCGACGCGGAGAAGAAGGGCGTGCAGATCGTGCTGCCGGTCGACGTCATCGTCGCCAAGGAGGTCACGCGGGGGACGGAATACAAGACGCTCCTCGCCGAGAAGATCCCCGCCTCGTGGCACATCGTCGACATCGGCAAGCAGAGCCAGGCGCTGGTCGCGTCCGCGCTGGAGCCCGTTCGGACCATGTTCTGGAACGGCCCCGTTGGCGTCTTCGAGATCCCGGTCTTCGGGGCGGGCACGCGTTCGATTGCGCGGCTCCTCGCCGACAAAGCCGACGCTGGGGCGACGGTGGTGATCGGCGGCGGGGATTCCGTCGCGGCCATCCAACAGCAGGGCCTGGCGTCGAAGATGACCCACATCTCGACAGGTGGCGGCGCATCGCTCGAGTTCCTCGAGGGCCGCGAGCTGCCGGGGATCGCAGTATTGCTGGACCGACCGAAGCAGTCGGGCCGCGAGGAAGCGGGGGAGGACGAGGCGGTGGAGGCCGCCCGCCGCAAGCGTGAGCCGTCCGGGGCCAAGGCGTGAACACCACCATCGAGAGCGTCGACGCCCGCGAGATCCTCGATTCGCGGGGCAATCCGACGGTCGAGGTCGACGTCGTCCTGGCCGACGGGTCAGTGGGGCGGGCTGCCGTCCCGTCAGGCGCCTCGACCGGGGCCCATGAGGCCGTCGAGCTGCGCGATGGCGACAAGGCGCGCTACGGCGGCAAGGGCGTCCTGACGGCCGTGACGAACGTGAACGAGACGATCGCGCCCGCGCTGCTCGGCTACGACGCGGCCGACCAGCCGGGTATCGACGCCGTGCTCCTGGAGCTCGACGGCACGGCGAACAAGAGCGCCCTGGGCGCGAACGCAATTCTCGGGACGTCGCTGGCGTGCGCACATGCTGCCGCCGCCGCCCACGAGCTGCCGCTCTATCGCTACCTGGGTGGCGCCGGCACGCGTGTCCTGCCGGTCCCGATGTTCAACATCCTGAACGGCGGCAAGCACGCCGAGGACTCGACCGACTTCCAGGAGTTCATGGTCATGCCGTTGGGCGTGGAGCGGTTCTCGGACGCGTTGCGCGCCGGCGCGGAAATTTTCCACGCCCTCAAGGCCATCCTGCACAGCCAGGGACGGGCAACGGGACAGGGGGACGAGGGCGGTTTCGCGCCATCGCTCCCCTCGAACGAAGCCGCGGTCGAGGTTATCCTGCAGGCGATCGAGCGGGCCGGCTATCGGCCCGGCGAACAGGTCTCGCTCGCGCTCGACCCCGCGGTAAGCGAGCTCGTCGAAGGCGGCGGTGACGATGGGCCCGTCCGCTACCGGCTGGAGCGCGAGGGCCGGACGCTCGATTCAGACGGGTTGATCGACCTGTGGGCCGACTGGTGCGAGCGCTACCCGATCGTCTCGCTCGAGGACGGCCTGGGCGAGGACGACTGGGACGGCTGGCAGCGCCTGACCGAGCGTCTCGGCTCGCGTGTCCAGCTCGTCGGTGACGACCTGCTGGTCACGAATCCGGAGCGAATCGCCCGCGCGATCGACCTCGGCGCGGGGAACGCCGTCCTGGTCAAGCTGAACCAGATCGGGACGCTTAGCGAGACACTCGAAGCGATCGCGCTGGCCCGCCGCGCGGGCTGGGCGGCCGTGGTTTCCCACCGCTCGGGTGAGACGGAGGACACGACGATCGCCGACCTGGTGGTCGCCGCCGGTACCGGGCAGATCAAGACCGGCGCCCCGTCGCGCTCTGAGCGCGTGGCGAAGTACAACCGGCTGCTGCGCATCGAGGAGGAGCTCGGCGAAGGGGCGCGCTACCTGGGGAGGGCCGCGTTGTCGACGGCCTCCCGGAGTCCGGATCCCGCGTCGGCTCCGTCGAGCTCGCGAGTTCCAGCCCCGGCGTGACCAGGTTCATCGACCAGGGGGCCGTGGCGGCCGCCGGGGTGGGCGTCGGGATGGCTCTGGTCACCGCGGTGAGCTTCCTGCTGGTCATTCCCATTGAGCCCATCTACTGGGTGATCGCCCCGATGGCGGGCATCCTGATCGGCTACTACGCGAACCAGCGATCCGGACGGGGACGAGGGAGCTGGCGGAGGATCGTGGCGAACGCCGTCTTCGCCGGGCTGGCGACCGGGCTGGCCGTGGCAATCCTGCTCGTCGGCGTGAAGGCGCTCTTCTTCACGGCCGACAACGGGTTCCGTGATCTGAGCCAGGGCGGCCAGCTCAGCTGCACCCCCGGCGCCGATTGCGTCTACGCGCGCTACCTCGCACAGGAAGGCGGCCGTGCGCGACTTGAGGCGGCGGGCATCACGGATGCGGCCTCGTTCGCCGCGTTCTACTGGAACCAGCAGCTCGGGACCGCAGGCCGTCTGCTGTTGGTGACCATCGCCGGCAGCCTGCTCGGTGGCGTCCTTTACGGCCTGGCCGGCCCGAAGCCGACGCCGGGCCCGAAATCGGAGCTGGCGACCGGCCGAACCTGAGGGAGCAGCGGCCGAACCTGAGGGGTCAGGCCTCGGGCTTCTTCCGCGGTTGGCTTTGGGTCTTCGGCTGGGTTGCCTTCGCGGCCGGCCGTGAAGGTTTGGCGGCAGCGGGGCTTCGAGTTGCGGCAGTCCGCGAGGAGCGGGCGGTAGTGGTGGCGCCTTCGGCCGAACCGGCGGCGGAGGATCGCCCAGCAGCCTCGGTGCGAGCCGTCTTCGACAGCGCCGCGCGCGCCTTGCCGGCTGCCGTCTGAGCACCCTTGGCCTTGGTCGCCTTGGCAGCGGCGACACGTGCCTTGGCGGCTTTCGATGCGGCGGCCCGACCGGTCGTTTTGGAGGCCGCGGCCTGAACGGGTGCGCCGCCCAGGGCATCGTTGACCTTCAGCGCCAGGCGCGACTTGCGTCGCGCGGCCGCGTTGCGGTGGATCGCGCCGGTCTTGGCCGCCTTGTCGAGCGCGCTCATCGCCTCGGCAAGCGCGGCCGCCGGGTCGACGCCGTCGGGGCTGGCAGCGATGCGCAACGCGCGGGCCACGAACGTCTTGGCGGCACTCCTGCGCGGCGTGTTGATGGTTTCGCGGCGGTCGGCCGTGCGGACGCGCTTGAGGGCTGACGGCGTGCGTGCGCCGGTCCAGCCGCGGGGCTTGGTTGCCAAGTTGAGACCTCTGGTTGGGCAGGGTGTCGGCAGCGGCGCCTCGGAGCGGAGTGTGCCTCGGGCGCGACGGTGCATGGTAGCAAAGGGTCCGGCTCCGAGCGACCGAGCTGACCACGGGCGAGGTCAGGCCCCGCGAGACCGAGCGCCCATGCAAGACTTTCGGCCGTGGAGGCGATCCTCGGTGGGGCGCTGGCGGCTCTCTGCTGGGCGGCCTCGGTCATGTCGTCGTCGAGGGGCGCGAAGCTGATCGGTGCCTGGCCGATGCTCGGCGGCGTCATGCTGGTCGGCTTCGCTGTCTGCCTCCCGGTGATCGCCGCGACGGGCCTCGGTCCGAACCCCACGACCGGGCAGATCGGATTGCTCGTCGCAGCGGGCATCAGCAACATCGTCGGGCTGCTGTTCGCCTACGCAGCGCTGCGCGTCGGCAAGGTCGCGGTTGTCGCCCCGATCCTGTCGACAGAGGGCGCCCTTGGGGCGCTCATCGCCATTCTGGCCGGGGAAGCCCTCGCGGCCGGGACGGCGATCCTCCTGGCCATCATCGCGGCCGGCGTGATGCTGACCGCGGCCGAAACCGAAGCGGTCGAGGCCACGATCGGAGCCCTGGAAGGTCCCGACCAGCGAGCGATCACACTGCGGGCGGCCCTCCTGGCAACCGCGGCCGCACTGTTCTTCGGCGTGAACCTCTACGTCACCGGCCGCATTGGCGTCGAACTGCCGATCGCCTGGGCCGTCATCCCGGCCCGCTTGGCCGGTGTCACCCTGGTTGCGTTGCCGCTCCTCGCGACAAGCCGCCTGACCGTCACGCGAGAGGCGCTTCCGTTCGTCGTCACCGCAGGCGTCCTGGAGGTGGTCGGCCTCGCTGCATTCGCCCTCGGGGCCCGCGGGAGCATCGCGATCGCCTCCGTAATCGCATCGCAGTTCGCGGCGATCGCCGCCCTCGTCAGTGTTGCCCTCTTCGACGAACGTCTGGCTCGTCACCAGCTCGCCGGCGTCACGATCATCGCGAGCGGCGTCGCCCTATTGACCGCCCTCCAGGCATGAGCGAGCGTGAGGAAAGCGTGCGCGTGCGCCCCTCCGTATAGTCACTCCACGCCCGTCGCCGGCAACCTGCCGCCGACACAGGCCCGACGTATTCCCATGCTGGTCTCGAGGGGGACATGTCCAACCAGGAAGTGCTGTCGACCGATTGCGTCGACTGGCATCCCTGATCCGAATCGCGCGTCGCGCTGCCTCGCCCCGGATGACTCCCAGAACTTCGCGAACGAGTGGGATCCGAGCGCCCGGCCTTCCGCTGCTCGTGCGCACCCGCTTGCAACCGCCCGTCCTGCACGCATACACGGTTGCGCGGCCCCGACTCGCGTCTCTGCTGGATAACGCAGCCGCATATCCCCTCGTCCTTGTCACCGCCCCGCCCGGATTCGGAAAGACGACTGCGATCACCGCCTGGCTTCGCGAAACTGGGCGACC
>Ga0066652_100001387_pt1 | contig 12570 bp, 9 predicted proteins | sample GraSoiAngelo_101_FD_71413 | JGI IMG/M metagenome (GOLD analysis project Ga0066652, IMG submission 71413) | Grasslands soil microbial communities from the Angelo Coastal Reserve, California, USA - 14_0903_02_30cm | ecosystem: Environmental > Terrestrial > Soil > Grasslands | place: USA...
GCCGAGGACTGGACCGCCGAAGACGTCGCGGGGGTGATGGAGGCTGTCAACGACATTGCGGCCATCTTCGGCACTCTGGGTCATCAGGTTCAGCGCGTCCCCGTTCGCCACGACATGCGGTGGTTCCGATCCTGCCGCCGCGCCGATCTCGTTTTCAATCTGTGTGAAGGCGTGCGCGGTGTGGCGCAGTGGGAAGATCACGTTGTCGGCACGCTCGAGCTCGCCGGCATCCCGTATACGGGCGCCGGGCCATGGACGACGGCGACGTGCCGGCGCAAAGCCGTCGCAAACATGCTGCTCGAGCGCGCCGGATTGCCCGTGCCGCGCTGGACGCTGGCGCAGGGAAAGATCGACGAGGATTTTCCGCTCCCGGCTATCGTCAAACCAGCCGCCGAGGATGCGAGCGCCGGAGTCGACCGCCAGTCGGTGGTCGCCGATCGCAAGAGCCTCAAGGCGCGCATCGCCGCGATGACGGAGCAGTTCGACGAGGTCCTGGTGCAGCAGTACATCGCCGGACGCGAATTCAATGTCGGCATCGTTGGCGACCGCACGCTCCCTCTGGCCGAGATCGACTTCAGCGACATGCCCGCGGGGACCTGGCCGATACTCACGTATGCTGCCAAGTGGCAGGCCGGATCGGTGGAGGATCTCGGCAGCCGGCCGGTGTGCCCCGCGCAGATCTCGCAACGCTTCGCGGACCGCTTGTCCCGCCTCGCCGAGGCCGCGTGGCGGACGATGCAGGGAAAGAGCTACGGTCGCGTCGACATCCGCGTGGATGACGCGGGGAAGCCGTGGATTCTGGAGGTCAACCCGAATCCCGACCTCACCGACGACGCCGGACTGTCGCGCATGGCGAAGGCCGCCGGGTGGGATTACTCCGAGCTGATACGCCGCATTGCCGAAGGGGCCCTGCGCGAAGCGCAGGGGACGAAGGCCGCGCGTGAGCTGCTCGCTGCGCCCCGTCGGGCACGCGCACCGCGCACGGCTTGAGCAGCTGACGCGGGCGACCGGTCTCTTCCGCGAGGAGGAGGTCGCGACCGCGGTCGAGCTGCTGGACGAGTCCCTCGACGGCGACGAGGACTATCAGTTCCTCGGCGCGTTCGACGGCGATCACCTGGTCGGTTACGCGTGCTGGGGCCCGACCCCGGGCACGCGGGCGACCAGCGATCTCTACTGGATCGTCGTGGACCGCGAGCGCCAGAACACCGGCGTGGGTTCGCAGCTCCTGCGAGAGGTGGAGCATCGGCTGAGGGCTAACGGCCGGCGGCTCGTGGTCGTGGAGACCTCGTCGCGCGCCGATTACGGACCGACGCGAGGCTTTTACGAAACACGCGGCTACGCCAGAACCGCGACCATCCCGGGGTACTACGCGCCGGGTGACGATCTCGTGATCTTTACCAAGGATCTGACGAATGGAGACTTGGCAGGAGCTGCTCCGTAAAAGGAGCATCACATCGCTCGAGGCGCTGGCCGAGCGCTTCGGCCCCGAGCACGTCGGCGAAATCGACCGGCTCCGACAAGCCGCCGAAAACTTCGAATTCCGCATTTCCCCGGCGATGGTGGATTTGATCCAGACGCCGGGCGACCCCATCTGGCGTCAGTACGTGCCCACCGTGCAGGAGCTGGAAGTGCACGACGGGCTGGTGGATTCGCTCGAGGAAGACGCCAACTCCCCCGTTCCGAACATTACTCATCGCTATCCCGACCGGGCGCTCTTTCTCGTCTCCCCGGTGTGCGCGGCGTATTGCCGGTTCTGCACTCGGCGCCGCAAGGTCGGCGACCCCGAGAAGATCCCGATGTCGCAGCTCGAGTCGGCGTTCCGCTATCTCGCGGAGCACCCGGAGATCCGCGACGTGATCATGTCGGGAGGCGATCCCCTGCTGCTCTCCGACCGGCGCATCGACGATATCTGCAAGCGGCTGCGGGCGATTCCGCATCTCGAGGTGCTGCGCATCGGCAGCCGGGTGCCCTGCCACCTGCCCGAGCGGATCACGCCGGCATTGTGCGGGATCCTGAAGCAGTACCACCCGCTGTACCTCAACACGCACTTCAATCACCCCGCCGAGCTGACGCCGGCCGCGGTGAACGCCCTCGGCATGCTCGCCGACGCCGGCATTCCGCTCGGATGCCAGACGGTGCTGCTCAAGGGCGTGAACGACGATCCGGAGGTCATGAAACTGCTGATGCAGCGGCTGCTCGCCGCCCGGGTACGGCCGTACTACATCTATATGTGCGACCAGGTGGCGGGGGCCGAGCACTTCCGAACCGGCGTCGAGAAGGGGTTGGAGATCATCAGGGCCTTGCGCGGCTGGACGTCCGGGCTCGCCGTTCCACATTTCGTCATCGACGCCCCCGGCGGGGGGGGCAAGATCCCCCTGCTCCCCGAGTACGTCGTCAAACTGACTGATACCGAAGTCGTGCTGCGCAATTACACGGGCAAGACCTACCGGTATACGCAACCGCTGGAACGCATTCTGGTCGGATGACCCTCGGCTCCCCCCCTTGCAGAGTTCCGAACGCAGTCGCATATTTATGTCAGCGCATGCATAAACATACGAACACCCCGCTGCCGATTAATAATCCGCACACACCTTCAATAGGGAGCGGCAGGGCGCGATAGTGACACCAAGACCTGAACCCAGCCAGCCCGCTCCCTCACCGGAGCGGGCTTTTCGTTTGCTCGATCCCTGGCGCGAGCGCGACGCCTGCGGCGTCGGCTTCGTCGCGCGCGCGGACGGCATCCGCTCAGCCGACATCCTGGCCATGGCGCTCACCGCCGTCGCGCGCCTCGCGCACCGGGGCGCGGCGTCCAACGATAAATCCGGCGACGGCGCCGGTGTCCTGACGCAAATCCCCCATCGCCTGCTCGGCGTCGGGCCCGCCGAGCGTGTCGCGCTGGGGATGTTCTTCCTGCCTCCCGGACCCGCGCTCGATCTCGCCACCGATTTGGTCGAGGGCGTCCTGGTGAGCCTCGGAATGTCGGTGCTGGGATGGCGCGTCGTCCCGGTGGACGGCGGCGTGCTCGGCCCGCTCGCTGCCGCCAGCCAGCCGGCGATCAGACAACTGTTCGTCGGACCGCCGGCAGGACCCCTCAATGCGCAGGCCTGGGAGCGGCGCCTGTACTTGGCGCGCCGCCTCATCGAGCGCAAAGCGGCGAGGTCCGGTCTGCAGCTCTTTGTCTGTTCGCTCTCGTGCCGGACCGTGGTCTACAAGGCTCTCCTCGTCGGCACCGAGCTGCCGCACTTCTTCGCCGATCTGCGGTCGCCCCTGTTCGAGACCGGCATCGCGGTGTTCCACCAACGCTACTCGACCAACACGTTGCCGAGTTGGCCGCTGGCGCAGCCGTTCCGGCTGCTCGCGCATAACGGCGAGATCAATACCCTGTGGGGCAACCGCAACGCGATGCGCGCGCGCGAACCGGCGCTCGCCGCGCCCGTATGGGAGAAGAACGTCGAGCTGCTCAAGCCGGTCGTCTGGGAAGACGGCAGCGACTCGGCGAGCCTCGACAACGTGTTCGAGCTGTTGGTGCGGTCCGGCCGCGATCCCGTGCACGCCCTCATGATGCTGCTGCCGGAAGCGTGGGAGCGGATTCCCGATCTGAATCCGGCACTGCGGAGCTTCTACGAGTATCACGCGGGACTGATGGAGCCGTGGGATGGACCCGCCGCCCTGGCCTTCAGCGACGGCGTGGTCGCCGGCTCCGCACTCGACCGCAATGGACTGCGGCCTTGCCGCTATAAAGTGACGCGCGACAATGTCGTGGTCGCGGGATCCGAAGTCGGCATCGTCGATCTCGACCCCGCTGACGTCGTCGAGTCCGGCCGGCTGGGTCCCGGTGAGCTCCTCGTCGTGGATACGGTGCGCAACGTCGTGCTGCGGAGCGCCGATGCGAAAATGGAGGTCGCGCAGCGCTTACCGTACCGGCGCTGGACGACCCGCGTCGTGAAGCAGCTCCCGAACAACGTCTCCGCCCTCGGGCCCGCGCTGCCGGCCGAGGAGCTGACCGCGCGTCAGCACGCGTTCGGGTACAGTCACGAGGATCTGCGCTACGTCATCAATCCGATGGCCACGGCCGGGCACGACGCCATCTGGAGCATGGGCGACGACACCCCGATCGCGCCGCTGTCTCGCCTGCCCCAGAACGTGTACGTCTACATGCGCCAACGCTTCGCGCAGGTGACCAACCCGGCGATCGATCCGCTGCGTGAGGAGCTGGTGATGTCGCTCGTGATGTACCTCGGCAGGCGCGGCTCGCTGCTCGCGCAGCGCCCGGGCGGCCGCACGCTGCTGCGCGTCGAGCATCCGGTGCTCTTAGCCGATGAGATGGCGGCGGTCCGGCGCGGCGGGGCGGGCGGGTCGGACTTGACAACGTTGAGCGCAGTGTGGGAGGCGGCCGCGGGACCGGAGGAGCTGTCGCGCGCGCTCGACGCATTGGCTCGCGACGCGGTGACCGCCGTGCGCCGCGGCGCCACGATCCTCGTCATCAGCGACCGCGACGCGGACAAGGCTCGCGCGCCGATTCCCATGCTGCTCGCGATCGGCGCCGTGCATCAGCGGCTCGTGCAGGCGCGCCAGCGCGTCCGCGTCGGCCTCGTTGCCGAGGCCGGCGATGCCTGGGACGTCCATCACCTGGCGACGCTGTTCGGCTATGGGGCAGAAGCCGTTCACCCCTGGCTCGCGCTGCAGTGCCTGCGCGATGAGGCATCGTCAGCGGAGAAATACCGCAGCGCCTCCGAAAAAGGGCTGCTCAAGATTCTCTCCAAGATGGGAATCTCGACGCTCCAGTCCTACGCCGGCGCGCAGATTTTCGAAGCGATCGGTCTCGGTCCTGAAGTGATCGACCGCTGCTTCACCGGCACCGCGTCGGTGATCGGTGGGATCGGCTTCAGGGAGATCGCGGAGGACGTGCTGACGCGTCACCAGGCGGCGGGCGCGCTCCCCGACCACGGACGCATTCGCTACCGCCGCGACGGCGAGGATCACGGCTGGTCGCCGCCGCTGGTGCGGTCGCTCCAGGATGGCGAGTACGCCTCCTTCGCGGATCGCGCCGGCGCGCGCGCGGCTGCCGGCCCACGGGATCTGCTCGACTTCCGTGCGCAGGCACCCGTGCCACTCGACGAAGTCGAGCCTGCCGAGGAAATTCGTCGCCGCTTCATTTCCAGCGCGATGTCGCTCGGCGCGCTGTCGCCCGAAGCGCATGCGACACTCGCCATCGCGATGAACCGGATGCACGCCCGCTCAAATTCGGGCGAAGGCGGTGAGGATCCGGCTACCTATGTCACGCGCGCAGACGGCGACCGCGCCGACAATCGGATCAAACAGGTCGCGTCCGGCCGCTTCGGCGTGACCACCGCGTACCTCGTTCGGGCCGACGAGCTCGAGATCAAAATCGCGCAGGGCTCGAAGCCCGGCGAAGGCGGCCAACTGCCCGGCCACAAGGTGACCGACCTGATCGCGCGGCTGCGGCACGCCGTCGTCGGCGTTCCGCTCATCTCGCCGCCGCCGCATCATGACATCTATTCGATCGAGGATCTGGCGCAGCTGATTCACGATCTCAAGCAAGTGAATCCAGCCGCGCGTGTGGGCGTGAAGCTCGTCGCCGAGGCCGGCGTCGGCACCGTCGCGGCGGGCGTCGCCAAGGCGTACGCCGATTACGTGCTCATCTCCGGCCACAACGGCGGGACCGGCGCGTCGCCCCTGTCATCGATCAAGCACGCCGGCTCACCGTGGGAAGTCGGCCTCGCGGAGACGCAGGCGATTCTCATGCGGAACAAGCTACGCGAGCGCATCGAAGTGCGCGTGGATGGCGGGCTCCGCACAGGACGGGACGTCGTGATCGCCGCCCTGCTGGGCGCCGAGTCGTTTGGATTCGGCACGGCAACGGTGGTGGCGTTGGGCTGCGCGATGGCGCGCCAATGCCACCTGAACAGCTGCCCGACCGGTATCGCGACGCAGCGCCCCGACCTCCGGGCCAAGTTCACGGGCACACCCGAGCAGGTCATCGCCTACTTCACGTTCATCGCCGAGGACGTGCGGCGCATCATGGCGTCGCTCGGCGCGCGGCGGCTCGATGAGCTCATCGGACGCGTGGAGCTGCTGCAGCGGATCGAGCGCCCCGAGACTCCGCGCTCGAGCACCCTGGACCTCAGGCTCCTGCTCGTGCCTCCCGCCAACACCACGGCACCGCGCCGCCGCACAGTCGCGCGGAACGTTCGGCCGGGGATCGTGTCGCTCGATGCGGAGATCATGGCGAGCAACCAGCAGGCGCCGCACGTGTTCACCATTGGCAATCATCACCTGACGGTTGGCGCGCGCATCGCCGGCGATCTCGCGCGCGCGCACGGCGGGACGGGTCCTGGCGAGCCGCTGCGGCTGCGCTTCCGCGGCAGCGCGGGCCAGAGCTTCGGCGCCTTCACGCTGCCGCGCATGCATTTCCATCTCGAGGGAGAGGCGAACGATCACGTCGGCAAAGGACTGTGTGGCGGCGAGATCGTGATCAGGCCATTCCGCGGCGCCGGGTACGAGAGCGGCGTGTTGGTCGGCAATACGGCGCTCTACGGCGCCACTTCGGGCCGGCTCTTTGTCGCGGGCAGCGCGGGCGATCGCTTTGCCGTGCGCAACTCGGGCGCGATTGCCGTGGTCGAGGGCGCCGGCGACCACTGCTGCGAGTACATGACCGGCGGCGTGGTCGTCGTGCTGGGTCCAGTCGGCCGCAATTTCGCCGCAGGCATGTCGAACGGGATCGCCTACGTCCTCGATGAACGCGGCGAGCTCGAAGCACACTGCAATCTGGAAATGGCGGCGGTGAGCGAGCTCAACACGATGGATGAACGCGCAGTGCGGAAACTCATTCAGCAGCACTTCCACAAGACTGGCAGCGCTCGCGCGCGCAAGATCCTGGGCCAGTGGGAAGCGCATCGCGCGCTGTTCCGCAAGGTCGCACCGCCTGCAGTGGCGGTGACCGAACCGGTCCCCCTCGCCACCCTCCAATCCACTGGGAGCCGTGCATGAAGCTCATCACGACGATCGTGCGTCCCGACCGTCTCGCCGAGGTCAAGGCGGCGCTGTTCCGGGCCGGGATCACCGGCATCACGCTGAGCCGAGTCAGCGGCCACGGCGGCGAGCACGAGCGGTACGAGCAGTATCGAGGTACCGCGCTCGTCATGGAATTCCACGAGAAGGTCAAGATCGACATGGTGTGCTCCGAGCCATTCGTCGAGCCGTGTGTGCAAGCGATCCTCTCCTCGGCCCGCACGGGCGAGGTGGGTGACGGCAAGATCTTCATACAGCCGATCGAGCGGGTGATCCGCATCCGCACGGGTGAGGTGGACAATGCCGCTCTGACCGCCGTCAATGCCGACGCGGTCCAACGCGCGGCGATCAACGCAGCCGGTATAGGAGGTGCAGCGTGACACAAGCCACAGTTTCGGCGGGCGATACTGCCTGGGTACTCGTTTCGAGCGCGCTCGTCCTGTTGATGACCGTTGGTCTCGCGTTCTTCTACGGCGGCCTGGTGCGCCCCAAGAACGCGCTGAACACGATGATGATGAGCGTGGTCGCGCTCGGCGTGATCGGCGTCCAGTGGATGCTGGTCGGGTATTCCATCGCATTCTCCCCCGGGAACTCGTGGCTCGGCGGCCTGTCGTGGGTGGGCTTCAACAACGTAGGGTTGGACCCTAATCCGACGTATTCGTCGACAATTCCGCTGCAGGCCCACGCGATGTTCCAGGGCATGTTCGCGATCATCACGCCCGCCCTGATCTCGGGCGCGATCGTAGAGCGGATGCGCTTCCGGGGCTACATCGTGTTCCTCATTCTGTGGGCGACATTGATCTACGACCCGCTGGCGCACTGGGTGTGGGGCTCCGGCGGCTGGTTGCTGAAGCGCGGAGCGCTGGATTTCGCCGGCGGCACCGTCGTTCACATCAGCGCCGGCGTGTCTGCGCTCGTCGCTGCATGGTTCCTCGGGCCGCGGCGAGACTACCGCCGCGCTCCCATTGCGCCACATAACGTGCCGCTGGTGCTGCTCGGCGCCGGGCTGCTCTGGTTTGGCTGGTTCGGCTTCAATGCGGGCTCCGCGCTCGCGGCGAACGGCCTCGCCGCGGTGGCGTTCGTGAACACCAACACCGCCGCGGCCGCCGCCTTAGTCACCTGGGCGGGCCTCGATCTCGCGCGCACCGGCAAGATCACGGCGGTGGGCGCCGCAACCGGTCTCGTCGTGGGTCTCGTCGGCATCACGCCGGCGGCTGGATACGTGACGCCGCTGTCCGGGCTCCTCATCGGCGTGCTCGCGGCGGGTGTCAGCTACACGGCCATCCAGATTCGGTCTCGGACCAAGCTGGACGACGCGCTCGACGTGTTCTCCTGCCATGGGCTCGCCGGTATGGCTGGCGCCATGTTGACCGGCGTCTTCGCCACAAAACTCGTGAACCCCGCCGGTGGCGATGGACTGCTCGCCGGGAACGCCGGTCAGATGGGCGTTCAGCTGCTCGCCGTCCTGGCCACCGTCGCCTTCGCCGGCATCGGGACTCTGGGGATCCTGAAGCTCGTAGAGGTGACGATCGGCGCGCGGGCGAATATTCCCGAGGAGACGGCGGGTCTCGATCTGAGCCAGCACGGCGAAGAGGCGTATTTCGGAAACGATCTGGGCGGCCTGGCGGGCACCGGGGGTTCCCTCGGCGGCAGCGTGGTCGTGGAATCCTTTGTCGGGGAGCCGACAACCGCGCCCGAGCCGGCCGTATGATGCCGGCGGGGGGGGGGCTCGTCGCTGCGAGCATCGCGGTCGTGGTCCTCATGCCGGCGGTGCGAGCGCAGTCCGCGCAGCCGCTTTCGGGAAACGTCACGCTCGTCGGAGACTACCGTTTTCGGGGTGTGTCACAGACCTACACGGAGCCCGCGCTTCAGGGCGGCCTCGAGTATGCGTCGACCCGCGGCGCGTACCTGGGGGCTTGGGGCTCCAACGTTAGCGGCAACCAGTTTCTGAATGGAGGATCGCTGGAGTTGGACCTGTACGGCGGGTACCGCAAGACGTTCGGGAAGCTCGGACTGGACCTCGGCACGCAATACTACTGGTATCCCGGTGCGCGGTACAACATCGACCCGGGTGACGGCTATAACACGCTGGAATTCTACCTCGGCGCGCGATACGAGCCGTTCACCGCGAAGTACTCGCACGCGGTGACGAACCTGTTTGGTATGAAAACGAGCACGGTCGGGGGCTACTGCGGCATCAATAGCGACGGCACTCCGGCGACGGCCGATTGTCTTGGGACCGGTAGCACGAAGGGCTCGGGCTACCTCGACCTCGGTGCAGCGTTTGACGTCGTGCTCGGGGTGAATCTGACACTGCACTACGGCTATCAATCCGTGCGCAACTATCCCGACCTGTCCTACGCCGATTACAAAGTCGGTCTGACACGGCAGTTTGGCGGCATTACACTGGGGGCCGGCGCCGTGGGCACAAACGCGGAGAGCCGGTTCTACCGCTACACACCAACGACCGCTGGATCCCAGGAGACCGTTGACGTGGCGGGGTCCACTATCGTCCTGTCGGCGAGCAAAGCATTCTGAGTTATTCTTCACCCCATGACAACGAGTGGGGTGAAGGGGGGGGGAGCGTCACTGAAGTTCAAGGTCGGCCTCGTGCAAATGAGCATGAGCGCCGACCCCGACGCGAACCTTGCCAAGGCGGTCACGCGCATCAAAGAAGCCGCGCGGCAGGGCGCCAACCTCGTCTGCCTGCCCGAGTTGTTCCGCACGCACTACATCGGCCAGCGCGAAGATCACGCACTCTTCGATCTGGCCGAGGCCGTCCCCGGCCCCACCACCGAGACTCTGGGGAAGGTCGCGCGTGAATTGGGAGTAGTCGTGATTGCGTCGTTATTCGAGCGCCGCGCGGCGGGTCTGTATCACAACACGGCGGCGGTGATCGATGCCGACGGCAAGGTCAAGGGGATCTATCGTAAGATGCACATTCCCGATGACCCCGCGTACTACGAGAAGTTCTATTTCACGCCCGGCGACCTCGGCTTCCGCGCCTTTGACACCAAAGTCGGCCCCATCGGCGCGATGGTCTGTTGGGATCAATGGTACCCGGAGGCTGCCCGCCTGACGGCGCTGCAAGGCGCGAATATCCTCTTGTATCCGACCGCCATCGGCTGGCATCCCGCCGAGAAGCAGCAATACGGCGCGCAGCAGCTCGATGCGTGGACTACGATCCAGCGCAGTCACGCGATCGCCAATGGCTGCTGGGTCGCGGCGGTGAACCGCGTCGGCTTTGAGCAGCTGAGCGGTGAGGGCGCAGGGATCGAGTTCTGGGGTCACTCGTTCGTCTGCGACCCGTTCGGCGTCGTCGTGACCGCAGCCGGCGAGGAGGAGGCGCTGCCCGTCGCCGAGGTGGATCTCGCGCGCATCGAAGAAGTGCGTCGCAATTGGCCGTTTCTGCGCGATCGTCGTACGGACGCGTACGACGGGATCCGGCATCGCTTCTTAACCGATTGAGCGGCTACCGTATGCCCGCCGAGTGGGAGCCGCACGCGGCGACCTGGCTCGGCTGGCCCCATAACAAAAGCGACTGGCCGGGGAAGTTTGCCCCGATCCCGTGGGTGTACGGCGAGATCGTCCGGCACCTCGCCTCCGGCGAGCGCGTCCGCATGCTCGTCAATTCCGCCGGACACAAGGCGCAGGCGAGCACGTACCTGAAACAGGCGGGCGTGGATCTCGCTCGCGTGCAGTTTCTGCGCTTCCCTACCAACCGCGGTTGGACACGCGACTTCGGACCAATCTTTGTGCGGCGAGACGGGTCCCTCGCGGTCGCGCGCTTTCATTTCAACGCCTGGGCCAAGTACAAGGACTGGAAGAAGGATGATCTGGTCGCTGTACGTGCCGCGAAGCAATTCAAGCTGGCGCTGATCGACGGCAAGATCGTGCTCGAGGGTGGCAGCATCGACGTGAATGGACGTGGCACGCTGCTCACGACGGAGGAGTGTCTCCTCGATCCAAAAGTGCAGACCCGCAATCCCGGTTTGTCGCGCTACGAGATCGAGAACGTCTTTCGGGAGACGCTCGGCATCACGAACACGCTCTGGCTCGGCAAAGGGATCGCGGGCGACGACACGCACGGGCACGTGGATGACTTGTGCCGCTTTGTGAATCCGGGAACCGTCGTGCTGTGCCACGAGGAGAATCCGCAGGATGTGAACTACAAACCGCTGGCCGAGAATCGTGAGCGGTTGCAGGGGATGCACCTGGAAAACGGGCGGGCTGTGGAGGTGATCGACCTCCCCATGCCCGCCCCACTGTTCTTCGCTGGCGTCCGGCTACCAGCCAGCTACGCCAACTTCTACATCGCGAATGCCGCGGTGCTGGTGCCGACGTTCAACGATCCCAAGGATCGAATCGCACTAGGCATCCTCGCCGAGGTGTTTCCCGACCGCCCCGTCATCGGGATCCATGCCGTGGATCTCGTCTGGGGGCTCGGCACGTTGCACTGCCTCACGCAGCAGGAACCCGTCCTCACCCCCTGACCCCCTCTCCGCCGGCGGAGAGGGGGAACGACGTGGCGCCAGCCGATTCTGGTGCACCTCCACGAGAGATAGCGACCAGCCGTTCCATGCCGGAGTCGTGCGACCGTCGACGAGCTTCGTCGAGACCATCGTGTGCTCCTCGCAGGCCGCGGCAGCTGCCAGGAGCGATCCCCAGATCATCAGTTTACCGGAGCTGCCAAATCTCAACGCGGTTCCCCGTGAGAATCGGAATCAGCACGCGGTTGCGCTTCGCGTCGTAGCCAATATCAGCAGGGCTCGGCACCCCGGTGATGATCTTGGTACCCTGCGTGCTGTCGAACCGCGTGATCGACGAATCCGTCCAGCTCGACACGACAACCTTCCCGCCGATCATCTCGACGCCGTCGAACCCGCCGGCGCCCCTCGCGATGACGGTGGGCGCGCGATCGCCGGGCTTCCACGCCATCACCGCCTTGCCGCCGTACTGCACGATGATGAACCGGCGCCCCACGGCGTCGAGCGTGATGCCATTGGGCCGGCCGAGCGTGTCACCCCGCACCGCGACGGACACTTTACGGTCCGGCCCCACGCGGAAGATGCGGTCCGGCCCGGGGTGCAGGACGTTGCCCACGTCATCGAACCGGATGCCGGTATCGGTGACGTAGATCGCGCCATTCGGAGCGATCGCGATGTCGTTCAGGAAGACCGCGCCGAGGCTGTCGAGTTTGACGCTGTCCACCGGAGCTCCGGTATGTGCGTTGAATGCGCGCAGGACGTCGATGTCGGCCACCCAGAGCGTGTCGCCCCATACCGCGAGGCCCTTGGGTGCGTTGAGGGTCACGCCTGCTCGGCCACCCTCGATAAATTTGAGGACCTCGAGCGCGCCCTCCGGCCGCAGGCGGCTGATGAAGCCGTTATTGTCTTTGGCCAGCGGGCCGCCGTTGATGTTCGAGACGAAGTAGATGTCCTGCGCCGAATCAGCGAGCACTGACTCGGGCGACAGAAACCCGACAATCGTCGCGACCTTGGTCCCCCCTGGTGAGGGAGTCGGGGGCGGGGGCGGGAG
>Ga0066652_100001390_pt1 | contig 12565 bp, 11 predicted proteins | sample GraSoiAngelo_101_FD_71413 | JGI IMG/M metagenome (GOLD analysis project Ga0066652, IMG submission 71413) | Grasslands soil microbial communities from the Angelo Coastal Reserve, California, USA - 14_0903_02_30cm | ecosystem: Environmental > Terrestrial > Soil > Grasslands | place: USA...
AATATCTCGAGGAAGCCTATCCCGATCCGAGACTCCTGCCGCAAGACCCTTACGATCGGGCGAGGGTGCGGTTGTGGACCAAGCAGCTCGACGAAGACATTCACGACGCCTCAGCCGCGGTCCTGAGCTTCGGCATTGCCTTTCGGCATCCGTACATCGCGCGCGGCGACCTCGGACAGAAGATGCTGGAAGCGATACCCAATATGTTCAAACGCGAACGCCGGCGCGACGTGATTGAAAAAGGACCGGAGTCGCAGCATTTTATTATTGCGGTCCAACGGATGGTTCTCCTTCTCGACGAGATGGAAGAAGCCCTCGCTGCGCATCAATGGCTCGCCTGCGGCGCCTACACCCTGGCGGATATCGCCTTTACCCCTTACCTCGCGCGCCTCGAACATCTCGGCATCCTCGATATGATCGGCGAGCGAGAACGTGTCGGGGACTGGTACCGCCGTTGCAAAGCGCGGCCGAGCTTTTATGAGTCCATCGTCAAGTGGGAGAACGCCAACTACCTTGACCTGATGCGGCGCCAAGGCGCCGAGGCCTGGCCACGGCTTGAGGCGATCATTCAGGCGCACTGAATCCTAGGGCGGGAGAACATCGGGATGATACCGCACGCGCTGTCGGCCTTCCGGGCCGTGCCCTGCCTGTTGCTCATCGCGAGCGCAACCGGCCTCGCGCAGCCGCTTTCGGCGCAGAGCTTTCCGACGCAGACCATCACCTTCCAAGTTGCTTTCGCCGCCGGCGGCATCGCCGACGTCGTCGCCCGGTTGGTCGGACAAAGGCTCAGCGAACGGCTCGCCCATACGGTGGTGGTGGAGAATCGCGGCGGAGCCGGCGGCAATCTCGCGGCAAAGGCGGTGAGCGGCGCGGCGCCCGATGGCCACACCATCCTCGTCACCACCACCTCGCTCGCGGTCAACGAGACTGCCACCAGGAACAAGGGGTTCTCAGCCGACGACCTGCGCGCGGTCGCCATCGTGGCGTTCAGTCCGGACGTGCTCGCCGTGCATCCCAGCAATCCGGCGAAGGATTTGCGCGAGTTCGTGAAAAGCGGAAAGAGCTTCACCTATGGCAGCGCGGGGGTCGGCACCGGGCCGCATATCGGCGCGGAATACTTTTTCCGCGAGGTCGCCAAGGTTCAAGCCCTGCATGTGCCGTTCACCGGCGGCGCGCCGGCGGTTGCTGCGGCCGTCGGCAACCATGTCGATGCGATCGTGCTGACGCTGCCGACGGTGGTGCCTCCCATCACCCAAGGGCTCCTCCACGGCATCGGGCTCGCGAGCCCGACGCGCAATTCCGCCGTGCCGGACGTGCCGACTTACGGCGAGATGGGATTCCCAAATGTCTATTCCGGCTCGTGGGTCGGTTTCTTCGCGCCGGCGAAGACGCCGGATGCGATCGTCACCAAGCTCAACGCGGAGATCAATGCCATCATGCAGGAGCCGCAGGTGCAGCAAAAGCTCAAGACCATCGGCTTCGATGTGATGATCAAGACAGTCGCCGAGGCGAGCGACTACTTCCGCAGCGAAGTCGCCTCATGGGGTAAGATGATCCGCGCGATCGGCTATTCGAGCGATTGATCACTCATCGCGAGATATGCGGCCAAGTCGGCGGCTGTTGCCGTCGGCTCGTCATGCCCGGGCTTGACCCGGGCATCCATCAAACAAGTCCATTCGAAGCGGATGGATTGCCGGGTCAAGCCCGGCAATGACAGCAACGCGCCTTATCGCGTCACCACGGCATTGAGAAGCGCCGTTCTTCCCTCGCGGGTCGCGGCGAGGGCGCGCGTTAGCGCCGGTGCCAATTCGGCGCGATTTTCGATCCGCTCGCCATGGAAGCCGAAATGGCTGCCCAACTTCTCATAGTCCGGTCCGTCGATGGTCACGCCGTAATGCAGCTCTTTGCTGGCCGAGGCGCCATCGGGATAGTGATGCACGTGGCCCTTGCGCATCGCCTCGTATTTCTTGTTGTTGAGGACGATGATGATGATGGGCAGTTCGTGCCGTTTGGAGGCGCCGAGCGCCTGGATGATGGGGTTGTAAAGAAACGAGCCGTCGCCGACGAGCAGCGCCACCGGCCGCTGCGGCGCCGCAAGCTTGATGCCGAGCGCGGTGCCGATCCCTTGCCCGAGCCCGCCCGAGCCGCGGAAGAAGCTTTGCGGCGTCGTTTGCGGCAGGTGCTGGCGGATCAGTGTGGAATGGGTGATCGTCTCGTCCACGTAGATGGTATCGGCGGGCATGACCTCGGCGAGCGCGCCCAAGAGCGAGAGCGGATCGATCGCGCTTCCGTTCTGCGCCTTCTCCCGTTCGGCGCGAAGCCCGGCGACGTAGTCCTGGTGCTCGCGCGTCCAGCGCTGCCGTCGCGCCTCGATCGCGACGGCGTCGAGCTTCGAGGATTTTGCCGCCGCGGTCAGTAGCGTCAGCGCTTCCGCAATGTCGCCCTCGAGATAAACGTCGGCGTGCAGGTTCTGATAGACCATGTGTTCCTTTAAGGGATGGTCGTGGATGGCCACGATCTTGCCGCGCGTCGGCCGTTGCCGCGGCGGGTACCAAGGAGCGCGACCGCCGACGAGCAGCACGAGGTCAGCGTCGTCCACCGCCTTGTAGCGGCCCACGCCGAGGTAGAGCGGGTGGTCGGTCGGGAAGTTCGCGTAGGAATTGGCCCGCCCGTTGATCACCGGAATGGCGAGAAGATCGGCGAGCTCCTGCAGCGCCGAGAACGCCTTGGGGTCGCGCCCGGCGGTTTCAGTGACGATGACCGGGCTTTTGGCGTTGCGCACGAGCTCCGCAACTTTCTCCACGTCCTGCTGGCGCGGTTGCATTCTCGGCGCCGGCGGCACCTCACGCGCGCTCGCGGGCGGCGTCCAGTCGTGCAGCATGTGCTCGAGCGCCACGTTGAGATAGATCGGGCCTTTCGGCAGGCGCTGCGCCATTTCGCCGGCGCGGATCACACTCTCGTAGAGCGTATACGGGCTGGTCACGGCGCGCGCCCACTTCGCAACCGGCTCGACGAAACGTTCGATGCCGCCGACGCTCAGCCCGCCATACCACTGCTGTTCGATGTCGAGCTCGGGGTCTTCGCCGAGCGTCTGCGATTCACCCGACATGACCACCATCGGCACTTCGTTCTGCAGGGCGCCGTGGATGCCCATGCTTCCCTGCAGCATGCCGACACCGGCATGCAGCAGCACCGCCTGCGGCCGCTCCGTGATCAGCGTGTATCCGGCCGCCATGTTGACCGCCAGCGTCTCGTGCCAGGACTCGATGAAAGTCGGGCCAGCCCTGTTCTCGAGCTTCTGACGCGCCAGCGCCTCCCAAACGGGCGACCATTCCGAGCCGGGCGAGGACATGATGTAGTCGATCTTGAGCTTGCGGAACGCCTCGAGGATCGCCTCGCCGCCGTCCAGATAGTTTTTCATCCTGTCCTCGCTCGTGAATGCGTGGCGCATACGACACGGAATTTGCGCGCTTCGCAAGCGGGAAGCCGCCGTCCGTTTCGCCAGCGCGTGACGGGCGCGCATTGACATTTTGCCGGCCGCGCACCATCAGCGAAACGCGAGACGAGGGCCCGCCAAGCGGGGCCTATCACGAGTGGAACATTGCCATGAGACGCAAACGCAAGCCATTACGCCGAGTCGACGATCTCCTGGCGGCGGGATTGATCTCGCCTGAACGCCGCGCCGGAATCGAAGCGGTGGCCGCGCGCTACGCGCTGGCGCTCACCGCCGACCTCGCCGACCTCGTCGATGCCGCCGAGCGATCCGACCCCATCGCGCGCCAGTTCATTCCCGATGAGGCCGAGCTCGCAAGCCGGCCCGAGGAGAGCGAGGACCCGATCGGCGACGGCGTCCACAGTCCGGTCAAGGGCATCGTGCATCGCTATCCCGACCGGGTGCTGCTCAAGCCGGTCCACGTCTGCGCCGCCTATTGCCGCTTTTGTTTCCGCCGCGAAGTGGTTGGCCGGGAGCGCGCGCTCTCGCGCGCCGAGCTTGACGCCGCGATCGCCTACATTCGCGCGCATTGTGAGATCTGGGAGGTGATCCTCACCGGCGGCGATCCGCTCGTGCTCTCTGCGCGCCGCCTCAAGGAGCTCGTCGCGGCGCTCGCGGCGATTGCACACGTCAAGGTCATCCGCGTGCACAGTCGCGTGCCCGTCGCCGAGCCTTCGCGGGTGACGGCCGCGCTGGCGCGCGCGCTCAGGGCGTCCGGGAAGGCCACCTACGTCGTGCTCCACGCCAACCACGCGCGCGAATTGACGCCGGCGGCGCGGGCGGCCTGTGCGCGCTTAGTCGATGCCGGCATTCCCATGTTGAGCCAGAGCGTACTCTTGCGCGGCATCAACGATGACGCCGCGGCGCTCGGCGAACTGATGCGTGCCTTGGTCGAATGCCGGATCAAACCGTATTACCTCCACCACGGCGATCTCGCGCCCGGCACGGCGCATTGGCGAACGAGCATCGGCGAAGGCCAGGCGTTGATGCGCGCGCTGCGCGGCCGACTCTCCGGCCTCTGCCAGCCGACCTACGTGCTCGACATTCCCGGCGGCCACGGAAAGTCGCCGATTGGGCCGAGTTACCTCGCCGGCGTCGGCGGCAAAAACGGCACCGCGCGCTACGAGGTCGAGGATTTTAACGGCCATCGCCACATCTACCCGCCGGTTGCGGGCGCTGGAAATCCCGGATCGTGACAACGTCCCGGCGGAAGCTTGCTCACCACCAACCGCCGCCGCACCACGTCTCGCAGGTGTTGCGGCGATAAAAATTGTAAAAGACCGCGACCACGCAGCGAGCGTTCCAGTCGCCCGCAACGAGCGCGATCCGCTCGCCCGCCACCCAGCCGAAGCAGGCCGGCGTCCGTGCGGTAAAGCGCGCGCCGTTGATGATGAAATTGCCGCTGTAGGGGGGCTGCACGACCTCAATCACATGCCGCTCGGCCGGCAGATAGAAGCGGGCGGGATAGTGCCGGCGCGGTGTGTAGTCCATGCCGTCCGCCAGGGCCGGCGCGGCTATCGACATGGTCATCGCGAACACCGCGATCGGTTTCAACATGTGAGCTTCCCCTCCCGTTGCAGCGCATCGTCCTGTTCGAGTATTCGGTGCACCCTGGCAGAAACAGCGCCCGACGCTGCGCTTACAGATCGGAAACTACTCCTGTGAACAGTCCCGCATTCGTTGGCCCGGGTTACAATGAAAGCCATAAAGCGCATAGGCCACTGTGTATGGGTCGCCAAATCCACTTCGCCGAACTCTTAGGTCTTTTTCTAAGACAAGAAGCGTCGACTTGTCGACTTCCCAGAAGTCCCTGAGCTCTGGTGGAGCTTCTGAATCGAGTTCGTAGATGACTGCTGCCGGGCGATTTGGGTCCTGTATTAGCTTCCAACTTCCCTTGGTGATAACCCGCGCGTTGGGCATCTTTGCGACTCCGATTCTTTCCAGCACGTATGCCTTCGGAGCGTCAGACTCCGGATCTGCTAACAGGACGAGCGTAACCTTCTGGCGGGGATGTCCATCGCGAGGCAAATGTCCATAGTAGATTCCCACCAGCCCCCGCGCTCCAATAAACTCCTCAGCCGAAGGCTGAGAGGATTCGCCAGGGAGCGTGTACGACTCGGCTTTGGCTGAAGGATTCGCCGTCAAAATGGCGGCAATCATGGAAAAAAGACCGGGGCAAAAAAGGCCGACATATTTGGGCATGGAGGAGCGTCCTCCGGACGTTTTTAGTGGCGGTGCGGGCTTTGGGCGCGAGCAGATGGTATATGAAGCCTCTGGAATGTTACCTTCATTCCACGCGGTACTCGAGAATGTCGCCGGGCTGACATGCAGCACGTCGCAAATCTTCTCCAGCGTTTCGAAGCGTACCCGCTCTAACTCTACCCGATTTTGAGTAGAGACTTCTGCTGTACAGCAGCAATGATCACAGTACACGCCCTAGTCTCGGTCAGGAGCGCCCAGGGGAAAAAGCTTACGATAGGGCCGTGCCTCGTCCACAGCACGTGCGAATGACGGGCGCGCCAACAAGCGATTTCTGTACGCCCGCAGATCGGAGAGCTCGTCCAGGATTGGATGCGCCCAATCTGCATAGAATAGTGATGGGGCGGCCGCGCAGTCGGCCATGCTGAACGTCTCACCGGATGCCCACACGCGGCCCGCCATGCGTTGATTGAGCCAACGGTACGTCGTGTCGAGGAGCGTGCGGCCCTGAGCGACGGTTTGCGCGTCCCTGGCTTCTGGTGGCCGCAACGCATCCTGGACCATCCAGTTCATCGGCGTCATGACGTAATTATCAAAGATGCGATCCATCATCCGCACGTCGAGGGCGAGTTTGGGATCCGCCGGGATCAGCCGCACTGGCCCGGCATGATGAACTGCAAGGTGCTCAATAATAGTGGTCGCTTCGAAGATCGCGGCGCCTTCGTCTTCGAGAACCGGGAACTTCGCAATCGGCCAAAGTTTCTTCAGGGCTTCGAAGTTCTCGGGCGTCGCAGGGCCAAGCCCCCTAAATTCGAACGGGGTCGCGTTCTCGTAGAGGGCGATGAGAGCCTTCTGGGTGTATGACGAGAACGGGTGACCGTAAAGGACAAGCGTCATCGCGGGTTCTCGTCATCGACAGCTTTTTCGATCATCGCGAATTGCAGCTCGGTGCATGTGACAAAGTAAGGGTTTCATGAAAGAGTGGTCCTTTGTTGGCAGATATCGTCCTAAAACTCCAAAGTTGCCGGTTGATAATTTTCCCGACATAGACTCCCGCCCAATGCTGGTAATCTCCATCGTTCTTGAAGCCGCGGTTGCGATTGTGGCAATTCTGGCGGCGCGTAAAGGCAACCCGTACATCTACGGCCTTGCATTTACGTTTGGCGCCTACGTGCTCTATGATCTCGCCCGGCTCTTTGAGTGGGATGTTCAGGGAGGCCTTCTTTCCGGCCTCTTCCTGCTCGCAACCTTAACCGCGCTGATCGCGGTGTGGGGCCTTTACCGAAAGTGAAAGACGATGAACGCCTGGAGGACCTCGGCCATGTCTAAGCTTGCCTGGATTGTCGTATTCGCCGCGCTTTCCGCCGCGCCCGCGGCGGCGCAGAGTGCGATCCCCGACGTGCGAGGCACCTGGAAGGGCGAGAGCGAATCGATCATCCTCGGTCCCGGGAATCCCCATCATGTCGCGCCGTCATCGACCGAGCCGCGGCTCGACAACGTCCCTTTCACCATGACCATAGACAAGCAGGACGGCCGCCGATTCTCCGGCACGTTTTCCTCGGCGCGCGCCAACGACAAGTTCGTCGCCGTGATCTCGCGCAACAACACGATTTTGCTGGTCGACGACGACGGCTATACGGTGGGCTCGATCCTGGCCCCGAACCGCATCGAGCTTTGCTACATGCACCTGTCGCAGGCTACGCGTCTCGCGTCCTGCGCCGAGATGACCAAGCAGCCGTAACCGGGGTCGTCCTCTAAGATCAGCCTTGGGCTCCGGTAGCTATTGGCCTGCCGTCGGATTTCCCTGCGTTCCGGCCACCACTGGTGACCGGTCCGGACGGTTCGGAAAGCGCCAAAATGTGATGGCCGTCACAGCGCGCGCCTTCGCGATGTGAAATGGTGGTCATCAAGGCGAGCTGGACGGTTTCACCAAGCCAAGCCCTTGCCGATCCGGAATACGCCAGAGGGAATAGCTGAATTAAGCCCCGCCTCGTGCGGGGCTCTTTGTTGCTGCCGGCGAGGAACGCCCCTTGCATCGCGCTGCCGTCATGCATGTGCCCTAGGCAGCTCCGGCCGCTTGCGATGCCCCGACAAAGAACTCTTTCCCAACGGCTGGCAGCCGCGCGCGTGGATCTCCGGCAGCGATCCGCACCGTCGACCTCGCCGGAACCAAGTTCCGTTGCGGCAAACTGACCTGACATCTGCAACAAAATACCCGCATTTCGCCGCTCTCACGTGCGAGCCGCGATGTTGTCTCCCCGCGCGCAAGAGCACGGTCCTGAAAACCTGCCCCAGAGTTGATCCGGGGTCGCCACCGGTTTTTGAACTCATCACGCTCTCGTCAGCATGCGCCGATGGGCAACCGGCGTGCCCAGTCATGTCAGAGGGAATGTTTCGTGCGAAAGTCGAACCTGCCATTGCGGATTGGCGGCTGCCTTGCGGCTGTCGCGGGCCTTCTGCTTTCCGGCCCGCAGACATCTCCGGCACTCGCTCAGCACGGCGAAAGCGCGGATCGCATGTTCGTCACGCGGGAAGATGATCGCTCATTCAGGATCGGCCGCGCCGAGTCGGCGGAGGCATTGGTGACGGTTCTGTCCCCGACGACGTTGCGCGTGCGCATCCTCCCGCCGGAGCCCGCAACCTCGAGTGTTCCCGAGTATGTGACGATCAAATCCGACTCGTCCTACCCACCCGTCGACGTGCGCCTCGACGCGCAGCCCGACAAAGTGACGTTCACCACGTCCGCGGCCACCTTGAATCTATCCCTGGAGGATCAGGTTCTTTCGCTTGAGCTGCGCAGTCGCGACAATGTCTTGATCGACGATTGGGAGATCGACGACGGCGAACGTGTCGGCCGCCTCGATTTGCAGAATGGCGAGCGCATCTATGGGTTTGGTGACAAGCGTGCGGCCTTGGACCAGCGCGGCCGGAAGATCGCCATCGTCAATCGCGACGCCTTCGCGAGCGAGTCCAATCAGAGCTACAAGAGCGTGCCCTTTTACGTGAGCAGCGCCGGCTACGGTCTGTTCTTCCACAACTACCGGCCTTCAACCTTCGATATCGGCGCGTCGGTCAAGAACCGGTTGCAGCTCAAGGCGACCGGCGGAGAGATGGATTTCTACGTATTCGTCGGCGGCATGAAGGAGGTCCTCTCGCAATACACCGAGCTGACCGGCCGTCCCGCCATGCTGCCGCTCTGGGCCTTCGGCTACCACCAGGGCAAGGCCAGCTATCGAGGCCGCGAAGGCTTGCAGGTCGCGCAGCAGATGCGGCAGCGCAAGCTGCCGTTCGACGTCATCTACTACGACGCCTTCGACCAGGAGGCCACCAGCAGGGCTTTCATCGATTCGCTGTGGGAGCGCTACCGCGGCAGGCTGACGGTCGGATTTGGAATGCCGATGTTCGGGATCTGGCACGGCAACGACGACTCCGATTTGCTCAACGACCTTGCTGCGCGCGGCTTCCTGATGGTGGATCGCAACAATCGCCCGGCCATCGGCCGAGACGCGTGCGTCGAGGACGTCGAGGACAAGAGCTCGGTGGCGTATTTGGACTATTTCTCGACGCGTGCGGTGGACCATGTCTTTGCCGTCAAATGGAGCGACGCGCTCAAGAATGGCGCGGCCCTTGGCATGGTCGATTTCGGCGAGCTGGACCACGTTCGCAACGCGGATCAGAAGTTCTGGCCCAGCATCGGCATGTCGGTGGCGGAGACGCGCAACCTGTTCGGGCTGGTTTATCCGCTCGCGGTCGTCAACGGCATGGTCGATCGCGTCGGCGGACGAAGCACCGGGATGGTGCGACCCGGTTTTGCGGGAACCCAGCGGCTCGGCTGGACCACGACCGGGGACTCGGTTCCGACCTATGCCAATTTCCGCGCGCACACCCGCGCCATGCTGAACCTGACGCTTTCCGGCTTTTCCAATGTCGGACAGGACATCGGCGGCTGGGACGGAAAGTCACCGGACATTCTCTACGCGCGCTGGTTTGCGGCGGCGACGTTCTATCCTTTCATGTGGTCGCACGGTAAGGACGATCATGAACCGTACTCCCACGGCGACGCGGTCGAGAGTGCGGCTCGCTCGTTCCTGAACCTGCGCTACCGCCTCATTCCCTATCTTTATTCGTTGCACGAGGCGGCGCATGGAACGGGCATCCCAATCTTGCGCCCCTTCGCTTTGCAGGAACCCCAGGATCCAATCGGCGTTCGGATCGACGATCAGTTCTTCGTCGGCGACAACATCCTGGTGGCGCCGGTGTTCAACGACGAAGGCAATCGCAAGCTCTATCTTCCCGAGGGTAGGTGGTACGACTTCTTCGGCGAGCTGCAGCCGGTTCAAGGAGGTGGAAAAATCGACCGGGAGGCCGTTCCGCTCGATCGTCTGCCCGTCTACGTGCGCGCAGGCGCGGTGATCCCGCTTGGACCGGCAATGCAATATACCGGGCAGAAGCCGGTCGATCCGTTGTCCGTCCACGTCTTCGGCTTTGCCCCCCTCGACCTCGCCGGCGAAACAAGGACTAGCGCATTTTCCCTCTACGAGGACGACGGCCTGAGCATCGCCTATCGGAGCGGCGAGTTCCAACGCACCGAGCTGCGCTTGAGCCAGACCGCAGAGGCAGTCCGGTTCGATGTGAGCCTCCAAAACGGGGACGGCAAGTTCCAGAGCGTCGCCAGGCGCGGCTACCGCCTGCACTTCCATGGCATCGACGGCGCGGTGAAGGTGGTCCGGCTCGACGGCCAGGCGATCGCCGAGGCGGACGCCGACAGCGGCGCCGGCGCGCGGGCGGCGTGGTCCAAGAACGAATGGTCGGGCGACGTCTCGGTCTTCGTTCCGCCGTCGGCGCCGCGTGCCTTCACCGTGGAATTCGCAACCGAGCGACGAGGCGATCCGGCCCCGTAGCGATCGGCGATCGGCGGTCTTACGGAATAACTGTGAATGATGTTGCGAGAGATCCGTGAACCGTCATGCACAACGCCTGGACCACCAAAACTTTGCAGTGCCTCGTCGACAATCTCCTGAGCGGTCTCGGCCGAATAGAGCTTTGCGATGGCGCCGTCACGCGCAAAGTCTTCACCATTGTCGACCCTGGAGAATGTTAGTTTCGCGTTCCTCTCCCTCCGCCGACCACCTCCATCCGCCAACCGCGTCACGCGTCGGTCGTTCGTGCTTGGGGTACGAAGCCAAGAAGCTGGAGAGAAACCATGAGAAAGATCATCGCAATCACGCAAGTCACTCTCGACGGCGTCATGCAGGCGCCCGGTGGCCCCGAGGAGGATCCGAGCAACGGGTTCACCCACGGAGGCTGGGCCATGCCGTTCTTGGACGATGGCCTGAACCAGGCCATTGGCGAGACTATCGCCGGTGAGTTCGACATGCTTTTGGGACGCCGGACCTACGAGATCTTCGCCGCCTACTGGCCGAACCAGGGCGACAACCCGATCGCCAAGGCGTTCAACAAGGCGACGAAATACGTCGTCACGCGCAGCCGCGACCGTCTTGACTGGGAGAAATCGCTGCGTATTGACGGCGACGTTGTTGGGGAGATCCGCCAGCTTAAGGCATCGGACGGGCCGGCGTTGCATATCTGGGGCAGCAGCGAATTGCTGCAGACGCTGATCGCCGCCGAACTCGTCGACGAGTATCGCATCTGGGTGTTTCCGCTGGTGCTCGGCGAAGGAAAGCGGCTGTTCGAGAACGGTGTGCCGTCGCGTGGCCTCACTCTGGTCGAGGCGCGAAGCACGCCTAGAGGTGTCCTTGTCAACACCTACCATCCGGCCGGCGCTCTTCCGAGAGAGTGAGCTTAGTCGGAAACGCCGTCGGAAGCGGAACTGGTTCGAGACAAGCGGATGCGGCGGCTACCGGCGCAACCTTCTCCGCGCCCTTGCTCAGCGCGTCGAAGTGGACGCGAAAGAAGTTCGCATCATGGGATCGAAGAACGTACTCCTGCGCACGCTCGTCGCCGCTTCAAGCGCAATAATGGCGGGTTTTGACGTTCCCAGTTTTGTACCGAAATGGCGCGCCCTACGGGACTCGAACCCGTGTTACCGCCGTGAAAGGGCGATGTCCTAGACCGCTAGACGAAGGGCGCTTGAGGCGCGGCGACATATAGAGGCGTTTGCGCGGTGCCGCAAGGAAGGGCCGAGCGCGCAAGACCGACGGTGAAAGGCCGGCATAGCGGAGGCTTACCTCACCATTTGCCGGTGTTCGGCATGGAGGCCCACGGCTCCTTCGGCGGCAGCGGGCTGCCCTTCTGCAACAGCTCGATCGAGTGCTTGTCGGGCGAGCGCACGAACGCCATCACCCCGTCGCGCGGCGGACGGTTGATCGTGACCCCGGCCTTCATCAATTTTTCGCACAGCCCGTAAATGTCGTCGACCTCGTAGGCGAGGTGACCGAAATAGCGCGCCTCGCCGTTGTCCTCGCTGTCCCAATTGTAAGTGAGCTCGACCAAAGGGGCGTCGCGGCCGGTACGCTTACTTTCCTCCACCAGCCCTTCGTCCTCAGACGCGGCCAGAAAAACCAGCGTATAGCGGTTTTTCTCGTCGACCCGGCGTCGCACCTCCTTGAGCCCCAGCTTGGTGCAGTAGAAGTCGAGCGCTTGATCGAGGTTGCGCACGCGCAGCATGGTGTGCAGATATCTCATGTGTGACCTCTTTTGCATCGGCTAGTGTCCCGATTCCGAAGTTCGCATCATCGTGCCGCAGCCTCGTTTGCGAACTTCGGAATCGAAGGACACTAGCAACTTATTGATCTAGTGTGGCTTTGGTTCAGAAGTCCGCATTTCGGACTCGCTGCAACAATGATGCGGACTTCTGAACCGCCACACTAGGCATGGAACGGATGCAGCATACATGATCGCGCCGGATCTGGA
>Ga0066652_100001392_pt1 | contig 12558 bp, 11 predicted proteins | sample GraSoiAngelo_101_FD_71413 | JGI IMG/M metagenome (GOLD analysis project Ga0066652, IMG submission 71413) | Grasslands soil microbial communities from the Angelo Coastal Reserve, California, USA - 14_0903_02_30cm | ecosystem: Environmental > Terrestrial > Soil > Grasslands | place: USA...
GGCGCGCGCTTGGGTCGCATGGATTCTCGGCGTATGCGTCGCCATTCTACCGGTGGTCGCGCGCCGACATCGGCCCGACGACGACCTCGAGCGGTTCGATGCGTGTGGCGGCGGGTGTGGACTTCGGGCTGTCGGCGTCGCTGGGTGTCACCGCGGGGGGCGAATTCGGCGGCTCGACGGCAGGTGGGAAGTCCTCCGGCCTCTTCGGCGCCGCGATCTCCTTCGTTCCCGGGAGGCGGTAATGGCCGCCGCAGGCAAGAAGGCGAAGCTGCCTCCGATCCTCGTGGTGGACGACAACCGCGATAACGCCGACATTATCCGGCAGTACCTGGAGATTCGCGGTTATCCCATCACCGTGGCGCACAGCGGTGAGGAGGCACTCGCGCTGTTCGAGACGGTGAAGCCGGCGCTGGTGCTCCTCGACGTGATGATGCCCGGCCGCGACGGCTGGGAAGTATGCCGCGTGATGAAGCAGCATCCACAGCTGGGGAAGCAGGTGCGCGTCATCATGGTCACTGCGCTGAATGAGCTCGACGACAAGCGCGAGGCGTTGCAGACCGGCGCGGATGATTACGTCGAGAAGCCGTTCGATCTCGCGACGCTGGCCGCCACGGTCCAGCGCAATCTTGCGATGCAGCGGACCGCACTCGCGTCCTGACGATCTCGTTCCTGCGTGCACAACTCCGTACTTCTCACCGACTCGACTGACGCGGTGATCGACCGCGCGGTCGCGCACCTCGACGGCTGGCGCGTCGAGCGTCGTCCGTCGCCGCAGCTCGCCGCAGCGATCGGCACCGTGGAGGAAACGCGGGCCGTGTATGTGTGCACGAACGATCCGACGCTGCTGCGCGCGACGGTCGAGCGCGCCCACGCGGCGAGCATCGCGGTCGTCGTCGAATGCGATGACGAGGCCGTGCGCCGCCGCGCGATCGAGCTGCGGGCGGAAGAGTGGGTGATGCGCGGCGCGAACGAGACGGAGATCACCGCGCGGATCCATGCGGCGCTGACTCGCGCGGTGCCGTCGGCTGCGGGGATGACCGATCGCGTCGAGCGCGTGGAGTACGAGCGCATGCTGCACGACTCGCGCACCGGGCTGCCCACGCTTCCGGTGATGATCGAGCGCTCCCGCCAGCGGTTCAAGGAGCGGGGCGAGCTCGTGGTGCTGTACTTCAACTTCGTGCGGTACTCGAAGATCGAGGAGATCTACGGCTGGGAAAAGCTGGACGCGGTCCTGGAGACCACCGCCGCGGCCGTGAAGGAATTCCTCGACGACAGCTCACCGAATCCGGCGCGGCTCATGGTGAGCTTCATGAACGACGACGACTTCATCTTCTTTCACGTTCCCGCCACCGGCGTTCCCGCCGCGTCGGACGGTGAGATCACGGAGATGGTGTCGCGGCTGCAGCGGCACGTGGCGACGCGCATCGAGTCGATCCACGGCGACGAGATCGCCGCGCTGTTCGACATCTACGTCGGCAGGGCGCACGTCTACTACAACCCCAAGATCCGGCTGGAGCGCCTGATCTACCGGGGCATTCGCGAGGCGGCCCAGGCGGCGCGCGGCATCGAGGAGCGGGAGCGCGCGCGCAAGGTCGCGGACCTGCGCAGCAGCCTGCGCGACCGCGGCGTCTACGTCGACTACCATCCGATCGTCCACGCGGACACCGAGGAGATCTTCGGATACGAGGCGCTCGCGCGTGGCGTGATGCGCAGCCTGCGGAGCCCGGAGGTGATGTTCGAAGTCGCCGAGGAAGCGGATCTCATCTGGGAGCTGAGCCGGCTGTGCCGGCAGCGCGCGCTCGAGGGACTCGACACGTACCTGCGCCCCGGCGAACTGCTGTTCATCAACGTGGATCCGCACGACTTCACCGATCCGGTGTTCGGCGAAAAGGAAGTGAGCGACCCCAAACGCGTCGTCCTGGAAATCACCGAGCGTACGGCGATCAAGGACTACCCCAAGTTCCGCGAGCGCCTGCGCGCGTTTCGCGAGATGGGATACCGGTTTGCCGTGGACGACGCCGGCAGCGGCTACGCCGGTCTCGGCTCCATCGCGAACCTCGAGCCGGACTTCATCAAGCTCGACATCTCGCTCATCAGCGCGATCGACACGAACTTCATCAAGCAGAACCTGGTCGAGACGATGGTGAAGTTCGCGAACGATCACGGCGCCATGGTGATCGCCGAAGGCGTCGAACGAGCCGAAGAGTTCCTGACGGTGGGCAACCTCGGCGTCCATCTCGTGCAGGGCTTCTTCCTGCACAAGCCAGCCCATGCCACCGCTCCGCAACACACGCCGGGCGAACAGCGCGTGGCGCCGCTGCGCGCCGTGACCAAGACGGCCTAGACCAGCAGTCGTTCGACCAGTCGCAGCGACCGCTCGGCGGCCCCGCGGCCCTGCTCGATCATCGCCGCGGCGCTCGCGCCGGCCGCGTTGCGAGCGGCGCCGTCCATGGACCACTCGGCGAGCGAACGCTCGATGTCAGCGCCGCTGCTGACTGCGCGACCTCCGCCCGCGGCCAGGAGCGCCAACGCATCACGGCTCTTCTGGTGCTTCGGTCCGAAGATCACCGGCGCGCCGTACGCCGCAGGTTCGAGCACGGAGTGCAACCCGGCGTCGTGAAAGCCGCCACCCACGAATGCCACCGACGCCAACGCGTACAGGTCGCCGAGCACCCCGAATCGGTCGACCAGCACCACGTCCGCTGCCCCATCCGCACCGTCGACGCGCACGGACGAGAGCCTGCTCCCGGCAGCCCACTCCTCCACCGCCCGCAGATGATCCGGAGTGAGCTCGTGCGGCGCGATGATCATGCGGAGGTCAGGCACTGCCGCACGCGCGCGCGTGAACGCGGGAAGCAGCTGCGCCTCATCCGACGGCCAGGTCGAGCCGGCGACCAGCGTCGGCCGGTCGGAGCGCAACTGCTGCAACAGCCGTGCGTCGCGTTTCAGCTGGCTGGCGCGGAGCCAGACCTGGTCGAACCGGGTGTCGCCCGTGATCTCGATGACGTCACGTCGCACGCCGAGTTGCACCAGGCGGTCGGCGTCAGCAGCGTCCACCGCTCCGACCGCGTCCATGGCGGCGTATGCGTCGCCGAGAAGGAGTGACGCGGCGCCGCTGCGGCGTCGGGATGCGGGTCCCAGCGTCGCGCTGATCATGCCGACGCGCACGTCCTGCCGCCTGGCTTCGCGCACCAGCGTTGGCCACACGTCGAGCTTGCTGAACACGAGCGCGCGGGGCCGCAGCGCCGATATGGCAGCGCGCATCTCCGCGCCGTCGTCGAAGGGGAGATAGTCGCGGAAATCCACGTCGAGCGCGGCGGCGAACTGTACCGCGCTCGGTGAGAAAAACGTGTACGCCAGCTGCACATCCGGATGACGCGAACGCATCAGCGAGAGGACGGGGCGGGCCTGCAGCCCCTCCCCCACCGACGGTGCGTGTACCCACAGCAGCGGTCGCGATGCGACGCGGTGTTTGGCCGCCCACTGCGCGTACCGCGCGCGCAGCCCGCGGCGCGCCTGGATCGCGAGCGCCGTTTTGTTGTCGCTCGCCGGAATGAGGGGTGCTGCCTTGGTGGCCAGCCTGGCCGCGACGGCGTAGAGCCACCGCAGCAGGAAACGCACTATCTCGGCGTCGACGCCTTCGCGCGGGCGCGCTCGATCGCCTTGCGGAACTCCTCGATCGGCGCCGCCCCGGTGATCGGCTCGCTGCCGACGAAGAACGTCGGTGTGGACCCGACGCCCGCCTGCAGGCCGCGGCCGCGATCCGCATTGATGAGCTTCTGCGTCACGCCGCTGCTGACGCATTTGCGCCACGACGCGGTGTCCACGCCGACCGTGCGCGCAAGCGAATCGAAGACGGCACGCGCATCCGGGAGCGCGGCCCAGCGATCCTGTGTGTTGAAGATCGCATCATGCATGGGCCAGAACCTGCCTTGCGCGGCCGCGCACATGGCTGCCTCCGCGGCGGGCATCGCATGCTGGTGCTGACCCAGCGGGAAATTCACGTACGCCATGCGCACGATGCCGGGGCGGATGTACTCCCGGACGATGTCCGGATATGTACGGTCGTGCCACTGCTTGCAGAACGGACACTGGAAGTCACTCACTTCCACCAGCCAAACGGGAGCGGTGGAATCGCCCTGAATGCGCGAACGATCGGCCTGCTCCAACAGCGCATCGTCATCGGTCCCGCCCTGCGATTGCGTCGCTGCGGGGCGAGCCGCCGTGCTCGCGCCGCTGGCGGGTGCACCGCTCGCGCCGCTCGCGCCGCTCGCGCCGCTCGCGCCGCTCGCAGGCGCGCCACGCGCGCTGCCATCCGAGGACTTGCACGCCGCGACCAGCAGGGCCAGCACCACGAGCTTTTGCATTGGCAGAAAAATAGGGGCTCCAAGGACGACAGCGCCACCAAGCAGGCACAGCTTCTGCCTAGTTTCCGAGGCACATGCGAACGATCCTGACCTGGTACCACGAGGGCGGCCCCATGATGGCGCCGCTGGGCCTCGTGGCCGTCGCGGGACTGCTGGTGCTGGTGGAACGGGTCATTCACGTGGTTCGGCAGTCGCGCGTGCACGCGCGCCCGTTCATGGAGAAAGTGATCTCGCTGGTGCGCGCGGATCGCTTCGACGAAGCGCTGACGGTCTGCGCGGAGCACGACTCCGCGCTGCCGGACCTCGGTCTGGTGATCCTTCGCAGCCGCGAGAGCGACGAGGCCGCGCTGGTCCATGTCGCGCGGGCGTCGATGCTCTCCGTGGTGCCCGCGCTCGAGCGTCGCATGGAGTGGCTCACGGCCTTCGCCGTGGTCGCCGTCCTGTCTGGCGTCCTCGGCGCCATCGTGAACCTGTACGACGCGCTGGCGTCCGTTGCCGCCCCTCAGATCGGCAGCAGTGGCGCGATGGACCACGCGGTGACGTACGCGCTGCACCCACTCGGCACGGGCGTCGCGATTGCAATTCCGCTCGTGCTCGGACATGCATTCGTGCGCAGCGTGGCCCGCACGCTCGAGCACCACCTGAGCGAATTCTCCGCGCGCCTGATCAACGCCGCGCTGGATCGGCCGGACGTCCGACTGGGTCACCGCTGAGGTGACTTCGTGAGAGGCGGTCGCTAGACTCACGCCCCGTGTCGACGCTCTCGCTGCTCGCGCTCGTCGCGTTCGCGCAGCTCGGTCAGATCCAGCTGCCGCAACCCGCCGGCTACGTCAACGACTTCGCGAACGTCATCCCGGCGGATGTCGCGACGCGCATCGATCACATCATCCAGGATGTGAAGTCGAAGTCGCGTGGCGAGATCGTCGTCGTCACGCTTGCGGATCTGAAGGGGCGTGACCCATCGGACGTCGCCCGCGAGATCGGACGGCAATGGAAGGTGGGCGCGACGGGCGGCGCCGGCGATCAGGCGCGGAACGCGGGTGTCATCATCCTGATAGTCCCCAAGGAGACGAGCGCCGACGGCCGCGGCTATTCGCGCATCGAGACGGGCTACGGCGCGGAGGGCTTTCTCACCGACGCGACCACTGGCGCGATCCAGGACGAAGCCATCCCGCTGCTGCGCGCGCGGGACTACGGCGGCGCGATCGAGCTCATGACGACGCGTGTGGCGCAGCGCTATGCGCAGGAGTTCCAGTTCGCCCTCGACACGACCGGGACGCGGTATGGACGAGAACCTGCGCAGCCGACCGGCAACTTCGTCCGCGGGTTCAACATTCCGCCGTACGTCTGGTTTCTCCTGATCTTCTTCATCCTCTCGATGCTGAGCAATCGCCGGCGACGAGGTGGATGCGGCGGCGGCGGCTGCCTCCCGATCTTCATTCCAATGGGTGGACGCGGCGGTTTTGGTGGACGCGGAGGCTGGGGGGGCGGTGGAGGCTTCGGTGGCGGGGGCTTCGGTGGTTTCGGCGGTGGTGGCGGATTCGGAGGCGGCGGCTCAGGGAGGAGCTGGTAATGGCCAAGATGACGCTCGATGAACTGGTGCAGCAGTTGCGGGCGGCGCTCGGCGCCGAGCTGCAGGCCGTCATCCTGTACGGTTCCGCCGCGGCGGGCGAGCACCTGCCGAAGAAATCGGATCTGAACGTGCTCGTGCTCGTGCAGTCGCTGGCCGCGGAGGCGATCACCAAGGCGTCGGCGGCGGTGCGGGCCTGGGTGGAAGCCGACAATCCGGCGCCGATGGTGCTGACGCTCGACGAATGGCATGGCTCGTCGGACATCTTCCCCATGGAATACGCCGACATCCTGGAGCGGCACCGCGTCCTCTTCGGCGACCTGCGCACGGATGTTCGCGTCGATCCGAAGAACCTGCGCCTTCAGCTCGAGAAAGAAGCGATGAGCGCGCTGCTCCAGCTCCGGCGCGGCGCGCTGGCGGCGGGAAACGATCCCAAGACGCAGCTCGCGCTACTCGAGACGGCGTCGAGCACGGTCATGGTCATCTTCCGTGCGCTGCTGCGACTGAAGGTGGAAGAGCCGCCGCGCGACTATGTGGAGCTCAGCAAGAAGGTTGCAGCGGCGACGTCCATCGACGCGACGCCTTTCGTACAGGTGGTGTGGCACAAGCGCAGCGAACAGCTGATTCATCCCGCCGAAGTGTCGGGCGTCCTGTCGCGCTATCTGGCAGGGTTGGGGCAGGTGGTGCGATATCTGGACCGCTACGCAAGCAGCTGAATCCCACGCGTCCCGCGCCCGTAGAGTATTCGCAGTCTCACGTACGTTCGAAAGGAGCCAAGACATGTTTCGTCGTTGGGTCGTCTTCACACTCGCCCTGGCTACCACCGCTTGCGGCTACAACCGCATCCAGAGCCTCGACGAGCAGGCGCAGGCGTACCAGGGACAGATCGAGGTGCAGCTGCAGCGTCGCGCGGACCTCATCCCGAATCTCGTGAATACGGTGAAGGGATACGCGCAGCACGAAGAGGCGGTATTCACCGAGGTCGCCAACGCCCGGGCGGGCGTGCTGGGCGCCGTGAGGTCCGGCGACGCCGAGCAGATGGCGACCGCCAACGCGACGCTGACCGGCGCGCTGGGGCGGCTGATCGCCGTCGCTGAAGCGTATCCGACGCTGAAGGCGGATCAGAGCTTCATTCGGCTGCAGGACGAGCTGGCGGGCACGGAAAACCGCATCGCCGTCGCGCGCAACGACTACAACGGCGCAGTGAATCAGTACAACGCGTACATCCGCCAGTTTCCCCAGGTGATGACCGCGAAGGTCACGGGGGCAAAGCCGCGGAAGTATTTCCAGGCGGCGCCAGGATCGACGCAGACGCCCACGGTGGACTTCTCACGGCCCAACGCTCCGGCCGCTCCAGCGACCGCGGCGCCATCCGCACCCGCGACTAAGTCGCCGTAGCCGCGGGCCTCGGGAAGAGAGGCTCGCCCTTCTTCACGGACCACCCGGCCGCGTCGAGCCGCATCAGCGCGTCGAAACGCTGATCCTCGATGCGGCCCGGTGCCCCGAGCTGCGCCCAAAGCGCGCCCGCCTTTTCAGGAACGAAAGGGAAGAGCATCACGCACTGCCGGGCGATCGCGCGCGCGAGTGACCCAAGGACTGTCTCGAGCTGCCCATGCGTGTCCGACGACCTGGCGAGAACCCAGGGCTGGCTGGACTGCACGAATTCGTTTCCGCGAACCACGCACGCGAGCGCGCGCCGGATGCCATCGTGGAGCAGAAAGCCGCGAGAGCCATCCATGGCCGCGTGGTACCCGGTGATGTCCGCGACGTCGCCGCGATCCAGGTCTGTCTCCGCGGCCTCCGGGACCACGGCGGCGAAGTACTTCTCGATCATCGCGATCACCCGGCTGCCGAGGTTGCCCCACGTATTGGCGAGCTCCGAGTTGTACACCTGCTCGAAGCGCTCCCACGAAAAGCTCCCGTCGGTATCGAAGGGAATCTCCCGAAGCAGGAAGTAGCGCAACGCGTCCGGGCCGAAGCGTTCGATCGCTTCGTCGAGATCGAGCTTCACGCCGGCCGACTTGCTGAATCGCTCGCCACCGAGGAGCACGAAGCCGTGCACCCACACGCGGTCAGGCAGCGGCAGCTCGGCCGCCTGGAGCAGCGCGGGCCAGATGACCGAGTGGAAGCGGTTGATGTCCTTGCCGACGATATGCAGCTGCGCGGGCCAGCGATCCTTGTAACCCTGCGCGGGAAAGCCGGTCGCCGTGAGGTAATTGGGCAGGGCGTCGAACCAGACGTACGTGGTCTGCGTCTCGCCGGTCGATAGCGGCGCGGGGAAGGGCACGCCCCACGACAGGCGCGCGCGGCTGGCCGACAGATCCTCGAGTCCTTCGTCGAGCAGCGCGAGCATCTCGTTGCGTCGCGTATCCGGCTGGACGAACTCCGGACGCTCCGTGATGAGCCGTTTGAGAAATCCCTGATACTTGCTGAGGCGGAAGAACCAGTTGCGCTCCTCCACCCACTCGAGCGTTCGCGTGGGATGCAGCACGCATTTTCCGTCGACGATCTCGGACTCCTGCTTGAACGACTCGCAACCGACGCAATACCACCCGTTGTAGGATTTCTCGTAGAAGTCGTCGGGGTTGTTGTCGAAAATGCGCTTGATCAGCGCGCGGACGCCCGCCCGGTGATCGGCGTTCGTGGTGCGGATGAACTGATCATTGGAGATCGCCAGCGCCCGCCACATGGATTCGAATCGAGCCGCGACCGCGTCGACCTGCTGCTGCGGAGTGAGACCGCGCTCCTCGGCAGCCTGGGCCACCTTGTGCCCATGCTCGTCCATGCCGATGAGAAAGTGGACGTCGTCGCCGCGCAGGCGCCGGTATCGCGCGATGGCGTCCGCGCCGATCTTCTCGTACGCATGGCCGATGTGCGGGTCGCCGTTCGCATAATCGATGGCCGTTGTCAGATAGAAGCGGCTCACGCCGGCGCGCCCCCGTTCGTTCCGTCGACAGGTTCACTCGGACCGGGATCGTCTCCGTTGCCGGCTCCTTCCTGACCGCGCCGCCCTCGATTGCGGCGGCCGCCACGACGTCCGCGACGGCGGTGCGGGCGGCGCTCGGCGTCGGATGGCGCAGCCGTGTCCGCAATGGCGTCACCCGATGGCGGCGTTGTCGCTGACTCCTCGGTGTCCTGCTCGACCGCTGGTTCGTCCTGGCGCTCTTCCTCGTCCGCGGCCTCGTCCTGGCCCTCGACGACGCTTCTCCGCGCGCGGCTGCGTTCCTCACCGACAGCCTCCGCGCGCCGTTCCGACACCGCCGGTGTGAAGCTGGCGCCTTTGGCCGCCGTCTCCTCCAGCAGCTGCGCCAACCCGATCGTCCTCATCTCTCCTTCGACGCTGCGCAGCAGGACGCGCTCGCGGAAAATGTCGTTCGAGATGACGCGCTCCTCGCCCACGGTCGTGTGAACCGCCTTTCCCTCCTTGGGAAACCGGCGGCGGGCCTGCACATAGAATTCGTGCTCGTAGCGCAGTGAGCACATCAGTCGGCCGCACGCGCCGGAGATCTGCGTGGGATTGAGCGACAATCGCTGATCCTTGGCGACACCGAGACTGACGGGACGCAGCTCGGGCAGCCACGACGCGGAACAGTACTGGCGTCCACACCGGCCCACGCCGTCGAGACGCTTGGCTTCGTCGCGCACCCCGATCTGCTTCAGCTCGATGCGCGTCCGGAACGCGGCAGCGAGCTCGCGCACGAGCGTGCGGAAGTCCACGCGCTTCTCGGCGGTGAAGTAGAACGTCAGCTTCTTGCGGTCCCACTGCCACTCGGCGTCGGACACCTTCATGGTGAGCGCATTGGCCCGGACGCGCTCCATCGCCTTGCGACGGGCCTCCTCGTCCTGTGAGCGCAACTCGTCGTGTCGGCGGACATCCTCGGTGCTGGCGAGGCGACGCGCCTTGCGGCTGGGCGGTTGCTCCCCCGTGCCATGCGGGGTGCCGCGGTTGCGCTTGAGCGCCAGGTCTCCGGTGGAGTGCACGCGACCGAGGTCCTCACCGCGGTCTGCCTCCACGATGATCGCCGTGTTCACCGTCGGGAGATCCTCCTGCTCCCAGACGAAGAACTCGCGACGATTTCCCTTGAAACTCACCTCGATGACATGAGACGCCACTGCCTACTCCAGGAACTGCCCCATACGGAGGAATTTTTCGCGACGGCGTCGCACGAGCTTGTCCGGCTTGAGACGCCGCAGCTCGTCGACGTGTCGCACGACGGCCTCATGAAGGGCGGCGGCGGTCGCCTCGTGATCCGCGTGCGCTCCGCCGCGAGGCTCCGGCACGATCTCGTCGATCACCTTGAGCTCGTAGAGATCCGGCGCCGTGATGCGCAGCGCGCTGGCTGCCTTTTCGCGCATCTCGGGGCTCTTGCCGTCCTTCCATAGAATGGCCGCGCACCCCTCCACCGTGATGACGGAGTATATCGCGTTCTCGAGCATCATGACCCTGTCAGCCACGCCGAGCGCGAGCGCGCCTCCGGACCCGCCTTCGCCGATGATCGTCGCGATGATCGGCACTTCCAACCGGCTCATCTCGAAGAGATTCCGCGCGATCGCTTCGGACTGGCCGCGCTCCTCGGCGCCAAGTCCGGCCCAGGCGCCCGGCGTATCGATGAACGTCAGCACCGGCACGTGGAACTTCTCAGCCAGCTTCATGAGCCGCAGCGCTTTGCGATAGCCCTCGGGGTGCGGCATTCCGAAATTGCGCCTGAGATTCTCCTTGGTGTCGCGTCCGCGCTGGTGGCCGATGACCATGACGGTTTCGCCTTCCAGACGCGCCCAGCCACCGATGATGGCGGCATCCTCGCGGAACAGCCGATCGCCATGCAGCTCGATGAAGTCACTGAACACGAGCCTGAAGTAATCGTCCGACAACGGACGTTTGTTGGAGCGCGCGACCTGAACCCGCTGCAGCGGAGTGAGATTGCGATAGATCTCATCCCGCAACTCCGTCAACTTCCGCTCGAGCGGAGCGATCTCCTCGGAGACATTCAGCTGCTGGTCGCCGGCGAGCCTCTTCAGCTCGTCGATCTGCTTTTCCAGCTCGAGAATGGGTTTTTCGAAGTCGAGGGAGGCCGTAGCCATACGGATATGTTAGGTCGCCTAGCCAGCCCGGACGAGATGCACCCGATCAGCCCCGAGCAAAGCCCGTAACTCCGTGAGGGCCGCGTGCGAGGCAGGCAGCCGGAGCGACCTGGAGCGGAGGCGGGTTCCGCCATTTCCGTTGCTCCAGCGCACTTCCAGGGGCGGGGCGACCGTACCGCTGGTCGAATGCGTCTCGACCACTGCGCGCACGTCGCGGAGCACGTCCGAGGTGACCTCCCGGCTGTCTCCGAGGGTGATGGCGACGCCGATCTGCCCCGAGAACGCAAGCTCCGCGAATGGTGTCACCGACTCCACGATGAATGTCGGCATCTCGGCATCACGGTCGCGCTTCGAGTAGCCGCCCTTCAACAGAAGCGGCACGTCGGTCTTGATACGGTCGCCGAGCATGGACCACTTCTCCGGGAAGATCAGTACCTCGGCGGAGCCGGAGAAATCTTCCACGGTAAGGCGGGCGAATTCTGAGCCCGATCGCTTGCTGATCTGCTTCTTGACCGATGTGATGACGACGCCAAGTGCCATTGGATCGCCCGTCCACGTGCCGAGCTGGGCGACCTGATGTGTGGCAAATAGCTCGCACTCGAGCTGGTACGGCTCCAGGGGATGGCCGGAGATGTAGAAGCCGAGGATCTCCTTCTCCTTGGACAGTCGCTCCGATTCGGACCACGGGGCGACGTTTGGAAATCGCTGCGCGGCTTTGAAGTTCTCGGCGGCGGGGTTCTGCCCCGCCGGTGAGTTCTCGGCGGACACGCTGCGATCGTCCGGCTGGCTGGCCGACGGCGAGCTTCCGAACATGTCCCCGAAGAGCGAGACCTGGCCGGACTCCTTCTCGGCCTGGCGCAGCGAAGCCTCGTGCAGCGCCGTATCGAGGGCGGCCCAGTTCCGCGAGCGCTCCACACCGAGGGAATCGAGCGCCCCGCTCGTGATCAGAGCCTCGAACACGCGCCGGTTGCAGAGACGCAGGTCGACGCGCTCGCACAGGTCGAACAGGTCCGCGAACGAGCGCTCGGCGCGCGCGCCGAGAATGGAATCGATCGCCGAGTGGCCGACGTTGCGGATCGCGCCGAGGCCGAAGCGCAGCCGCTTGTCGCCGACCACGGTGAACTTGTAGCCGGACTCGTTGACGTCCGGCGCGAGCACCTCGAGGCCGAGCTCACGCGCCTCGGCGATGTATTTCACCACGTTGTCCGTGTCGCCGATGGACGACGACAGCAGCGCCGCCATGAACTCCGGCGCGTAGTGCGTCTTGAGCCACGCGGTCTGGTAGGAGATGACCGAGTACGCGACCGAATGCGACTTGTTGAAGCCGTAGCGTCCAAACGTCTCGATCTGTCCGGCGAGCTCCTCGATGATCCGGCGATCGTAGCCGCGGGCGACGGATTTCTCGACGAACTTGCCCAGCTCCTCCCGAATGAGCTCCGCGTCCTTCTTTCCGACCGCCTTGCGCACGACGTCGGCTTCGGCGAGCGAGATCCCCGCGAGCACCTGCGCGATGCGCATCACCTGTTCCTGATAGGTGAT
>Ga0066652_100001395_pt1 | contig 12552 bp, 9 predicted proteins | sample GraSoiAngelo_101_FD_71413 | JGI IMG/M metagenome (GOLD analysis project Ga0066652, IMG submission 71413) | Grasslands soil microbial communities from the Angelo Coastal Reserve, California, USA - 14_0903_02_30cm | ecosystem: Environmental > Terrestrial > Soil > Grasslands | place: USA...
GTCTTTGGCGTCTGCGTAGGTGCAGTCGAGGAGGGCTTTGACTTCGTCGTCGACTTGTTGGGCGGTTTTTTCACTGCAATCGCGCTGGAAAGAGCCGTCCTGCGAAGCGAGGAAAAACGGGCCGGCCTTTTGCGCAACGCGTGCGAGACCGACGGCATCGCTCATGCCAAAGAGGCAGACCATCTGCCGGGCGAGGGCGGTAGCGCGTTCGAGATCGTTTTCGGCGCCGGTGCTGACGTCTTTGAACGCGAGCTCTTCGGCGGCGCGGCCACCAAGAAGGCCTCGAATGCGGTCCAGTAACTCCGAACGCGTCATCAGGAATTGGTCTTCGGCGGGTAATTGCATGGTGTAGCCCAACGCGGCCCGCCCTCGGGGAATGATGCTGATTTTGTGGACGGGATCAGCAAATTTGCTGTAAGCTGCGACGAGTGCGTGGCCGACTTCGTGGTACGCGACACGGCGCTTCAGTTCTTCGGTGAGGCGGCGGCTCTTGCGCTCGGGGCCAGCGACGACTTTCTCGACGGCTTCTTCCAAATCCTGCTGCTCGATTTCCTTCATACCGCGGCGCGCGGCGAGCAGGGCGGCTTCGTTGATGGCGTTGGCGAGATCGGCGCCGGAAAACCCGGGCGTGGACTGCGCGATCTTTCGCAGCTCGACGTCGTCGCTCACGGGCTTCCCGCGGATATGGACGCGCAGGATTGCTTCCCGGCCTTCAAGGTCGGGCGCATCGACGACGACCTGCCGATCGAAGCGTCCCGGCCGCAGCAAGGCGCGATCGAGCACATCCGGGCGATTGGTGGCGGCCAGGAGAATAACGCCGGCGTTGGCTTCGAAGCCGTCCATTTCGACTAGCAATTGATTCAGCGTTTGCTCGCGCTCGTCATTGACCGCGCCGATGTGAACACCGCGCTGGCGGCCGATGGCGTCGAGTTCGTCGATGAAAATGATGCACGGCGCCTTGACTTTTGCCTGCTGGAACAGATCGCGCACCCGCGAAGCGCCGACGCCGACGAACATCTCGACGAAATCGCTGCCGCTGATCGAGAAGAACGGCACATGCGCTTCGCCGGCGACGGCGCGCGCGAGCAACGTTTTGCCGGTACCCGGTGGGCCGACGAGCAGAACCCCTTTGGGGATTTTCGCGCCGAGGGCCTTGTAGCGTTCAGGGTTTTTGAGAAAATCCACGACCTCCTGCAATTCATATTTCGCTTCATCGCAACCGGCAACATCGCTGAAGGTGACTTTGATGGCGGTATCGACGACCAAGCGCGCGCGACTTTTCCCGAAGCTCAGGATCGATTCTCCCGCGCGCCCGAGCCGCCGGCTGAGGAACATCCACAGCAGCAGCATCATCGCGATCGGCATGATCCACGACAACACGACCTGCGAAAGCAAACTCGGCCGCACGCCGGTGAACTTGACGTTATGCGCCTCCAATTCCTCGGTGAGCCTGGGGTCTTCGATCCGGACCGTGCGAAACAAAAAATCTTTCCCACCGGTTTTAGGTTTGATCTTGCCCTGGATGGAGGTCTCGTGGACTTCGGCCTGGACGACTTCATCGTGGCGCAGGTGATTCTTGAATTCGCTGTAAGGGACCTCCTTGACCGTGAATTGCATCGCCCCCTGCCATGCCCAGAGCAGGATCAGCATGAGCAGCAGATACCAGTACGGAAAGCTACGCCACTCCAAGGGGTTGCGCGACTTGGGCTTGTCCTGCTGCTTGTCCCGCCGATCAGTCATTCACCAGAGCATTGTGGGGGTGAAGCCGGTATTCGCCAATGGGGAGATTCGCCTGCGGGAGGCGCGAAGCAGCCTAAAGGCGCCTTCAGGCCGCGCCTGAGAGGGATAGCAGCGATCAATCGCCGTCCAACAAGCGGCCCAAGCCGCCTAAAAGCGAGCCTTCCTCCTTGCCACGGCCCCCTGCGCGCGGCGCGGCCGCCACGATCCGGTCGGCGAGGCGGCTCAGGGGGAGCGATTGCAGCCAAACCCGGCCCGGACCACGCAAAGTGGCGAAAAAGAGGCCTTCCCCACCAAAAAGCGCGGTTTTGATTTTGCCGACGAACTGGATATCGAAGTTCACGGTGGGAACAAATGCCACGATGCACCCCGTATCGACTCGCAACACTTCACCCATGCCAAGGTCGCGCTGGGTGATTGTCCCACCGGCGTGCATGAAAGCCCAGCCATCACCCTGTAAGCGCTCCATAATGAAGCCTTCGCCGCCGAACAAGCCGGTCCCGATCTTGCGATTGAAAGCGATGCCCACGCTCACGCCTTTGGCAGCGCAAAGGAACGCGTCCTTCTGGCATATGATTTCGCCGCCGATTTCGGCGAGGTGCACTGGAATGATTTTGCCCGGATAGGGGGCGCCGAATGCGACCTTCTTTTTGCCCACGCCGCGGTTTTGGAAAACGGTCATGAAGAGCGACTCCCCTGTAAGCAACCGTTTGCCCGCGCCCATGAGCGCACCGAGGAAACCGGAGTTGGAGGCTGTACCGTCGCCGAAGATGGTCTCCATTTCGATGCCGTCCTCCATGTACATCATGCCGCCCGCTTCGGCGAGGGCCGCTTCCTGGGGATCCAGTTCCACCTCCACGAACTGCATGTCGTCCCCGAAAATCTTGTAATCAATTTCATGCATCGCCGGCATAAAAATATCAGTTAATTGTTTCGCCTGTTCCTCGCCCGAGCATGCGACAAGGGTGCTGCGCGGTCAATGGTAACAATCCAGTGAAGCATTTGTCCGGCGGACCCGACCCTTACGCAAGTTGCAGGGGCCTGCCGCGACCAAGGCGCGTCGCGCGAGCCAGATAGGTTTTGGACTGCGGCATTCCTCTGCCGCTTTCAAAGACTATGCTCCGTCAGCCGGGTTGGCCGCTTACGCCGCCTTGCGGCCGAACCAGGATTGCATGAGGCCTTTGCTGGTGTTGGCGTGCTGGGCGACTTTGAGCTGGCCGAGGATGGATTGGAGCGAGATAAAGAGTTTGTGCCATTGGTTCTCGACGTTGCGCAAGGCATTTTCGTTCAGCTCGGCGAGGAAGCGCAACGATGGCCCGGACGCGATGAGGTTATGCACGTCTTCGCGGGTGACGGCGCCGCAATCGATGGCGGACAGGATCAATTCGAGTTCCTGCGTGAGCACGCTCTTGAGTTCCAGGAACTGGTTTTCGTCCTCGGGCGTGAACTTCTTGGTCCGCGCGGTGGACATGAAAGTGTTGTACTGCTTCCAGCATTCGAGGTAATTCTCGAGGCGGAGGATGACTTGTTCGACGTTGGTTTTGCTCATAGGAGAGTCTCCATTACATGCGTTTGACAGGTTGGTTGGTGCCGGCTTGCGGCATTAAAAACACGATTGCCCCGCCGCGCAGCTCGCGCGCCAAAATTTTCAGCGCGGAATATTGCAGCACGATTTCCGAGACCTGCACCTGCGCCCGCTCCGCTCCGCGAAAACAGGTGAGCACTTGTTTGCCGATCTCCAAAGTAAATTGTTGCGGGAAAGATTGGGGGAGCGTGGAAGTCATGATCTTGCCCTCGCGATCCATCGTGAAGCTGCCGGAGGGAAGATGCACCAGGACCTTGCGGCTGCTGCGCGAGAATAAGTCTAGCAGGCCCATTTTTCCAATATCTTTTTAAACGTGTCACGTAATTGTTCCGGCGGCATCGTGGCCGGAAAGCCAATGCAGATTTGCGAGCCGGACAGAGTGGCCATAGCAATTTTGCGCTTCGGCCCGGTACCCAGCACTTCCTGCAATTGCCCTACTTGCAAGTAATCGCCAAGTTCCTGGAAATTTTTAATTGTTTCTTCGAGCCATTGTCCCATGGGGCCCGGATTTTCGATGCCGTAATAGTCACGGGCCTTCCTCCCACGCACCGCCATGGCAAATTCGACCCCTGGCCACTGGGAAATATCTGCCAATGCAAAGGTCGCCCGGGTCGTTGCTTCCTGTGCGGGCGTTGAGGCACTCGCTTCGTCGAGCGCCTGCGCACTATTGAGGAGCAGGCTCTGGTAAGATTCCTGGATAGTGCGGTCACGCGTGTCGTCGGACGGCAGAATTTCAAAACTGCCGGTTTTCCAAGCTAAAATCCGTTGAAAAGCCGCTTCTGCGACCAATCCCGCAGCTTCGGCATCGATCACCTCGCCATTTTTGATCCAGATTTTTCCTTCAATTAAACCATTGGAAATCTTCAACAAACACGAGCTTTGGGACAAGCACTCCAATTGAATAATATCGACCAGACTCTTGCTTTGTACACCGCGGAAGCCCCCTTGCGTTTCGCGGCTGAGCAGCGATTCGATGGATTCCATGAATAGCCCGACTTCCTGGTCGGACTCGGGCTTGATCCAATATTGGTCCACGCCCATGGCGTAAGCGCGCGTGCGGAATTGCTCATCGCGCACGCCCGTCAGCACGACCAGGCGGACGTGGGGATGCTTGCGCCGGACGATGGAAAGCACTTGGAGCCCGTCCATTTTGGGCATGTTCAGGTCGACGATGAGCATGTTGAATGGCTCGGCATCCAGCATGGCAAGGGCGCGCGAGCCGGAAGTGGAGGTTTTCACCTCCGGCATGCTGGACAGGTGTTTACTGAGCATTTCGCGATAAAGCTCAGTGAAAGCCGTGTCATCATCCAATAGCAGTATTTTGGGGGCTGCCATATTACTGGGCGGCGCGCGCGAACATATGGGGCACATAGCAGAAAATGAGCCGACGTGCCCAGTTCCAGAACACACGTTCAGAAGATGGCTCGCAAGGTGCTTTCATCGCCCGCAAATGTTTGGCGCCATTAAGAAGATTTTCAAACGGGGCGGTTCTGGCAGCCAGGAAAGCTCCGCCCGGACGCAAGCTGTTGCCGAGCAGGAATCCTATAGCAATGAGGCTCCTGCTGCCGAGGCGGCTGATTATTCCGCTGCGCAGGGCGACGCCAGCGGAGAGAGCCTGCGCGTTTCGTTAAAGGCGCTCGTGCCGCACCTGCCCAAGGAACTGCAGGGGAAAAATCCTCCCCGTTCAGATGAAGCTTTGGTTCTTCCCAAACACCAGGTGCTGGAACAATTGGCCCAGGGCGCTGTGAAAGTTCCTTTCGGGCAGCTCAGGCGCATCGCCTCAGTCGGCGTTCTGGCGGGCGGCAGCTCGCATGATAATCGCATGGTGGATGTGCCGCTGAAAGAGATCATCGCGCAATTGCGCGGCGAAGCGTTCCCGCGCCGGACGGATCAGCGCGTGATTCAGATCCCGGATGAGATACAGGACATTTTTGGTAACAAGGGCGAAGCGCGTGCCCATATGCGCGTGATGCAGAAGGAGGAACTCAAGCCCGCTGGGCGATCCGAACAAGCCGCACCGCAACCTGAGCAGCCGACGCCGATCCCGGTTTACCAGACGCCCACCGCCGCATCATTCACCGGGGCTGCAGCGCCGCAACAGGCGCGCATTCCGATTTCGTCGGCACCCACAGCAGCCCCCGCATCGGGGGCGCGTCCGATGCAGCCAATTCAACGCGGCGAATTCCTTGCATTTAACCTTTCGGATATTTCCGCCAATTGGCCGGACCCTGTGAAGCGCGAGATTCAGCGGCTCGGCGTCCAAAATTCCAAGTGCCTTTTGCCGACGTCGGAAATCCAGGAAGCGTTGAAACAAGGGCGCGTCGGTTACACATGGGGACAAATTAGCGTCCGTTTGCAACCGGCTTTGGCGACGCATGCGCAAGTGCAAAACGGACAGACGGTTCTCGAATTGCCGATTGCGGCGGTCGCGTCGGCGTTCTTCACGCAAACGCCGAGTGCGAACGTCAATTCGAATCGTCCCGTGGTCACGGCGCCGACGAACATCGAGCCTTTGTTCCGCGGGGGTCCTGCGGCCCCACCGCAGCAGCAGCAACGGCAGGCTCCGCCCCCCCAACCCCCACCCATTCAACCGTCGGCCCAATTGCGGATGCAGCAGGACCGGCCTTTGTCGCCGCAACAACCAATTTCCCCGCCTGCGATGCCGCAGGGCGCGGCGCCGGTGGCTTCGCCTCCCGCACGGCCCGCCATGGGCCCGAGCAAAGGCAACGTCACCTTCAAGGTCTCGGATGTGACATCGGGCTGGCCCGAAGAACTCAAGAAGGAAGTTAATAAATTACGCATTGCGTCGTCGAAGGTTGCGATTCCTTTCGAATGGGTTGAACCCGGTTTGCGCACCGGGAAAATTGAATTTACGTGGGCTGAGTTTTGCGGATTCGTCGAAGGCTGCCCACAGCAGATGCAATCGGCGATTGCGGCAAACCGCGTTTCACTTCCGTTGCCGGTGCTCGCGCCGCTCTGCCTGCGTCTGAGCCCGCCCACGCAACGGAAAGCCGCCACGTACGACGAGATCCCGGACATTTTCGGCCCCGGGGGCACACCAGCTGCGGCAGCGCCACCTGCCGCGCCGCCGCCCCGGCCGCCTGCCCCAAAGGTCGAGGACGAGGACGAAGAAGAAGAGGAAGACGCGCCGATTTTCCAAAAGGCGCCCTCGCGGACTGCACCCGCGCCCGCTTCCGCACGCGCGCCCTCTGCGCCGCCGCCACATCCCACTTATACGCCTCAGCCTCCGCCAACTCCGGCCCACGGACATGCCCCTGCGCACGCTACAGCCGATGCTGGCGCGCATGCGAAGAACCTGGCGGAGCTTTTCGGAGAGCCGGGCAAACGCAATTGGACGCCGAATGAAATCGTGCAGCGCACCGCGCAGTTACCGGGTGTCGCCGGCGCATTGATCGCCTTGCAGGATGGCCTGCTGGTGGCCAACTGCATGCCGCAAGGGTGGAAAACCGAAACGATCGCCGCGTTTCTGCCGCAAATTTTTGGACGCATGAGCCAATACGTCAAGGAGTTGAGCATGGGCGACCTGATCAGTGTCACCGTGGCGGTCGAGCAAGGCACGTTGCAGGTCTATAAAGCAGGGATCATCTATTTCGCCGCCCTGGCGAGACCGGACATGAACCTGCCGTTTGCGGCGCTGAATCTTATTGCCCGCGAGCTGAGCCGGCACACTAAATGAAAAAGTTAATTAATTAGTAATTAAATAATTTTAAGACTTATGGCAATGATTAATCAGGCTAGCAAGGAGCTCCAGGTGAAGATCGTTTATTACGGCCCCGCGCTGGGCGGTAAGACGACTAACCTGGTGCAGGTGCACGATCATGTGCAAACGGCCAACGGCCAGAAAGGCAAGCTCGTCTCGCTGGCGACCAGTTCGGACCGCACGCTGTTCTTCGACTTTCTCCCGATTGAGGCCATGGCGATCAAAGGGTTCAAGACCAAATTCCAGCTCTATACTGTCCCTGGCCAGGTCATTTACAATACCACCCGCCAGTTGGTGCTCCGCGGGGTGGACGGCATCGTGTTCGTGGCGGATTCGCAGTACGAAAAAATGGAAGAGAACGTGAAGAGCTTCCAGAACCTGGAAGAAAACCTCCGCAGTCTGAACCAGGACTTGCGCGACATCCCGTATGTCGTCCAATACAACAAGCGCGATTTGCCCAACGCCGCACCGGTGGAGTACATGGAATTTCTTTTGAACAACCGCGAGGTGCAGGTGCCATCCTTCACCGCCAGCGCGAACAAATGCGAGGGCGTCTTCGAGACCCTCAACATGATTACCCGCTTGCTGCTGAACAAGTATGTAAACGAGGCCAACCGTAAAGCTGCCTAACTATGTCCCCGCTACCTGAACTCATTGAAGAGGATATCTCCGAGGTGGAACGCGCGATGCAGGAACTCCTGCTTAAGAGCGACGCCAACGTGGCCCTGCTGCTGGACAAGGGCGGATTCCTCATAACCAAGTGTGGCAATTACCAGAAGTTCGACACCGTCACGCTGGCGGCGCTCGCCGCGGCGTCATTCGCCGCCACCCAGGGAATCGCGTCGCTCGTGTGCGAAAACAACTTCAGCAGTGTGTACCAGCAGGGCGAGGAGAATAGCATGCTGGTGCTGAATGTGGACGACAACTGTCTCCTGACGGTTGTGTTCAGCGCGAATATCAGTGTCGGCGCGGTGAAATATTTCGCGGGCGCGACGGTAAAGCAGATCGCCAAGCAAATGAAACGCGCCCGGACCCGCGCCCCTCAGGCCGGGTTGGATTTGTCGCTCCTGAACATGGCTGATCCCACGAGCGTCTTTCGGAAAAAACGCGCAGGGTAATCCTTTAGCCGCTCCTCGCCGGCTCGGAGTAGCCGCAACATGCTCAAAGCGGCTTGATGCGCACGTTCCGGTACGCCACGTCGGCACCGTGGTCCTGAAAACCGATGTGCCCCTCGCGTTTGAAATCCTTTAGCGCCGTCTTGAATTTGTTCTTTGTGCCGTCCGGACTCTTCTCCGGCTCCGTCCAGCGGTCCAGATTCATTTCCACGATCTGTTCCCCATTCAGTTCCACCTTCAACACGCTGCCTTTCGCCGTGATGGCCATTTTGTTCCAGCCATCGGTCGCTGCATTCTTTGACGGCGCCTGCAAATCATAAACCGCGCCCACGCTGTGCTTGCCGGGCGGTCCGGGTTTGTCGACCTGGATTTCGATGCCGGTCTGCACATTGTCTTTCGGATCGTCCGTGCGAATGAACACGCCGCTGTTCCCTTGGGCCTGGAACTCGAGCGCGAGCACAAAATCGCCGTAGCGCTTCTTCGTCCAGATATCGCCCGCTTTGGTTTTGCGCACCATCGCGCCGTCCTCGATTGCCCACCGTTCCGGTTTTTCGCCAGCCGGATTCATCCATCCATCAAAATTCTTCCCATCGAACAGCACCACCCAACCCTTTTCCTCCGCTGTAATCCCTACCGAGCCGATGAAGGCATCCGCCAATGAAATAGTTATGATTTGTTTCAGCATGTCGAAGACAATATCCAACCCTCACCCTTCCTATAAAGCCAAAGATTATTGCTGAATGTTCGACGACCGACCATTCGTCCAACTCGCTAAGCTCATGAATCAAACGCTCTCGATTCTCGCGATGGTTTTCCTGGCCATCGGCCCCCCCGCTTCCGCCGCCGAGTCCGCCCCGCTGCGCGCCGGCATGATCGGTCTGGACACGTCGCACGTCCCGGCGTTCGCCAAAATCTTCAACAACGCAAAGGCGACGGGCGATCTCGCCGGCATCAAAGTCGTTGCCGGTTACCCAGGCGGCACCGACATTCCGGCCAGCCGCGACCGCGTCAGAGGTTTCACAGAACAACTGCGCTCCATGGGCATCGAGGTCGTCGATACTATCCCTCAATTGCTGGAGAAGGTGGACGTCGTCCTGCTCGAAAGCGTCGATGGACGCATTCATCTGCAGGAAGCCACTCCCGTGATCAAAGCGGGCAAGCCGTTGTTCATCGACAAACCGGCCGCCGGTTCGCTCGCGGACACGATCGCCATTTATGAATCGGCAAAGAAGCACAATGTCCCCTGCTTCTCCGCTTCGTCGCTGCGATTCGCTCCCGGCGTCCAGGAACTTCTGAAGAATCAAAAACTCGGCATGATTGCCGGCGCGATCACGTGGGGTCCGTGCTCTTACATGGAAGGCACGCCCGATATGTTCTTCTACGGCATCCACGGGATCGAGCCGCTCTATGCGCTCATGGGCACCGGTTGTGAGACCGTCACCCGCATCCAAACCAAAGACACCGACCTGGTCTCCGGCGTCTGGAAGGACGGCCGCGTGGGGACCTACCGGGGCATTCGCGCCAACAAAGCGGAGTTTGGCGCAATAGCTTTCGGTAGCAAGGGCATCCTCCAAACTGGCGGGGAGGGCGGCTACGAGGAACTCTGCCGCGAAATCGCGCGTTTCTTTAAGATGAAAAAATCCCCTGTCTCGGCTGAGGAAACCATCGAAATTTTCGCCTTCATGGAAGCCGCCGACGAAAGCAAAGGGCAGGCTGGCGCTCCGGTTGCCTTGAAGGATGTCCTGAGTAAAGCCCGCGCCGCAGCCGAATCGAAGTTAAAATGATTTGATTCGGAGGCGGGACACGATTGTTATTTGCAACGTAAATGTCTGCGGAAGATCGATCAACACCCTCGCCGGATGCCGAATCCACTCTCGTGGTGCCGTCCGTGACCGAAAAGGCGGGCGACAAGATTGGGCGATACAAGTTGCGCGAAAAGATCGGCGAAGGCGGATGGGGCGCCGTTTACGTGGCCGAACAGGAAGAGCCCGTGCGCCGCCGCGTCGCGCTCAAGGTGATCAAGCCCGGCATGGACAGCTGCCAGGTGATCGCGCGCTTCGAAGCCGAACGCCAGGCGCTGGCGATGATGGATCATCCGAACATCGCCAAAGTGCTGGATGCGGGAACCACTGACACGGGGCGTCCTTACTTCGTGATGGAATTGGTGCGCGGCATTCGCATCACGGATTACTGCGATCAGAACAAACTTCCGATGCGCGAGCGGCTCGACCTTTTCATCCAGGTTTGCCACGCGGTGCAGCACGCGCACCAAAAAGGCATCATTCATCGCGACATCAAACCCTCGAACATTCTCGTGACCTTGCACGATGGCGTGCCTGTTCCCAAAGTGATCGACTTCGGGATCGCCAAAGCCATCGAAGGGCGGCTGACCAATCTCACGGTTTACACCGAACTGCACCAATTCATCGGCACCCCCGCGTACATGAGCCCCGAGCAGGCGGAGATGAGCGGGTTGGATATCGATACTCGCAGCGACATCTACAGCCTAGGCGTACTGATTTATGAATTACTTACAAGCCAAACGCCGCTCGACTCCGATCAATTGGTCCGGTCCGGCCTTGATGAACTGCGCCGCAAAATCCGCGAGGACGAACCCAAGCGACCTTCAACGCGCCTCAGCACGATGGGTATGGCCGAAGCGGTGACAGTCGCCAAATCTCACGGCGTGCAAATCCCCGCGCTGGTGAAAATTGTTCGCGGTGATCTCGATTGGATCGTGATGAAGTGCCTCGAAAAGGACCGCACCCGCCGATATGAGACTGCGAACGGTCTCGCGACCGACATTCAGCGGCACTTGCGCAACGAGCCGATCACCGCCCGTCCACCGAGCACGGCGTATCGCTTCCAGAAGTTGGTTCGTCGCAACAAGCTCGCCTTCACCGCCGTTACAGGCATCGTGCTCGCTTTGGTCGTGGGTCTCGCCGTCGCCGGCATTGCACTGGTGCGCGAACGCGCAGCGCGGGTCCGTGCTGTGTCGGCCGAACGTGAACAGAGCCGTCTGCGCAAAGAAGCCCAGCGCGCCGGACAGGAGCAAGCGCGCCTGCGTGCGATCGCGGACGAGCAGCGCCATCGCGCCGAAGCCGGACTTTACGTGGCTGACATGAACCTTGCGAGTCAGGCGATTGCCCAGGGAAATACTGCTGGCGCTCGGCAGTTGCTCGCCGCGCATCGCGACCATGAGCCGGACCTTCGCGGATTTGAATGGCGCTATCTCTGGACGAAGAGCCGCGGTCAACATATTCGTGAGATGACGGGCCACACCGCTCCCTTGAGCGAGCTCTCGTGGTCGCCGGACAACCGTTTGGTGGCCAGTCGCAGCTTCGATGATGTCCTTAAAGTCTGGGATGTTGGCAGCGGGAAAGAATTGGCAAGCCTCGAGGGCGTAATTTTCCTGGGTGGCTTTACGCCGGATGGTCGTCGCCTTCTGGTCAGCAAAGAAGACGGCATCTACACTTTTGATTTCACCAGCACGCAGGCGATTGTATTCGCCAAAAACGGAGGTCTCGTAATAGGACTTCTCGCCGACGGCCAGACCGTCGCGAGCACTGCTAAGGATTTCGTTCTTAAGCTTTGGGACTTTTCGACCGGACGCGAAAAGTTCGAACTGCCAGGTCGCGGCGGCATTTATCATCGCGAGATGGACCAGAATGTCGTCGCTGTCGCTATCAGTCCTGACGGCACGCGAGCGGCGATTCTCCATGGCCAGGACCGCCGACGCGCCGGCGCATTCGTGGAGGACATAGAACTTTGGGATGTTCAGAAACGTCAGTTGCGCGCGAGATTCCCGGAGAATCGCGAAATGCGGTGGATCAGATTTTCTGACGACGGAAATCTGCTTGCGGCAAGCGGACCCCGAGGCATCGTGAAGCTCTGGAATGCAGCGTCCAATGCCGAGCCGCGCACTTTAAAAGCGCATGACGTAACCGTGCGCACAGGCGCCTTTTCGAAGAATGGCCGTTTGCTCGCGACCGGCAGCTCGGACCAAAGCATAAAGGTTTGGGACGTGGCGACCGGCACAAATCTATTTACATTTCGCGGACACGAGAATGGAGTTTGCCCTGTTGTGTTTTCGCCGGACGGAACGCGGCTGGCCAGCGGCAGCGCCGATCAGAGCGTCAAAATTTGGGAGCTCAAACCTCCGGAACCTCAACTGATCGCCAATACAGAAGAAGACCAGGTTGTCAGCCGGGAAGGGTTTCACTTTTCGCCCGACGGCGCGCTCATAGCGTCTTATCGCGGCTCCAATAGCATACGCGTCTGGGAGACAGTCAGCCAAACCGAGCGATTGTCGATGGAGGGCGGCGCTTACCGCGTTGCGCTCGGGTTCAGCGCGGACAGCAAAGCCTTGTTCGTACTCAACGTCGCTCTGTGGG
>Ga0066652_100001396_pt1 | contig 12551 bp, 13 predicted proteins | sample GraSoiAngelo_101_FD_71413 | JGI IMG/M metagenome (GOLD analysis project Ga0066652, IMG submission 71413) | Grasslands soil microbial communities from the Angelo Coastal Reserve, California, USA - 14_0903_02_30cm | ecosystem: Environmental > Terrestrial > Soil > Grasslands | place: USA...
CGAGGCGGAGAAGGAGGGATTCGAACCCTCGATGGAGGCATTCACCCCCATAACGCCTTAGCAGGGCGCCGCCTTCAGCCACTCGGCCACTTCTCCGCGGGTGAGCGCGCAGGATACCCGACGTTTCAGCTTGCCTTGGCTAGGCTGTGCCTCCCGGAGGGGTGGCAGAGCGGTCGAATGCGGCGGTCTCGAAAACCGTTTCGGGCCTCTGGGTCCGACGAGGGTTCAAATCCCTCCCCCTCCGCTTCACCACGCCGATCCCCGCTCTTGCAGCGGGATTCGGTGTCACTCAACGCCAAGCCGTCGTTCGCCCACAACCGCCTGAATCCACTTGGCGACGGTGGCCGCTGGCGCACAACTAGCGCCCGCGCGCCTTCCCTCGCCGGCCTGCTCGGATGGCGGCCGTGGAATCTGCAGCTGAACTTCATCGCTCGGCGCAGCGTCGCGTAGCCACAAACGCCGAAGACAGTCCGAGTCGATGACATAGAGCGGGAAGGGGCACGGAACTGGGTCCGCAAGGCTTGGGCGCGACGCCCGACGGGTTAGGCCGGTGTCACCGATCTGTGGTCGTCACGGCTATCGCAGTTTGACGGCGAAGCGCTTTTGGATCTGTGTCTGCGCGGCGGTGAATGAGACCGTTCCGCGCAGTCGCTTGCCTTTGGCTGATCTTGGGGTTCGGTACGCGCAGGTGACGCTGCCGGGTTTCGTCGCCGCAGCGCCGTGGAGCGTCTTGCGGCCGATGCTTCCCTTGCAGGCTGGATCTGTTGGCATGATCGGATCACCGGCTGCGGTGATGCCGAGCACGCGAACCCTGACGACCGAACCCGCCTTCGGCCGCTTTGGCACAACCTTCGCCGCCTTCGCAAGCACTTTCGCCTCCACGACGAGGCTCGCGGAGGCCGAGTTGTCGCTGATGTCCGGGTCGGGTGTCGGGCTGGCGACGTGGACCTTGATGACGTAGGTGCCGGGCGCATCGGCAGTCACGTGCCAGAAGGCGACCGCACCGTCCTGGTACGCAATCGGCCCCGTCGCCCGACAGTTGGCGGCGCCGGTCGTGAACGTGCATTCCGGGTCTGTTTGACCGCTCTGCCAATGCAGGCCCGCCGGAAGATCGAGTCCGTAAGCGGGGCGCTGCGCTGCGTCTGGTCCTTCGTTGAAGATGTTCAGGCCGACCGAGAAGGTCAGCCCGTTGATCGTCCGTGAGGCGCCGTTGGAAATGGTTGCGGGGTTGACGTCATCCGGTCTGACATCCAGTACCGTCGTCGCAAGTACCCGCACGTCGAGGTTGGCAAGTACCTGCACGTCGCGAGCGCCGGTGGAGTGGCTCTCGCTCCGCTGCGCGGCTTGCGCCGCAGGGATGGTGACCGCGGCCACCACTACAAGAATCGAGAACATGTAACCGCGCATGGCCGCCTCCCCTGCTACCCAGTCGGACGCCTCGTAGCCTTTCTTGAACAAAGCTATGGCGACGTTGCAATCGGTTCAAGGGCAGGAGCCGGGCTTTGACTAGACGAGCTGCGGGTCGCGCCGGATTCGTGAAGCCCCGTCGCGTTCCAGCCCCTACCGCCAGTAGTCGCGGTTCTTGTAGCAAGCCGCCCCAACTCCGGCTCATCGCGAAGGCACCCGTCAAGCGCACGCTGGGCGTCTGCTTCGGGTTAAGCCCCTTGCCGGTGAGGGCGGTCCAGTGTTGCACGCACCTAAGTTCGACCGCGACTGACGACCAGGTTGACCTTGGTGTGCCTGGGGACCGATTTGCCTGCGCGAGGCGTCTGGGAAAGGACGCGTCCCCGCGCGGCAGCAGAATGCTTTGCGCTCACCCTTCCGACGGTGCAGCCGGCGCGGATGATCGTCTTCTTTGCGGCACTGAGCGACTTGCCGACGACGTGCGGGACAATGCTTAGCGCTTGACCTTGACGGTGAAGCTTCCAGCTGAGCGTGACCGTCCCCGCATCTTCGCTGACATTTGCGATGGCAAACGAGAGCGGAAATGTCTCCGTGCCGGAGATGGACGTCGCGCTCGTCGGCTCGGTGACGCCATGCGGCTGGATCTGCGTTATGCCTTCGGGCGCGGGCGCCTGGCTCGTCTGGGTCGAGTCTGGAAGGCCGCAGCCGGTGATCAGATTGGTGAATGTTGTGTCGACACCTTTTGGCTGCACGACGAACCTACCCCCGTCGTACGAGACGTTGACTCCGGCCTGGCCGCTGTACGACCACTGGAGGAACTGGCTGTAGGTGAGCGTGCAGGAGGGCGGATATGAGCCGGTCGCCCGGCCCGTGCCCGAACCGACCATCTGCGCGATCTCGAGGCCGTCGGCACTGATTTCCCCGGACAGCATGTAAAGCGCCTGATCGTGGTAGACGATCGTGGTTGTGCCTGCATAGCCAGCGCTGTTGGTGCGCGCGAACGTGTGGCTCGCGTCCTCAACAACGCTGACCGTGCCGATCCATCCGTTCGCACTCGCTCCCGAGGATGCCGCCGACGAAGGCGCGCCACTCGCAGCGAGCACGGCCGTAGACATGACCGCAAGAAGGACGAGCCGCGAGGCTTTCCAGATCACGCGTTGAGCTTGACAGGCGACACGAGCAACAACAAGGCAGCCACACGACCTCGCGCCATCTCGATCGCGCAGCCACCGGCTACGCTTCGTCGCCTCGGAGAGGTGTCCGAGTGGCCTAAGGAGCGCGACTGGAAATCGCGTACGTGCTGAAAGGTGCGTCGCGGGTTCAAATCCCGCCCTCTCCGTAAAGGCGCGGGGGAACCCATGGTTCCCCCGCGGGCCCCTTCCTTCTCACCGTGGTAAGGCGCGCGGTCGCTTCGCCTCCCGCCGGGCAAAGCCCGGCTCCGGCGGCGGGCGACGGCGGCTTTCCAGACCTCTTCTGGGGTTAGCCGGTGACCGTGACCTTCAGGTCCATGCCGGCGGCCTTGTGGCCCGGGACCGAGCAGTAGAGCTCGACGGTTCCCGGCTTCAGCGTCGCCGTAAGCGTGCCCGTCCCGTGTGGCGGGATCAGCTTCGACTTCGGGCCGCCGACGATCGACAGGTCGTGCGGGATCGCCCCCTTGTTGGAGATCTGGAACTTGACCGAGCCCGCCTTCAACGCCTTCGAGGCCAGCACGATCTTGAACTCGCTCTCGGCGACCGGGAGGGTCACGGCGGCGGCCGGCGGCGGCTTGCTCGTCGTCGTGGACGCCTTCGTCGTTTGCGTCGTTGTCTGCGTCGTGGTCTGGGTCGTGGTCTTCGTCGTCGTCGTCGGCGCGGTCGTCGAGGTCTGCTGGGTCGACGTCTCGCCCGCGGAGCCAGCCTCCTTCTCCTTCGGCTCTGCGCCGAACACCTCCACGGCCGACAGCATCCCGAAGAAGAAGACGAACGAGACGATGATGAACGCGGGCAGACCGCGCCCCGGGAATTGCGGCCTGAAGCGCGGGAACAGGAAGGAGGAGGCGAGCGCGAAGCCGATGAACACGGCCGCCACGACCGCGAGCCCGACCTTGTGGCCCGTCGAGAGGGCGAGCACGAGCACGCGCGAAGTCAAGCACACACGTCCCCTAGGATCGGCGGGTGGACGACCGGCTTGCGGCGCAGCTCGACCTGGATCGGATCGGCGACGAGGAGTTCGTGGAGCGGGCGTTTCGGCTGGTCCTGCGCCGCCCGCCCGACGCCGAGTCGCGGGCGAACGCGCTCGAGACGCTGCGCACGCACGGAGCGTCGCGGACGGCACTGCTCCAGGATCTGGTCGAAGGGACAGAGTTCGGCCGGCTCCGCGCGCTCGACGAGGCCGTCGTGCGCGGGGCGGCGGCGCGGGCGGGTGGCGAGCGACCGCACGAGCTGACCACGCCGGCCGGAATCGACGAGCGTCCCACCGAGCTCGCCTGGACCCTCGGTCGCTACCGCGGAGAGCAGCGTGTCCTCGACGTCGGCTACGCGCACGCCGAACCGGTCTGGCTGGCGGCGCTGCTCGAGCTGCGCGCGAAGAGCCTGGTCGGCGTCGACCTCGTCGAGCGCGAGGTGCCCGGGATGAGCACCGTCGTCGGCGACGTTCGGCAGCTCCCGTTTCCGAGTCGCTCGTTCGACCTCGTCTTCTGCGTGTCGACGCTCGAGCACGTCGGCGCCGACAACACGCGTTACGGCTCCGGCGCGGAGGAGGACGCCGGCGGGCCTGAGCGAGCACTCCGCGAGCTTCGCCGCGTGACCGCACGTCGCGGACGCATCCTGCTCACCGTCCCGTCAGGCAGCGGCGGATCCGACTGGTACGTGGCGAAGACCGCCGCCGAGTGGCATGACCTCTTCCGCGACGCCGACCTCTATGTGCTCGACGGCGAGGAGTATTCGCGCACCGATCAGGGCTGGCGGGCGGGCACGTCCGGCGACGAGCGCGTTCTCTGCGTCGAGCTCCACCCGGGTCGGCTCCGCCACCGGCTGGTTCGCCGACTACGCCGTCCCTAGCAGGCGCTGCGTCTCGCGGCGGCGATACGTGCGCAGGCCCCACCACACGAGCAGGACGAGGACGACGAGCGGCGAGAGCACGATCAACGCGATGAGCGCGACCGCGCCCGCCTCGGCGAGGAAGTCGAAGGCAGACGAGACGGCACTCCCGAAGCGACCGGAGTGGTGCCTCGCCGGAGCGGCCTTCTGCGTCGTCAGCGCGAGCGAGATGTGCGAGAGAGCGGCCTCACGCAGCGTCGCCCTGCTCTGGCCCGTGACGTCCGCCAGGTTCCGGCGTGCGTCGTCGAGCTGGAACTGCAGGCGGAGCTTCACGTCCGGCGTGAGGCCCGGCTGTTGTAGTGCGGCGGTGATGCGAGCGATCTGCAGGCGCAGCGACTGGATGCGACGGCGCTGTTGGCGAACGACGTTCTCCAGGTCGACGATCGAGACGTTCTGCGAGAGCACGGTGCCGAGCCCCGACAGACGGATCATCGCGTCCTCGACGTGCGCGACCGGCACGCGCAGGACGAGGTCGGCCTCACCCGGCTGACCCGCTGCGCTCGACTGGGACACGGACGCGACGTAGCCGCCGAGTTGCTGCACGATCCGCATCGCGGCCGCGCTCTTCTGGCCGAGCGCGTCGGCGTCCTGCACCCGCACGGTCAGCTCGGCTTGGTAGTCCTGATGACGCGAGGGATTCGGGACTGGACCCGCATGGAGGTCACCGGACTTGACGTTCGGCCCGAACTGGCCAAAAACGGTGTCGCCCTTCCGGGGCGAGCGCTCGGCCGCGGTGACCGAGCCTGAGCTCGCGGCCTGCCGCTTCGGCGCGGAGGACGAGAGCAGACCGTGGACGGCCGCTGCCGCCACAACTGCCGCGAGGCACGCCGGCACGAGAACAACGGTCGCGCGGCGCCACGACATGACCGGCCGTCGCCAACGCCGGGGCGCAGGCTCGCCCAGCGCGCGCACCCGCCCGCGCAGCTCCGGCGACGCGTCTGTCGGCAGCGCGCGCAGCTCGCGCACGATCGCTGCGAACTCGCGCTCGAAGTCGACGGGTTCAGTCGCGGGCATCGCTCATCATCTCCTCGAGTCGTCTCAGAGCCCGGCTGAGCCGGGTCGAGCACGCGGTGCCGCTGATGCCGAGCAGCCGCGCGGTCGTCGGACCGTCCAGGTCGAGCAGCACGCGAAGCGCGACGACCTCGCGCTCGCCAGGTGACAGCTCATGCAACGCGGACGCGAGCGTTCCATCACCGGCCGGCTCCTCCACCGTCACCGTCCCTCGCGCGAAGCGTTCCTCGCGTCGGCGCCGGCGGTCCTCTGCGCGCAGATGGTCGAGCGCCACACGTCGCGCAATTCCGCAGAGCCAGGCGCGCGGCGTCCCGCGTCGCGGATCGAACCGCCGCCACGCGCGAAACGCCTTCTCGAACGTCTCCCCCGTCAGGTCCTCGGCGACACCGCGGTCGCCCGTGAGGAAGACGAGGTACCGGTGCACGGCGTCAAGCTCCGACTCCGCCATGGCGGCGAAGCTCGGGCGGGCGACCCCGAGCAACGGCAACGTCGACGTTGCTGCGTTCACGTCCTTCATACGCCGCCGCCGGCGCGGATCGTCACATGCGGATTCTGATCAGCAGGGACCGGAAGCGGGCTGGCCGCCGGGGCCGGTCAGGTGCTGCGCGGCTGCCCCTGCGCCGGCCTGCACGCAGTAGGAGCCGGCATCCGCCCGGATGAGCGTCGCCGCGAAGGACGCCGGCAGCTGAGCGCCGAGGTACGTCCCCGTCTGCGCGTGGAACGCCTCGAGCTCGATCGCCGCTTGAGCAAAACTCGCCGCGGCTGCCGCGCCGCGGGCCTGCTGCTCCACGCGCTGCGACTGTGCGGCCGTCGGTCCGGACTGCTTGGCGTTCAGAAACACGAGGCTAGCGACGAGGGCGAGCGCGCCGAGGAGGCTGACCAGGCCGAGGGCGCCGCGAGACATAGGCCCTGTATCGGGCCCTCGGCGCAGCCGCTTGAGACGAGCCGGCTCCTAGAGCTCGCCCCAGCTGGCTTCAACCCAGCTGGCTTCGCCCCAGCTCGCCTCGCCCCAGCTTGCCTTCGTGCTGCCAGGCGTTCCCCCCCGCGCGGCCGCCGCAGGGCCGGCGGCGAACACCGCCAGAGCGGCGACGAGTGCCACGATCGCAGTACAACGCTTGAGCTTCTTCGCCATCTCTCCCCGTTTCTTCAGCAGGCGACTGTCCGCAGTTCCGTTCCCGTTGACTCTGCGCACGAGGGTGTCCGGCCGCTTCCCCCATACGAGTGACTTCCGGCAACGTTCACTCCTTCGAGGGATGAGCCGCATCCGGCCTCCCCGCCTCGACGGAGTGACCGTTTGACGGGCCGCCGCCGGGGTACGGCACCTGTGCCCAGTACGGAAAGGGGTCGCATATGCCCAACAAACGAGCGAACGTCAAGAACGAGAAGCAGTACGAAGCGCTGAAGGACAAGGGCATGTCCAAGGAGCGGGCGGCGCGGATCTCGAACTCGCCGGGCTCCTCCAGCCGCGGCGGCAAGAAGTCGCATTCCTCGTCGTCGCGCTCGAGCTCGAGCCAGGGCGGGACGACCGCCCAGAAGAAAGCCGCGGGCCGCAAGGGCGGAAAGGCGGCCGTGCGCAAGAGCTAGGTTGGTCCGCAACCCGTACGGCCACGAGGAAGACTCCGCAGCGCCGGAGTCTTCGTCGTTTCAGGGTTGAAGCTGGAGACGCGGCGTGACTCCGCCTTGCCGCACCGCCGAGCGTGCGCCGCCACGAGGCCGCCGCGCGCTCTTCAGGTTCCGGGCCGTCGTCTGCGCGAGGTCACGGAGCCAGTCGAGCGGGAGCTGCGCGCGCCGCTGACGGTGCGTTACGAGCGCAATCAGCTGCGGAGCGATCGACGCAGCGACCGGCAGCGCGACGATCGCCTCGTCAACCCCGTCGAACGCGAGCTCCGGCACGAGCGCGACGCCGAGGCCGGCGCTGACGAAGGAGAGCAGCGTCGCCACCTCGAGCTCCGGAAGCCGACGCGACTGGAGCTCGGCTTCCTGGAGGAGAGCCTCGCGACCGCCGCCGACGAGCGGCAGGTCGCGGAGCTGGCGGAGCGACAACGGTTCGCCGTTCCGAGCCAGCTCCCAGCTCGCCGGGACAGCCGCGACGTAGTGCTGCACGAGCACGGGCTGCACGTCGAACCAGCCGTTCTGCGGCGGCGCCGCAAACGCCGCGTCGATCGCCCCGCCGTCGACCAGCTCGAGCAGCTCCTCGGACGTGCCGCGCTCGAGGAACTCGATCTCCTCGTCGGGAAATGCGTCTCGGAACCGCTTCAGGGCCGGCGGAAAGAGGAGCCCGGCCACCGACCTCAGCGCACCGAGCCGGAGACAGGGCGCGCGCCGTGCGGCGACGAGGTCGGCCTCGGCTGCATAGACGACGGACATGATCGTCTCGGCATGGGTCAGGAGCATGCGGCCGGTCGGCGTCAAGCGCGGAGACTCGGCCGTTTTCGAGCGCTCGACGAGCCTCTGGCCAACGAGCCGTTCGAGTGCAGCGATCTGCTGGCTCACGGCCGACTGCGTGTAGCCGAGCCGCCGCGCCGCCCCGCCGAAGGAGCCCTCGACCGCAATCGCCATCAGGGCCTCGAGGTGCTTGACCTGGAGGCCGATCGGGCGCGCAGGCTTACGAGAGGGCCGGTCTTCCGTGCCTGCCCCTGACGCCATGGTGTAATCCTGGGACGACCGGGTGCAAAGAAAGTTTGCAAACGGGTTTTGCATGGACCGCCTCGAACCAATCGGCCACCCTCAGGCGACGCGTAAGCAGATGCGCGCCTTAGCTCACCCACTCCGCATGCGGATCCTCGAGCTGCTCGCCCAGGCGCCAGCGACGGCGACGCTCTTGGCGAAGGAGCTGGGCGAGTCGACGGGCTCTACGAGCTACCACCTGAGGGCGCTCGCGCGGGCCGGCGTGATCGAGGAGGACACCGAGCGCGGCAGCGGCCGCGAGCGCTGGTGGCGTCGCCGGCCTCCCGGCTACCTCCAGATCGCGACCGGAGCCGACGACCCCGAGGGCCGCGCGCTCGAGGTCGTGATGTGGACGGACATGGCCGACCGCGACGAGGAAGCGTTGCACCGATTCTTCGAGCGCCTGCCGCAGATCGATCGAGAGTGGCGGCGCGGAGCGGCGATCGTGAACTGGCACGCGTGGCTCACAGTCGACGAGGCGGTCGGACTGGCCGAGCACGTCACCGAGATCGTCGTCAAGTACCGCGACCAGGCCGCAAAGGACCGTCCGGGGGCAAAGCGTGTCTTCGTCAGCTTCCGCGCACTTCCCTGGGTCGAGGGCGAATAAGACGCCGTAATCGAAAGTACGCGTTTCGTCGTTGCGTAGCGTCGCCGTGGGTCCCCATGATGAAGGTGCGTCTCGCGCAAGCTGTCGGCACACACGCGCAAAGGGACGTCTCTCTGTTCGTTCCCGACAAGCAGTCGCGCCAGACGACTGTTTGTCGGTGCGCGCTCTTCGGGTCGTCGGCGCGCGTCATAAGACGCGCCACTGACCGCATCACAGATCGTAACCAACCACCGAACCGCGCAGCCGTTTGAGCTAGAGCAGAGCCGCGGCCGTCTTGCCGCGGAGACACTGATTGGAGGGACAGATGCACTCAGGCAAGCTCTGGCTCCTCGCCGGCGTGCTCGTCGCTGCGCTGACCGTGGTCGGCGTGGGGTCGGCAGGTCAGCGAGCGGCGACGGCGAGCGGCACCGTCGTCTTCGGTGCGGAGCAGGAGCCCGGAATCCTGAACACGGACATCATCGGCGGCAACCTCTTCTGGGGGAGTGAGGTCATCTCGCCGGTCTTTCCGACGACGTACAGGATCTATCCGGACTACAGCTTTCGCCCCGAGCTGATCAGCAAGGTGCAGGTGCAGTCGAATCCGTTTCGTCTGACGTACCACATCAGGAAGAACGCGACCTGGTACGAGGCGGGAGGCAAGACGCGACCCATCACGGCGCAGGACTACGTCTTCAGCTTGAGGACGATCATGACGAAGGACTTCAAGATCCTCAGCCAGACGGGTTACGAGGACATCAAGTCCTCGAAAGTCCTGAACTCGAAGACGGTCCGCTTCACCTTCACGAAGCCATTCGCCGGCTGGAAGACACTCTTCGGCGCGCAGGCGGTAATGCCGAGCTTCGCGCTGAAGGGGGTCGACTTCAACAAGGTCTGGATCAACGACCTCAACGATCCGAAGAGCGACAAGCCGATCTCGGGCGGACCGTTCTATCTGCCGAACGGCGGTTGGAATCGCGGTAAGGACCTCACGCTGCTTCGTAACCCCAAGTACTGGGGGCCGAAGGCGAAGCTCACGAAGGTCGTGTACCGGTTCCTGCCGGACACGAACTCCACGGCAGAGGCGATCCGCGGCCGTGAGGTCGATGTGATCTACCCGCAGCCGCAGCTCTTCCTGGTCCCGCTCCGGCACACCTCCGGAATCAAGATCCAGGTCGGTCGCGGCCCGAACTACGAGCACGTCGACTTCAACGTCGGCTTCGGCAAGGGACCGGACAACCCGCTGCTGAAGCAGCTCTATGTTCGCCAGGCGATCGCGTACGGCATCGACCGTCGCGCAATGGTCGACGCGCTGTACACGAAGACCGACATCGCTCCAGGCCTGCCGGTGCTGAACGACCCGATCATCCTGACGGGCAACAAGTACTACAAGGCCCACTGGAAGATCTACGGGCACAACGCCAAGAAGGCGATCTCGCTCATGAAGTCTCACGGGTGCACGGGCGGACCGAATACGCCGGGCGCCGGAGGCATCTGGTCGTGCAACGGCACGAGGGCGTCGTTCAAGTTCAAGTGGAAGTCGGGGAACCAGCTCCGGCAGCTGTCGTTCGAGGCATTCCAGGCCCAGCTCAAGGACGTGGGCATCCAGCTCGTGTCCGACGACACGCCGAACGCGCTCAGCGAGGACCTGCCGGCCGGCAACTACGACATCATCCTGTTCGCCTGGATCGGCTCGCCCGACATCAGCGGCAACGACGCGATCTACGGTTGCCGCAGCGGGTCGACGCACGCACAGGACAACAACCAGGGCTACTGCAACCGCAAGGTCGACAAGCTGCTCGTCGCCGCGAACCACCAGCTCTCGGCTTCGCAGCAGTTCAAGACCACTAACAAGGCCCTCGCGTTGATGTCGAAGGACCTGACGACGATCCCGCTCTTCCAGAAGCCGACCTATCTCGTGTACAGGACCTCCTTCAAGGGCCTGCACGAGAACCCGACCAACGAGGGGCCGGTCTGGAACATCAACCGGTGGACGAAGGGATAACGCCGCAGCCCTGAGCCCACGCAGGACGGAAGCCCGCGCCGCGGTCCACGGCGCGGGCTTCCGCAGTTCTCGGTCAGGAGCCGGTGAAGGGCTGGAGCACGTGGCTGAAGTCCCACGTGTTCTGCGCGATGCCCGAGCAGGTGTTGGAGTCCGTCGCGCCGGGGCACCCGCCGTTGTCGCGCTGGATCGCCCAGATCGAGAGCGTGTTGATCCCGACAGACTTTGCGAAGTCGACGAGCCGTTGCGCGTCCGGGACATACGTGATCTCCGTCTTGCGCGGGTAGTCGTCGATGCCGGGCAGGATGGTGTTCCCTTCCATCGCCCACAGTTGCGTGGACGTCTTCGACGGATACAGCGTCGCGAGTTTCGAGTGCAGTCCCTGGGCGGCGCTGATCGCCGCCGCACCCATGTCCGTCGTGACGCGGTCGTAGTAGTCGAAGGTCATGATGTTGACGACGTCGACGCGCGCGTGGTCGGCAATCGCGTTCTCGAGGATCTGGACGCCGCTCGACTCGAGGCCGGATGGTGTCGTCGGCAAGGTGTAGCTGACCTGCAGCGGCAGGCCGCGGGCGGCGGCCCAGTCCTCGACGATCTTGATCGCCTTGTTGCGGCGGTCGATCCCGTCGGTGCGCGTGAGCGAGCGGCCCTCAACGTCCATGTCGAGGCGTTTCACGCCGTAGGTCGTGATCACGGACTCGTACGCCCCCGCGATCGCGTCGACGTCCTTGCAGGAGTCGGCGATCTCGGTGCCGCCCTGGTCGGCGCTCCAGCCGCCGAAGGACGGGACAACGTCGCCGCCGAGGCCTCGGAGAGATGCGATGTCCGAGACGTAGCGGCCCGATGAGAGCGTGTCGGAGCGGCCGCCGTTCCACGCGAGCGTGCACGAGCTCTTGCCGAGCGTCTCGAGGAACGCGAGCGTGAAGTAACGCGCGCCGGACTGCTGCGCCGTGGTCGTAATGCTGTCGGTTGTCCACGTCTCGAAGTACGGCGCGTAGATGTGTGCCGGGAGACCTGCGGGTTGAGGCGCGCCGGAGGCAGCACCTCCGAGGACTGCGAGAGCGGCCGCGGCCAGCGCGGCGAGGACGAGGCAGCGGAAGCGTGACATTGACCCTCCCCCGGTTGGTTGCGCTCGTACGCTCTCACGACCGGCGCGCGAGCTCAAGTACGCGATTGCTACGATCGGCGCGCCGCGGCGGTGGAAGTGTGCGAACCGCGTCAGGGCCGGGAGTAACCGAACGAAGTCGCGCCACGCGCATGACTTCGTTCGGATCCTCGAGGCGAGCGGTCTCGGCCGACGCCGGCAAGCCGGCATCGGCGGCGGAACGGAAGACGGTTGGTACCATCGCCGGGCCGCGGCGGTGGAAGTGTGCGAACCGCGTCAGGGCCGGGAGGCAGCAGCGCTAAGCATTCCTTCCAGGCGCCGCGGTCTTTCTTTTTACGACGTTGCGGGGGCCGAGATGCCTGGTCGTTGAACCACTGCGTGATCGCGGGATCGGCCAGCGCGCGTTGCACCGCCGCCACGTCCTGGCCCGAGCGGGCGGAGGACGACGACGTCGTCGCCGAGCGGGGGATCCGGTGGGCGAAGGACCATCGTTGATGACCCGAAACCGCTCATCGGAAGAACGTAGGCACACGCCCGGCAACGAGCGGTGCCGGCAGTCCGGGCGTGGGCTATCCTCGATCTCCCACCCGAACGAAGTCGAGCGCGGAGCCGCGACTTCGTTCGGCAGAGGGCGCATAGCTCAGCGGGAGAGCGCCCGCTTCACACGCGGGAGGTCCCTGGTTCGATCCCAGGTGCGCCCAT
>Ga0066652_100001397_pt1 | contig 12550 bp, 11 predicted proteins | sample GraSoiAngelo_101_FD_71413 | JGI IMG/M metagenome (GOLD analysis project Ga0066652, IMG submission 71413) | Grasslands soil microbial communities from the Angelo Coastal Reserve, California, USA - 14_0903_02_30cm | ecosystem: Environmental > Terrestrial > Soil > Grasslands | place: USA...
ATCGTCCCGCGCATCCGGCGAACGAGGCCTCGCAACGAGGTCGTCTCGGCGCGTCCCGAGCCACGGCTCACTGAGCTCAGCGCCAACGGCCTGACCTGGATTAACCTCGAGTCGCTCGACAGCGAGAGCGTCATGCAGCTGGCCGAGCGCTTCGGCTGGCATCCCCTCGACCTCGAGGATGTGTTCTCGAAGCGCCAGCGGCCCAAGGTCGACGACTACCCCGAGTACCTCTTCGCGGTCCTCCACTTCCCGCGCTACGACAAGGCGATCCAGCGGCTGAACGCGGCCGAGCTCGACATCTTCCTCGGGCCTGACTACCTCGTCACGATCCCGAACGTCGAGCTCTTGCCCGTGACGCGCCTCTTCCGCCGCTGCGAGGAGGATGCCGAGCTCCGCGACGAGCTGTTCGCCAAGGGCTCCGGCCGGCTCCTGTACGAGGTGCTCGACGACCTCTTCGATTATTGCTTCCCGATCCTCGACAAGATCGGGCACAAGCTCGACTCGCTCGAGGACGACGTGTTCGAGGGACGGTCGGAAGACATCGTGCGCGACATCTCGAACGCGAAGCAGGAGATCATCTCCTACCGGAAGATCATCAAGCCGGAGCGGTCGACGTTGCGCCTGCTCGAGCGTCACGTCGAGCGGTTCCTGCCCGAGGAGCTCGAGCTCTACTTCGACGACATCGTCGACGCGGCCGAGCGCATCTGGGACACGCTCGACAACTACAAGGAGGTCGTCGAAGGGCTCGAAGACACCAACGAGTCCGTGATCTCGCATCGGCAGAACAACGTCCTCCGCATTCTCACGGTCGTCAGCGTCGTCCTGCTGCCGCTGACGCTGATCTCCGGGATCTTTGGGATGAACGTCCACTTCCCGGGCTTCGCCACCGCCTGGGCGTTCTGGACGATCCTCGGCGTGATGTTCGCCACTGCGCTCGGGCTGATCGCGTTCTTCCGCGCGAAGCGCTGGCTCTGAGTCCGAGGCGCGTGGCGCGCTAGGAACTATCTGGCAATGATTGAGGTGATCGTGGTCGGCGGCGGACCGACCGGCTTGATGCTGGCCGGCGAATTGCGGCTGCACGGTGTGCACGCGCTCGTGCTGGAGAAGTTGGCGGAGCCGACCGGGCAGTCCCGCGCACTCGGCCTGCACGCGCGGAGCGTCGAGGTGATGGACCAGCGCGGCCTGCTCGACCGGTTCCTCGCGGTCAGCGAGCGGTTCAGCGTAGGCGGTCTCTTCGCCGCCATCGTCAAGCCGTGGCCGGAAAGTTTGGACACCGCGCACCCCTACGGCCTCTCCATCCCCCAGGCCGTAACCGAGCGCCTGCTGTCCGAGCGCGCCGCCGAGCTCGGCGCCGAGATCCGGCGCGGCTGCGAACTGGTCGGGCTGAGCCAGGACGAACACGGGGTGACCGTCGAGCTGGCCGACGGCTCCCGGCTGCAGACCGGCTACCTCGTCGGCTGCGACGGTAGCCGCAGCGTGGCGCGCGAGCTGCTCGGCGTCGGCTTTCCCGGTGAGCCCACCAGAGCCGAGACGCTGCTGGGTGAGGTGGAGGTGACCGAGCAGCCGGCGACGATGGCCGCCGTGATAGCCGAAGCCCGCAAGACCTACCTACGGTTCGGCGCCATCCCCCTCGGGGACGGGGTGTACCGCGTCATCGTGCCGGCCGAAGGGGTTGCCGATGACCGTGCGACTGCGCCGACCCTCGAGCAGTTCAAGCAGCGGCTGCGGGCGGTCGCCGGCAGCGACTTCGGCGTGCATTCACCGCGCTGGCTGTCCCGGTTCGGCGACTCCACCCGACAGGCCGAGCGCTACCGGGTCGGCCGGGTGCTGCTGGCCGGCGACGCGGCGCACATCCACTCGCCGGCCGGCGGGCAGGGGCTCAACCTCGGCATCCAGGACGCGTTCAACCTCGGCTGGAAGCTGGCCGCCGAGGTCAACGGCTGGGCGCCGGAGGGGCTGCTGGACAGCTACCACACCGAACGACACCCGGTGGGTGCCCGCGTGTTGGACAGCACCCGCGCGCAAAGCGTGTTGCTGGACCCGTCGCCGGGCGCCCGGGCGCTGCACCAACTGCTCTCGGAGCTGATGGATTTTGAGGACGTGAACCGGTACGTGACGGAGATGATCACCGCGGTCGGAGTCCGCTATGACTTCGGCGATGAGCATGAACTGCTCGGCAAGCGGATGCGCGACATCGGCTTGAAGCGGGGCCGCCTCTACGAGTTGCTGCACAGTGGTCGCGGACTACTCCTCGACCAGACCGGCCGGCTCTCGGTCACCGGGTGGGCCGACCGGATCGACCACGTCGTCGACGACAGCGTGGAACTGGATGTGCCCGCCGTGCTGCTGCGGCCCGACGGCCACGTGGCTTGGGTCGGTGAAGCTCAGCAGGATCTGCTCGGCCACCTGCCAAAGTGGTTCGGCGCTGCCGTCAGCTGAGCGCGCGTCGCCCTAGCGGCGAACGGTGAGGCGGAAGCTCCGCGCCGAGCTCGCGCCGAGTGCATCGGTGACCACGACGGACACTCGATAGGACCCGGCCCTGCGAGGTCTCCCGCTCAGCCTGCCGGTCGTCGTGTCCAGGCGCAGGCCGCGCGGCAGTCGTCCGTTTGCGAGCCTCCAGGTGCAGGGGCCGACACCTCCGCGGAAGACAAAGGTCGCTCGATACGCGCGACCCGCGGTCGCTCGCGGCAGACGCGTCGAGGCGATCCCCAGCTTCGCGCGGATCGTCAGCGTGAGCTTCAGCGTCGTCGACGACCCGCTCGAATCGGCGACGGCGACGGTCGCCTGGAACGAGCCGGCCTCCTCCGGCACACCGGCAACGGTGCCCTGGGCCGGATCGAGGGCGACGCCGGCGGGGAGCGCGCCCGAGGCGAGCGACCACTTGTAGGGGCCGATCCCGCCCGCCGCGGCGAGCGTCGCGGTGAACGGCCGCCCGACCTCGCCGGGCTCGAGCCCCGGCGTCGCCGCCGTGAACGGGGCGATCACGCGCAGAGTCAGGTCCTTCGTCGTGGTGCGGCTGCCGTCGCTGACCTTGACCGTGAAGTTGGACGTCCCGACTGCCGTCGGCGTGCCGCTGATCGTCCCGTTCGAGCCGAGCTGCAGGCCTTGCGGAAGCGACCCGGCGGACAGCGACCAGGTCAGCGAGCCGCCCCCGGAGGCGCTGAGCGTCGTCGAGTACGGAATGCCAGTGGTCGCGATCCGCAGGCTCGAGGTCGTGACCGCAAGCGGGGCGACCGAGCCCTGGATCGTGATCGTGAACGGGGAGTTCCCCTGCCCCTCGACGCCGCACTTGTCGATCTGCGAGACGTAGAACGTCCACCTGCCTTCCTTCGTCGGCGTGCCCGTGATCTCGCCGGAGCCGACGTTGAGGCTGAGGCCGGTCGGGAGATAGTTACCGGGGTCAAGGTGGTACCCGTACGGGGGGCACCCGTTCCCGGGCTTCCAGGCGATCACGTGGTGGTAGGGCTGGCCAACCTTGCCGATCGGCGTCAGGTAGGAGGCGTCGGTGTAGCCCCCCGCGAACGCGTTCGGGACGAAGCTGAGGGCAGCGACGAAGGCTGCGACGGCGAGCGGCAGGCGTCTCATACGAAAGGGATCGGCGGCGGAACGGTTTCTTTGTAGCCTGCCAAGGTTAAGAGCTTGTTAGCGTTCCGGGAGGAGTCGGAGCCAGGCACCCGAACTCCACCGCAGCGGCCGCCCCCAGACATGCAAGCGATCCTGCTGACATCCTCACTCCTCCTCGTCGCCGCGATGCTGGGCTCGCTCGCCTGGCTGTCGGCGTCCCGCGTTCGGCCCGAGGCCGAGGCGGTCGCGCTCGAGTCGGCCGACGAGGCTTAGCCCGCGGCTCTGATAGAAGCGCGCTGTGGAGCGGCTCTGGGCCCCTTGGCGCCTCGAGTACATCAAGTCGGCCGACGAGCAGCAGGGCTGCCTCTTCTGCGCGGCGGTCGAGGGTGGTGACGACGCCGAACGTCTCGTCGTCCATCGTGGCCGGCACGCGATCGTTCTCCTGAACAAGTTCCCATACGCGTCGGGGCACTTCATGGTCGCGCCGTCTCGCCACGTCGGCGACCTGCCCGATCTGTCCGACGACGAGCTCGTCGAGATCCACCGGCTGGCGTCGAGCGGCATCGGCGCGCTGGCCGAGCTCTACCAGCCCCAGGGGTACAACCTCGGCTGGAACCTCGGCCGGATCGCGGGCGCAGGCGTTGTCGACCACATCCATCTGCACGTCGTGCCGCGCTGGGCCGGAGACACGAACTTCATGCCGGTCCTCGCCGACGTGAAGGTCCTGCCCGAGCACCTCGCCGAGACACGCGGGCGGCTCGCCGTCGCCTGGCCCGGCTAGAGCAGGGTTTCGGCTCGGATTCGAGTCTTCCCCTTCAGAGGGGGACGGTCGACGTCCTCGGGCGACCTTTGCGGCCTCGCCCGGGGGCGTCGACGCGGGACCGGTTTCGAGCCGGCGCGTGCCGGAGGATGCGGCCCCCTCCGGCCGCCACCGGCTCGCCTCAATGGTGCCATGTCGGGCGGGCTCCAAAACCCCGGGCAAGGAGGAAGGCGGAGCGACGTCGTCGGTCGCCCCGCCCCTCGTGAGCCGCCGCCTTCTAGAGGAGTAGACCCACGGGAGCGGCAAAACCCTGCAGACGCAATTGTGAGCCGGATGACGAAGAAGGCGGCGGCCCACCTCCCCCTGCACCCGGCTCACAGCGCGGACGGAAGGAGAGAGGCACCAACTCCCGGCCCGCAGCGTGAGGCTACCCCCCGGGGGCCTCTTCGACCACATCCGTTCGTCTAGGAGTAACGAAGAGCGCCCGAACCAACCCGGCCGCCGCTTCGGGGATTTCTCCCGGCCGAAGGCTGACTGCAGACGCTCTCCCGCCACAGGGTTCCACAACCCTCCGGGGCGATTCAAGACCACTCGCAAATGACATAGAGGCGGACATAGACCGTGCGATGTGCGTACGTCGCCCAGATCCTTCGTCCGGTGCCTCCCTTTGACTACGCGGTCGGAGTGACCTCGGAGCCAACAGTCCGCGACGCGGTCCTGACGCCGTCGCTCCTCGCCAAGCTCCTGCTGGCGGGAGCGCTGTCGCTCGCCGTCGTCGCGCTGGTACCGCGAACCGTGTCGTCGGCCGGCGACGTTCCTCCTGTCGGCATGCTCCTGACGACCGCGGCGATCGTAGGCACCGTCTGCGCGGCAGCGCTGTTCTGGGGGCTGCGGAGCGACCTCGGCCTGCCGGCAAGGACAGCCGTCTATGCCGTCGTCTTCAACGTGCTCGTGATCCTCGTCAAGCTCGCGCTGGCGCCGCACGGCTTCTACGACGTCAACCAGACGAGGACGCTCGACGGGGCGTTCTCGATCGACAACGGCTTCATGGCGATGCTCGCTGCGCTGACCGTCTTCGTCCTCTATCTCGGCGTCTACGTCGTCCTGTACCGGACGTTCCGAGCCCGGGTCGAGCATCTGGCCGGACCGGATCCAGTTCCGCGGCTGCCGGGCGGCCGTCGCGTCGTCGTCGGCGTCGTCGTGCTGACGATCCTGCTCGTCGCGAGCGGCGGAGCGCTTCTGCTCGCGCTCGTTCCGCTGGCGGCTGGGCTGGACTACCTCGACTTCGTGTTCAGCTCCAGCCTCTCGCTGATGATCGCGGTCGTGCTCGCGTGCGCGACCGCGCTCGCCGGCATGGCGTTCAGCTCGACGTCGGAGCGCGCGCGGCTCGTCGGCGACGCGAGCGTCTTCATGAGCTTCTTCTGGGTCGGGCTGTACTTCCTCGCCCTCTACCACGTCCTCTGGGTCGTCTACGTGCTCGTGCTGACGTCGATCTGGCCGCTGAAGGTCGTCACGCCGAAGTGACGAGGCTGCCGCGCCTCTACGGCGTCATGCTGCGCTACCGCGTCGCGGCGATGGTGGCGCTGTTCATGCTGCTCGGCGCCGCAGGCGAAGGACGGCTCGAACTCGGAGTGCGCTATGTCTGGGCGACGCTGGCGCTCGCATCGAGCTACGTGGCCGCGACGGCGCTCAACGATCTGGCCGACGAGCAGATCGACAAGGTGAACCATCCTCGCGATGCTGGGCGGCCGCTCGTCGAGGGTACGGCGACGCGCCGCGAGCTGATGCTCCTGCACGTGTTCGCATCGGCCGCGGCCGTCGCGGCAGCGGTCCCTCTCGGATGGCGCGGGCTGACGGCGATCGCGCTCTCGTTGTGCGTGAGCCAGGTCTACTCGGCATGGCCGGTTCGCCTTTCGTATCGCGTCGCGGGCGCCCCGGTGGCGCTCGGACTCGCGTACGTCCTCGTTCCGTACTCGCTTGGCGTCGTCGCGGCCGGCGGCACCGTCGTGCACGTGCGGTCGCGGCTCGTCTTCGGGCTGTTCTTCCTCTTCGTGGCGCGAATCGTTCTCAAGGACTTCCGGGATCGCGAGGGGGACGCACGCTACGGAAAGCCGACGGTTCTGCTGCGATACGGGAAGACGGTGACCTGCGCCGCAAGCCTGGGCGCGCTGGCCGCGGGCGACCTCGCGCTCGTCGCGGCGCTCGATCCGCGCCTCGCCGCGCTCCTGCAGCCGCTCGTGCTCGCCATCGCCTGGATGCTCCGAACGCTCTGGCACGCGTCGAGCCCCCGCGACGAGCAGGTCGCGATCGGTCTCGGAGCACGCATGGGAAATGGACTTCTCCTCTGCCTGCTCGGGTGGCTCGTCGTACGAGGCGCCGGCGCGCCTGTCGCAACGGCAATCGTCTTCGTCGCTGCGGTGTGCGCCCTGTTCCTCGCGAGCTTCGCCACGCTCGCCTCGCGGCCCGGCGACGTGGTGATCGGCTACAAGGGCTGAGAGCGCGTCGGCGGTAGGGCTTCCTCGAGTCGCTCCACGCGTTCCTCGAGCGCGGTGACACGCGCGGCGAGACCCTCCCGCGGGGTCGACTCCACCGGCACGCTCTCTGCGTCGCCGTCGCCGAGCAGTTGCGTGTAACGCGTCTCCTTCTGGCCGGGCCTGCGTGGTAGGCGCGCGACGAGCTCCCGGCCGATCAGTCCGTCGAGCGTCTGCTCCAGCTCCGGAAGTGACTCGAACGAGTGCAGCCGGTCGGTGCGCTGCTTCAGCTCGCCCGGCGTCTGTGCACCGCGGAGCATCAGCACGCCGAGGAGCGACAGCTCCGCACGCGAGACGCCGAGCGCGTCCTCGAGCAGGTGGCGGAACTTCACGGCGCGGCTCCCGGGGCCGCTCGCAAGCCGCACCCAGCCCCGGTCGGACATCCGCGTGAGCGCGTCGCGAATGGTCGGCTCGTCGTAGTCGACGATCGGATCCCGGTTCGTCGTCTGGTTGCACGCGAGCCGGAGCGCGTTGAGGGAGAGCGGGTACTGGTCGGGTGTCGTGCGCTGCTTCTCGATCAAGCAGCCGAGCACGCGGAGCTCGACGGGATCAGCGTCCACTACACGGCGATGCCCGCGCGGTACTTCGACTCGAGGTACGCGAGGTACGGCTTCGCGTCGATCGCCGACCCGGTCGCGCGACGGAGCGTCTCCTGCGGTGAGTACTTGCGCGCCTGCCTGTGGACGTGCTCCCGCAGCCACTCGCGGAGCGCGCCGAATTGACCGCGCTCGATCTGCTCCTCGAGATCGGCGACGTCGTTCGTCGCCTGCTCCCAGATCTGCACGGACATGACCGTTCCCAGCAGGTAGGTCGGGAAGTAGCCGATCATCCCGCCGGCCCAGTGCGTGTCCTGCAGTACGCCGTGCGCGTCGTCCGGCACGTCGAGCCCGAGGTACTCCTTCATCTTCGCGTTCCACGCCTCCGGCAGGTCGCGAAGCGCGACGCGCCGGTTGACGATGTCCTGCTCCAGCTCGAAGCGCAGGATCACGTGCATCCCGTACGTGACCTCGTCCGCCTTGATCCGGATCAGCGAGGGCTGCACCTTGTTGATCGCGGCGAAGAAGCGGTCGAGGTCGATCTCTCCGAGGTTCGGGAACGCCTCCTGGACGCGCGGGTAGAAGAAGCGCCAGAAGGGCATGCTGCGCCCGACCATGTTCTCCCAGAGCCGGCTCTGCGACTCGTGGATGCCGAGCGAGCAAGGTGCGCCGGTCGGGAGGCGGCCGAGCTCGCGTGGGAGCTGGTGGTTGTACAGCCCGTGCCCGTACTCGTGCATCGTCGAGAAGAGCGACTTCATCGTCGCCGGGTCGTAGTTCGTCGTGATGCGGATGTCGTCGACACCGGCGCCCGAGGCGAACGGGTGCACTGTCGGGTCCAGCCGCCACGTGTCGGGCCGCATTCCGAACAGCTCCACCACGCTCTTGTCGAGCGCCTCCTGCTGCGCCGGCGGAAAGTCGCCGCCGAGGAACGAATCGTCGACGTCGTCGCGCCGGAGGTCGGCGATCAGGGGAACGAGGTGCGTCTTCAGCTCCTCGAAGGTCTCGCGCACCTCGGCGGTCGAGGTCTGCGGCTCGAAGTCGTCCAGCAGGATGTCGTACGGCTCGTCGACGTCGTCGAAGCACTCGATGTAGCGGAAGCGCAGCTCGACGTTCCGCTCGAGAGCGGGCAGGAACGCGGCGAAGTCGGAGTCGGCCTTGGCCTTGACCCAGACGGGTCGTGCCCCGGCGGCGGCGCGTGCCATCTCCGCGCGCAGCTCGGCGGGCACGCGCCGCGCCTTGTCGTAGTCGCGCCGGACGACGGCGACGAGCCGCACGTCGTCGGAGTCGGGGTCCTGCCCCTCGGTCTCGCGGGTCGCCTGCTCGAGGAGGCGTCCGGTCTCGTCGTCGACGAAGAGCCGGTGCGCCAGGAGCTGCACGGTTCCCATCTGCTCGGCGCGGTGCCCGGCGCCTGCGGCGGGCATCATCGTCTGCTGGTCCCAGCTGAGGACCCGCATGATCCGCCACAGGTCGACGACCGGGGCCAGCCGATCCTTCAGCGCCTCGAGCGAGCTCACGAGTCGGAAACCTAGCGGCTACTGTCGGGTCGATGGCGCAGGGGCTGGAGTGGCGGGGCGAGTTCGACAACCGCGCGCTGAACGAGCTCCACGCGACAGCGTTCGGACATCGAGTCTTCGAAGACGACTGGGCCGCCCAGGTGGAGCGGCACAGCCTCGGCTGGGTGTGCGCCTGGGACGCGGACGGGAAGCTCGTCGGCTTCGTGAACGTCGCGTGGGACGGCGGCGTGCACGCGTTCGTCCTTGACACGATCGTGGATCCGGGGCAGGCGCGGCAGGGCCTTGGGACGGCGTTGGTGCGCCTCGCAACGGAGAAAGCGCGCGAGGCGGGCTGCGAATGGCTCCATGTCGACTTCGACGACGAGCTGCGCCCCTTCTACCTCGACGCGTGCGGCTTCACGGAGACGAATGCGGGACTGATCGATCTGAAGGCAGGGCCGTAATGCGAAAAGGAGGAAGAAGCTCGACGCGATGGGTTGCGAACCCGCGACCCTCAGCTTGAGCCAGAGGCGTCCGTCTCGCGGACCCAACGGCTTCCTCGTAGTTCTGTCAAGGCAACGACGCTATAACCGCCTGGCCGGATCTCGCTGCGGCGCGTGGCCCGGTTCCGTGGCCACCTGCAGCGGGCGACTGCTCTCAGCGATGCCGGACGTTTCGGGCTAGCCTGGGTCAATGGAGCCGCGGGAGTCTCGACTGGCGAAAAACGAAGCTGTTTTTCGTCAGGTCAATGAGCGGGTGATCGAGATTAAGGAGGAACTCGGTCCTGATCCGCGCCCACTCGAGCTCGTCGATGGATTGATCTGCGAGTGCTCAGACGCGGGATGTCTTGAGCGGGTTGGGCCACTCACGATCAGCGATTACGAGGCAGTTCGGGGTGATCCTCGGCGGTTCATCATTGCGGCCAATCATCAGGCGCTCGACGTGGAGAGCGTGATCGAGATGAACCCCTCGTACTGGGTTGTCGAGAAGCGAGAAGGTGTACCCGCCGAGGTGGCGCGCGAGCGCGATCCGCGCGGTTAGTCGACGGTCTCTGTTCGCGTGTAACCGGGCTGAAGGTGTTTCAGCTCGCGCTCAGTCACTTCACAGAGTGTCTCGATATGTCCGCGCAACGCCTCCTCGGTCTCCCTCGGCAGTTGAGGCAGAGACTCCAGTGCGAGCCGGCAGGCGACCTCCATTTTGATCAGCGCCTCGATCTTCTCGTCGAAAGTCGTCGTCACGCGCGACAGATATCTCAAACCGTGGCCGTCTTGAAACCTCGACCACGTTGCAAGCTCGCCTAGACTTTGCGCTCGCCGTCGCCCCAGCGGCAGTCGCCAGGCCGTCGCACGGGCAGCACACAGACGATTCACCCGCGCAATCGAACGCGGCCACGTCTTTGCCGCCGACACGGCCGCCTGAGAGATCGGCTCGCTCTCGTTGTCGTCCGCCCTCAAGAAGGCAACGCTTCGAAGTCGTCATGGCTCGGCCGCCCAGACCGAGCCGGACTTCGAAGCGTTAAGCGGACGACGGGGTTCGAACCCGCGACCCTCAGCTTGGGAAGCTGATGCTCTACCAACTGAGCTACGTCCGCGCGCAACGGGATTTTAGCCTCGCACGCCGAGCGCCGGGTTCTGCCCGGCGTGAGTACGATCCGCTCGGTCGAAGCTCGACCGAGACTCATCATGCGAGCCGAAGGCGAGCGGAGTTTCGTGCGTTGGCGTCAGGCGTCCGTGATCACGACCGGCGTGCCGACGTGCACGTGCTGGAACAGCCACTCGGCGTCCGGGATGTGCATGCGGATGCAGCCGTGCGAGGCGGAATAGCCGATCGAGGCGTCGTCTGGCGTCCCGTGGATCCCGACGCCCGGAGCCGACAGGCCCATCCACCGCGTGCCGAGGGGGTTGCCCGGCCCGGGCGGGATCGGCTTGAGGCCGCGCGCCCACGCGGAGTCGGGCGGCCGCCACCACGGCCACAGCTGCATGTCGACGATCGAGAACTGACCGAGCGGCGTGGGATAGATCGACTGGCCCGTGGCGACGCCGAACGTGCGGGAGAGGTGGCTGCCGACGTAGTAGCGGAGCTCGTTCACGCCGCGTCGGATCACGATCACGGGCCCGAACGTCGCGCTCGTCACCTTCGGAGCGACCGCTCGCATTGCGATCCGCACACGGCGGTTCTGCGGGAACCGCAACGCGCGCACGAGCCGCTTGAGCGTCGCATCCACAAGGACCTGGCGCCCGGCGGTCGCGTCGCTGAACTGCGGCACGAGATTCTTGACGCCTGTCATCGTCGCGTCCTTCGCCGGATACGAGAAGCGCTTGTCGAGCCACCGGACGTACGAGCGCGCCGCGTCGGCGTCGATCCGCGGCTCGAGCGGGACCGAAGCAAACTGGTGCGCGTCGAGCGCGCGCGAAACGCCGTCTGCGACAGTCACCGACGCGCCGAAGCGAGCCGGTCTGAGCCACCAGTGCTTCTGGCCGAGCGAGACGCGCACCGGCTTCGCGAAGGCCGGACGCACCGTCGCGGCGGCCTGCTCGAAGGACATGCCTCCGACCGGAATGCCGGCCAGCGTCACACCCTGGGCCACGAGGACCGGGGGCGCCGCCCCGCCGCCGAGCACCGGCGCGGTCACGGCGACGACGACGATCATGATCAGGAGACGGCGGATCACGGAGGACAGATGCTACTTACGGCCACGGCCGCCGCAAGGGTCCATGACCGGACGAGCCCGCATCGGGCGGCGAGTCGGAGGCGGCTCGAGGCTGGGTGGAATACTTCGCACAAAACGAGGACGGAGGGCCAGATGCCTGCAAACGACCTGCACGAAACCGCCAAGGCGCTCGTCGCCGAGGGCAAGGGCATCCTCGCGGCGGACGAGTCGGAGGGGACGATCAAGAAGCGGTTCGACTCGATCGGGGTCGAATCGACGGAAATGAACCGCGGCGCCTACCGCGAGCTGCTCTTCACCACCGAGGGCGTCGAGGAGTACATCAGCGGCGTGATCCTGTTCGACGAGACCATCCGCCAGAGCGCCTCGGACGGGACGCCGTTTCCGAAGCTGCTCGAGTCGAAGGGGGTCATCCCCGGGATCAAGGTCGACAAGGGCGCGAAGCCGCTCGCGCTCGCCGAGGGCGAGACGATCACCGAGGGGCTCGACGGGCTACGGGCACGCCTCGAGGAGTACCGCGAGCTTGGCGCACGCTTTGCGAAGTGGCGCGCGACCTACTCGGTCGGCGACGGGATCCCCAGCGAGTACTGCGTGTGGACGAACGCACACGCGCTCGCGCGGTACGCGGCGCTGTGCCAGGAGGCGGGGCTCGTCCCGATCGTCGAGCCTGAGGTCCTGATGGACGGAACGCACACGATCGCGGAGGCCAAGCGCACGACGGGTCGTGTGCTGCAGGCCGTCTACACGGAACTGCACGACCAGCGGATCGACTACTCCGGAAGCCTGCTGAAGCCGAACATGGTCCTCACCGGGTACGAGGCGTCGAGCCGCGCGTCGGCGCAGGAGGTTGCGGAGGAGACGCTCGACTGCTTCTACAAGCACGTTCCCGCGGCCGTGCCCGGGATCGTGTTCCTCTCGGGCGGTCAGTCGGACGAGGACGCGACGGCGCACCTGAACGCGATGAACGCGCTCGGCCCGCATCCGTGGCAGCTGTCGTT
>Ga0066652_100001399_pt1 | contig 12541 bp, 9 predicted proteins | sample GraSoiAngelo_101_FD_71413 | JGI IMG/M metagenome (GOLD analysis project Ga0066652, IMG submission 71413) | Grasslands soil microbial communities from the Angelo Coastal Reserve, California, USA - 14_0903_02_30cm | ecosystem: Environmental > Terrestrial > Soil > Grasslands | place: USA...
TGGTGGCAGCGCCGCAACCAGCCGGCGCTGGCCAGCGGTCCGTCACTGCGCGACTACAACACTGCCGGTGCCTCGGGCCCACATATGGGCTTCGGCGGCGGCAGCACTGGCGCGCCGCCTTCTGCCGCGCGTGTCTCCGGCAGCGACGAGGCCGGCCTCAAGCCTGATGTGAGAAAATCCTGAGCGACGTACAGGCCGCGTATAGCGCCGAGGATCTCGGACGGCTGCGCACCTTGGTGACCCCCGAGATGGTCTCCTATTTCTCGGAGGAACTCGCCGCGAATGCCAGCGCTGATGTCGTCAACCGCGTCACCGACGTCAAACTCCTGCAGGGCGACCTTGCCGAAGCTTGGCGCGAGGGCGACACCGACTACGCCACCGTCGCGATGCGTTTCTCGCTCAACGACGAGATGCTGGAGCGCGACAGCGGCCGCGTGCTGCAAGGCGGGCCCGACGAGGCGACGGAAATCTGGACCTTCATGCGCGTGCGGGGCGGCCACTGGCTGGCCTCCGCGATCCAGCAGTCGTAACGCAATCACGAGGCTGAAAGACGATGGCCGGGCTTGTCCCGGCCATTTCGTTTGGTCTGCGTTTGACGACTCAGAAATCTCTTGACTCGTGTAATACGAATCTTTCAGGAGCGGGTATTCACCGGAGCTGCGCCAGCCGCCCGGGAAGCACCGCGCAGAGCTTTTCGCTCCGCCTCACTGCGCGGGCAACGCGTCTTTCCGTGGCTCATGCGAACGTGGTGATGCAAACCGCCGGTTGCAGGAACCGAGCGGTCATTGTTGTGCGATTGTTCTTTACAATGAAAATACCTACCGCAGCGTGTGGAAGCGCAAACGGCCTCTCGCCGGCTCGCCCAGAGGCTGATCACCCCTCCGGCTTTCCATATCCGCCCGCGGTCGGCGGCTGGATGATGATTGCCTCATCGGCATCGATCACGGTGGCGTCGGCGCCCTGAAGCTTCTCGATCCGGCCGTCTTTGCGGCGCACGGCATTTTCGCCGATCTGACCGGCCTCGCCGCCGGCGAGGCCGAACGGACGCACGCGGCGATGGCCTGAGAGGATCGTGCAGTCCATCTTTTCGAGGAAGCGAATGGTGCGGCGAACGCCATCCCCGGCATTCCAGCGGCCGCGCCCGCCCGAGCCTTTGCGGATGTGGAAATCCTCGAGCACGACGGGGTAGCGGAACTCGAGCACCTCCGGGTCGGTCAAGCGCGTGTTGGTCATGTGCGTGTGCACGGCGTCGGTGCCGGGAAAACCGGGGCCCGCCGGCGAACCCGAGCATATGGTCTCGTAGTATTGGTATTTGTCGTTGCCGAAATTGAGGTTGTTCATGGACCCCTGCGCCGCGGCAAGCGCGCCGAGCGCACCGAACAGGCAATTGGTCACCGCCTGCGAGGTTTCCACGTTGCCGGCGACGACCGCGGCGGGATAGATCGGCGACAGCATCGATTGCTTCGGAATGATGATGTTGATCGGCCGCAGACAGCCGCCATTCATCGGGATCTCGTCATCGACCATCACGCGAAAGACGTAGAGCACGGCGGCGCGGGCGACCGGCTCGGGCGCGTTGAAATTGGTGTTCTGCTGCGGTGAGGTGCCGGTGAAGTCCACCGTCGCCTCGCGTTTGTCCTTGTCGACGCGGATCTTCACCCTGATCCATGTGCCCTGGTCCATCTCGTATTCGAACGACGCGTCGTGGATGCGGTCGATGACGCGACGAACGCTCTCGGCGGCGTTGTCCTGCACGTGCTGCATGTACGCCTTCACCACCGGCAGCGTGAAATACGCGACCATCTTGTGCAGCTCTTGGACGCCCTTTTCGTTCGCCGCGATCTGCGCCTTGATGTCATTGACGTTCTGCAGCGGGTTGCGGGCGGGATACTTGGCGCCGGTGAGGAGGTCGTAGAGCGCCTGTTCGCGGAAGCGGCCGCGGTCAATGAGCTTGAAGTTATCGATATAGACGCCTTCCTCCTCGATCGTGGTTGCGTTCGGCGACATCGAGCCCGGCGAAATTCCACCGACGTCGGCGTGGTGGCCGCGCGAGGCGACCCAGAACAACAGCTCGCCGTCGGTGGCGTCGAAGACCGGCGTGCACACGGTGATGTCGGGCAGGTGCGTGCCGCCGTTGTAGGGCGCGTTGATGACGTAGACGTCGCCGGGTGCAATCCTGCCCTTGTTCTCGCGGATGACGCTTTCGACCGCGCGGTCCATCGAGCCGAGATGCACCGGCATGTGCGGCGCGTTGGCGACCAGCGTGGCGTCGGCGTCAAATACCGCGCAGGAGAAGTCGAGCCGCTCCTTGATGTTGACCGAATAGGCGGTGTTCTGCAGCGACACGCCCATTTGCTCGGCGATCGACATGAACAGATTGTTGAATATCTCGAGCATCACCGGGTCGGCGGCGGTGCCGATCGCGCTCTGCCGTTTGAGCGGCACGACGCGCTCGAGCAGAAGGTGGTTCTTGGCGGTGATTTCGGCTTGCCAGCCGTCCTCGACGACAACCGTCTGGTGCGGCTCGATGATGATGGCGGGACCGCGCACCGCCTGGCCGGGCGAAAGCTGCTCCCGCGTAAACACCGCGGCCTCCTGCCACTGGCCGCGCGAATAAAATCTAGTCCGGCGTGCGGGCGCGGGAAGGGAAGCGCGTGCCGTCGCGAGCACCGGCTCGGTGAACTTGGCGCCGCCGCCGACTGCCTCGACCGAGACCGCCTCGACCACCAGCTCCTTGCTCTCGTCGATGAAGCCAAACCGCGCCTTGTGCGCGGCCTCGAAGGCGGACTGCATCTTCGCGAGGGACGGGGGAACCGGGACATCGAGTCGAGGCGATGCTGGAGCCGCACGCGCGGGGTTCCCCGGTGCGATGGAGAACGCCGGCACCACCAGTGCAGTGTCCGTGCCGGCGTAACGGATATGCGCGCGCACGAAGACTTCGACCGATGGCGCGGCGACGCCCTGGTCCACCACTTCACGCCGCGCCTCGTCCGCCAGCGGGCCGCCGATGCCCTCGATCGAGGCGAGCGCGGTTTCTCCGAATGGCTCCTCGATCGCGTGCTGGCGCGTGGCGCGGATGTCGGCGAGGCCCATGCCGTAGGCGGAGAGGAGCGACGAGAATGGGTGGATCAATACCTTGGTCATGCCGAGCGCGTCGGCAACGAGACAGGCATGCTGCCCGCCGGCGCCGCCGAAACAATTGAGCGCGTAACGGGTCACGTCGTAACCGCGCTGCACCGAGATTTTCTTGATCGCGTTCGCCATGTTCTCGACCGCGATCTTGATGAAGCCGTCGGCAACCTCCTCCGGCGAGCGGCCGCCGCCGATCTCGTCTGCGAGCTTCACAAAGGCCGCGCGCACGGCATCGGCGTCGAGCGGCAGATTCTGTTGCGCGCCGAAGATTTTCGGAAAGAAGTCGGCGATCAGCTTGCCGACCATCACATTGGCGTCGGTGAGCGCGAGAGGCCCGCCGCGGCGATAGCATTTCGGCCCGGGATTGGCGCCCGCACTATCCGGCCCGACGCGGAAGCGCGCGCCATCGAAGTGCAGGACCGATCCGCCGCCCGCCGCCACGGTATGGATCAGCATCATCGGCGCGCGCATGCGCACGCCCGCGACCTCGGTCTCGAATGCGCGCTCGTATTCGCCGTCGAAGTGCGAGACGTCGGTCGAGGTGCCGCCCATGTCGAAGCCGATGAGGTGGGAGAAGCCGGCTTCGCGGCCGGTCTCCGCCATGCCGACCACTCCGGCCGCCGGCCCCGACAGGATCGCATCCTTGCCTTGGAACAGTTGCGCCGCGGTGAGGCCGCCGGACGACATCATGAACATGAGGCGGGGGACGTTTTCCTCCGCAGGCTCGCCGCCCGCCGCGCTCTGCTCCCTTTCGCGCTTGCGGAGGAGCGATGGGGACTGAGTATTGGCTGTTGCGGCACCGGACGTGCCCAGGTCGCCGGCCACCTGCGCCACGTATCGCCGCAGGATCGGGGAGAGATAGGCATCGACGACCGTGGTGTCGCCGCGGCCAACGAGCTTGATCAGCGGCGACACCTCGTGGCTCACCGACACCTGCGGAAAGCCGATCTCGCGCGCGAGCGCGGCCACGCGCTCCTCGTGCGCGGCGTAGCGGTAGGCGTGCATGAAGACGATCGCAACCGCGTTGATGCCGGCCGCGCGCGCGGCGGAAAGCTCCGCCCGCAGGCCGGCGAGATCCGGTTCCTTTTCCACGGTGCCGTCGGCGCGTACGCGCTCGTCCACCTCGACGACGCGCTCGTAGATGATTTCCGGCTTGACGATGTGGCGGGCAAAGATTTTGGGCCGCGCCTGGTAGCCGATCCTGAGCGCGTCGCGAAAACCCTTGGTGATGAGGAGGAGCGTGCGCTCGCCCTTGCGCTCGAGCAGCGCATTGGTTGCAACCGTCGTACCCATCTTCACCGAGCCGATCAGGCCGGGACGGATCGGCTCGCGCGAATTGAGGCCGATGAGATCGCGGATGCCCTGCACCGCGGCGTCGCCATAGGCCTCCGGATTGTCGGACAGAAGCTTGTGAGCAACGAGCGTGCCGTCGGGGCGGCGTGCGATCACGTCGGTAAAGGTGCCGCCGCGGTCGATCCAAAAATCCCAGCTGTCGTTCGGTTGCATGGTGCGCCTTGTCTGGTGCTGCTTTATACGGGGCTGGGCGGGCGAGGCGAAGCGTCTCGCCGGCTGCGGCCGAAGCTCCCGGCGGGTTGGCCCGTCAGGCGTGCGGATGTCCGCTCAAGGTCCCAATCTCGCTGCAATTTCCGATATGATGCCCTGGGGGCAGACGAGGTCATGTTGCGCTGTTCGGGCGCGGGGCCGTGGGTCATGGCGATGATGAGATTGTCCGCGTTCGCGGCAGCTGTCGCGGTCGCGCTGCTAGCTGCGCCTGCCTGCGCGCAGGTGCGGTGGAGCCTGCCGTCCGCCTATCCGGCCGATAATTTTCACAGCGAGAACCTCGACGCCTTCGCCCAGGAGGTCGCCGAGGGCACCGGGGGCAAGCTCGCGATCAAGACCTATCCCAATGCCTCGTTGTTCCCCGCGACCGCGATCAAGAGCGCGGTGCGGATCGGACAAGCGCAAATGGGCGAGTTCCTGATCTCGGTGCACGACAACGAAGATCCGATGTTCGGCATCGACGTCGTGCCGTTTCTGGCCGCGAGCTACGACGAGGCGCGCAAGCTTTGGGCCGCGTCGAAGCCCGCGATCGAGCGCAAGTTCGCCGCGCAAGGGCTGATGGTGCTGTTCGCCGTGCCGTGGCCGCCGCAGGGCATCTATGCGAAGAAGGAGATCAACACCGTCGCCGACATGCAGGGCCTGTCCTGGCGCGTTTACAACGCGGGGACCGAGCGCATCGCGCAGATCGTCGGCGCCTATCCGGTCACCATCCAAGCCGCTGACCTCCAGCGGGCGCTCGCCACCGGTCTGATCAATGCCTTCATGACTTCGGTCGCCACCGGTTACGACAGCAAGGCATGGGAGACCATGACCTATTTCTATGACACCCAGGCCTGGCTGCCGAAGAACGTCACGCTGGTGAACAAGGCGGCGTTCGATCGACTCGACAAGCCGACCCAAGAGGTCCTGCTCAAGGCCGCGGCGAGCGCCGAAGCGCGCGGCTGGTCGAGGTCGCAGGAGAGGCACCACTGGTACGCCGAGCAGCTTGCCGCGCATGGACTCAAAGTCCTGCCGCCGAGCGATGCCTTGAAGAGCGGCCTGCATCAGGTCGGGGAGCGGCTGACTGCGGAGTGGCTGGTCAAGGCCGGCAGCGACGGACAGGCCGTGATCGAGGCGTATAGGCGATCGGGCTCGTAACGCGCGGCGGCTAGCGGCTTTCGGCGACACGATCGTGTGCGGCCCGGCTCAGCTCTCACGCCCATGTTCGCGATACCAGCGCTCCGCTCCCGGGTGGAGGGGAACGTCCATCGGCGTGCTGTCGCGCTCGCGGCCCATGTCCGAAGCGGATCCATCGGTCCCCGCCTCCCAGGGAATCTCCGCTTCGCGCGCCGCGAGCGCGCCGCAGATGTCGTAGGCAAGCTGCTCCGGGAGCGACGCGTTGGCATAAATCGGCCAGCCGCTGAAATCGATTGCGTCGACGTCGCGCGGCAAGCGCGGGAAACGGGCTTGCGGAAGCGAAACCTTGCGCCATCCGAGCCGCGCCATGGCATCGAACTCCGCCGGCTCGAGCTCGATCGGCGCGAGGCCGGCCGCGAGCGCCTCATCGAGCCACACCTTGATGCCTTCATCGAACACCGCATCGAGCTCGCCGCGGGCAAGCGGCCCGAGCCGGCGAACGTCGGACGGCCCGCCGCAGAGGACCAGCCGCCCACCCCATGTTTCGATGTCCTTGAGCGCAAAGCCGTGGAGCGCGAACGCCTGGTCGATCAACACCAGCGTGGAGTGGGTGGGATCCTCGCGAACCGACACGCGCAGCGGATATCGTGTCGCCTTGATGTCCGCGAGCGAGCGGATTCCGGTTCGCGGGTGGACCATGAAGACGAACCGGTCCCAGCTCGGATAGACGGCGACGATGCGCACCGGAAGGGGCGCACGGAACAAGCCGACGCCGCGATAGGCTTGCGTGAGCAGCGCCGAGGGATTGACGAAAGCCAGATCGATGCCATCGCCCGCCGCGACCTGCTCGGCGAGAATCGCGGAACCGGTGGCCAGCCGCAGCCAAGGCCGGAATGCCGCGCCGGCGCCGCTGCCGACGGTGATGACCATGTCGCGATTGCCGCCATAAGGGGTCGCCGGATTACCCGCGAGGTGCAGCCCGATCTCCCAGAGCGTCTTGGCGCGAATGAAATTTGCGCCTTTCGGCAACGGTTCCATGGCGGCATCTCCACACAGCAACGCGAACTCAGTATCCGCGGCATTGAACTCGGCCGCCAGTTTGCTTGAACGTGCGATTTAGGCTGCTCGTCATTGGTGACGAGGCCATCACCTTGTGCGGCGCGCGAGCGGCACGCGTTCACAACCTAGCTGGTCCCGACGGGCCGTGTGCGGTTTGTGGCGTGACGTGTGTGTACTGACGGCGATCAGATTTTGAAATTGGCGGGGGCCCGGCGGATTTTCCGCCGGGCCCCCTTGGTCAGCATCAGCCGGCCTATAAGCCGGGTTCTGTCGGCAAGGGCGAAGCGCCCTCGCGTGACGGCCATTCCTCTGCGACGCCGGTTGCCCGGCGCCTTGAGCAACCTACCCGGACGGCCGGATCCGGACATTGATCCCGAGGCTCGCTGGCCGCGAGCCTCGCGCCGTCCCTATTCGGTCTTGCTCCCGGTGGGGTTTGCCATGCCGCTTGCGTTGCCGCAGGCGCGGTGCGCTCTTACCGCACCGTTTCACCCTTACCGCCCTGTCACTCCCCTCAGCGGAGAGAGATGCGGGCGGCGGTCTGTTCTCTGTGGCACTTTCCCTGGGCTCAACACCCGCCGGACGTTATCCGGCACCGTATGCCCATGGAGCCCGGACTTTCCTCCCGGACCGCCTTTCGGCCTACGTCCGAGCGGCCGTCCAGCCGACTGACCGATAAGGGATGGGGTGTTCTCGGCCCAACGTCAAGGCCGCGGGATCAGCCCCCGCCACGCTTGCTCGCCTGGGGCTGCGCATCGCGCGCGGCGATGAGGCTCTTGAGCGTCGCGGTGGTGGAACCGTCGACGAAACCGTCGACCCGTTGCGGGCGGAAATGACGCTGGAAGGCTGCCACCGCGTCGCGCGTGGCGCCGTCGAGATCGCCGCTGGCGGCGACATCGTAGCCATAATTGGCCAGCAGGGTCTGCACCTCCGCGATGGCGGGATTGGTGTCACCAAGCGTGAAGGTTGAACCTGCTGGCTCGATCGGCGCGGGTTTGACCCAGAGCCCGACGCCGGAATCGGCCAGCGCCTTCCACGGAAACTTCTCGCCCGGGTCGCGTTTGCGCGTCGGTGCGACATCGGAGTGGCCGAGCACGCGGTCCGCGGCGATTCGGTGGCGGGTGAAGATGCTGCGGCAGAGCGCGATCACCGCCGCCACCTGCCGTTTCGGAAAATCGGGATAGCCATGGTCGTGGCCGGGATTAGCGACCTCGATGCCGATCGAACGCGAATTGATGTCGCTTTCGCCCGCCCAGAACGACGTGCCGGCGTGCCAGGCGCGCCGCGCCTCCGCGACCAGCTGAACGACGTAGCCGTCCTGCAGAACGACGTAGTGCGCGGAGACTTGGCTTGCGGGATTGCACAGATGATTGATCGCACCGCGATCGTCCGGCATGCCCGTGTAATGCAGAATGATCATGTCGGGCGCGCCGCTGCCCTTACGTTCGCTATGGTTGGGCGATGGCCTGACCTCTGCGACGACGGATGATTCGGCACGCAGCGGGGATAGAACCATACGGGGCCGCTCGGTCGTTTGCGGGAGTCGATCTTGACGCTAGCCCAGACGAACGACTCGCCCCGGCAGGACGCGCGATTGTGCAGAAATGGCGACGCGAGACAAGCTTGCGTGCCGCGTGGATCATGCGGCACGCGCCACAACATGCGAGGGGCCGGGCCAGCTTGTCGCCGGCCCGGCCCTTCATCTGCGGGACGCTCATCCCGCTACACCGCTACAGACGCTACCTAGCGAACGCTACATCACTCTCGCCTTCGTTCACGCGACGCGAAACATCTGCAGGCTTAGCGGCCGGCGGGCGGCGCGGTAGGCGCCGTTGGGCGAGGGGACATCCCGGTGGTCGGCCCGCCACCGGCTCCGCTGCTCGTGCGTGACGGCGGCTTGTAATACTGGAAGTCCGGCGCGTTCTTGAGCTGATCCTTGGTCCAAGTCACTTTGAGCTTGGCCATGGTGGGATCGTCGTTGCGCGTCACGGCAGTCCCGCCACCGCTCGAGCTGCTGCCCGTGTCGTAGGGAACGGGCTGGAACGCGCTCATGTCGATGGCGACGTTCTTTTCGCCGATGCCGAGGAATCCACCCACGCCGACGATGAGCCCGAGGATTTTGCCCTGCTTGTCGAACAGCATGTCATTCACGTTGCCGATGTGGGCATTGTCCGGACCGAGCACATCGGTGCCTTTGAACTTCGAGAAAACCCACTGGTCCTGACTTTGTGCCGAGATGAATTTCGTACTGTCGGCCGGCTTGTCGGCCTGCGCCAGAGCGCCGGAAACCATCAGCGCACTGACCGCTGCGGAAATCATGAAGGTCTTGAGCATTGTTTGCCTCATGTCGAGTTTGTTCTGCCAAGGAAAGGAAGCGCTCCTTGTGCAATAACAACTCGCCAGCACCCGCGTGCGTTCCGTGCCTTGGAACCCGATCTCACCCGCGCGGAACAAGGTCGCTTATGCAACCGTTCCGCGGCACTGATTACCGAGGGCAAACAACGATCGCGCGCACAGAACAGGCGTTAACCATTTGGACCGCTGAGGAGCTGCGGGCCCAGGCGGCGGGCCAATTGCCTCCTCAACCATTCCTTAAGCGCGCATCCCATTAATTGGCCGTCGAGATTCCGTTCGCCGGTCGCGTGGGCCGCGAGTGGCTCATCATTGACCCCCAAGCTGTCCCATGATAACCCATAGTGTCCCAAGCGGTGATGCGGCCCTCAAGACCGCGCCCGTAAGGGCGGCGCGGGCGCCTGCGGCTCGTGCCCGAGGAGCGCCGCGGCGACCGGCGGGGGTGCACCAGGGACGTCATGGACCGCTTCGTGTCGAACTACACCTTGCGGCTCGACGCCAAGGGCCGGGTCTCGATCCCGGCGCCGTTTCGCGCGGTGCTCGCGCGCGACGGTTTCGAGGGCCTCTATTGCTATCCGACGCTCGACCGCCCCGCGCTCGACGCGGGCGGCAATGCGCTGCTCAGGGAGATCGAGACGCTGATCGCGCGCTTTCCACCCTATTCCGAAGAGCGCGAGCAGTTCTCGGCGGCGCTTTACGGCACGAGCGAGGTCTTGAAGATCGACGGCGAGGGGAGAGCGATCCTCACCGAGCCGCTCAAAACTCACGCCGGCATCAAGGACGAGATCACCTGTGCCGGCCTCGGTCACAAGTTTCAGATCTGGGAGCCTGGTCGTTTTCGCGTGGAACTCGCGGAGGCCACCGAGAAGGTTCGCGCGCTCAAGCGGCAGTTGGGTTCCCGGGTAGCGGCGGACGGCCCGCACGGAGCACGGGAATGATGGCGAGCCGCGACAGCGCGGGCGCTGTCGCTGGCGGACTGGCTCGTCACATTCCCGTGCTCGGCGGCCGCACGGTTGAATGTCTCAATGTGCGCGCCGGCGGCGTCTACGTCGACGGCACCTTCGGCGCCGGCGGTCACAGCCGCGCGATTCTCGCCGCGGCGGATTGCAACGTCATCGCCATCGATCGCGATCACGACGCGATCAAGCGCGGCGCCGACCTTCTTCAGTCGGCGGGCGGCCGGCTCGCCCTGGTGGAAGACAGATTCTCCAACCTGCAGGCGGTCGCCCAGAGCTGCGGCTACGACGCGGTGGACGGCGTCGTGCTCGACCTTGGCGTCTCCTCGATGCAGCTCGACGAGGCCGCGCGCGGCTTTTCCTTCCGCCACGATGGTCCACTCGACATGCGCATGGGCCGCGCCGGTGCGACCGCGGCCGATGTCGTGGCACTGGCGTCCGAGCGGGAGATTGCGGCCATTGTCGTGACACTCGGTGAAGAGCGCCATGCGCGCCGCATCGCCCGCGCCATCGTTGCCGCGCGGCGCGCGGCACCGATCCGCACGACGCGCGCGCTCGCTGACATCATCGCGGGCGTCGTGCACGCACGCGCCGGCGTCATCCACCCCGCGACTCGAACCTTCCAAGCGCTGCGCATCGTCGTCAACGAGGAGCTTGCCGAGCTTGCCGCCGGTCTCGCGGCGGCGGAGCAGGTGCTCAAACCGCGCGGCCGACTGGTGGTGCTGGCGTTCCATTCGCTCGAAGATCGGATGGTGAAATCGTTTCTGGTCGAGCGCAGCCGGCCCGCCACTCCCTCGCGCCATCATCCGGTGCCGGCACAGGCGGCCGCGACGTTCCACGTGTTGACAAAGCGACCGATCGTGCCGAGCGAAGCCGAGATCAGCGCCAATCCGCGCGCGCGCTCCGCCAGGTTGCGCGCCGCCGAGCGCACCGAGGCACCCATTCCCGGCCGCGCCGCCGCGCCGTTGCTTCCGCGGTTGCCCGCGTTGGCCGACCTCGTCGCCGGCGAGGGAACGGGGCGTCAGCGATGATGCGCGTGCTCAACATCTGTGTGATCGGCGCGCTGGTACTGGCGGCGGCCGACGTCTACACGATCAAGTTCGACTCGACGCGGCAAGCACAACGCGTCGCCAAGCTGCGCCTCGAGATTAGGCGCGAGCGCGATGCGGTGGCGGCGCTGCGCGCCGAATGGGCCAAGCTCGACAATCCGGCACGTATTCAGGACTTGGCGCGCCGACACCTGCAGCTCAAGCCGGTCGAGGCGCAGCAAATGGATCCGCTCGATAATTTGCCCGAGCGGCCGGCCAATCTCGTCGCCGTGGATGAGGCCGACCCAATAGCGACGGTGATCGACAATCCCGGAATTCTGGATCGTGCGGCGAGCGGCAACGTGCCCGCGGCGGCAAGATGATGGCGATGCACGAACCCGTGGCAGATCGGCCGGCACCTGCGCGCGACCCCTGGCGCCGCCGCCTCGTCGCCTCGCTGCTCTATGGCCGCAACGTCGATCGCGCCGCCAAGACGCGGGGACGGATCGCTCTCGCCGTGTTCATCTTCGCGCTGGGCTATGCTGTCATCGCGGCGCGGCTGGTGATCTTCGCGACCGCGCCCGAAGGGCACGGCTCGCGACGCGCTGTCGCCCAGGATGCGGTGGCGACCGCGCGCCCCGACATGCTCGACCGCAACGGAGAAATTCTGGCGACCGACGTGCGCACGCCGTCGCTGTTCGCCGAGCCGCACCGGATCATCGACGTCGACGAGGCGTCCGAGTTGCTCACGGCGGTGGTGCCGGAGATTGATGCCGCCGAGCTGCGCGCTCGGCTCGCATCCAAGCGCCGCTTCGTATGGCTCAAGCGCGAGATCACGCCGGAGCAGCGCGCGCAGATCCATCGACTCGGACTTCCCGGCATCGGATTCCTGCCGGAAAACAAGCGCATCTATCCGAACGGCGCCGAGGTTTCGCATATCATCGGTCACGTCAACATCGACAATCAGGGCGCTGGCGGCATCGAGAGATGGCTCGATGCGCGCGGGCTCGCCGACTTGCATTTGGCGGGGCTTGCCACTGACCGGTTGCAAACGCCGGTCGAGCTTGCCGTCGACCTGCGCGTGCAGCACGCGTTCCGTGACGAACTGATCGCCGCCCGCGCCAACTTCAAGGCCGTGGCGGCTGCGGGCGTCTTGGCCGATGTGCGCACCGGCGAGATCGTCTCGATGGTCTCGGTGCCGGATTACGACCCCAACAATCCGCGCGAGGCGCTTGATCCGACCCGCATCAACCGGCTCACCACCGGTGTGTACGAGATGGGCTCGACCTTCAAGGCGCTCACCCTGGCGATGGCGCTCGACTCCGGCAAGATCACGCTCAA
>Ga0066652_100001400_pt1 | contig 12529 bp, 14 predicted proteins | sample GraSoiAngelo_101_FD_71413 | JGI IMG/M metagenome (GOLD analysis project Ga0066652, IMG submission 71413) | Grasslands soil microbial communities from the Angelo Coastal Reserve, California, USA - 14_0903_02_30cm | ecosystem: Environmental > Terrestrial > Soil > Grasslands | place: USA...
CGTGTGAAGAACCAACCTTCACGTGTGGTCGGATCCGCTCCATTGTTTCCGGCCTGTTATTTACAATGAAAATCGCAACTCGAACGTGTGAGCCGTCAGCGCGCGGTCCGATGCGGAGCCCGGCATTCGTCATTACCGGGCATCGGGCGTTGACGACGCGCGTCCGGCGCTATCGCGTGTCCCGGACGCGGTGCAGCGCGTAACGAAGTGGAGCCATAAGCGCGGTCACGCGCGTCTTCGACGCGCTATGGCACCGCTGATCCGGGACCGCCACAGGCGACCGCCACGGACCTGGCGGTCCCGGGTCTGCAGCGCACCACTGCGTGCTGCGCTGCGCCCGGGACACAAATGCGGCGGAGCGTCAGCTCTTCAGTGCTTTCAGCGCCGCCGCGGCGCCTGCGCGCAAGAAGCCCATATCGCTGCCGACCGCGAGGAAGCGCACGCCGCGCTTGGCGAGCGCGGTCGCACGCTCGGCCGAGTGGCAATAGGCGCCCATGACCTTGCCGGCCTTGTGCGCCGCTCCCATGATGCGGTCGAGCTCGCGGTCGACCTTAGGCGACATCGGATCGACCTCGGCGCCATTGCTAAGCGCGATCGAGAGGTCGGCCGGCCCGAGGAAAAGCGCGTCGATGCCGGGCGTCGCCGCGATCGCCTCGACGTTGTCGAGCGCGGTTTTCGTCTCGATCATGGCAAACGTGACGGTGAGCGTGTTGGCCTCGCGCAGATAAACCTTCTGATCCGCCATGTTGGCGAGCGTGGTGGCGCGGTGCGGCCCCCAGCTGCGCTCGCCCAGCGGCGGAAATTTAGCAAACGAGACGTAGGCGCGCGCGTCCGCCGGCGTGTTGATCATCGGCGCGATGATGCCCTCGGCGCCGAAATCGAGCGCGCGGCTCGCGGTTGCGAATTCGCCGACGGGAATGCGAACCATCGCCGCCGCGCCGCCCTGGCGCACCTGCGCGATTCCCGCGACCAGCGTGGCGGTGTCCCAGAGTCCGTGCTGGGCGTCGAGCGTGACCGCGGGAAAGCCTTCGCGGCCGACGAGCTCGGCGACGATCGGCGCGGGCAGTCCGCACCAGCCGCTGTAGACGGTCTCGCCGGCCTTGAGCCGGCCGGCCAGCGAGAAGGCGGTTGCAGTGGTCATGCGATCGTCCCTTGCTGCGAGCCAGCGCGCCAGAAAGGATGTCGCGCATCACGCGGGAACCGTCAGCGGCCGGCTTTGACGTCCAGCACCGCCTTCGCCATGAGCTCGGTCATGGTGCGGCGAATCTGGTGATCGGAATCCGCGACGCCCTTGGCGTCGAAGTCCTTGCGAATCTTCCGGAACACGTCGTCCTCGCCCGGCTCCTCGAAATCCGCAAGGACGACGGCCTTGGCATACTCGTCGGCCTCGGTTGCGGAGAGCCCGAGCTTGTGCGCTGCCCATAGCCCGAGCAGCTTGTTGCGCCGCGCGGTCGCCTTGAATCGCAATTCCTCGTCGACCGCGAATTGCTTCTCGAAGCCTTCCTCGCGCTTGTCGAATGTGGTCATCGCCTCCTCGCTCATCGGCAGCGGCCGACTCTCGCTCCGATATTTCGGCCCGGCGGCACGCGCGTCGGACTCGGCTGGCTTGCACGACCGAGGTCGAACCACCGTGCGCGCCCTTGCATAGCGGGACGCGATGGTCAAGGCAACCGATGGCGAATCGATTCGCCGCGGTGGAACGTTCGCAATAAAGCGGTTCCCCGCGATTGTGCTGCGCAGCGCGATCGGCTAGTTTGCCGCCGTGGACGCACCGCATGTCCACGTTGGTCGAGCCGCCACGCGCACTGCGACTCGAACCGGAGCCACGGCATCCAGATGGACATAAACAAACCACGGTACACGCCGATGAGCCGTCGTCGCCGAATCTACGAAGGCAAGGCCAAGGTTCTGTACGAGGGACCCGAGCCGGGAACACTGATCCAACACTTCAAGGACGATGCGACCGCCTTCAACGCGAAGAAGCACGACGTGATCGAGGGCAAGGGCGTCCTCAACAATCGTATCTCCGAATACGTGTTCCAGCATCTGAACGACATCGGCGTGCCGACCCACTTCATCCGGCGGCTCAACATGCGCGAGCAGTTGATCCGCGAGGTCGAGATCATTCCGCTCGAAGTTGTCGTGCGCAACGTCGCGGCGGGGTCGCTGTCGCAGCGGCTCGGGCTCGAGGAAGGCACGCAGCTGCCGCGCTCCATCATCGAGTTCTATTACAAGAACGATCAGCTCGGCGACCCGATGGTGTCCGAGGAGCACATCACCGCGTTCGGCTGGGCCACGCCGCAGGAGATCGACGACATCATGGCGCTCGCCATCCGCGTCAACGATTTCCTCTCCGGGCTGTTTCTCGGGGTCGGCATCCGTCTCGTCGACTTCAAGATGGAGACCGGCCGCCTGTGGGAGAACGACCTCATGCGGATCGTGGTGGCGGACGAGCTATCCCCCGATTCCTGCCGGCTGTGGGACATCAAGTCGAACGAGAAGCTCGACAAGGACCGCTTCCGCCGCGATCTCGGCGGCTTGGTGGAGGCCTACACCGAGGTTGCCAAACGCCTCGGCATCATGAGCGAGGGCGAGCGGCCGCGCGGCATCGGGCCGGTCCTGGTCAAGGGGTGATCCTTCGCCGTCGACACGTCTGCTCACCTGCGTGCACAGGGCAGCGTTGCGCCCGTGTGGTCGGCTTGCGGCTTGAGCGAATCGCACCATATCGATACGCGCAAGGCTAGGCCATGAAGGCGCGCGTCACCGTCACCCTCAAATCCGGCATCCTCGATCCCCAAGGCAAGGCGATCGAGGGCGCGCTCAAGTCGCTCGGTATCGCCGGCGTGGCGAGCGTGCGGCAGGGCAAGGTGTTCGACATCGAGATCGAGGGGCGCGACCGCAAGGCAGCGCAGGCTGCGCTCGAGCAGGCGGCCGACAAGCTCCTGGCCAATAGCTTGATCGAGAATTATCAGGTCGAGCTCAAATGATCGCGTTGCGCGCCGAGATCGAGCCGATCGTGGCGCAAGCTGCGCGCGGGCGCGCGCTGCCATGAACTCGGCGGTCGTCGTCTTTCCCGGCATCAATCGCGAACGCGACATGGCGCGCGCGCTCCGCCTCGCCAGCGGCTGCGAACCAGCGATGGTTTGGCATGCCGATACCGCCTTGCCCGGCGGCACCGACCTCGTCGTGGTGCCGGGTGGCTTCTCCTACGGCGACTATCTGCGCTGCGGCGCGATCGCGGCGCGCGCGCCGATCATGGACGCAGTGCGCGCCCACGCCGGGCGCGGCGGCCTCGTGCTCGGGGTGTGCAACGGGTTCCAAATCCTGTGCGAAGCGGGACTCCTGCCGGGCGTGCTGATGCGCAATACGGCGATGAAATTCATCTGCCGCGACGTCTATCTGCGCATCGAGCGCTCCGATACGCCGTTCACCCGCGGCTACAATGCGGGCCAGGTGATTCGCGTGCCGGTCGCCCACGGCGAGGGCAATTACATCGCCGATGACGCCACCATCGCGCGGCTCGAGGGCGAGGGCAGGGTGCTGTTCCGCTATGCCGATCCCGGCGGCGCGCTCGACCCGGCGTGGAACGTCAACGGCGCAACCAATGCCATCGCCGGCGTACTCAACGAGGGCGGCAACGTGCTCGGCCTGATGCCGCACCCGGAGAACCACGTCGAAGCTGTGCTCGGCCCGACCGACGGACGCGGCCTGTTCGCCGGCCTCGTCGATCACTTCAAGCAGGCGGCATGATTGCGGGTGACCGCGGTCTTCCAAATCGCGCTTCATGCGTCAACGACACTAAATCCACTGCCATGGCGCCGACATCCAATAAATCGTCCACGCGGGCGCGCAAGAAGCCGCCGGCGCCGAGACCCAAGCGGCGGCCGAAGGCGGGCAAGCGGGCGAAGGTCAGCCCCGCGCTCATTGCGGCGCATGGCCTGACCGCGGAGGAATACCAGCGCATTCTCGCCCTCATGGGCCGCGAGCCCTCGATCACCGAGCTCGGGATTTTCTCGGCGATGTGGAACGAGCATTGCTCGTACAAGTCCTCGAAGATCCATTTGCGCATGCTGCCGACGAAAGCGCCGTGGGTCATCCAGGGACCTGGCGAGAATGCCGGCGTGATCGATATCGGCGATGGGCTCGCCGTCGTGTTCAAGATGGAGAGCCACAACCATCCGAGCTACATCGAGCCCTATCAAGGCGCGGCGACCGGAGTGGGCGGCATCTTGCGCGACGTCTTCACCATGGGCGCGCGGCCGATCGCCTGCCTCAACGCGCTCTCGTTCGGCGCGCCGACGCATCCGCAGACGCGGCATCTCCTCGCCGGCGTGGTCGCCGGCATCGGCGGTTACGGCAATTCCTTCGGTGTGCCCACCGTGGGCGGCTCGGTGCGCTTCCACACCCGCTACGACGGCAACTGCCTGGTCAACGCGATGGCGGTCGGCCTCGCGCCGCGGGACAAGATTTTCTACGCCGCCGCCTCCGGCGTCGGCATGCCGATCGTCTATCTCGGCTCCAAGACCGGCCGCGACGGCATCCACGGCGCCACCATGGCCTCGGCCGAGTTCGGCGAAGGCACCGAGGAAAAGCGTCCCACCGTCCAGGTCGGCGATCCGTTCGCGGAGAAACTGCTGCTCGAAGCCTGCCTCGAGATCATGGCGAAGGACTGCGTGATCGCCATCCAGGACATGGGCGCGGCGGGGCTCACCTGCTCCGCCGTCGAGATGGGGGCCAAGGGCGATCTCGGGGTCACGCTCGACCTCGACGCCGTGCCCTGCCGCGAGAGCGGCATGAGCGCCTACGAGATGATGCTGTCGGAGAGCCAGGAGCGCATGCTCATGGTGCTCAAGCCGGAGAAGGAGCGCGAGGCCGAAGCGATCTTCAGAAAGTGGGGCCTCGACTTTGCCGTGATCGGCAAGACGACGCCGACCAAGCGCTTCGTCGTGCGCCACGGTGGGAACGTCATGGCCGACCTGCCGATCAAGGAACTGGGCGACGAGGCGCCGGTCTACGACCGCCCGCATGTCGAGTCGCCGAAAAAGCCGGTCCTCACCGCGGCCGACGTGGCGCCGCCGGTTGCGACCGCGGATGCGTTGCTGCGGCTGATCGGCTCTCCCGATCTGTGCTCGCGGCGCTGGGTGTGGGAGCAATACGATCACGTGATCCTCGGCAACACCGTGCAGCGGCCGGGCGGCGACGCCGCGGTGGTGCGCATCAATGACGGGCCGAAGGCGCTCGCGCTCACCACCGACGTGACGCCGCGCTATTGCGAGGCCGATCCGTTCGAAGGCGGCAAGCAAGCCGTGGCCGAGGCTTGGCGCAATCTCACCGCGGTGGGGGCGCGGCCGCTGGCGCTGACCGACAATCTCAATTTCGGCAATCCCGAGCGGCCGGAGATCATGGGCCAGCTTGTCGGCGCGATCCACGGCATCGCCGATGCCTGCGAGGCGCTCGAGTTCCCCGTCGTGTCGGGCAATGTCTCGCTTTACAACGAGACCAACGGCCGCGCGATTCTGCCGACGCCGACCATCGGCGGCGTGGGCCTGCTCGAAGACTTCACCAAGTCGACGAGCCTCGCCTTCAAACGGGAGGAGGAGGCCATTTTGCTCGTCGGCGAGACCGCGGGCTGGCTCGGCCAATCGCTCTATCTGCGGGATATCTGCGAGCGCGAAGAGGGCGCGCCGCCCCCGGTCGACCTTGCCGTGGAGCGCGCCAACGGCGACTTCGTGCGCGCGCTGATCGCTGAAGGCATCGCCAGCGCCGCGCACGATGTGTCCGACGGCGGGCTTCTCCCCGCGATCGCGGAGATGGCGATGGCCTCCGGCATCGGTGCCGAGCTCGATCGGCCGCCGGTTGCGGCGCACGCCTTCTGGTTCGGCGAGGATCAGGCGCGCTATGTGGTCACGGTCGCGCCGGGGGTGGCCGAGACGGTGCTGGCGCGCGCGCGCGCCGCCGGCGTTCCCGCGCGGCAGCTCGGCCTCACCGGCGGTGACGCATTGACGCTCGAAGGCGAGCGCCCCATTCTGGTGGCAAAACTGCGCGAGCGCTTCGAGGGATGGCTGGCGGCTTATATGGCCGGCGAGCCGGCCTGAGGCGGGAGAGACGCCATGGCGATGGCTGCGAGCGATATCGAACGGTTGATCAAGCTGCGTATTCCCGATGCCGAGGTGACGATCCGCGACCTTGCCGGCGATGGCGACCATTACGCCGCCACCGTGCTTGCCGAATCGTTCCGCGGCAAATCGCGGGTGCAGCAGCATCAGATCGTCTATGAGGCGCTCAAAGCCGAGATGGGCGGCAAGCTGCACGCGCTCGCCCTGCAGACCGGGACACCGGAGCGCTGATGCGCCGCGCCGTTAAGAGCGGAACGATTGCCGCCCCGGTTGCGCTCATCGCGCTGACCGGGCTCGCCGCCGCGCAGTCGCCGGAGCGGGTCAAGACGCTGGCGCCTCCCGGCGCGATCAAGACGACCGGGACCTGGAGCCTCGGCGCGCGCGCCGGCGACTTCGTCTACGTGGCCGGCATGCGCGGGATCGACCCGGCGACCAACACGCTCGTTCAGGGCGAGGAGGCCCGCATTCGCCAGGGCTTTCTCAACATGCGCACGATCGCCGAATCGGAGGGGGCGAGCCTGCGCGACTGCGTGCGCATCGTCGTCTATGTGACGGACATGTTTCGGTTTCGCCCGCTGGTCAACAAGGTGCAGGAAGAGCTGTGGGGCAACGGCCCCTATCCGCCGCGCACCATCGTCGAGGTCCACCGCCTCAATCAGGACGACATTTTCGAGGTCGAAGGCACGTTCTACGCGCCGGTGAAAAAGTGACCGGTCAAGCGCCGGCGGCCCTTGGGCTCGCGGCCCGGCTACGCTACATATAGCGCGAGAAGGGGTGCGGCGCGCCGAGACGCGCGGCCGCCGGAACAAGAGGCATTCCATGGCGATCGAACAATTCATTGAGAATGAGGTCAAAGCCAACGACGTGGTGCTGTTCATGAAGGGCACCCCGCAGTTCCCGATGTGCGGATTTTCCGGGCAGGTGGTGCAGATCCTCGATCACATCGGCGTGAGCTACAAGGGCCTCAACGTGCTCGACTCGGACGATCTGCGCGATGGCATCAAGTCCTATTCCAATTGGCCGACCATCCCGCAGCTTTACGTGAAGGGCGAATTCGTCGGCGGCTGCGACATCGTGCGCGAAATGTTTCAGGCGGGCGAGTTGCAGGGCCTGCTGAAGGAGAAGGGCGTGCCGCTCAAGGAACGCGCTTCGACCTAACGCTTCATAACTGGGCCGCCGGCATCACCCCGCGCGCGAGCGCTATCAGCAGCGGTTCGCCCTGAGCGAGTGCGCCCGCAGATTAGCGTGAATAGAACTCGACCACGAGGTGCGGCTCCATCTGCACGGGATAGGGCACCTCGGTGAGCTGCGGGATGCGCGTGAGCTTCGCCGTCATTTTCGAGTGGTCGACCTCGATGTAATCCGGCACGTCGCGCTCGGCCAAGCTGACGGCCTCGAGCACGATCGCCAGCTGTTTCGATTGGTCCTTCAGTTCGATGACGTCGCCGAGCTTGACGCGATAGCTCGGGATGGTCACGCGCCGGCCGTTCACCTTGATATGGCCGTGGCTGACGAACTGGCGCGCGGCGAATACCGTGGGCACGAGCTTTGCCCGGTAGACCATGGCGTCGAGCCGGCGCTCGAGCAGCGCGATCATGTGGGCTCCGGAATCGCCCTTCATGCGGATCGCCTCGGCGTAGATGCCGCGGAATTGGCGCTCGGAGATGTTGCCGTAATAGCCCCGCAGCTTCTGCTTGGCGCGCAATTGCACGCCGTAGTCGGAGAGCTTGCCTTTGCGGCGCTGGCCGTGCTGGCCGGGACCATATTCGCGGCGGTTGACGGGGCTCTTCGGGCGGCCCCAGACGTTCTGCCCCATACGGCGGTCGATCTTGTATTTCGCCTCGTGGCGCTTGGTCATCGCGTCCTCTTGTCTTGGTTGTTCGAGGATCGCGCCCTCCTCTGTCCCGGCCTGCCGGAACCGACAGGTCTTGGCCGAAGCGCCGGTCAAGACCGCAGGTCGCGAAACGCAGCGCAGGCCCGAAGGCCCGCGCGGCGCCGGGGTTCTAGGGGCAAAGCGGCATCAAGTCAAACCCGCCTCGTCGGGCGAAAGACCACGACATCCCTGGGGACAGCAGCGCGTCGGGGCGGGCGACGGTCTTACTCGATCTCCTGATAAACGTCGATTTCGACGGACCCGGGAAACAGCGACCGCCACGTCTGCAGCGAGGCCTGCATGCGCGGATCGCTGGCGACGCGCTGGCGGTTGAGCTCGATGAGCTCGTGCGTCTCGTACTCGATTTCGTGCACGAACCGCGCCGGGTCGTCGACGTTTTGCAGGAGGCGCATGCGCCGAGCGCCGAAGGCCTCGTAGAACGGCGCCGTCGACTTCAACAGCGAGACGAGCTGGTCGGAATTTGCCGTCGGCAGCGTGAATTTGAACTGCACGGTTCGCCGCACCGTGTGTGAATCGTTTGCCATTGTATGCGCCCCTCCGCAGGACCTTGAGCCGAAGCGATGCTAAAGGGGTTTTCGCCGCGTTGAAATCAGAAACCGCGGCCGCGGAGCGCTCGGTCGCACGTCCTGGGCTCAGTCAGCAATGCCGAAACGCGTGAGCGCCGCCGCGAGTGCGGCCGAAGACGGGCGACCGGAGGTGAACACGATGTGCGCGGGAGGCGGCGGCTTGGCGCTCGCTGCCGGGCCGATCAGCCCGACGACGCGGCGCGCGATCGCGGGCGCCGGATCGACGAATGTCACCGGCCAAGGCGCAAGCCGCTCGAGGCGGTCGAGCAGCAGGGGATAGTGCGTGCAGGCGAGCACGACCGTGTCCGTGCGGCGTCCGTCGGCATCGACGAAGCACGGCGCGAGCTCGCGCGCGATCAGCTCATCCGCAATCGGCGTGCCGTTGAGCTCGTCCTCCGCGAAGCGGGCGAGCCGTGCCGAGCCCACCAGCACGACGTCGCTGCCGTTGGCGAAGTCGCGGATCAGCGCCCGGGTGTATTCGCGACTGACGGTCGCCTCGGTGCCCAGCACCGCCACGCGCTTCGTCCGCGAGATGGCGCAGGCCGGCTTGATCGCCGGCACGGTGCCGACGAAAGGCACGCTGAAGCGCGTGCGCAAATGCGGCAGCACCAGCGTCGAGGCGGTATTGCAAGCGATGACCACGAGATCGGGTCGATGCGCCGCGAGCAGCTCGCCCGTGAGCGCGCCGACGCGCGCGACGAGCTCGTCCTCGCCGTGGCTGCCATAGGGAAAGAAGGCGTCATCGGCGACATAGACGTAGCTCGCGTCGGGCCGCGCCTTCGCTACTTCGCGAAAGACGGTAAGCCCGCCCAGGCCGGAATCGAAGACGAGGATGGCCGTGGTCACGTAACCCCCTCAGCAAGCCTCTCCCAAGTGGCGAAAGGGACCGCGCCGAGTTTCCCGCATCATCTCCCGGCGGCGGACTCGACCGCAGCCTTGCCGAACACCCGCTCGAAAATCGTGTCGACGTGCTTGAAATGGTGGCCGAGGTCGAAGTTCTCCTTGAGCTCGGCGGCGCTCAGACGTTTGCGCACATCGGTGTCGGCCATGAGCAAGGCGAGGAGATCGCCTTCGCCCTGCCATGCCCGCATGGCGTTGCGCTGAACCAACGCGTAGGCCTCCTCGCGCGCGACGCCTTTTTGCGTGAGCGCGATGAGCACGCGTTGCGAATGGACCAGGCCGCCGAGCCGCTCCAGGTTCTTCGACATGTTGGCGGGATAGATCACGAGCTTGTCGATGATCATGGCGAGACGCGCGAGCGCGAAATCGAGCGTCGTGGTCGCATCGGGGGCGATCATGCGCTCGACCGAGGAGTGCGAGATGTCGCGCTCGTGCCAGAGCGCCACGTTCTCCAGCGCCGGCGTCACATAGGCGCGCACCATGCGCGCAAGGCCGGTGACGTTTTCCGAGAGGACGGGATTGCGCTTGTGCGGCATGGCGGAGGAGCCCTTCTGCCCCGCGGAGAAGAACTCCTCGGCCTCCAGCACCTCGGTGCGCTGCAGATGGCGAATCTCGGTGGCGAGCCGCTCGACCGAGGAGGCGACCACGCCGAGCGTCGCAAAATACATCGCGTGCCGGTCGCGCGGAATGATCTGAGTGGAGACCGGCTCGACGGCGAGCCCCATCGCCTTGGCGACGTGCTCCTCGACCCGGGGATCCACTTGCGCGAAGGTGCCGACCGCTCCGGAAATGGCGCAGGTCGCCACTTCCGTGCGCGCGCAAATGAGTCGTTCCTTGGCGCGGAAGAACTCGGCATAGGCGTAGGCGAGCTTGACGCCGAAGGTCGTCGGTTCGGCGTGGATGCCGTGCGAGCGGCCGATGGTCGGCGTCATCTTGTGCTCGAAGGCGCGGCGCCGCAGCGCCGCGAGCAGTGCATCGACGTCGGCGATCAACAGATCGGCGGCGCGCACCAGCTGGATGTTGAGGCAGGTGTCGAGCACGTCCGAAGAGGTCATGCCCTGGTGCACGAAGCGCGCCTGCGAGCCGACGATCTCGGCGAGATGGGTGAGGAAGGCGATGACGTCGTGCTTGACCTCGCGCTCGATCTCCTCGATGCGGGCGACGTCGAACTTGGCATCCTTGCCTTTGGCCCAGATCTCCCGGGACGCGGCCTTGGGAATGACCCCAAGTTCGGCCATGGCGTCGGCCGCATGCGCCTCGATCTCGAACCAGATGCGGTAGCGCGTCTGCGGATCCCAGATCGCGGCCATTTGCGGCCGAGTGTAGCGCGGGATCATGGGCGGCCCTGGCAACTCATGACGGCGCTGTAGCAGATCGTGACGGTAAGCTCAATTCGCTCGCGCAGCGCCGTTTGGATCGCGCAATGTGAATAGCAGTACAGACTTACCGAGAAGGCCGATGCGTTGCGCCCTTACATCTCCCGGCGTGATGGCAATGCTGTGGTCGCGGCCACATGCACGCTCCATCTCAATCGCCTTTCGGGTGCGGGTGGGGCGGCTTGAGCGAGACCAGCGGGCGCTATAGAAGGTGCGGCGGGGCTGCACTGAAAACAGCCATGACCACTTACTCTTTCAACTATTCCGTGCTCGACGATCCCGCCGCCGCCGGCGCTACCGTTGCATTTGGCATCAACAGCCTCGGCCAAATCGTCGGGTACTACCTCGGTGGTGACGCTAAAAATCACGGCTTCCTCTACAGCAGCGGCACCTACTCGTCTATCGACGACCCGGCTATCTCGGAGTTCACCGTCGCGACGGGAATCAACGACTCAGGTCAGATCGCGCCGGCGCTCGTTCCAGCTCAACAAGCCGGCCAATCGCTTCGGGCGCGATGGATTGTCCGTCTGTGACGCGGCCCATGGATCGAGCGCGCGAGAACGCCGAGCTCCGGCGACCCGGGAAGCTTACGCAGGAGCTCGGCAGAGCCTGGGGTCTTGAAACCGACACATCTATGCCCCATATGATGCGCGCGACCTCATCTGGTCCTGGCGAGCCGCGTGTACGGGATCCCGTCAAACGGCTTCTGGCTTGCCCCTTCACTTCTCACTGACAGCCCAGATCACGCGGGGTGTCTTGCACCGTCCGCGAGGTGGCCCCTGCGGCGTAGATCGCCGCGATCGTGCCTTTTCGCGCACCTTAGAAAGCTTGTTCATTGACCTCTTTTCATGATTTCGGCCTTGCCGAACCGATCACGCGCGCGCTCGCTGAAGAGAAATACGCCACGCCCACGCCGATTCAGGCGCAGACCATTCCCGTCGTCATGTCGCGCCGCGACGTGATCGGGATCGCGCAAACCGGCACGGGCAAAACCGCGGCGTTCGCGGTGCCAATCTTGCATCATCTGTCCACGAGTAGACGGCGCCCGGCGCGCAAGACCTGCCGTGTGCTGGTGCTGAGCCCGACCCGCGAGCTGTCCGGCCAAATCCTCGATAGCTTCCGCGCTTACGGCCGCCACGTCGGTACCAGTACCGCGCTGGCGATCGGCGGCGTCTCGATGGGCGCGCAAGTGCGTGCCGTGCAAAACGGGGTCGACGTGCTCGTCGCCACGCCCGGACGTCTGCTCGACCTCGTGAGGAGCAACGCCCTGCGGCTCGGCGACGTGGAATTTCTCGTGCTGGACGAAGCCGACCGGATGCTCGATATGGGCTTCATCCATGACATTCGCAAAATTGTCGCGAAGCTTCCTGCACGACGGCAAACGCTGCTGTTTTCCGCAACGATGCCGCGCGCCATCGCCACGCTCGCGGCGCAAATGTTGTCCGCTCCGACCACGGTTGCCGTAACCCCGGTGGCCTCCACCGTCGAGCGCGTCGAGCAGCGCATCATCCGTGTCGATCGTTCTGCGAAGCCCGCGGTCCTCGCCGAGATTTTGCGGCGCGAGTCGATCGGCCGCGCGCTTGTGTTCACCCGCACCAAGCACGGCGCCGACAAAGTGGTGCGCGGCCTCGCCAAGGCCGGCATCTCGGCTCACGCCATTCACGGCAACAAGTCGCA
>Ga0066652_100001401_pt1 | contig 12527 bp, 9 predicted proteins | sample GraSoiAngelo_101_FD_71413 | JGI IMG/M metagenome (GOLD analysis project Ga0066652, IMG submission 71413) | Grasslands soil microbial communities from the Angelo Coastal Reserve, California, USA - 14_0903_02_30cm | ecosystem: Environmental > Terrestrial > Soil > Grasslands | place: USA...
AGTGTTATCGCGATCGAGATCAACAATGAACCTCATCATAGCGGGCCCAAGGAAAAGACAACCGAATATGTGAACCGCCTCGCCGCAGCGATCAGAAGCACGGGCTGGACCAAACCGGTCTTTTATAATATCAGTGAATCTCCTTTCTATTCGGATGCGATCGCGAAAGCCAATGTAGAAGGTCATAGTTTTCAATGGTATCCCAGCGGTTTGGTGGCAGGACATGAGCAGAAAGGAAATTTTTTGCCAAACGTTGATCGTTATACGATTCCCTTCGATAGTGTGCCTGCTTATCGTAATAAAGCAAGAATGGTGTACGAGTTCGATGCAGCGGATATATTGCAATCCTATATGTACCCGGCGATGGCGAGAAGCTATCGCACTGCCGGTTTTCAATGGTGTACACAGTTTGCGTATGATCCAATGGCAACGGCTTATGCCAATACGGAATACCAAACGCATTACCTGAATCTTGCCTACACACCTTCAAAGGCCATCAGCCTATTGATCGCCTCAAAAGTTTTTCATAAGGTGCCGAGGTTAAAAAGCTATGGTTCTTTTCCAACGGATACCTTGTTTGATGATTTCCGGGTGAGCTATAGGAATTCGTTGAGTGAAATGAACAGCGAAGAAGAGTTTTATTATTCTAATTCCACTGACACGAAACCCAAAGATGTTTCGAAGCTGAAACATATTGCAGGTGCAGGAAATTCGCCAGTTGTGCAGTATGAGGGGACAGGAGCTTATTTTTTAGATAAGTTGCAAGATGGAAGCTGGAGGCTCGAAGTCATGCCCGATATAATCCAGGTTAGAGATCCGTTTGAAAGGGCATCGCCACGCAAAGAAGTAACAAGAATAGAATGGCGCAGAAATAAGATGCATGTTTTACTTTCCGAACTTGAGCCAGGGTTCTTGGTAGAAGCTTTGAATGAAGGCAATAGTTATGAAACAACGGATGGCGCAAACTTTGATGGTACCGATGGATTTTATATTACTCCAGGGGTCTATTTGCTACAGACAAGAAATGGCAACTATGATTTTTTTCGTAGGTTGGAATTTGATGCTCCGCACTCTTATTCAAACGAATTGTTTCTTTCGCATACGCCTTTTCAGGAAGTGTCAGCCAACAAACCATTTATTGTTTCAGCAAAAATTGCGGGTCTTTGGCAGAAAGGATATAATTACCTAGATATAGCTCACGATAGCACTGATAAAATTTCTCTTGAGCTCCGGTCGACGCCAAGATGGCGAAACATTTCCATGCAAAAGAAAAATGCCGGTGAATATGTTGCCGAAGTGCCTGCTGATGCAGTAACACCCGGGGTATTAAACTATCGCATTATTATTCAAAAAGCGAATAATGAATATTACGTTTTCCCTGGCAATTATAAAGGTAATCCCTATGCGTGGGACAATCCCAACAACGATACCTGGCAAACGATAGTGGCCGATGATAAAGCAGGGTTGGAAATTTTTAATACCAATACCGACCGGGCCAATCTCATCCAATACAATCCCGATTGGCGAAACAACACATTCCGTTTTGTTCCTTCAGATAAAGCAAGTCAGCTGGCTGTAAAGATCACGGCAAAGAACTTAACGGATAAGCAAATGATGGGACTGCAGTTTTATTTCGGAGATAAGCTGAAAGGAAGGCAGACTGAATTATCCTCGTTTACCAAACTGGTATTGCGGGTTCATGCAGAAAACCCGGTCAAAGCCAGGTTAGCGCTGATAACAAAGGATGCACTTTGCTTTTCGGGGGACTTCAATGCAGGCAAGGAATGGGCTGAGATCAGGATACCTTTGACAAGAATGCAGCAGGATTCGTTTTTATTATTGCCAAGACCGTATCCCGGATTTTTACCGCTGTGGTTCAAGTCAAATACAATAGGCCAGTTGAATATAGCGGAGACAGAAAAATTCCAGGTCATTTGTTATGGTGAAGGAAAGCCTGTAGACATTGACATTGCAGCAATTTGGCTGGAGAAATAATCAGCCACGGCGCCACGTCGCGGCGAATAAGAAGATGTCAACGTTGCGCCTTTGTCCCGCCCCATGGCGGGGTTGCGAGACATAATTTTTAAAACGCAGTTCGTATGAATATAAATCGTTTTGTCTTTTGTTTGCTTGTTGTTTGTCTTGCAAAAACCGTCGTTGCACAGTCTCCCCGGCAGCATATTAATTTTGATGATAACTGGAAATTTCATTTCGGTCATGCTGCTAATCCCGAAAAAGATTTTAACTACAGCCTTTCAACCATATTTTCCAAATCGGGCGGTGCCTGGGGAACAGCAATTGAACCCCGTTTCAAAGACAGTGCGTGGAGAACATTAAACCTGCCTCATGATTGGGCTGTCGAGCTGCCTTTTGTAAATGTTGACAATCGTGATGTCGAATCTCACGGGTATAAACCTGTCGGTGGCCTTTTTCCTGAAACCAGCATCGGCTGGTATCGCAAACATTTTATGATCGCAAGGGCAGACTCGGGTCAGCGGTTTCAATTACAGTTTGATGGCATATTCCGCAATGCCAATATCTGGATCAATGGATTTTACCTGGCCAATAATATGAGTGGGTATGTCGGCAATGCATACGATATTACTGATTTTATCAATTTTGACCGGGACAATGTGATCGTGGTGAGAGTAGATGCAACGCAATACGAAGGCTGGTTTTATGAAGGCGCTGGTATCTACCGTCATGTCTGGCTGAATCGTTATAATAATGTTCACCTTGCTCATGATGGCGTATTTGCCTGGTCGGATGTGCAGGCTGGTAAAGCTGCAGTCAACATTAGTACTGAAATAGAAAACCAGGACCCTTCTGCAGCGAATTGTACTATCTCTTCTGCGTTGATGGATCGGAACGGAAATATTATCGCCCGATCAAAAGAGCAGCCCATTTCATTGGGTATAAACGGGACGGCGACGATAAAGCAAAGTTTACCGGTTACCAATCCAAAACTATGGTCACTGGATGATCCTTATTTGTACAGGGTCATTGTTGAATTAAAATCAAATGGTAAGCCTATTGACCAGAAGATCATGCGTTTTGGGATCCGCACTGTTGAAATCAAAACAAATGGAGTTTTTCTAAATGGGAAATATGTCAAGCTGCATGGTACCAATAACCACCAGGACCATGCTGGACTTGGTAGCGCTTTGCCTGACTATATTCAATATTACCGTATTCAGCTTTTAAAGAATATGGGGGTGAATGCTTATCGCACCAGCCACAACGCGCCAACCGCCGAATTGCTGGATGCCTGCGACAGCCTCGGTATACTGGTCCTCGACGAACAACGATTACTGAATAGCTCTCCTGAATATCTTAGCCAATTTGAACGATTGGTAAAACGTGACCGTAGCAGGCCTTGTGTATTTATGTGGTCGATCGGCAATGAAGAAGGATGGATACATACGCAGACTACAGGAAAAAGAATTGCGCAAACATTTATTGCAAAGCAAAAAGAGCTCGATCCGACGAGAACATGTACGTATGCAGCAGATGTTGGTAATGTTTATCGCGGCGTGAATGAAGTTATTCCCGTTCGTGCCTTTAACTATCGCGAAAAATTTGTTGCCGATTATCATCGCGATCATCCCAATCAGCCGATCATGGGAACAGAAATGGGAAGTACTGTTACCACAAGAGGCATTTATGAAAAAGATTCGATCAGGGCTTATGTTCCCGACCAGGATATCACTTTTCCCTGGTGGGCAAGTACCGCTGAAATGTGGTGGACGCTGGCAGCGCCCAATGATTTCTGGTTAGGTGGTTTTGTTTGGACAGGCTTTGACTATCGCGGCGAACCTACACCTTATTCATGGCCAAATATCAATTCGCATTTTGGGATCATGGATATGTGCGGTTTCCCCAAGAACATCTATTATTATTATCAGTCCTGGTGGACCGACAAAGATGTGTTGCATATTTCTCCCCATTGGAACTGGAGAGACAAAAGAGGGAAGCCTATTGATGTATGGGTTAACACCAATGCCGATAATGTAGAACTGTTTTTAAATGGAAAAAGCCAGGGAAAAAAAGATATGCCCCGGAACAGCCATTTGCAATGGACCGTAAATTATGAACCGGGTACATTGGAGGCAGTGGCCTATAAGAATGGAAAAAAATTAACTACAAAGGTTGAAACCACCGGCTCAGCAACCGAAGTAAAGATCACTCCATATAAGACAACCATGCTTGCGGATGGTAAAGATGCTACTGTAATTAATGTTAGTGTAGTCGATCAACAGGGCCGTGAAGTTCCGGATGCTGACAATAAAATTCAGTTCTTCATTTCTGGTGACGCCAGGATAATTGGAGTGGGTAACGGTGATCCAAGCAGTCATGAACCCGATAAATGTATCGAAGGCGCCTGGCAGAGAAGTTTATTCAATGGTAAATGCCAGGTGATTGTACAGGCTGGTAGGAATCCGGGTACTATCCGGTTTGAAGCAAAGGCCGCGGGCCTTTGGACTGGTTCAACAGATATCATTACCGTTTCCCCCGGCAGCGTTTCATCTGTGAGCATCGATAAAAAATATGATGCGGTAGCCACTACTGGAAAAACGGGAGTGGGGAAGATGCTTGGCGCAGATATTTCTTTTTTGCCGCAGCTGGAAGACAGGGGAATGAAGTTTTCTGACAGTGGTGTTGAAAAAGATGCCGTCCTTATCCTGAAAGATCATGGTTTTAACTATGTACGCCTGCGGATATTCAATGATCCTTCCAGGGACAGCGGGTATTCTCCCAAAAAAGGTTTTTGCGACCTGGCACATACAAAGCAAATGGCGAAACGTGTAAAAAATGCAGGAATGAAGTTGCTGCTCGATTTTCATTATAGTGACTACTGGGCTGATCCTGGTAAGCAATACAAACCCGCGGCATGGAAAGGATTATCGTTTGATGAATTAAAGAAAGCGCTGTATGATTATACGAAAATGGTAATACAAGAGTTAAAAGCTCAGGGTACCTCGCCTGATATGGTTCAGATTGGTAATGAGATCAATCATGGTATTGTTTGGCCGGAAGGAAATGTAAGCAACCTCGATAGCCTCGCCCAATTGCTCAATGCAGGTGTGGCGGCGGTGAAGTCAGTTGATCCTTCTGTTATTATTATGTTGCATGTAGCATTGGGCGGCCAAAACAATGAATCGGTCTTTTTTATCGATAATATGATCGCGAGAGGCGTTGCATTTGATGTGATCGGCGAATCTTATTATCCCAAATGGCATGGTACGCTGGATGATCTCCGGGACAATCTCAATGACCTGGTTCGGAGGTATAATAAAGATGTCATCGTGGTGGAATACTCAGCGCTTAAAAATGAAGTCAACAGCATCGCTTTTGAAGTAGCCGGTGGCAGGGGAAAAGGTACTTGCATCTGGGAACCACTGAGTACCTGGGAGAAGTTTTTTGACAATAATGGCAAGTCCAACGATTACCTTAAGATGTATGACGAGATCAGTAAGAAATATATGACCGCTGATAAAAGCCCCAAATAAAAAAAGCCTCATGTTTGATGAGACTTTTTCTATAATCTGCAAGATTTTTTATTGCTTTAAAAACAACGCACTTGCCAACTGGTTTGGAGATTGAACACTAAACAGGTAAGGCCCCGGCGCCAGGCTGGAAACATCAAAGTCCCAGTTATTAGCGCCGATCGTTACATTTCTCGTATAGGTTCTTACTACCACGCCTGTTGCATTTACGATCTTAATTGTCACCAATTCATTCTGCGTTGAATAAAACAATGCGTGTAAGATATTTTGTACCGGGTTTGGAGTTATTACCAGGCCAGTTTGATTGCCGCCGGTTGCTCTTATTGTGTTGCATATTTTTGTCTCGCAGCCCGATTGTGTAACAATGGTAAGACAAACCCTGTATTCTCCTCCATTAGCATACGTATGCGTCACTTCAGGTCCATTGCCGGCAGTGCCATCTCCGAATGTCCAATGAAAACTGATGACCGGGTCGTTTGGACGATGAATAGCAAATCCTTTGAACTTAAATGTACGTGGAGCGATCAATGAGTCGGTCATATATCCGCCACAGAGATCGTTAGGGCTGTTGATGATTATGTCTTTACAATTTTCCGCTACGCATCCACCCTGGAATACAACTCTTATGCAAACATGATAAACTCCCGGTCCCGGGTAAACGTGGTGCATTGTCAGGATGGGAGGCGTGCTTGCTGTTGCTCCGACACAGCTATCCGTTCCGTCGCCAAACCGCCAACAAATACTTTCTACCGGATGAGGTGGGACTGACGTTACAGCTGCATAGAAATTCCTTTCAAGACTATTGTTTGATTGCGTGATCTCGAATATGTTGGCTGAGCAACCGGAGTTTTCACCGATGCCAACCGGCTTACAAAAATGAGCTTCGCAACCGCCATAGTAAGTAATCTTTACACAAACCTGGTACTGGCCAGCATGTGGATACAGGTGTGCGACGGAATAATTACCATTATAATCCTGGCCATAGTTGATACATGTGTCCTTGTTATCACCAAAGGTCCAGCAGATCCTCGATGGTTTCTTACCGTTATTATGCCAGGGGATGGCATGGAAACCGACCAGCAAAGGATTATTGACGGAAACAATTGGCACCCTTTCAAAATTGGCGCGACAACTATCCGGCAAATGCACCTCAACAAGCTTGCATTTCGTGGACTCGCAACCGCCTTGGTAGATAATTTTCACACATACCTGGTAGTTGCCGGCATTTGCGTAAGTATGGTTTACTGTGTATGGCCCGGGATAAGTATTTGAATACTGGATGCAGGTATCCCTGTTATCACCAAAGGTCCAGCAAACCTGTACAGGTTTTTTATCATGATTGTGCCAGGGCAATGCTTTCAATGAGACCTGTAGGGGATTGTTGGTTGCGGTCGGTGCTATCCGTTCAAAGTCAGCCCGGCAGCTATCGTTTTCGCCGGCTGTGATAGGCCGGCATCGCTGTGCTTCGCAACCACCGTCATAGACTATTCTCACACAAACATTATAGGCGCCGGCTTGAGTGTATAGATGATATACATTATAAGTACCGGTATAGCTTGTCGAATATTGAATACAGGTATCGCTGTTGTCGCCAAAATTCCAGCAAACCTGGACCGGTTTTTTATTCTGGCTATGCGAAGGCTGCGCGACAAAATATTTTCCAAGAGCTGTTGATGTAGAGGCGACAGTTTCAAAATTTGCCTGGCAAACAGTTTCAATAATTACTGTTTTACAAATTTGTGCCGTTATAACTGTGTCATGAATAGTAGGCCGTATTCGATATATGTACAGGCAGGCAGTATAGTTACCCGGCCCCGGGTATTGATGGGTGACAGGATCCAGGTTAGTTATCACCTGCTGGCTGCCATCGCCAAAGGACCAATGGTACCATCGATCACCTGGTTCGCTTCCAATAGTGGAAGTATTGGTAAATACAACCGCGTTAGGCGGGTTGATAACAAATGTAAAATTGGCAAGATCCGGGCTGGAAGATTTTGCGTGAGCAGGCAGGCTGCTTAATGCAAAGGCGACCCCGGCAAGCAATACAAGAAGTTTTCTCATAACAGAGTGTTTAGTGCGCGAATTTTTCCAGGACTTGCTATCAGGGGGACGGGGTCAGGCTAAGGACTGCTATTAATGCAGTAGGTTTAAAAGTAATATAATTTAATTTCCCAAAGGGTTAGGAATACTACGATATATCTTTCTGGTGATCGATAATGAACTGTACCAGCTCTTCAAGGGGGGTGTCAATCCTTGACACAGCGTCGTTTATATCATCCCGGCTGACCTGGGCGGCAAAAGAAGGAGTCTTTAATCTTTTCAAAACGCTTTTTACTTCCAGACCTTCATAACGGGTGGGGCGGATGAGGGCGGCGGCGTGAATGAACCCGGACAGTTCATCTATGGCATAGATCATTTTATCCATTTTGCTGATGGGTTCTACTCCGAAATAGGAGGGACCGTGAGAGGCAATGCAGTGAATGATCTCCGGATCGATATTTCTTTTCTCCAGTTCTTCAATAATAACACGGCAATGATCATCCGGGTATTTTTCCCAATCGGCATCATGAAGTAAGCCGGCCAATTCCCATTTAAGGGCAGTTTTTTCATCGGCCTGTTCTTTTTCAAGCGCCCAGGCTTTCATATTCGCAGCCACCTGTTTCATATGCAGGCGAAGACGATCGTTGGGAACCCATTCATTTAATAATTCATGGGCTTCTTCGATGGATAGTAAGTTACCGGCATTTTTGGGGTCGCCGAAGCTGTTGCGATTAAGAGTATGTGTTGCCACAAACAGATAGTTATTGTAGCAAGATAAGTAAATCTGTCTTTAAAATTATTGACCGGAATGGGAGTAGTGGCTCAGTTTGAAATTTTCCTCAAACGTTGAAGGGTTGAAGGGTTGAAGGGTTTAAAGGTTTAATGGTTCTTTAGCGTCTCAGTTTAATGAAAGTGTCGCCATTAACGTCACAAGGTTGCCACGGACACATGACGGTTGGTAATGTCTGCGTTTAATGAACGTTGTGCCGTCAGGATGACAAGACTGCCACGAAATACACGGATGACAGGCTTTGTTAGCTTCTTATGCGTGTATCCGTGGCAAATTGCAAGGGCAATGTATGTGCGATTAAGGGCGTTGCGTCGTTGCGTGGAATTAATTAAAATGTCAGCTGGCTATTATTGATATAATTTACCAGTGCCGCGACATTTTTCATTTTTAGTTTTTTGAGAATATTGTAGCGATGTACTTCAACGGTTTTTACGGAAATGTTGATCGCATCAGCAATCTCCCTTGATGACATGCCTTGCTTAATAAAGCCGATGATGTCTACTTCTCTTTTCGAGAGGGAGTTTAATCCTTCGGCCGGGCTATCGCCATTTACCATTTGGTCGGATAAGATTGATTTTATTTCGTCGCAGATATATTTCCGGTTGTTGTACACTTCGATAATGGCCTTTATCATTTCTTCACCTGAAGAGTTTTTGGTGACATAGCCCATGGCACCCTGTTGCATCATCTTACGTGCATAAGCTGGTTGAGAATGCAGGGATACACCAAGGATCTTGGAACCGGGAGAGTATTTGCGGATCAGGGGTGTGGCTTCAATACCGCTCATTCCCGGAAGGTTGATATCCATAATTACGACATCAGGCCGCATTTTACTTGCGATCTCGACCGATTCTTCGCCGCTGCCGCAATCGGCTATTACCTGCAAACGAGGGTCTGAATTTAATAGGAAATTCCAGGTCTGGCGGATTAAGGTATGATCTTCGGTGATTAGAATGGTAATTTTCCTCATAGTGGTGGCTATTTGTTACTTATAACGGGTCAAAGGTTTAAAAACCCTTGCTCATGTACGATAGTGATACTTACCTATTAATTGTAGTTAAAAAACTACCTTCAGCCAGCAAGCCGATCAAGTTGTTACAGACCAGGTATTTATAGTAGATTAATAAACATTGAGATTAGTCATATCAAACTTAGATATATGTGGACCTGCCCTCTATGTGCCCAGCAGTTTGTCAACAATAACCAGGTTCATTCCTGCAACGACAAGACATTGACAGATTTTTTACAGGGCAAATCAGAGCATACCATTTCTTTATTCTGGCATTTTGTACAGCGATATCAAAAGATTGGCAAGGTTACTATTCATCCCACGAAATCCATGATCGCTTTTGCAGGCAGGACCCGGATCGCATATGTTACAAGGCTGGGAAAGGATTTTGTAGACATTACCTTTCCTTTTACAAAGAATTACCCGGACAATCTTTGTTTTCATAAGATCGCGCAGGTGCCGGGACAACAGCAATTCAATCACCATTTCAGGATGATGCGAAAGGAGGACCTTAATAAAGAGGTGGAGAGTTTTATGAGACTGGCATATGAAGGGGAGAATAATGGTTAAGCTCTCAACTTATACTCTTTTGTCAAGGCATCCGATGGGATCCGGAGCATTTTGCTAAATATCCTGATCATATTTAAAGAAAGCGGCTGTTTATAATTAAGCACTTTGCTTATAGTTCCTTTATCACCGTATTGTTTTGCCAGGTCGGAAGCTGTATAACCAAAGTCTTCCATCCTGATCTTTATCATCTCGATGGGATCGACTTCAGGAATACTCCACTGCTTCTCTTCGTATTCATTGATAAGGAAAGCAAGCAATAGTTTTTCCCTATGATCTTCAGTCCCCTTCTTGGCTTCCCGGATTTCTTCGTAGCGATTGGTGGCTTTTCCGTAGTCTTCTTCATTTTCTATTAAAAACCACTGTTTCATAAATTAATTTTTAAACTGTTGCAGGATCTATCCTGTCATATTCATTATGCGACCCGATGAACCGAATTTCCACTATTTGATCATCGTAATCTATATGAGCAATTAGCCTGTAAGTATTATGTACTATTTCAAATCTTGCCCTGTTGTTGGCTATCATTTTCGCTTTTGGAAAATCTGACAGAACATCCTGTTTATTTTTCCATATAACCCGCTCCGTTGTTGCTTTCCAGGTTGCCAGGCTTTTCCTGGCATTAGCATGATTTTTTCCAAACAGATTTAGTTTTTCTAAATAAACGATAATCATATCGACTCTCTTTAGAGTTAAGAAAATGTTGATTTGCCATTTTTCTACTAGATTGATTCAATCAACGATTATCGTCACGTGATAAACTTGATCTCAATTGGAGATTGGAAGTGTAAGTTAAAACAGAGTTGGTAAATTGCCAACTTCTAGGAGATGGTTTTTAAAACAGACAAAATTTTTATTGTAAATCAAAGTATTATGACGGCACGATAAAAAATTCTTCCAGGTTTTTAGGTTAATAATCTCATCAAACTTATCTTCGCACCCCATTTAAAAAAAATCAGTTGCCGGGATAGCGGCAACATTTAAAACAAGTAATCAATGAGCAAACTACATTTTACAACAAAACACGCGAACGAGGCTACCGTCCAACGTACCTGGTATGTTGTTGACGGTACTAATCAAACCGTTGGTCGTATGTGTGCAAAGATTGCCGCGATTTTACGTGGCAAAAACAAAGCATACTACACCCCCCATGTTGACACCGGCGATTATATCGTTGTGGTCAATGCCGAGAAAGTTGTTTTCACCGGCAACAAGCTCGAAGAAAAATTATATGATACTTTCAGCGGCTACCCCGGCGGTTTGAAACAGGAAACTGCAAAAAGCCTGCAGGCACGCCGTCCCGAAGCCGTTATCGAAAGAGCGATCAAGGGGATGCTTCCGAAGAACCGTCTGGGACGCAAGATGTATAAAAAACTTTTTGTGTATGCTGGGGCAGAACATCCGCATACTGCACAACAACCTAAAGATTTAAAATTCTAAACCAGCTCCTGAGCCTGGCGATGAGCCGGACTCGAAGCTCAAAGCTTTAAATAAATATGGAAAAACAAAGAACCGGAGTTGGTCGTCGTAAAGAAGCTGTGACAAGAGTTTTCCTTTCCAAGGGAGAGGGCAAGATCACAGTGAACGACAAGGACTACAAAACGTATTTCCCACTGGTTTATTTACAAAACCAGGTTGAACGTCCGCTGAAGACAATCGATGCCGTTGGAAAATATGATGTAAAGATCAATGCAGCCGGAGGCGGTGCCAAAGGACAGGCAGAAGCAGCCATGCTCGGTATTGCCCGTGTGCTCGTTGACATTAATCCTGATTTTCGTCCTGCATTGAAAGCAGCCGGCCTGCTCAAACGTGACCCGAGATCTGTTGAGCGTAAGAAATTCGGTCACAAGAAAGCAAGAAGAAGCTTCCAGTTCAGTAAGCGTTAAAGCCCCCGACCCCCCAAGGGGGGACTTTGGGTCGTTTATAATAAAATTTTTATAACACATGAATCTCTGAAGCATCCTATTGGGGGCACGGAGAGGCAAAAAAAATACAATGGAAAATAACAACACTTCGTTACAACAGCAGCTTCTCGATGCCGGCGTTCATTTCGGTCACTTGAGAAAGAAGTGGAATCCCAAGATGTTGCCCTACATCTTTGCCGAGAAAAAAGGCATCCATATCATCGACCTGAATAAAACGGTCGAATGCCTGCAGGAAACAGCTGCGGCTATGAAACAGATCGCCCGTAGCGGTAAAAAGATCCTGTTCGTGGGTACAAAGAAACAGGCAAAGGACATCGTGAACGAATGCGCCCGCCGGATCAATATGCCTTTCGTTACAGAACGTTGGCTGGGTGGCATGCTCACCAACTTCAATACAGTTCGTAAGAGCGTAAAGAAAATGCAGAGCATTGAAAAAATGCTGGGAGATGGTTCATTCGACAGCATTACAAAGAAAGAACGCCTGACATTAAGCCGTGATAAAGAAAAGATGGAAAAAGTACTGGGTGGTATCGCTCAACTGGGCCGTGTACCTGCTGCTTTATTCATTGTCGATATCGGTCATGAGCATATTGCTCTTGCTGAAGCAAAACGTTTAGGTATTACTACATTCGGCGTTGTAGATACCAACTGTGACCCGAATAAAGTTGATTTCGCAATTCCCGCGAATG
>Ga0066652_100001402_pt1 | contig 12520 bp, 12 predicted proteins | sample GraSoiAngelo_101_FD_71413 | JGI IMG/M metagenome (GOLD analysis project Ga0066652, IMG submission 71413) | Grasslands soil microbial communities from the Angelo Coastal Reserve, California, USA - 14_0903_02_30cm | ecosystem: Environmental > Terrestrial > Soil > Grasslands | place: USA...
GGCGTCGAGGTGGCGGCGCGTAGACTGCCCGCGGCGTAGAGTTGGATCGTGTCAGCGCGGCCTGGAGCGCTCATGGCGATGACGCCGATGAGGAAAAAGAAAGCTGCCGCGCCGCCGCGCATCACGCGCTCGGATCGTCGGCGTTCGGATAGAACAATTGCTCGCCGCCGATCTTGTAATCGGCGATCGCTTTCTGCCCCTCGGGCGAAACGAGCCAGTCGATGAACGCTTGGCCGAGCTCCTTTTTTACCCCTGGGTGCTTTTCGGGATTTACCAGCATCACGCCGTACTGGTTGAAAAGCCTTTTGTCGCCCTGGACCGAGATCGCGAGGTCGCCGCGGTTCTTGAACGACAGCCAGGTGCCGCGGTCGGACAACACGTAAGCGTTCGATGCCGACGCAATATTGAGCGCCGCGCCCATGCCTTGGCCGATCGATTTGTACCAGGGTCCCTTGTCCTTCTCGATATCAATGCCAGCGAGCTTCCACAGATTGAGTTCGGCGAGGTGCGTGCCGGAACGATCGCCGCGCGAGATGAAAGGCGCACCCTTCTCCTTGATGGCCTTGAGCGCCGCCACGATGTCCTTGCCGCCATTGACGCCGGCGGGATCGCTCTTCGGCCCGATCAGGACGAAGTCGTTGTACATCACCGGGTAGCGCTTTACGCCGAAGCCTTCGGCGAGGAATTTTTCCTCGGCGGGCTTGGCGTGGACGAATACGACATCGGCGTCACCGCGGCGACCGGTATCGAGTGCCTGCCCGGTTCCCTGCGCGACAACCTTCACATCGATACCGGTCTTGGCCTTGAACAACGGCAGTATGTGTTTGAACAGACCTGAGTCCTCGGTCGACGTTGTTGAGGCAACGACGATCGATTTGTCCTGCGCGTAAGCGGAAACGGCAACGACAAGGCTCGCGGCGATCGTGATCAGGTGACGGCGATTCAACATTCGAGGCCTCCGGTTATCCATTCAGACGAGCAGCTCTCCGGCGAGAAACTTCTTCGCCTCGCCGGTTTTCGGGGTGGTGAAGAACGACATTGCCGCCCCGGTTTCGATGACCCGGCCGTGGTGAAGCATGATGATGTCACCCGCCAGCCGGCGCGCTTCGGCGATATCATGGGTGGACATGACCACCTTGATGCCGCGTTCGCTGACGGTACGAACCACATCCTCGATCACCTTGGTGGCGGCCGGATCGAGGCTCGCGGTAGGCTCATCGAGGAAAAGCACTGCGGGATCCCGGGCGAGCGCACGTGCGAGCGCCAACCGCTGCTGTTCGCCGCCGGACAATCGGCGGGCAGGCCGATCGGCAATATGTTCGAGCCCTACAAGTGCGAGCACTTCTCCAATGCGAGCCCTCTGTTCGGCGCTTCCGATGCCGGAACTGCGCAGGGCATAGCGAATATTTGCCCTCGCGCTGCGCCGGAGCATCACCGGGCGCTGAAACACGATCGCGCGGCGCGTAGGCGGAACATTTTCCCGCTCACCCCAGGTGATGCGGCCGGCAGATGGCTTCACCAATCCCATCGCGGCACGCAGCAGCGTCGTTTTTCCCGAGCCATTCGGCCCGACCACGATCGTCGACGGACCGGAAGCCAAGGTCAGCGTGACATGGTCCAGGATCGTCACGGCGCCGGCCGACACCGTCACGTTCTCGAACCTTATCGGGAGATCCGCAATTGGGGCGCGCATGATCATCCCGCCCATCGCTCGCCGGCGCGCCGTACGGTCCAGACGAGCGCGTTGACCGCGACGACGATGGCGATGAGGACCATGCCGAGACCGATGGCGAGCGGCAGGTCGCCTTTGGAGGTCTCGAGCGCAATGGCGGTCGTCATCGTGCGGGTGAAGCCATCGATGTTGCCGCCGACGATGAGGATCGCGCCGACCTCCGCCGCCGCTCGGCCGAACCCGGCGAGCAAAGCCGTAACGAGGCTGAACCGCGCGTCCCAGATCAGCGTCGCGACCCGGCGTGTTGCGCTGATATTCATCGCCGTGAGCTCTTCCCGGTATTCGCTCCACAAATCCTCAATCGTCTGGCGCGTCAGCGCAGCAATGATGGGCGTGACGAGCACCGCTTGCGCGATGACCATGGCCTGCGGCGTGAAGAGGAGACCCCACGAGCCGAGCGGGCCGGAGCGCGAGAGCGCCAGGAAAACCGCCAAACCGACGACCACCGGCGGCAAGCCCATGAGCGCGTTGAGCACCACAATGACGGCCTCTCGGCCCGAGAAGCGGGTGAGCGCAACGAGAGCGCCGAACGGCACGCCAAAAAGCGCCGCCACGAATACCGCAGAGAGGCTCACGGCAAGCGACAGCCGCACGATCGCGACCAGCGCCGGATCGGCGGTCAGCACGAGCTGGAGCGCGGAAAGATCACTTGGCACGTGGGATTCCCAGTTTGTGCCCATGTTGTGCAGAAGCCGCAGGTATGGTCAATTTACGTAACAGCTGCAGTTATATGCATAGGGCTGCGCATGCCCGATCTTCTGACAACGGACGAAGCTGCGAGCTATCTGCGCCTGTCCGAGCGCAAGCTGTACGAGCTGGTGGCCAAAAACGCGGTGCCGTGCACCAAGGCGACGGGACGGTGGCTATTTCCGCGCGCGGCCCTCGACCGCTGGGTGATGGCCGGCCTGATGACGCCGACGGCACTCGCGAACGTGGCCGCGCCTCCGATCGTCGGCGGCAGCCACGATCCTTTGCTGGAGTGGACATTGCGCGAGAGCGGCTGCGGCCTCGCAAGCCTGCCGGAAGGGAGCCAAGAAGGATTGCGGCGACTGACCCGGGGCGAGGTGATGATCGCGGCGATCCACTTGCATGCCCTCGAGCACGACGACGGACGTGCCAACGTCGTCGCCGTTGCCGACGCGCCGGGACTCCACGACGCAGTTGTGATCGCGTTCGCGCAGCGCGAGCAGGGCATCGTGGTCGCGCCGGGTAATCCGCTCGGATTGAGCGATATCGGCTCGATCGCGAAGTCCGGCGCGCGCATGGCGCAACGCCCCCCCGGCGCCGGCGCGCAACTGCTGCTGCTCGCAATGCTGGCGCGCGCTGGTATTGCGGCCGACGAGCTTGTCTTGGCGAAACCGGTGTGCACCACCGGAACGGACATCGCGCAGGCCGTGCGGTCAGGCCGGGCCGATTGCGGAATTGCGACACGTTCGGTTGCGCTCGCTGCCGCCCTCGAATTCCTACCGCTTACGTGGGAGCACTTCGATTTGGTACTGCGGCAGCGCGACTATTTCTTGCCCGGCCCGCAGGCTCTATTCGCTTTCCTGCGATCGCCGGCCCTGCGCGAGCGCGCGGCAGAGCTCGGCGGGTACGATCCGTCGGCAATTGGGATGGTACGCTTGGTCAACTAAGTCGATCGTCCCGGCTCAGTATCTCCGTAGTTCGGGCCGTCGATACCGCCATGCTTCGGATTTGATGACAATGCGCGTTGACTTCACCAGTCAGGAGTTTTTCCGCAATCCAGCCGCCAGCATCGAACGACTGCGGGCGCGCGGACCGGTGATCGAGACCCGCTTCCCGATCGTCGGCAAGGTCTGGCTCACCACCACACACGACGCTGCGGCCCGCGTGCTGAAGGACAGCACGATGTTCACGCTGCGCAAGGACGGCAGCCCCGCCGGCCTGCGGTGGTGGATGCCGTCGTTCGTCCGTGCGCTCGCCAACAATATGCTGACGGTGGACGAGCCGGACCATACCCGGCTGCGGGAAATCGTCGACGAGGCCTTTCGCCGCCGCGCGGTCCTCGACATGCAGCCGCATATTCGCGCCATCGCCGACCAGCTTGCCGAAGAGCTATTCGCCGATGGGAGTCCGGCCGATCTCGTCAAGCGCTATGCCCGAATCCTGCCGCTCGCGGTCATCTGCGAGTTGCTCGGCCTGCCGCCGTCCGACCGGCCGAAATTCATCGCCTGGGCCAACACGGTGGCGCGGCTCACCGGCGCGGCCGGCGTCCTGCGCATGATACGCGGCCTTTGGTGGATAAAACGCTACTTCGAGGAGCGACTTCGGCTCGCGCGCGAGCATGGAGGAGAGGGGCTGATAGCCGATCTCGTGCGCGTTGAGATGGAAGGTGGGCGCATCAGCGCCGACGAAATGGTCTCGATGCTCTTTCTGTTGCTGGGCGCCGGATCGGAAACCACCACGCATCTGATCAGCGGATCGGTTTACGAGCTGATCAGGAATCCCGCGCTGCGGAATTGGCTCGAGGAGGATTGGAGTCGGGCGGGTCTCGCGATCGAGGAGTTCCTGCGCTTCCTCTCAGCGGTGCAGGTTACGAAACCGCGGTTCGTGCGAGAGGACACGGAGCTTGGCGGCGTTCGGTTGAAGAAGGGCGATAAAATCATGGCCATGCTGGCGGCCGCCAATATGGACCCCCAGGCGAACGAGCATCCCGAACGGCTCGACCTCGAGAGACGGCCGAACCGGCACATCTCCTTCGGGACTGGGATCCATTTCTGCCTCGGCCATCAGCTTGCACGCATCGAAGGCATATGCGCCCTGCAAGCGCTGTTCACCCGTTGGCCGAGACTGCGCCTGGCGGTGGCGCCCGACCAAATCCGCTGGCGCAAGCGGCCGGGCCTCAGGTCGATCGAAAAGCTGCCCGTGGTGGAAGGCCGTTGATGTCGGCGCGCCGGCGCACTCTCGCTGGCCAGGCGCAACCGGGCAATCGACAGGAGATCGCGAAAGGTGAATACTTTGCGCATAGGACAAGCGTACCGCACCGGAGAAGCTGTGGACGCCACCACAGAGCCGACGAGAGCGCCTCCTGCCGAGAGCGAGGCCGGCGTGGTTGCCGCCGGGGTTTACGCCGGCGGACGCCGCATCAAAGACATCCCCGTCGAGGAAGCGGGCGAATGGGCGAAGCGGCCGGGCCACGTCGTGTGGATCGGACTGTGGGAGCCGAGCGCCGAGCTCCTGGAGCGCGTGCAGGCGCAGCTCGGCCTGCACTATCTCGCCATCGAGGATGCCGGCAAGGCGCATCAATATCCGAAGATCGAGCGATACGGCGAGGCGCTGTTCGTCGTCGCGCGGACCGCGCAATTGGTCGATGGCCGCATCGCTTTTGGTGAAACGCATCTCTTCGTCGGCCGCGGCTATGTGGTGTCGGTACGCCATGGCGCTTCGACCTCCTACGCCGTGGTGCGCGAGCGCTGCGAGTCGTGCCCCGACGTCCTCTCTCAGGGCGAAGACTACATCCTCTACGCCATCCTCGATTTCATCGTCGACAATTATCTGCCGGTGCTGGAAGCGGTGCACGCGGAAGTCGAGGCGATCGAGGACAGCGTGTTCTCCAAGCCGGCCGAGCAGGTCGACGTGGAGCGGCTCTATACGCTGCGCCGCGACCTCTTGCGCATTCGCAATGCCGTGGTGCCGCTCGTTGAGGTGTGCCGTCGGCTCGAGCACGCCGACGCGGTACCAATCGATCCTGCGATGCAGCCGCTGTTTCGCGACGTCACCGATCACGTGCTGCGCGTACGGGAAGACATCGACGCGCTGCGCGAGGTCCTGGCGTTCGCCTTCGAGGCGAGCTTGATGCGGGGCCAGGCGGAGCAGACAGCCATCACTCGCCGATTGGCGGCCTGGGCGGCGATCCTCGCGGTGCCGACCGCGATCGCCGGCATCTACGGCATGAACTTCGAGTTCATGCCAGAGCTCAAATGGAAGTACGGGTATTTTCTCGTCATGGGTCTGATCGTCACCGTGTGCGTCACGCTCTACTGGCGCTTTCGCCGCAACGACTGGCTGTGACGCACGGTGTTATGCCAAAACATACGCGTCACTGCAGTTCATAGCTGCCATCGCCGCGGATTATCTTGAGATAGCGATCGGCCGATCGCTCGAGTACGCCTTTTCCGTCCGACCAGATCGTTCGGTCCGCGAATGCGCCGTGAATGCGGTCGAACGCGTAAGCCTTGAGCGAATTCACCACGCCTTCGACGCGCGGCGCCGATAGCGGGATGAAGTTCGGGAAACTCCACATGAAGCTCACGGATTTGTTGTCCTGCACGACCTGCACGATGTCGCCCGACAGGAGTGCGCCTTTGCCGCCTGCCCCCGCCGGCCAATGCAGTACGGTGCCGCCGGGGTAATGGCCGCCGGAGCAGATCAGGGTGAGGCCCGGCAGGAGCTCTTTGGTCTGACCCTTCCAGAGCGAGATGCTGGGACCGCTACGCATGATCCATTTGCGGTCCGCCTCATGCAGGTGGATCGGCACGCCGCCGAGTGCCTCGCTCCATTCCACCATGGTCGTGTAGTAGTGCGGATGCGAGATCGCCATCGCCTTGATGCCGCCCATGGCGTTGATCATTTCGATCGTGGCGCGATCGACGAGCGCGATACAGTCCCACAGGACATTGCCGTGCGGCGTGCGCAGGAACAGCGCGCGCTGGCCGATGCCGAAGTGCGGGAAGGTCAACAGCGAAATCAGGCCGGGCTCGAGCTCGCGAATAGCGTTCATGTTGCGCTGGGCCAGCACGTCGAGCGTCGTCCAGCTTTGCCCCGCGGGCGTGACGTACTGCCGCTCGTCCAGGCAAATCGGGCATGAGGCCGGGGGCTTGGGCGTGGGCGCGTACTGGGTTCCGCAAGTCGTGCAGATGTAGGCGGCCATGGCGCGGATCCTTTACGCTTTTCACCTGCTGCGCTGCGGGTCGTGAGCTCCGGTCGAATCATCACCGACAGGGCCATAGACGGCCGCGCATGTCCGCGTCGCCGCGAAAGCGATGTTCGTCAGGCCTGGGTGTGCGAACTCGTGAAAACCGCACCCGCCCCTCTGGCGAAACCTAATCGAGCGGCTCCACTTTCACCAGCCTGTGGTCGTGGTTGCTGCCGACCCAGAACGTCACTGGCGTCGCCGAATTGTCGATGAACACCGTGCGCATGTTGGTGTCGGACGGCATCAGATATTGCGCCGTATGGCCGGTCTTGGGATCGAGCCGCACCACGCGGTCGGTGTGCATCGTGGAGGCCCAGAGCTCACCGTTCTTGTCGAAATTAGCCCGGTACGGGAACGTGTATTGCGGCAGACTGTATTCGGTGAACTTTTCCGTCTTCGTGTCGAACAGCGCGACATTGCTGGCTCGATATTCAGTCACCAGGACGCGGTCCTGATCGTCGATTTGCATGCGCCGGGCACGCGCATGGCGGGTGGGGATGGGGTACCACGTCACTTCCGTCGTCTTGGCGTCGATCTTGCCGAGATGGCCTTCGGTGAATTCGGCCATCCACAGGTTGTTCTTGGAGTCCGCCATGACCTGATAGATGCCGGCATCCTTGACGCCCGGCAGGTGATCGGTCGGGTGGAACCTCTCCCATGTCTTGCTCGCCAGATCGAGCCGGAAAATGTGCTGCGTGCCGACGCTCTTGGTCCACACTTTGCCGTCGACGTCGTAGCGCAGTCCGGTGAAATTCAGTTGCACGGTGTCATCGTTGTATTCCGGAGGCAGAGGATAATAGGAGATCTCTCCGGTCTTCGGATCCAAAGAGCCGAGCGAGCCCTGGTACATCGTGTCGAACCAAATCTTGCCGGTATGGTCGAACTCGATGCTGAGGAGGCCGGTCGGCGCCTTATCCTTGAATTTCCTGATCGGGTACTCGGTGAGCTTGAGCGTCTTCGGATCGAACTTGCCGATGAACATCTCGCCGAAGTCGGTGTACCAAACGTTGCCTTCCTTATCGACCAGGACGTCATGCGGCTCGGTCGTCGGTCGCACCATGTCGTATTGGGTGACAATCGCGCGGGTGTCGCGGCCCTTCGGGCGCGGCAGCGTCTTGAGCTCGTATTGCCAATGGTCGACTGAACTCAGATTGATGGTCGCGAGATAGTCGGCGAACTTGCGGTATTGCTCCGGCGTGCCCGCGCGGGCCGGATCCAACATGGGCTGCGGCTTGATGGGCTGGCTCACGGCGCCATAGCCGCGCATGCGGGTGATGACCTGCGTCCACTCGTCGGAATCGTGCGTCGAACGCATGATGCGTTCCAGCGTGTGGCAGCCGGTGCAATTGAGCAGCGGCGCCTTTTGCTCTTCCGTCCCGGGGATGCTCATCATCCACTCGGCATTGGTGAGCTGGCTGGCGAGGTTTTTGGTTTTCTTGAGCTTGATGTCGGCGGTTGTCGTCTTTTCCGACTCCACGCCCGCCTTGGTCGGCGAGCTGATGTCGTAACCGACGGCACGGATGCTGATGATGTATTCGCCCGGTTCGAGGCGGTTTTCGGGAAATATATAGCAGCCCTTCGCGTCCGTGGTCACGCTGACCTGCACGATCGAGCCGGGCCTCTTGGCGGTGACGACGACACCTTCCATGTTGCCTTCGGCATCAGAACTTACCGTGCCAGTCAGTGCCGGCTGGCCTTGCGCCCAAACCGTTTGTACCGGAGCGAAGAGAATCGCCGCTGCGCCGGCGGCGAAATTCAACATCAGTTTGCTGCGCATCGCGGTCTCCCTAAATGAAATATGTTTTGTTTGCCCTGAAACGCCCTCAGAATCATTCCGTCGCCGTCTAGGGATGCGGTATCCTGACTCCGCTTGGATGATGTCACAAGTCTCGCCATGGGCTGCGGCGCTATATTTTTGCCTTTGCTCGGCGCTGTGCGCCGTCACGGGAGGGAGGAATTTAACGATGTTCGCGCGCTCCTTTTCGACGATTTTCGGCGCGGCGGTTAGCTTTGCGCTCGCTGTCCTGCCGGCGCATGCCGCTGACGACATCGAGGCAAAAGCGCAGGCGTGCGCCGCGTGCCACGGTGCGAATGGCGTGCCCACAGATCCGAAAACCATTCCGATCATCTGGGGTCAGCAGCAGAGCTATCTGGTCAAGCAGTTGCACGATTATAGAAGCGGCGATCGCGACGACCCGATCATGTCGCCCATAGCCAAGCAGCTTGCGCAGGAAGATCTCCGCAAGATTGCGGCCTATTTCGCGGCCAAGAGCTGGCCGGTGCAAAGCGCGGCCGTCGTTACGGCGCCGCCGCCGACAGGAATCACCCAGTGCCAGCCGTGCCATCAGCCGAATTTTGCCGGTGGCCCGCCGGCGCCGCGGCTGGCAGGGCTCAGTTATGAATATCTGCTCGCATCGATGCGCAGCTTCGCCGCCGATGCACGGGCCAACAACGAAGACATGCCGAAATTTATGCGAGCGCTGGCCGACGGCGAGCTCGAGGCTATGGCGCGCTACCTGTCGGGGCTGTGAAGCGCAGATGCGAATTTCATTATAGTCGCCGGCCTTGCGCTCTTTCTCCTGCCAGTCCTGGCCGGTAGCTGCTATCCGCTTCGCCCCGCTTCACGGCATCTGTCGCCCGCACGCGGCCGGCGATAGAATGCGTCCTCTGCGATTAAACGAGACGGTGCTTACAGTCCCCCGCATAGGAGTCGGTCCCATGAGAAAGCGTACGACATGTTTCACCATGCCCGCCGTCACCCTGCTGTCGAGCGTCTTAATGCTTGCAACCGCTCACGCGCAACAAACCGCTGTTGGTATCCCTGACAACGACAGCGTCTATGTCGACGCAAAATCCTTTCAAGTCGTACCGGGCAAGGGCAAAGGCGACGCCGCAGCTCAAATTCGAGAGCTCGGTGCGCGCGAGCTTGGCCCTGCGGCGATTATCATTCGTTCGGGCAACAAGCTCTACATAGCCGAGGGTCAAACGCTGCGCGGCGTCGTTACCGCCTACGCCTACGATCCGCGACAGTACAATCCAGCCCTCACCGGTGGCGGCAACGTGGGTTATAACTCGCAATTCGCCTACGATCCGCGGCAGTACAATCCGGCTCTCACCGATCCACGGCAGTACAATCCGGCCCTCACCGGCGGCGGCAGCATCGGGTATAACGCGCAATTCGCCAACGATCCGCGCTCGTCGCAGTACAATCCGAGCCTCACCGGTGGCGGCAGCGCCGGCTATAACGCCATGCTCATGCAGTTCGCCAACGATCCACGCTCGCCGCAGTACAATCCGACCCTCACCGGTGGCGGCAGCGCTGGCTATAACGCCATGCTCATGCAGTTCGCCTACGATCCGGACTATGTTCAGTACAGGCTCAAGAAGGCCTTCGAAGAAAATTGGATCCCGGCGAGCGCAAAGTGACGAAGCTGCGGGGGATCTTAGGGGCGGCCCTGAAATATGCTTTCAGTCCGCCTCTACCTCTTCTCAAATTTTCAACGGCGCAACTTCCCTCGTCAGGTTAGCCCGGTCATTCGGCATCAGCTGCGGAGAGTCCGATGAGCAGTCAAGGAAAGTCGATAAGCTTCATCGGCGCCATCGTTGGCGTTGCATCGATCGCGTCAAATCTGGCGGTGGCCCAATCGCAGACGCCGCCGCCGGCCGCAATTGCCGATAACGACAGCATCTATATCGACGGAAAGACCTTTTCCATCACGCCAGGCCGAGCGAAGGGCGACACCTCGACACAGATCCAGGCGCTGGGGGCGCGCGATTTGGGTCCCGGCGCAATCGTTTTTCGTTCGGGGGAAAAGCTTTACATCGTCGCCGCCCCGGTACTCGTACCAAGCCCTCAGAACCAAGCCGGTCCGAATATCTCCGGCGAAAATATTCGGCCAAATCGCGTCACTGTCGAATATGGCGTGCCCAAAAGCCCCGAGCTCCAGGAGCTCTACGGCATGTTGAGGGAGCACCGCGTCCTCGAGGACATGCAGGGGATATTGAGTCCGTTCCGCTTGCCCGAGGAGTTGACGATCAAAACCACCGAATGCGGCATGGTGAATTCCTGGTACAGCCGGGAGAATTCGAAACCGACCGTGACCCTCTGTTACGAGCTTTTGCGGCACATTTTGCAATCTCTGCCAAAGAATACGGGCCCCGGCGGAATCACGCCGAGGGACGCAGCGGTCGGGCAATTCTTCTGGCTTACGACCCACGAAGTCGGACACGCAATGTTCGATCTTTTCAAAGTGCCCATATTCGGACATGCGGAAGATGCTGCCGACAACTTTGCAGGATACATTATGCTGCAATTCGGCAAGGAGCGAGCGCGCCGGCTGATCGCAGGCGGCGCGTGGGCTTGGAGGATGTATGTCGCGGATTACCGGACGAAGCCCATCGTGCAGACGCAGTTAGCGGGCTTTGCCAGCAACCACGGCCAGCCTGAAGAGCGCTTTTACAATCTCATGTGCCTGGCATACGGCGCCGACCCGGTGACGTTCGCCGATTTGACCCAGGACGGATATTTGCCGCCGAACCGCTCGCCAACCTGCAGGTTCGAATACGACACGCTTGCCTATGCGTTTCACCGCGAAATCTCGCCGCATATCGATCAACAGATGGCGAGGCAGGTCTTGGATACGGCATGGTTTTCGAACGTGCCGGCAACGTTTACAGCGCCCTCCCCGCCGAGATGACCCGCGGGTTGCGTCGGCGAGCGAAACAATTCCGACTGTAATCCAGGGCGTGCCGGTTCAGCCCATCATTCCACCAGCGCGACGACCCGCGCCGGACTTGCGTCGCCGCCCTTGATGTTCAACGGCAGCGCGATCAGCACGAACTTGTTTGTTCCGATCAGCGAAAGATTGGTCACAAATTGGATCAATGGAATGCCCTTTTCGAACAGGGCGAGGTGGTTCGCGACCCAGACTTCGCCCGGGTCGAGCTTCACGCCCCGCCAAAGCGGCTTTTCCGGAAAGACGTCCATCGCCACCGCCGGCACGCCTTTGCTCGCCATCAGCGCTCCCACGCCCGCTTCCAGATAGGGCATCTGGGTCCAGAACTCCGGCTTGCCCCACGTCTTTTCCGTAAAGCCGGTGTGGATGACGGGAATGCGATTGGGCCCGAGTTCTACCCCGCTCTCCTCGATGTCTTTCATGGTAACGACCGAGTTCGGTCCCTTGTTCGGTAAGTTGATAAGCACTCCCTCCTTCACCAATTGTCCCAGAGGCATCTGGTCGATCGGAGAGCCCTTCTCCATCATATGCCGGGGAGCATCGATGTGGGTGCCGTTGTGGACCAGAATGGACAGCACCGAAATCATTGCCCGACCGTTGACTGCGAGATTGCTGTTCAGCGTCATGCCCTCGGCCTGGAGCTGCGATTTCTGCGCCTCGGTTATGGCGGTGACGACATCGACCTTGGACGGGTTGTCGGCATAGGTCTTGATTCCGGGTATGCCCGGCATGTTGCTCTCGATCGGTAGCGTCAGATCGACGACCCGGCTGAATTTGAGCTGACCTGGTTGCTGCGCCGATGCGGCGGAAGAAACTCCCAGCGTAAACAAAACAACAAGAAGTTTTCCTCGCTTCATCATCGTTCGTCTCCCTGTAGTCTCCGGCAACTTTGCAATTGCGATCCGCGCACAGGCCGTAAACTGCCCAAAATCCTGCCCGTCCGCGAGTCCCGCGCTGGCACGCCCTGGCAGCTTGCGTTCCCGCCTCCGAGAGGCACAATGACTCCATCGCAAGCCAAGTATTGGAAGCGACGAATGTCCTACCATAGGTTACTCGTCCCATTTTTCGCAATCATGTTTCTAGCGGGCGGTGTGCCGCGTGTAGCCGCCCACGATT
>Ga0066652_100001406_pt1 | contig 12505 bp, 13 predicted proteins | sample GraSoiAngelo_101_FD_71413 | JGI IMG/M metagenome (GOLD analysis project Ga0066652, IMG submission 71413) | Grasslands soil microbial communities from the Angelo Coastal Reserve, California, USA - 14_0903_02_30cm | ecosystem: Environmental > Terrestrial > Soil > Grasslands | place: USA...
CGTTGACATAGGGTTAGCTATTGCCTAGGTTTGAAGGCTCAATGCCAACGTCTAAAGCTTCCAGTACGATGTCTTACGCCATTATCCGCACCGGCGGTCGCCAGTTTCGTGTCGAGCCGGGCAAGAAGTATCGCCTTCCCACCCTCGTGGGTGAGCCCGGCGGCAAAATCGAATTCACCGACGTGCTCCTCGGCAACGACGGCAAGGATGTGAAGGGCGCCGACAAGAAGCTGACAAAGGCCAAGGTCACGGGCGAGATCGTCCGTCACGGCAAAGGCGACAAGATCATCGTCTTCAAGATGAAGCGCCGGAAGAACTACGCGAAAAAGCAGGGACACCGGCAGGGCTTCACCGAAGTGAAGATCAACGACATCAATCTCGGCTAGTCGGAGTAGTCATGGCTCATAAAAAGGGCGTCGGCTCGTCTCGGAACGGCCGCGATTCGAATCCCAAATACCAGGGTGTGAAGAAGTTCGGCGGCGAGAAGGTCATCGCCGGCAACATCATCATCCGTCAGGACGGCACCAAGTGGCATCCCGGCCGCAACGTCGGCATGGGCACGGATTACACGATCTTCGCGCTCGTGGATGGGGTGGTGAAGTTCGAGCACAAGAGCAAGAAGAAGTACAAGGTCAGCGTCGAGCCGAAGATCAAGGCGACGTCGGCCGCCTAGGGCCACCATCGCGATGAATCAGGCGCTCCTTCGGGGGCGCCTTTTTTTTTCCGAGACAGAAAACTTCCGTCGCCGGGACACGTACATTCAGGTATCTGGTCCGCCAGAGCGACAATCCCACGTCACGGAGCTCACGATGGCCCTCTGGAACAAGCTGAAAGACGAGCTGAATCGAGCGGGTAAGGCGGCGCAGGACGCGATCGACGAAGGCAAGCTCCGCCTCGATCTGCTGCGCACCCGCCAGGCGATGGACAAGGCGGCACAGGCGCTCGGGTACGCCGTCTATCGCGCGAGGAAGCTCGGAGGCGACATCCCGGCGGACGAATACGCGCGCGTCTCGGCGGACGTCGCCAACGCGGAAGGTGAAGTGGAGCGCTATGAGACGCTGCTCAGAGAGGCAGCCAATCGGCGCAAGGCGACGGGCACTCCAGATACGCCGCCCCCGGCATCCCCCGCGGAATAACGTTCTCGGCCGAGACTTCGCCGCGGGTGGCGGCGTCCGCAAGGGTTCTTACGGACGCCGGTCCGTTCTCGGCGGGCAAACTTCGGATGGTGTGCACGCCGACCGGCGCGAAGCGCCGCCGAGAACTTACCCGCGGCGAAGCGCGGGGCCAAGAACCTACCCGCGGCGAAGCCGCGGGGCCGAGAACCACTTTACGGTTTGCGATAGTCAGGCGGCAGCGTCCTGTACCGCTGTTCCAGCATGTCCTGTCGGCTCGGTGTGCCGATCTCCCTGCCGCGGACCAGCACGTGCTCCGCGCGTGAGCTGAACTCGAAGGGATCGCCACTCCACACCACGACGTCGGCCACCTTGCCCACCTCGAGACTGCCGTAGCGGTCCGCGATACCCAGCATCCGCGCCGGCGCGAGCGTCACCGCGCGCAAGGCATCGTCCCAACCCATGCCGTACGCGACGGCATTCCCGGCTTCCTGTTTCAGGTTGCGGACGTTGAAAGTCTCTGCGTCGCCGGTACCGGCGTCGCCGATCAGGATGACGTCCACGCCGGCGCGCCGCATCATCGCCGCGTTCTCCTGGTACGAGCCCAGGGCGGAGAAGCTCTGCGGGATGTTGGTCATAGCGCCCGTGAGCACCGGCACCTTGGCCGCCGCGAGCCTGTCGGCGACGAGCCACCCTTCGGCGCCGCCCGCGATGATGAGCTTGAGGTTGTATTCGCGCATCAGCCGCAGCGCCGCCTCGATGTCGCTCTCGCGGTCGGCGGCGACGATCAGCGGCAAGCGACCCTCGACCACCGGGATCATTGCCTCGAGGTCGAGGCGGCCGGCGACGAAGTCGCGCGTCTGCGCGCGCTCGAACTCGCTTTTGCGACGTGCGTAGACGCGCGCGTCCTCGAGCAACTCGCGCAGTTTCACCAGGAGCTCACCGCGCGAGTTGGCGTTCGCCGACTGCTGATCGTCGATGTGCGCGATGATACCGACCGGCGCCTTGATGAGCATGTCCGACATCGATCCATCGACCAGGTCGAGCACCGCCGCCTGACCTGACACCAGCCCGCCCGTCGGCGCGATCACCACTGTCGTGATGCCTTCGTTCCGCGCGGGCGCGAGATACACGCTCGCCGGATTGAACCCCTCCCATACCGTGAACGCCGCCGCGATGGCGTTGGTGCCGCGCGCGGACATGTCACGTGTCGGACGCTCCGCCGAGATGTCCACCAGGCCGAGCTCCGTCGCGGAATTGATCAGGCCCGGTGTCACGATCTTGCCCGTCGCGTCGATGCGCTGGGCATCCGCGGGCACCGCGACGTTGGCGCCGACTTCGGCGATGCGGCCGTTGCGAATGAGCACGGTGCCGTTGTCGATCGGGGCACCGCTCACCGTGTACACCTTGCCCCCGGTAATCGCGACGGTCTGCGCCTGCAGTGCGCTCGCGACGACGAGCAGCGACAGCGACTTCCATGTGAGCGTGCGCATCAGCGGGATCCTCCCGGCAGACGCAGCTCCGGCACGAAGCCGAGCTCGAAGTCCGTCTTCCAGCGCTGCGCCCGGTCGGTCCGGTCGAACATCAGCGCGCCATCGACCCAGACCTTTTCGGTGCGCGAGTACACGCTGAACGGGTTTCCCGACCACAGGATGACGTCCGCATTCTTGCCCGTCTCGAGCGACCCGATGCGATCCTGGAGGCCGAGCGCCCACGCGGGATTGATCGTGATCCATTTGATAGCCTGATCGTCGGTGATGGTGATTCCCACGTCACGGCCCGCGTACATCGCCTTGGCCGCCTCCTGATTGAGCCGCTGGGATCCGGACGGGTCGTCGGAGTGGATGATGGCGCGCGCGCCCGCGTGATCCACGATCGCGGCGTTCGCCTTCACGCCGTCGATCGCCTCCATCTTGAACCCGCCCCAGTCCGCCCAGACAGACGCGGAGATGCTGTCGCGAGCGAGGAGGTCGGCGATCTTGTACGCCTCGACGCCATGGTGGAACGAGCGGATCGAGTAGCCGAACTCCTTCGCGATGTCCATCATCTGCGCCATCTCGTCCGCGCGATAGCAGTGATTGTGGACGTAGATGTTGCCGCGCAGCACTTCGGCGAGTGTCTCGTTGTTCAAGTCCCGGCTCGGTGGGTCGCCCTGGTGATCGGCGTTCCACTTGTCCCATTTTCGCCTGTAGGCCTCGGCGTTGATCCAGGCCGTGCGATAGCCGGCGACGTTCCCCATCCGTGTGGAGGGGCCTCGATTCGCGTACACACGCTTCGGATTCTCGCCGCACGCCATCTTGAGCCCGTACTTCGCGCCAGGGAACTTCATCCCCTGGACGGTGCGCGACGGCACCACGTGCAGCACCACGCTGCGGCCGCCGATGAGGTTCGCCGAGCCAGGCAGGACCTGCAGCGTCGTCACGCCGCCCGCGAGGTTGCGCGGGAACTGCGGATCCTGCGGCCAGACCGAGTGCTCGGCCCAGACGTACGCGGTAACCGGATTGGTCGCCTCGTTGCCGTCACTGTTGCCGCTGCTGCCCGGCGCGGAGTAGACGCCGAGGTGCGAGTGCGTGTCGATGATGCCGGGTGTGACGTACTTGCCGGTACCGTCCACCACCACCGCGTCCGACGGCGCCGTGATGTCGGTGCCGACCGCGGCGATCTTGCCGTCACGCAGGAGCACGGAGGCGCCGCGCAGCGTCGGACCTGCTGCGGTCATCACCGTTGCATTCCGTATCACAGTCGTGCGAGACGGGAATGCGCGGTACGTGCTGGGAAAGGGATCGGCGTTCGGGACCGACGTCGCGCCGGCACCCGGGGATGATTTGGCCGTGGGAGTGTCCTGCCGCGCCGTGGACGTCTGCGCCGAGGCGGCTGGCGAGGCCTGCGGCGCCGGCGCGGACTGCGCCTGAGGTGCGCAGCTCCATGCGACCATCACGGCGACCGCAGCGGAAAGCTTGTGCGTGCGCATCGTTTGGGGTTGAGGAGAGGTGGGAAGCATCACGAGCAGGAATGCTGGCCGTACGGCGGTGGTCGCGGTAGGGGAGTTGGAGATCGCGGGCGAGCTAGAGCTGATCGAGCAATGTCACATCATCCGTACAGAGCGCGTCGACGCCAAGGTCGCGCAGCCGGGTTGCACGTCCTCGCGCGTTGACCGTCCAGACTATTACGCGCGCGCCCACGTCCTTCGCTGCGGACATGAACGCCGTATCCACGAGGCTCCAGTGTGGCCAGACGTCCCGGGCCCCGGTTCTGGCGACCGCCGCGCGCATCGCAGCCACCGCGTCCCTCCTGCCTTTGTCGAGCAGCACCCCCCGCGCGATCTCCGGAGCGGTCGTCGCCGCGAGCTCGATGGCCGAATGGTCGAAGGAGTGCATTGCGTAGCGGCTCTTCCGGCCCGCCCCCGCACGGCGCGCCACCTCGATCGCCGGGAGCGCGACCCCGCGCCCCTTGAGCTCTATGTAGAGCGTGGCACGGTCGGCCACGATCTCGAAAACGTCGTCCAGCCGTGGCACGCGGGCGCCGGCACGCAACTCGAGGCGTTCGATCTCAGCCCAGGGTGTACCGAGGATCGGTCGGCCCCGGACCTTCTCGTCGTGGTGCACGACGACCACGCCGTCGCTGGTGACATGGACGTCCAACTCGATGGCGTCGGCGCCGCGCTCCAGGGCCCTTGCGAAGCTGGGCAGGGTATTCTCGAGCAGCTCACGGGGCGCTCCGCGATGCGCCACGCGTTCCACGCCGGTTGAGGGAGTCATGGTTCTTCCTTATTAACGAACGGCAGGCACCCACGTCTACCATCACGGACGAATGAGCGAACGGAACCGGCCGGGCGACGACGCCACTGACACGGCGCTCATCGCGCAATGGAAAGCCGGTGACCAGCGGGCTGCGTCCCAGCTCGTGGCCCGCCACGCATCCGCCCTCGCGCGTTTCGCGGCCAGCAGCGGAGCGCGCGGCGACATCGACGAGCTGGTGCAGGATACGTTCGTGCGTGCGTTCGCGTCGCTCGACGGGTTTCGGGGCGAAAGCTCCTTTCGGACGTGGCTGTTCATCATCGAACGGCGGTTGCTGCTCGATCGGCAACGCTCCGCGAAACGAAAACCGGAGGGCGTGGAGTTGACGGACGGTGTTGCCGCCACGGCGTTCGATCCGCTGGACGAATTGGTGGCATCAGAAGCGCAGGGTCGCGTCCGTGCGGCAATCGGCAGACTGACGCCGACGCAGCGCGGCGTGTTCCTGCTTCGTGTGACCGAAGGGCTCTCGTACAAGGAGATCGCGACCGCGCTCGAATCCACCGAGGGCGCGGCGCGGGTGCATTACCACAACGCGATGCGATCGATCAAGGAGTTTCTCGATGCGTGACTGCCCCAACGTAGAGATGCGCGAGCGACTGCCGGAGCTGCTGCATGGCAGGCTGCCGGGCGACGTCGACGCGTCGGTACGGCAGCACGTCGCTGGCTGTCCGGACTGCGCCGCGGAGCTGGAGCTCCTGCGCCGCGTGCGGGATGGCTGGACGGCTCCAACGGTGGACATCGAGCGCATCGTGGCGGCCATCCCGCCATATGCCCCGGCTGTGCAGGGGGCAGTCACGCGTGCACGGAAGGCCGGGTCGCCGCCGTGGTTGAAGATCGCAGCGGCGATCGTGCTCGTGGCGGGGCTCGCGGGGCTCTGGACGATGCTGCGGCGAGCATCAGGGCCGGACGTCGAGCCGAACATCGCCACGCGTGGGGTCGAATCCGGCGCGCCTCGCGTTGCGCCACCCGTGCGATCGGTCGCGCAGACGTCCGTGACCCAGCTCTCGGTCGGTGAGCCGCTGTCCGACCTTTCGGATAGCGACCTTCGCGCACTGGCGGAAACTGTTGCCGATCTCGATGCCGTGCCGAGCACCGACGTCGAATCACTCGACCCATCGTTCATCGACATCGAAGGTGATTCATGAAGCAGATCATTCTTGCCATCGCGTTCGCCGTTGCTGCCACGCCGGTCGCTGCGCAGCAGGCTCCCGCGCCCGCGAGCGCCGACACCGCTCGTGCCCAACTCGAAGGCCGCATTCGCGAGCGTTTCGCCCGCGTCGTGAAGGAGCGTGTCGGCCTCAACGACGATCAGATGAAGCGTCTGCGGGACGTGCAGACGAAGTACGATCAGCAGCGGCGTCCGCTGGCGCTCGAGGAGCGGTCGGCGCGGCTGCAGCTGCGCGGCATCGTGATCAACGAACAGTCGGCCGACCAGAAGCAGGTGGACGTGCTGCTCTCCAGGCTTATCGACATCCAGAAGCGCCGTGTGCAGATGCTCGAATCCGAGCAACGTGACCTCAGCGCGTTCATGACGCCGGTCCAGCGCGCCAAGTTCATGGGGATCCGGGAGCAACTGAGAAAGCGTGTCGAGGCGATGCGCGACGGCGGAGCAGCCAGAGGCGCGGGCCGTCCCGGTGCGATGCGGCCGGGCGCAATGCGGCCGGGCGTGAGGCGGCCTCGCCCGGGCGCTCGGCGCCTGCCATAATCGCCCGGCGAGGCGGAGGGGCAGCCGGAGGAAGGACCGAATCGTGAGTGTTCAATAACCAGGCGTACAGTGGCCAGTGGGTGCGTGTTTGTTTCGCCATCCGCTGGCCACTGGTTCATCGGCCGTGGGTTCACTGGCGACTGAAGACTGACGACTCCGGCTCTTTCCTTACATAGATCCTTCTGTTTGCTAGATTTGGCTTCGCTGCAGCCCAGGTGGCGGAATTGGTAGACGCAGCAGACTCAAAATCTGCCGGCCTCACGGCCTTCCGAGTTCGATTCTCGGCCTGGGCACTCCCCACAATTCGAAATGGCGACCTACAAGCTCTCCAGGGTTCCGAGCGACGGCGATCGGATCGGCTACGAAAAAGGCGCCCTGCGCGTTCCAGACAACCCGATCATCCCGTATATCGAGGGCGACGGTACCGGCCCCGACATCTGGCGCGCGTCCGTGAAGGTCTTCGATGCGGCCGTCGAGAAGTGCTACAAGGGCGAGCGCAAGGTGCGCTGGATGGAAGTCTTCGCCGGCGAGAAATCCTTCACGCAACACAAGGACTGGCTGCCGCAGGAGACCATCGACGCGATGCAGGAGTTCCGCGTGTCGATCAAGGGACCTCTCACGACGCCCGTGGGCGGCGGCATCCGGTCCCTGAACGTCACGCTGCGGCAGGTCCTCGATCTCTACGCCTGCATCCGCCCCGTGCGCTATTTCGAGGGCGTCGGCAATCCAATGAAAGAGCCGGAGAAGCTCAACGTCGTGATCTTCCGCGAGAACACCGAGGACGTCTACGCCGGGATCGAGTGGGCCGCCGGCTCGCCGGAAGCGGAGAAGCTGATAGCGTTCATTAAAAGGGAATTCAAGAAAGACATTCGCGAGCGCTCGGCGGTGGGCATCAAGCCGATGTCCGAGTTCGGCTCGAAGCGGCTGGTCGAGATGGCCATCCGGTACGCCCTCAAGAACAATCTTCCGTCCGTCACCCTCGTGCACAAAGGCAACATCATGAAGTACACCGAGGGTGCGTTCCGCGACTGGGGGTATGAGATCGCGCGCGGGAAGTTCACCGACAGCACCGTCACGGAATCGGATCTCACCAGGGGCGGGGTGCAGGCGCGCGCCGACGCGGTGATCATCAAGGACCGGATCGCGGACGCGATGTTCCAGCAACTGCTCCTGCGCCCGGATGAGTACTCCGTGATCGCCACGCCCAACCTCAACGGTGATTACATCTCGGACGCGGCCGCCGCGCAGGTGGGAGGCCTCGGCATCGCGCCCGGCGGCAACGTCGGCGATGGCCTGGCCGTGTTCGAGGCCACCCACGGCACCGCACCAAAGTACGCGGGGCTCGACAAGATCAACCCCGGCAGCGTGATCCTCTCGGGCGTCATGATGTTCGAGTACATGGGATGGGACGACGTCGGTCGTCTCATCGTGAAGGGACTCGAGAACGCGATCAAGTCGAAGCGCGTGACGTACGATCTCGCACGACAGATGCCCGGCGCCACGGAGGTATCGACCTCCGCCTTTGCCGACCAGATCATCAAGGGAATGTCGGCGTAACTCCTACGACAATCATGCTGAAGATCGCAGCAGGTTCATCCGACCTCGGGAGCCTGAAAGCTCCCGCGCTCGCGCTGTTGCTCGAGCAGGCTCCGTCGGCTGACAATCTCGGATCGCTGGACGCCACGCTGGCGGCAGCCGTCCGTCGCGTCGTCAGTCGGCGTGATTTTCGGGGTGGTCGGGATGAAACGCTGCATCTGCTCGGCGCGGAGCAGGGCATCGAGCGCGTGCTGCTGGTGGGCATGGGCAAGGTGAACGATCGTGCGGCCTCGCTGCGCCGTGCGGCGGCGCTGGCGGCTCGACGCGCCACGCAGGGCGGATTCGGCCGGCTTGCCATCGCCGCCGGCGACGTCAGCGCGGACGACGCCGAGGCAATCGCGCTTGGCGCGATCGCCGGCGCGTGGGAGATGCGAGAGTATCAGACGCCGGCCCCCGACGAGGAGCGTCGCGCCCCACTCACCGACGTCATCGTGCTCGGTGCGGATCGCGGGGCCGTCGATGCCGGTGTGGCGCGCGGCCGCGCAGTCGGCGATGGGCATTCCCTCGCGCGTCGCCTCGCCATGCTGCCGGGCAACGTGTGCACGCCCGACTATCTCGCCGACACCGCGCGGGACATTGCCAAGCGGCATGGCATGCAGGTGACGGTGCTCGGCCGCGCGGAGATGGAGAAAGAGGGGATGGGTTCCTTCCTGTGCGTCGCGCAGGGGACGCCGCAGGAGCCGCGGCTCATCGTGCTCGAGTATCGCAATGGCGGATCGAAACCACCGGTCGCGCTGGTGGGCAAGGGTCTCTGCTTCGATTCCGGCGGCATCTCCATCAAGCCGGCGCAGGGGATGGAGTTCATGAAGTTCGACATGTGCGGCGCCGCTGGCGTGCTCGGCGCGATGGAAGCCATCGGACAGCTCAAGCTGCCGGTGAACGTCGTGGGTCTGGTGGGCTCGACGACGAACATGCCCTCCGGCACGGCCGTCAAACCCGGCGACGTCGTGCGCGCGAGCAACGGCAAATTCATCGAGATCATCAACACGGACGCGGAAGGCCGTCTCGTGCTCGCGGACGTGCTCGCGTACGCGAAACGCTTCAATCCCGCGGCGGTCATCGACGCCGCGACGCTGACCGGCGCGTGTGTGATCGCGCTCGGGCATTCGGCGACGGGCGTGATGGGGAACGACGACGCGCTCGTCGAGGAAGTGATCGCCGCGGGCAAGCGTGCATCGGAGCCCGGGTGGCCGCTGCCGATGTGGGACGACTTCAAGCCGCTGATCAAGTCCGACGTGGCCGACATAAAGAACTCCGGAGGGCGTCCGGCGGGTACAATTACAGCGGCGCTGTTTCTGAAGGAGTTCGCCGAAGGCTACCCATGGGTGCACCTCGATATCGCCGGTACGGCATACAGCGAGAGCGATCTGGTGACGATCCCCGCCGGTCCCACCGGCGTGCCTGTGGGTACGTTCGTGGAATTCGTGCGGGGGCGCGCAGGCTGACGTTTTCGCTGCGCCTGCTTCGCAGCATCGGCCTCGGCCTGATGGCCGGGGCTGTTTTGTCCTCGGTCCTCGGTGCGCAAGCGCGCGACACGACCCGGACGAAGCGCGATACCGTTCGGGGGCGCGGCGATACCGCCACCGCCAAGCCCGATACCGGGGCGAAACGCGACACAACCCGAGATGTGCGGGTTCGGGTGCCCGCCGGCCCCGACTCGCTGCTGCGGCGCGACAGCCTGCTGCATCGTGACAGCGTCCGCGCGCAGAATCCGCCGCGCGATACCATCAAGGCGCCGCTGGTGAACGCGGAAGCACCGGTGCTCGCCGATCCCACCGGCAGCTTCGTGTGGGACAGGCGCGACCTCTACTCGACCGGCGCGCTCACGGTGGCCGACCTGCTGGAGCGGATACCCGGCGTTACGACGCTCAGGTCAGGCTGGATCTCGCAGCCCGTCGTGGGTGCGTTTCTGGGTGACCCCGGTCGAGTGCGGATATTTCTCGACGGCCTCGAGATGGAAGAGCTCGATCCCCGCATGGAGAGGACATGGGATCTCACGCAGATACCCATCTGGGCGCTGGACGACATTCGCGTCGAGCGTGCGGCGTCCGAGGTCCGGATCTACATGCGGAGCTGGCGTGTGGATCGCACGACGCCCTACACGCGTACGGACGTCTACACCGGCGATCAGGCGACGAATCTGTACCGCGGCTACTTCGGCCGACGCTACAACCACGGCGAGTTGCTCCAGGCCGCAGGCCAGCAATACGGAACCGACCCGGGACGGAACGCGGCCAGCAGCGACCAGCTGGCAGTGCTCCTGCGTACGGGCGTCGCGCGAAAACGGTGGAGCGCGGACGTCATGTTGCTCCGGGGCGACCGCAACCGCGGTCTGACGGTCACGTCGCCCACGAGCGACAGCATTGCCGCCGTGGAAAGCACGCGCTCCGACCTCTACGCGCGACTGGGCTGGGGCAGATCAGACAGTGGTTTGTGGGCACAAGCCATCGCCGACGGCTCGAAATACACCTATGGTGGCAAGAAATCCTCCGGCAATACCGGCGTCGCGATCGTCGATACGACGCGCTTCCGGTCGCAGTACGCGCTGTCGGCGGGTTATGCGGCCGGCGCGTGGCGCGCCAGCGTGACACAGCGGTTCCGCGCGGGACTGTATCAGCGCGTCGCGACACCGTCCGCCCGCGCAGGGGTCGATACGAAGCTGTTCACTGCATCCGTGTTCGCCGAGGGTCGCGGGCTCGATTCCACGCGCCGGTTCGACGCGTCGGCGGTTCTGCGGCCGCTGAGCATCGTCTTCGTGTCGGCGGCCATCGGAACCGAACAATCGCTGTTCCCCGATTCGACATCCGTGGCGCAGTTCGCTCGCGCCGAAGTCGGCCTGCGGGTGCGCCAGACCTGGCTGAGCGGGGGTGTGTTGCGTCGCGACCCAACGATGCTGAACGGCCTGAGAATCTTCCGCAGCGCCACGGTGGATACTTCAGTCGACGCGCTGCAGGGCGTGTTTGCCACTATGCGCGGCAAGGTATGGAAGTCCGTGTATGCGGACCTGCAGGCGGTACAGTGGAGCGACACGGGCTCGTTGTATCGTCCGAAATACCAGACGCGCAGCGAGCTTTATGTGTCCACCTCGTTGCTCGACCGGTTTCCCACGAACAACTTCCATCTGCTCGCGTCCGTGGTTCACGAGTACCGGTCCAGCATCCTCTGGCCCCAGTCCACCAGCGTGATCCGCCTGCGCGGATACCGGACCATCACGACGCTGCTTCAGGTCCGCCTCCTCACTGCTGAAGTATTCTGGACATTCAAGAACGTCATGCGCGAGCGTTACTCGCAGATTCCCGGCTATCCGTTGCCACGTGGCACCAACATCTACGGCGTTCGCTGGGAGTTCTGGAATTGACAAATCTGTGCGGCGCCGTAGGTTAGCCCGCCTCATATGATTCGGAGCATGACGGGCTTCGGCACCGCGGAGGGGAAGGTCGGGACCTCACGCGTGTCGGTAGAAGTGCGCTCCGTGAATCATCGTTTCTTCAATCCCTCCATCAAGCTTCCGGCCTCCCTCTCACGGTGGGAGCTCGAGACGCGCGAAGCGCTGCGACGCTCGGTCAGCCGTGGACACGTGACGCTCACCGCGCGGGTGGAGCGTGCCGAGAGCGCCCCAGCCGCGGGAATCGATGAAGAGCGCTTCCGCTCCTATGTGGACCGCCTGCGCCAGCTGAAGGAGCGATACGTGCTCGATGGGCCGATCGATATGGCGACCGTTCTCCGGATGCCGGACGTCGTGTCCACCGAAGCAGCCGAGGATCAGGGCACAGCCCAGGAGCTGACGGCAATCGTGGACCGCGCGGTCGCCGCGCTGACGGAGAGCCGGGGGGCAGAGGGGGATCGTCTTGCGGCGTTCCTGCGCGAACGCATGGCGACGATCGAAGCGGCAGTTGGCCGGCTCGCCGAGCGCGCTCCGGCGCGACTCGTCGAGCAACGCGAGCGCCTGCGTGCGTCAGTCGCGGAGCTGGCGGGCGGAATACAGGTGGACGAACAACGCCTCGCGCAGGAGATCGCCATCATGGCCGATCGCCTCGACGTCGACGAGGAGCTGGACCGCTTTCGCTCCCACCTGACCGCCTTTCGGGAAGCGCTCGCCAGCGCGTCACCCGACGGCATCGGGAAGCGTCTCGGCTTTCTGCTGCAGGAGCTGCTGCGCGAGGCGAACACGACGGGGTCCAAGGCCAACGATGCGGTCATGGTTCGCGAGGTCGTCGGCATCAAGGAAGAGCTCGAGCGGATCCGCGAGCAGGTGGAGAACCTGGAATGAACGCGTTTCCGATCATCCTCTCGGC
>Ga0066652_100001409_pt1 | contig 12488 bp, 12 predicted proteins | sample GraSoiAngelo_101_FD_71413 | JGI IMG/M metagenome (GOLD analysis project Ga0066652, IMG submission 71413) | Grasslands soil microbial communities from the Angelo Coastal Reserve, California, USA - 14_0903_02_30cm | ecosystem: Environmental > Terrestrial > Soil > Grasslands | place: USA...
CTCTGAGTCCTCTGAGTCCTCTGAGTCCTCTGTAGTTCGATCAGATTGTCAGAACGTAAAACTGAAGCTCGCTCCTGTCGCGCTGAAACCGGTCTGAATGTTCGCGTCGCCCAGGAAAAACCGGTTGACCCGGTTGTGCCGGTTCACGACGTGGTTGTAGCGCACGATCTTCGCGCCGGCGAGCGTGCCCATGAAGGCACCCGACAGGATGTCGCTCGCCCAGTGCTGTCCCTGATACAGCCGTGAGATGCCTGGCGCTGCCGCCAACCCATACGCGATCGGCCCCACGATCCACGCGGCCTTGTGCGAGCGGCGCTGCGCCTCGAGCGTGTACACCGTCGCCACGCCGAACGCCGACGCGGTGTGAATCGAGGGGAACGCGCGGTACTTGAAGTTCGTGAACCCCTGGAACCAGTGAAAATCGTACTGGTCCGTGTACTTCGATTCGTACGGGCGCGCGCGCCCGAGCGGACCGCGAATGACCTGCGACGCGACGCTGCCCACGACGACGGCTTCCGCGGCGTGGAAGGTGATGTCCGCCACGTTCGGCCACTTCGCCAGCCGCGCGACGCCGAAGAGCGCCAGGTTGCCCACGGTGAGCGTGCCTTCCTGCGCACGAGAGATGTTGCGCGCCACGGCGTCGCGTGAGTCGTTGTGGCGCGCCAGCATCCATCGCGTGATGCGCACGTCGGCGGTGCTGAGCGCGACGGAGCCGCCGAGAAAGACCGCGGACCAGATCGCGTCCGACGCGGTGAAGAGGCTGGGCTTCGGCGCTGTACTCGTCTGCGCGGCAAGCGTCGAGCTCGCGATGAGCAGCAGCGCCGCGCGGTGTAGAGAACGGTTCATGGCGCGCAGCGAGTGCAAGCGTAAGGCCGCGTGGCATTTGTTTCGCACTGGTGCACACGGGGCCACGAGTGCGGACGGAAAGCGAACTCGGCGCTACGGGCCAACGGGAGGATAGATGTAGATGCCGTATCGGACATTCATGGATTCGATAGGAGCGGAGTGGCAGGTGTGGGACATCGTGCCGCGGCTGAGCGAGCGTCGCACGCCGGACAGGGACGAGCGCCGCATCGCCATCACTCCGATTCCGTTCGCTGATCGCCGGTCGGGAGCCGACCAGCGACGCCCAACGCAGGTGCGGCGCGCGGTGCTCCGTGGCAGCTATGCGCAGGGCTGGCTGTGCTTCGACAACGCGCGCGAGAAGCGCCGCCTCACACCGATCCCAACGGACTGGACGACGTGCAGCGACCAGCTCCTCGAGGTGTATGCGCGCCACGCCGAGCCGGTCGCGACCTCACAGCGCATCTTCGACTTCACACGCGACGACGATGTCGCGCAAGCCGGCTGACATCGCGCTGTCGTCAATCAGTCAGGGATTCGCGATACCAGAGTACGGCGATGCACCAGCAGGGCGGCGCTGAGGGCGCAGAGCGTACCGATCCCGACCAGCGCGAGGGTCAGCAGCATGGCGCTGCGCGAGGGTGTCGCGTCGGAGCCGCCCTGCGTCGTGACGGTCATTGCTGCCGCAATCCTCGCGGGCAGATGAACGCCGCGCGCGAGATTCGCCACCGTCTGTGTGGCGATGTTCGTGACCGTCGCGACGTAGGACGCGTACGCGTCCGGAAAGACGGCGATATGGTAATGCGACGGGCTGTGCTCGCGCGTCACGTCCAGCACGCCCTTGTCCTCCAGCGACAGCAGGGCGCGCTCCAGCCAGCCGCGAGCGGCTGCGTCCGAGGGGACGCGCAGGTCCACCGCCATTCCGGTTGGGTGCACGGATAGCGGACTCGCGTTGCGCGGCTGCAGTGTCGTCGGTCGCGTCAGGCTCGTGATGATCAGCGGGCTGCCCGTCGCCTCGAAGTACTGCGCGGCCAGGCGCTCGATGAACAGCTTCACCACCGGGCGAGCGTACGGGAACGACACGCCGTCGGTGAGATACGTGTATGTCCCGGTGATGTCCTCCAGCCGATCGCTGGCTGCGAGGTCACGCACCTGCTTCGCGGTGCGCAGGAACGTGTAGTCGCTCTTCACCGCGGCGGCGTGCTGCCGCAGCATGGACGCGTGCGACCCCCGCAGCGATGACGCTGCGCTAGCGGACGCAACAGGCAGCGTCAGAGACATCGCGAGTACCAGAGCGCGCGACTTCATACCATGTATACGCCGCGCGATACACAAATGTTCTTGTTGAGCGCGCTCTGTTGATGAGCGGCTCTGTGCGCCCTGCGAACGCGTCGGTGTTGGGAAGGATCTCGCCGGTTTGGTGAAAGGAAAGGCTGGAACCACTGGAAACGGCATGAACGGCAACTGACTGTGTGAAAGACGTCGCGAAGTTTGGATGACGATCCAACATTCTTCTGTTGCAGTTCGTGCGGTTTCATTGTCCTTTCGTGCTGTTTCGTTTCACCAAGCCGACGCGATCGGTGAGCAACAACTGAACTTTCACGCCCACGCCGTCGCCGGCACCACAGCTCTAGATTCCGCGAAATGAGTGAGCTCGACTACGGCGTCGCCCCGCCCGGCTATCGACTGCCGGCGGCCACGCACGTGGGACGCGTGCGTCTCCAGATCTCGGATCTCGACCGATCCATCGGCTACTACGAGCGGGTCCTCGGCTTGGAGGCAACGCGCACGGGCCAGGCGGCAGCCGAGCTCGCGCCGGCGGGCGGCGGTGACCCGATCATCGAGCTGCGCGAGAAGCGCGGTATCCAGCCCGCATCGCATCGCGGCCTTCTGGGTCTGTACCACTTCGCGGTGCTGCTGCCCGATCGGCCGGCGCTGGGTCGCTTTCTCGTGCATCTCGCCGAGCTCGGACTTCAGGCGGGCATGTCCGATCACTTCGTGAGTGAAGCGATCTATCTCCAGGACCCGGACAACCTGGGGATCGAGGTGTATGCCGATCGGCCGCGCTCGGCGTGGAAGCACGCGAACCGTGAGCTCTCGATGTCCGCGGTTCCGATGGACGCACGTGCCGTCGCGGCCGCCGCGGGCGGTGAGCCGTGGACCGGCGCGCCCCGGGGAACGACGGTGGGTCACGTGCACCTGCACGTGGGCGACATCGAGAAGGCGGAATCGTTCTATCATCGCGCGCTCGGGCTCGACAAGGTCGTGTGGAGCTATCCCGGCGCGCTCTTCTTTTCCGCCGGCGGCTACCACCACCACCTCGGCACCAACACGTGGGCGCGCGGAGGACGGAGTGCGAACGAAGACGACGCGCATCTGATCGAGTGGGAGCTCGTGCTGCCCACTCCGGCGGACGTCCACGCGCTGGCCGAGAGCATCGAACGCGAGGGACACGCGTTCCGGCGCGACGGCGGAAGCGTGGTCGTCCGTGATCCCTGGGGCACACAGCTGCGTCTGGTCGCCGGATAAAAGCGAGGAACCGCGGTACAAAGCTTGCCCGACGAGGTCGCCAGAGGGGATCGGCACTTTACCACAGGGGCAAAAACATGAAGACCAGAACGATGGTGGCGGCGTTCATTGCTTTGACCGCAGTCGCAGCGTGCGGCAAGAAGGACAACGAGACCGCGGACACCTCGACCGTGAAGGGGATGGATACGACCAGCGGCGTCTCGGTTCCGGTGACGGATACCGTCGTGAAGACCACGACGACGGATACGATCCAGGGTGAAGCGTCGAAGGCCGCCGCGGATTCGACCAAGGCCAAGCGCGGCACGAAGACGAAGCGCCCGTAACACTCGCATCGCCGGCTGTTGCTGGACGCGCCGCTGGGGAAGCAGGGGAGGGCGCGATAAAGAAAGGGGCACCCGCCTTGGCGGATGCCCCTTTCGCCGTCGTGCATGCGATCAGCGTTCGGTGGCGCGATCCCGGCGTTTTTTCCCCGGAGGCTCCGGATGGGCATAGAGGCGGCCGGTGACTTCCTCGATCGGGACCTCGGTCAGCTTCGAACGGGCGTCCTCGTCGATGATGAAGAACGCGCGCTGATGCATCTGGCAGATGGACGCGGGGCACGTCGCGGTGATGGGCCCCTCGACGGCGCGTTTCACGGCTTCGGCTTTCTGCTCGCCTGACGCGAGGATGAGCAGCTCGCGCGCTTCCATGATGGTGCCGATGCCCATGGTGATCGCGTACTTGGGCACGTCATCCAGCGTGCTGAAAAAGCGCGCGTTGTCGCGTACGGTGCGCTCGCTCAGCGTCTTGATGCGAGTGCGCGAGCCGAGTGACGATCCGGGCTCGTTGAACGCGATGTGCCCGTTGACGCCGATGCCGAGGATCTGCAGGTCGATGCCCCCCACGTCGCGGATGCGCTGCTCGTACCACTTGCAATGCGCTTCGATGTCGGGCGCCATGCCGTCGGGGACGTGCGTGTAGCGCGGATCGAGGTTGAGGTGCTTGAACAGCGACTGGTTCATGAAGTGCCGGTAGCTTTGCTCGTGCGACGGCGGCAGCCCGATGTACTCGTCGAGGTTGAAGGTGGTGACCTTGGAGAAGTCGAGTCCTTCCTTCTTGTGCAGGTCGATGAGCGCACGGTACAGCCCGAGCGGCGTGCCGCCCGTGGCCAGTCCGAGGACGAGGTTGGGCTTGCGACGCAGACGGTCGGCGACCAATCGCGCCGCTTCGTAGGAAACGTCGTCGTAGGACTTCCGGAGGATGACGAGCATCGAGGCGTGGGGAAAGCGGAATTGCTATAGCCTACAGCCCGACACGCAAAGCAACAGATGCGTCATGCGCGCGATGAGGCTGTAGAATCCTCCGCATGCTATACCCGCTGCTGCGGAGCGTCGCCAGCCGAGCCCTGAGCTGGTTCTACAGCCGCGTCGACGTCGCTGGGCTCGAGCGCATTCCGCCACACACTCCCGTCCTGCTGGCCGTCAACCACCCGAACGCTCTCGTCGACGCGCTCGTGGTCGCCCTGGTCTGCCCGCGCCGGATCGGCTTCACCGCACGCGCGACGCTCTTCACCAATCCATTGCTCGCCGCGTTCCTGCGCGCCGCCGGCGTGGTTCCACTCATTCGCCAGAAGGACGTCACGGAGCTCGGCGTCAGCACTGACGCCGAACGAAATGCGCGCGCGTTCGCTTCGGTCAATCGCGCTCTCGAGCGCGGCCTCGCGATGCTGATCTTCCCGGAAGGCGTCACGGGCGACCACGCCGCACTGCAACCGCTGCGTACCGGCACCGCGCGTATCGCGCTCCAGGCGCGCGAGGCCGGCGTTCGTGCACTCGCGATCGTTCCGATCGGACTCACGTTCGAGCGCAAGGACGCACCACGGTCACGGGTGTTCGCGCAGGTGGGCGAGCCGATCGCGCTCGACCCGTGGCCGCCGGGTGCGACCGAAGAGAACACCCGCGCGCTCACGGTGGAGCTGGACCGCCGCCTGCGGGCCGTGACACTCAACTTCGAATCGCTCGACGCCTCGGAGCGGGATCGCGCGCTCGCCGCCCACTTCGCGCGGCTCTTCCGCTCCACGCGTGCCGCGCCGCAGGTATGGCAGCCGCATGCGCCGCTCGCCGACCAGGTGGCCATCACCCGACGCATTCAGGACACGCGGGCCCGACTCGATAAAGCATCCGCGAGCGGAAGCGCGCGCGCAAACGCCGACGCGCTGCTCGAACGACTCGGCCGCTTTCACGACTCGCTCGCCCAGCACCGCGTCGCCCTCGAGGACGTCGAGATCGACCTTGGCGTCCGCAAAGGCGCGTGGTTCGTAATCCGCGAAGCCGTCGTCGCGATCGTGGGCGCGCCCTTCGCGATCTGGGGGTGGCTGAACCACGTGATCCCTTTCCGCGTGGCGCGCTACGTCGCGTTGCGGAACGTCGAGAGCGCCGCGGATCCGGCCATGAATACCGTGGTGGCCGGGCTCGTGGCGGTGCTGCTCTTCTATGGCGTCCAGAGCGCGCTGGTGTGGGCGCTGTTCGGCGGCTGGGTCGCGTTCTTTTATGTCGTGAGCCTGCCACTGGCGGCGGACGTCAACTTCCTGCTCCGGGACCGCCTGAAACGCGTCGTGCAGCGGGCCCGCGCGTACAATCGGCTGCGCGCCAATGCAGACCTGCGACGGCAGTTGCTCCAGGAGCTCGGCGCACTTCGCTCCGACGCGCTCGCGGTCGAAACGCTCCTCGCACCATGATGAATCGCTTGGTTCTGGATTTCCAGGAGATCGACCGGACGCAGGTTGCGGTTGCCGGTGGCAAGGGCGCGCATCTGGGAGAGCTTTCGCGGATCGAGGGCGTGCGGGTGCCTCCGGGCTTCTGCGTCACGACGGACGCCTTCCGGCGGCTCGTCGAGAGCGCGCCGATGCTCGACGAGCAGCTCCATCGCCTGTCCAGTCTCGAACCCGACGACCGGGAGGCGATCCGCGCGCTCAGCGCAGAGATTCGCCAGACCATCGAGAGTATTCCTATACCTGGGGATCTGGCGGCGGCGGTCGAACACTCGCTCGCGCGACTCGGACGCCTGGCAGCGTGCGCTGTGAGATCCAGCGCGACGGCGGAAGATTCGCCGACTGCTTCCTTCGCGGGCCAGCACGACACCTACCTGAACGTCGTTGGTTCAGCGGACATCCTGCGGCACGTGAGCCGCTGCTGGGCCTCGCTGTACAGCGAGCGCGCCGTGACCTATCGCCTGCGAAACGGCGTCGACAACCGGAGTGTCCGCATGGCCGTGGTCGTGCAACGCATGGTCTTCCCGCAGGCGGCCGGCATCCTGTTCACCGCCGACCCGATTACAGGCAATCGGAAGGTCGCAGCCGTGGAAGCCGGCGTCGGACTCGGCGAAGCTCTCGTCTCGGGCCTGACGAACGCGGACGTCTACAGAGTTCAGGACGGCGAGATCATCGCCAGGACGATCGCCACGAAGCAGCTTGCCATCCACGCGTCCGCAGCAGGCGGGATCGAGCGCCACGCGATCGCCGTGGAGGAGCAGCAGCAGCCGGCGTTGACGGACGCACAAGTGCTGCGGCTCGCGGAGCTGGGTCGGCGCATCGAGGCGCATCTCGGCTTGCCGCAGGACATCGAATGGTGCCTGGCGGACGGTGACTTCCATGTCGTCCAGAGCCGGCCGATCACGACGCTGTTTCCCATCCCCGAAACGGGCGACCGCGAGAATCACGTCTACGTCTCCGTCGGCCATCAGCAGATGATGACAGACCCGATGAAGCCACTGGGGCTCTCCTTCTGGCAGATGACGACTCCGAGGCCCATGGCGGAAGCGGGCGGGAGACTGTTCGTCGACGTGACCCAGATCCTGGCTTCGTCGGCCCGCACAAGCCTGCTCGACACGCTGGGGAAGTCCGATCCACGGATCAGGGACGCACTGCAGACCGTCCTCGACCGCGGCGACTTCATCAAACAACTCCCCGATGCGGGGCCTGCGTGGGTACCGCCGGGCGGCGGGGCTCCTTCACCCATCGAGACTGATCCCGCCCTCGTCACCGAATTGATCGAGGGCAGCCAGGCGTCCACCGACGCGTTGAAACGCGACATCCGAGCGAAGTCCGGATCCGCGCTGCTCGACTTCATCAAGACCGACATGCAGGAATGGAATCGTGCCCGGTCCGATCCTCGAATCCTTCAGGTGATCATGGCGGGGATGGAGGCCGCGTGGTGGTTGAACGACAAGCTGCACGCCTGGCTCGGCGAGAAGAACGCGGCCGATACGCTCACGCAGTCCGTCCCCAACAATGTCACGTCGGAGATGGGACTGGCATTGCTGGACGTCGCCGACGTCATCCGTCAGCATCCCGACGTCGTCGACTTTCTGGAGCATGTCGAGGACGACGCGTTCCTGAACGAACTGCCCGGGATCGCCGGCGGGCGCGAAGCGCAGGACGCCATTCGCGCGTGGCTGCACAAGTACGGCATGCGCGGCGCGGGCGAGATCGACATCACCAGGCCGCGGTGGTGCGAACGCCCCAGCATCCTCGTGCCGCTGATCCTGAGCAACGTCAGGAACTTCGAGCACGGTGCGGGTAAGCGTCGCTTCGAACTTGGACTGCAGGAGGCATCGCTCAAGGAACAGCAGGTGCTGAAACGCTTGCGCGAGCCGCCTGACGGAGAAGAGAAGGCGGAGGAGACAAAGCGAATGATCGATCGCGTCCGTACCTTCGCCGGATATCGGGAATATCCGAAGTACGGAATGGTCAGTCGGTACTTCGTGTACAAGCAGGCCTTGCTGGAAGAAGCCGAGCGTCTGGTGCAGGCGCGCGTGCTCCGTGAGAAGGAAGACATCTTCTTCCTCAGGTTCGAGGAGCTCGAAGACGTCGTGCGCACGAACCACGTGGATGACGCGCTGCTCCGCCGGCGCAAGGAAGACTTCAGGTCGTATCGAGCGCTCACGCCGCCGCGGGTGCTCACGTCGGATGGCGAGGGCCTCGCCGGATCGTATCGCCGCGACGACTTCCCGGAAGGCGCGCTCGTCGGCTTGCCCGTTTCCTCTGGGGTAGTCGAGGGGCGCGCACGCGTCGTCCTGGACCTGGCAGACGCGGAGCTCGAACCCGGCGACATTCTCGTCACGGCCTACACCGACCCGAGCTGGACGCCGCTGTTCGTCGCGGTGAAAGGTCTGGTGACAGAGGTGGGCGGGCTCATGACCCACGGCGCGGTGATCGCGCGCGAGTACGGCTTGCCGGCCGTTGTGGGAGTGGAGCGTGCGACGCAGCTGATCCGGGATGGCGAGCGCATCCGTGTCCATGGAACGGACGGCTACGTCGAGATCCTCGACCCGATGCTTCCGCAACACGCCGTCGCGCCAAACGTTTGACAAGCATAGAATGAGATTCTATCTTCGTAGAAGCTCATTCTATCCTTGGCCGAGGTGGCAGCATGGTGTATCGCACGACCAAGCGGGGTGAGGCGGTGCGTGCGGCCACGCAAGCCCGCATTCTGGGTGCCGCGGGGAAGCTCTTCGCCCGGAAAGGGTACGAAGCGACGACGATGCAGGAGATCGTCAGCGAAGCCGACACGTCGATCGGCAACGCGTATTTCTACTTCCGCAACAAGGAAACGCTCCTCCGGGCGCTCGTCGAGGATACGTCGAGTGTGATCTTCGATGCCGCCGAGCGCCGTGCGCAGCACGTCAAGAATGGCCCGGAGCGCGTCGGAGCGATCATCGCCATCAACACCACCACGTTCCTCACCGTCCGACGCGACATGCTCCAGATCCTGACCGCCGATTCGCGCCGCGGCGTCATCCATGCCATCGGGGACATCGCCGTGCAGCGCTGGGTTCCTGTGCTGTCGGCAGCCTTCCCCGAGCGCGCTGAGGAAGAGCTGCCCCTGATCGCAGCCGCCATCTGGGGCGCGAACCGCTCGATCGTGGAGCGCATGGGAAGCGGCACGATCGACGTGCCCACGCGGGATGCCGTGACATTCATGGTACGCTGGACGCTCGGCGCGCTCGGCGTGCGACGCGACCGCATCGAGCGCATTGTCGCGTCGGCGTGGCGACTCGCGACGCGGCACGCACGAGACGAGGGTGGCGAATCGTGGTAGCGGCGACGCTCGACCCGATAGTCCGGTGGTTCTCGCCACCGCTGCCCGCTTCCACACCGTCCGCCCGCCGCGCACGCGCGCTGTGGATGGTCTCGTGGTCGTTCTTCGGGGTGCTCACCGTCCTCCTGGCCGCGGCGATCGCGGTGACGCCCGCGACGTTCGCGCGACGCGGGACGTCGATCATCATGGTGGGCCTGCTGGTGCTGATCCTCCATGCCTTCAATCGGCGGGGACGAACGGATGCCGCGAGCTGGATGCTCGTGCTCGGACTGGTGGCGATCGTCACGCAGCGAGCGTGGTACACGGGCGGTGTGCACGCGCCGGTGTCGATGTTCTACATCCTCTTCGTCCTGATCGGCGCCGGCGTGCTGGGCGTGCGGGGCAGCATGGTCACGGCGCTGGCGTGCATGGTGAGTGCGACGTTGCTCACGGGCGCCGAGTTGGCGGGGTGGATCCCGGGTGCCGACCCGGGCACGACCGCGGTGGCGTTCGTCAACGTGACGCTGTCAATCGCAGGAACGCTGCTGTGCCTGAAGCTGTTGTTGCGGCAGGCGGAAGAGGTTGCGACGGACGATCTCGTGAAGATGTTCGTCCACGACATGCGCTCTCCGCTGACCGTCGTGATGGCGCGCCTGACGATGCTCAGGGCGGAGATGACGGACGGCAGCGACATCGCGGAGCACAGTGACGCGGCCATGGCGGAGACGATGCGGCTCAGCCGGATGGCGAACAACCTGCTGGACATCAGCCGGCTCGAGGTGTCCGGGCTCCCGATCGTACGCACCCCGACGGACGTGGCGGGCTTGGCGCGGAAGGTCGTGCACGCGCTCGCTGCGCTCGACCCCGAGTGTCACATCGAGGTGGACGCGCCGGAACCCGCGGTGTGTGAATGCGATTCGGAGCTGATCCAGAGACTCATCGAGAACCTCGTGAGCAATGCCATCCGCTACGCGCCACCGGGCGGGCACATCGACGTCGCGGTCTCATCGACACCCGGGTGGGTGCGGTTTACCGTGACGGATGATGGACCGGGCGTGCCGAGGGATCTGCGGGAGCGAATCTTCGAGCGCTACTTCGCGGGCGGAACGCGCGCGCGCAACGGGCATCACTCGCTCGGGCTGGGCCTCGCCTTCTGCAAGCTCGCGGTGGAAGCGCACGGCGGCAGGATCCGGATCGAGGACGCCATGCCGCGAGGCAGTGTGTTCGTCGTGGAGCTCCCCAGGAAGTAGCAGCCTGCGGCTTCATATCTGCGAGTACGACGTCGGCCGCAGGATGATGTCGGTGATGGCGGAGATATTGTCCCGGTACTGCGGGTCGCCCAGGAGCGTCTTCCATTCGGGATCGTTGCCAAACGCCGCCCACGCGCGCTCGCGCGCCGCGAGATCGGGGAACGTCACCATGTAGGTGAGGCTCGGCATCCCGGCGCCGACGACCGTCTCACCGAAGAATACCGGCGTGAGCCCGGCCCTGCGGAAGATCGGAATCTCGCCGGCGTCGAACATCTTGAGCTTGTTGAGGGCCGCGCGATCGCTGTGGCTGTCGTACGTCCTCAGCTCGAACATGCGTGGCGACGCTGTGGTCACGGGCGCCTCGACCGCGGGCATCGATGGGAAGGCGCGCAACAACGTGCTCTCGACGCGAACGAACGCGGGGTCGGCCAGCGGCGCGTCCAGGATCGCGGCGCCGTCGCGCATGTAGGCGGCGTCGCCAGCGAGCCGCTCACGCAGCGAGACGACGCTGTCGACCGACGTATGCGTGAGGACGAGGAGCAGAGTAGGCGCGTTCTCGCCGAAGAGCACCGTGAACGCGCCCACTTTCCCGACCCCCGCCCGATTCATCGCGGGGATCGCGACGTTGCCGACGAAATCGCTGAACGTCCGCTGTTTCGAGCCCGGAAGCAGGTGGTAGCGCCGCAACTCGATGAACTGTCTCGCGGCGGACTGAGAAAGCGTGTCGAGACTGGGCAGGGGCGACGCGGCGGCGACTGCGGTCGCGGCGAGAAAATCTCGGCGGTCCAAAGGGGCCTCGGTGGCGGGAGATGCGACTGAATGAAACAGCAGAGCAGGTAAGATATCGAGCTTCACTCGAAGCTCCCTGCCGGTGGAATGCGCAAGTTGCGCCGCCGTGAAATCCGTGCGACCATCCACGGCATGACGAATCCGACGTTCGCAGAGCGCAAGCAGCCCGAATCGTTCCGCGCCAAAGCGCTGGGCGTGTCTCTCACCGTCCGCGATCTGGCGCGCAGCCTCAAGTGGTACACCGAGGTGCTTGGCTTCCACAAGTCGCGCGACTTCGAGCGCGACGGCAAGGTCACTGGCGCCGCGCTGGTGGCGGGTGCAGTCGAGGTGTCGATCAATCAGGACGACGGCAAGAAGGGCAGGGACCGTCCGCTCGGCCAGGGCTTTTCGATGCGGCTCACGACGGAGCAGAGCATCGACGACGTAGCGGCGCGGGTGAAAGCCGCGGGAGGCAAGCTCGAGTCTGAGCCCGCTGACATGCCATGGGGCGCGCGCATCTTCGTGATCGTCGACCCGGACGGCTACCGGTTTATCGTGTCGACGCAGAGAAAGTAGCAGCGGCGGGTGCGTGCACTACTATATGTAGGTCGTTTCTGCAGAAGTTCTCGGGGATAACTTCATGCGCGCGCGCACCGCGCCTGAACATGCGGACGAAGAGGGATCGTATGCGCTGGGGGGTAGCCAGACGGTACTTCTACCACCGACAGCCCGCTCGTGGAACATTCTGTCCGCACCGTTTCCACGCTCGACTTTCGGCGATTCGCCCGTGAGTCGTCCAACCCGATGGGGTACACATGAGAGAATCTTTGGCCGTGCTGACGCGAATCGGCCTGACATCGACGCTTGTCGCCGTGATCGCCGGGTGTAGCCAATCAGGCAAAGCGGCATCGGACACTGCGGTTGGTGTGGAGGCGCGGCCATCCGTTCCGGTGGAGGCGGTGAACGGTACGAACTTTCACCTTCTGGATTTCGTCGCGTGGAATAACCGCGACATGGACATGTTCCGTCGCCTTCATACCGC
>Ga0066652_100001411_pt1 | contig 12485 bp, 11 predicted proteins | sample GraSoiAngelo_101_FD_71413 | JGI IMG/M metagenome (GOLD analysis project Ga0066652, IMG submission 71413) | Grasslands soil microbial communities from the Angelo Coastal Reserve, California, USA - 14_0903_02_30cm | ecosystem: Environmental > Terrestrial > Soil > Grasslands | place: USA...
CTGTCGCTGCGCCAGCGGCGCGACGCCGTGGTGAGCGACACGGTACGCGACTTCTACGCGCGCGCCGGCCGACTCGACGCGTACGGCGATCAGATCGGGCTGCCGCTGGTGCTCGCGATGCTGTTCGTGCGAGACGACTGAGAGAGCGACGTGCGCCTGCTGATCGAGACGCGCGAGTCGGCGATCGGTGTCGACGAGGGAGTGATCGTTCCGCCGGTGGGTCGGTTCGACGTGACGCTTCGCGTGCGCGACGGGCTCCTCCATCCGGGGCTGATCAACGCGCACGACCATCTCCACCGCAATCACTACGGGCGTCTCGGGCACCCGCCCTACCAAGATGCGTACGAGTGGGGGCGCGACATCCACCACCGGTTCGCCGAGTCGATCGCGCGCGGTCGCGCCCTCCCTCGGCGCGAGGCGCTGATGCGCGGCGCGTGGAAGAATCTCCGTGCGGGCGTCACGACCGTGGTGCACCATGACGCGTGGGAGGACGTGTTCGACGACGGTTTTCCGATCCGCGTCGTCCGTATCGCCACGGCGCATTCGCTTCGTCTCGCGCCGACGCTGCCGACCGCGCCCGACGGCGCGCCGTTCGCCATCCACCTGGCGGAAGGCGTGAGCTCCGCGGCGACCGACGAGGTGCGCGAGCTCGACGCGCGCGGCCTCGTGACGCGCCACCTGCTCGCCGTGCACGTGGTCGGGGTCGACGCGCGGGGGATCCACCGGCTGCGTGCCGCCGGCGCCGCCGTGGTGTGGTGTCCGAGCTCGAATCGCTTCCTCTTCGGCCGCACCGTGCCGCCCGAGCTGCTCGCGCCCGGCATCGACGTTCTGCTCGGCAGCGATTCGCTGCTCACCGCGGACGGCTCGCTGCTGCGCGAGCTGCACGTGGCGCGCGATCTCGGGCTCGTCACGCATGCGCGCCTGTGCGACGCCGTCGGTGTCACGGCGGCGAGCCGCCTGGGCGTCGAGCCGCCGTCGCTCGCGGTCGGCGCGCGCGCGGACGTGATCGTGCTGCGGCGGCCGCTGCTCGAGGCGACGGAGGACGACGTCGCCCTCGTCGTGGCCGGCGGTGCGCTGCGCGTCGTCGACCCTCCGCTCGTGCCAGCGCTCGGCGCGCTCGCCGAGCGCGGGTGGATCGAGACCGTTGACGGCGTGCCCCGGTGGCTGTGCGATCAGCCGTCGCGCGCCGCGTCGGAATGGGAGCGGCGTGATCGCCCGAGCGTCAGCAGTCGCATCGCACGGTGACGGTACGTCCGCAGCTGCCGGCTCCGGCTCGCACCCTCGAGCGGCACGACCATGCGCCACATCCATCGCATCGTGGCGCGCAGCCCCGATGCCCAGATCAACCGCTCGCGCAGCGAGAAGCTCGCATCGAGGATCGGCGCGGTCGGCGAGAGGCTGCTCGTGACGACGCGGGCGCGCGCGGTCGTCGCCATCGCCAACCGCGCCAGGAGCGCGACGTCCACGGTATCGGGCACAAGCCGCTCCGCGAGCGCGAGCATCGGATAGGCGAACTGCATCGACCCGCGCTCGGCGAGCGAGGATTCCACCGCACCCCAGTCGAGCGTGCCGAGTGCCGTCGCTCGGCGCACGACGAACACGAGCTCGACGAGGCGCAACAGCCGTTGCGAGTACAGCTCCGTGGATGCGTGCGCGGCGAACAGTGCGATCGACTCGTTCGGATCGGCGACGCGGAAGGTGACGCCGTCGATCGTGAGCACGTCGGTGAAGCGGGGCACTTGCGGCGTGCGGACGTACTCGAGCACCTCGCGGAAGTTCAGCCCATCGTGCAGATCGAGCTTCCAGCGGCTGCGTGCATGCCACACCTCGTACGACCACACGTCGCCCGGACCGTCGGGCGGGAGCCATTCGCGCTTGTACGTCGTCGTGCCGAGTCGCTGCTCGGGCACGAAGCCGGCGTCGCCGAGCAGTCGCTCCGCGTGCGCGATCGCGGCGGGTGGGACGACGACGTCGACGTCGGCGAACGGACGCGCGCCCGGCTCGGGGAAGTAGGCGTGCGCGGAGTGCAGCCCCTTGATCAGCCCGGGCTCGAGCCCCTCGCGTTCCATCTGTGCGAGCACGGGCATCAGCGTGGCGCGAATGCGCGCCTCGCGGGCCCGCCCGTGCGCGAGATGGCGCGCGAGCACGCGCGCGATCGCCGGCTCCGTCTCCAGATCGCCGCTGGCGATCCACGTGCCGAGCAGCGGGCCGACCCCGGTGAGCAGGGCCGCGACGCCCACCGCGCGCGCCCTGCGCTCGGCGTCCGGTCCCGTCGCCGCGAACGCGAGGGCCGTGTGTTCGCCCCGCAGCACGCCGCGCACCGCGGTGCCGATCGCGTCGGCCGCGGACTGGATCACCGCCACGTCGAGACCGGGCCACAGCGCCTCGACACGGTGCGTCGAGCGCCATGCGTCCTCGCGCCGGCGCAGCGTCTCGAGCGGCGCGTCGGGCGGGTCGTCGAGCGGCGAGAGGGAGGAGACGAGATCGGTCATGAAAGCGACGGCGAGTCCACGCGCGAGTCGTCGGGCGTCGAGAGCTCAACGGTACCGCGCATCTCACGCCGCGGCCAGCCGGCGAGTGTCTCGTGCTGAACGCCGACCGCATCGCGCTGCCGTGCGTCGTGACGCTCCCCGTGCTGGGACTGCCGACGCGGTTCGCGACGAACGAGCCGGCGATGCTCGAGACCGTCGACGACGCGTTCGGCGTCTGGCGCGCCCTCGCGGGACACGACGCGATCGACCGGGACGTCGAACGGCCGGTGCAGGTGCGCATCGTGGTGTCGGCGGATCCCGAGCAGAATGATCTCGATCGGGACGGGACGCCGATTCACCACCACATGTCCGACGACCTGCGCTTCGCCGCGCGATCGGCGGGGAGCTTCGCAGCGAGCGATCCCGCACGTCGCCTCGCGACGATCCACGTCACCAGCGCGCTCGTGGCGGACCGCGCGCGGTTCCGGACCGAGATGCTCGAGGCGGTCGTGCTCGCGCTCCTCTCGTGCTACGATCGCCATCCCATACACGCCGCCGCGGTGGCGCATCGCGGGCACGCGATGCTGCTCGCGGCACCGAGCGGGACCGGCAAGAGCACACTCGCCTACGTCTGCCACGCGGCGGGACTCGACCTGCTCGGCGACGATCACGTTCGCGTGCAGCTCGCGCCGTCGCTGCGCATCTGGGGGTGGCCGAGTCGCGTTCGGCTGCTGGCCGACACGGCGGAGCGCATCGGCGCGTCGGAGCAGTCCGTGCAGACGACGCATGGAAAGCGGAAGACGGTGATCGATGCACGCGACGGCGTGCGCGCGGACCGGCTCGTCGCGACCGGCGCCACGGTGTGCGTGCTCGCACGCGACGGCGGGCCCGTGGCACTCGAGCCACTCGACGCCGAGCTGATGGCGCGCGCGCTCGAGGCGCAGCTCGCGCCGGGATTCGATCGCTTCCCGGCGCGCTGGCCGGCAGTCGTGCACGCACTCACCGCACGCGGGGGCTGGCGCCTCAACCTGTCGAATGACGCGCGTGACGCGCTGCCGATCGTGCGGGAGCTGCTCGCGCGCGCTGCCTGCGACGCGTAGATCGCGTACGAGGCGCAACGCTTGCACTTCCACGGCACGCCATGCCCACGAAACGCCGTAGAGCCCGGCAGCGCACCCTCGCCATCGACGTCGGCGGCTCGGGTGTGAAGTGCGCCCTTCTCGACGCCAGAGGACGGATGGCGAGTGAGAAGCTGCGCGAGGAGACACCGGAGCGGTTCACGCCCGCGCGGCTGCTGACGCTGATCGAGCGGATGGCGGCGCAGATGCCGAGCTACGATCGCGTGGCCGTCGGCGTCCCCGGCATCGTACATCGCGACGTGGTGTACGCGCTCCCCGCCTCGGGGAGCAGAGCGTTCAAGCGATTCGAGCTTGGCGCGCGGCTCTCCGATCTTCTCGGCGCGCCCGTGCGTGTCACGAACGACGCGGCCATGCACGGGCTCGCGGCCATCCGTGGCGACGACGTCGAGATGGTGATCACGCTCGGCACGGGACTGGGTACGGCGCTGTTCATCGACGGGGTGCTCTCGGCGCACTATCAGACGCTGCCCGATCAGGACGAGCCGTTCAGCCCGTATGGCGACGCCGCGCTCGAGAAGATCGGTCGGGGCCGCTGGGAGAAGCGCGTGCGCGACCTGTTCGATCAATTGCGCGGGATCACCAACTACGACCGCCTCTATGTCGGCGGCGGCAACGCCGAGCGGCTGCACGGCGCGATGCCGTCGCACGTGAGGCGCATCGACAGCACCGCCGGCATCCTCGGCGGCTACCGACTCTGGGAGTGGGGCGACGTCCCCTGACGCATGCCGATTCGAGCTCTCGCCACCGATTATGACGGCACCATTGCGACCCATGGCACCGTCGACCCCGACACCCTCGCCGCACTGCGACGTCTGCGCGATGCGGGAGGCACGCTGATCCTCGTCACCGGCCGCGAGCTGCCGCAGCTCAAGCAGGTCTTCCCCGATCTCGATCTGTGTCACATGGTCGTGGCCGAGAACGGTGCGCTCCTCTACACACCGGCGAGCGGCAAGGAGCGTCCGCTGTGCGAGCCTCCCGAGGAATCATTCGTTCGAGCGCTCAAGCAGCGCGGCGTGAAGCCGCTCTCGGTGGGACGCGTGATCGTCGCGACGTACGAGCCCCACGAGACGACCGTGCTGAACGTGATCAAGGAGCAGGGACTCGAGCGACAGGTCATCTTCAACAAGGGCGCCGTGATGGTGCTGCCGTCCGGCGTCAACAAGGCGAGCGGCCTGACCTGCGCACTGCAGGAGCTCAAGATCGACCCCGCCGACGTCGCCGGTGTGGGAGATGCCGAGAACGACCACGCGCTGCTGCAGCTGTGCGGCGTGGGCGCCGCCGTGGCGAATGCGCTGCCGGCGCTCAAGGACCACGCCGATCTCGTGCTGTCGGCGACGCACGGCGCCGGAGTGACGCAGCTCATCGAGCGCATCATCGACGGCACGATCGACGCGACGCCGCGGCGGCCGCGCGTGCAGACGAAACGCGAGACGGCGCGCGTCCATCGATTGGCCGACAAGCACGCCGACGTCCATCCCAACGCTTGATGGGACCAGCCGGTAGTGCGGGTAGGGACGAAATCCAGCGCATCGTCCTCTGGACGGGACGGTCAGCGCGCCCCATCATCGCTCGAAGGGGATGGCGCGCGCGCTGGCTCGCTTCTTCCAGCCATTGGCCGAGCAACGGCGCAGACCCCGACGCTGGGCAATTCGACCGGACTCACGATGCATTCGAAGGACTCAGACAAGAGCAACGACCCCGAACGTCAGCCGACACGGAAACCCGAGCTGGGTCTGTTGCGCGGCGGCGGGGACGCACGGACGTCCGAGTCGGCGCTCGCGAAGGAGTTCGCGCACCGCGCGCTCGCGCCGCTCGTCTCCGATCTCCGCGGCCGCCACGGTCGGCTCGAGGCTCGCAAGGTCGCCAGCGCGATCGGGCTCACCCCGCAGCAGTTCGCCGACTGCCTGGAGATCTCGCTGGAGGCCGTGCAGATGTCGCCGCCCCCGCCCGGGCTCGAGGAGCGGCTCGAGCCCTTCGCGATGGTGGTCGGCATCGTCCGTGACGTGTATGGCGGCGACTCGAAGCGCGTGCGCGACTGGCTGCGCACCCCTCGTCCGGAGCTCGATGGACAGACGCCGATCGACGCACTGTGCATTCCGTTCGGGATCCAGCGCGTCATCCAGTTCGTGCTCGGCGCCTGGCTGCGCAACGCCGACTAGCGGCGTGATGCGCCGCGTGCAGGTCGCGAGCGCCGCATTCCTGCTCGCGCTGATCCCCGCGGCCGCGCGCGCCGACGCCTGTCCAGCGTCGACGGTCGACATCGCCGACTGGCCGATCGTGCGCTCGGCGCGAGTTCCCGGTTTCACGCTCCGGCTGCCGCGCGCCTTCGCGCGCGACACCACGCCGATCGCGACCGACTCGACACCGAGCGCCCGCTGGCGCGACGCTGCGCGCGGCCGATTCACCATGTCGCATCTCACGTCGACCGCGATCCCGGCTTCGCTCCCTGCATCCGAGAACAGTCCGACGTCGATGCGCTGCGAGACCCGCGTCGGCGCCGCGACGGCGACGATCGTCGCATTCGGAGACGGACCGAGCACGTACGTCGTCCACGCACGAATCCGCTGGCCCGACGGCGAGCTCCTCGACGTCCACGCCGACGCCGCCGACCGCGAGCATCTGGAGCAGCTGCTCGCCGCGGTGCGCACGATCAGGCGCACGGGGGCGTGAATTCGGAGGTCCGGGGGGCGAATTGGTTGGTCGAACGACGGTCAGATCTTCGTTCAAGATCCGCGTTCCGTCGTTGGAAGGCGAACGGCCTCGGGAGGCGGAAGCCTTCCGAGGCCGTTCTCCACTTCACCACTTCTCCACTACACCACCAAACCGCCCCGCCTCACGAACAGCTCAACGGCCCCCTCGGCAGCGGCTTCGTGCAGCTCTTCGTCGTGCCGTTCTCGGTGATCTCTACCTTCGCGTTCGCTGAGCCGTCGTAGGTCACCACCTCACGCCGCGTCAGCGACACCGCGCTTTCGCCCGCATACTGTAGCGTCGCCTGGATGCTGCGGACGGTCTTGCCCGCCGTGGGATAGGGCCGAGTCGTCGTGTTCGTCGCCACGGGGATCACGAGCCCGGTCGTCGTGTCGCCGACCGTGCGCGACGCCGTGAAGCTGCCGCGCGACGACGTGCCCGTCGTCGATTCCGTTCCGGCCGACGCGCCGTCCACCGTGCGCTGGGTGCTCCCCTGCGCCAGCCCCGTCACCGTGCGCGAGCTCGAGCTGTTGATCGTCGTCGTCGCCGTCAGCACGGTCGACGTGTCGCCGAGCAGCTTCCCACCCGGCCCGCGGCCGCGGCCCCAGTGGTGCTCGCCGCCGAAGTCGCCCCCCGGACCGCGGTTCGACGCGCTGTCCGCCGCGCGGTCGAACGTCAGCGTGCCGGTCGTGGCCGACTGGGTGTTCACGCTGTTCGTCGTGAGGGTGTCGAATGCCTGCTGGACCGCTCCCGCGGCGTCCTTGTACTGCGCCGAGCGCTTCACGGTGATCCCGTTGCGGCTCGCGTCGGGGCACACCACGCGACCCGATGCGGAATCGAAGGTTCCGGTGCAGCCGAGGCCACCACCGAACGGTCCACCGAACGGACCGCGGTGACCCCCGCGACCGTCGAACGCGACGCCGCCCAAGAACTCGTCCCGCATCCCGCCGCCCATCAGGCCGCCACGGTCGAACGACGCCTCGCGCCCGCCGCCGACCCACAGTCCGGCGAGTGGCGCGTCGGATGCCGGCGCGCCGATGAAGCTCGTGACGAGATCGCCGTAGCCAACGGGCACCGAGCCCAGCGCCGCGCTGAGCGCGGCCGCCGTGAGTGAGGAATTCGTGGAGCTCGTCGTGTCCGTGCACGCGACGACGGCGAGCGTCGCGAGTCCGGCGACCGAGAGTCGAGAGATAGTGCGCTTCATGAATCAGACTCCGATGACGTGTGTTGAACGCTGGATACCGTCAGAACACGCGACGGCGGCGGTACCCTATGTGGGTCGTCATGGAGACACAGATGTTAAGGAGGACCCTCTGTGCGGGATGCGCGGGGTGGGCCGTGCGGGACACCCGCCGCGCATCAGGTTGCCCGAACTTCCGGACCCTCGAACGTCGGGGTCACCGTTCTCCCAGCTCTCCGCAGCGGCTGCAGCCGCGCGTACGTCATGCACCGCCACAGCCACTCTGCCGGCCCAAACCGGTATCGCCTCAACCACGCACGGCTCACCGCCGCCTGCGCGTAGAACAGCACCGGCCAGGCGAGCAGGTACGCGTATGGACGCAGCCGGAGCGCGAACCCGTAGCCCGCGCCCGCGACGTCGAACACCAGCGCCTGCAGCAGATAGTTCGTCAGCCCCATCCGCCCCGCGTCGGCGAACAGCCGCAGCCGCTCCGTCCATTGCGGGCGGAACGCGACCAGTAGCAGCACCGCGCCGATGTAGGCGAAGCACAGCCACTGATCCGCAATCAGTCCGAAGCCGGCCTTCACCGGCCAGTCGGCGCCCGCGATCGGCACCTCGGGCAGCGTCCGCAGCACGGTCCACGACAGCGCCCACGACACCACGCCGAAGATCATGAAGCTTCCGATCAGCCGCGCGTGGCGCGTCGGCTCGTCGATCACGCGGTGGCGGACGGCGAGCAGCCCGAGGATGAACAGCGTCAGGTTCGAGTCGGGCACGAAACCGCGCCAGTTGTGCGGAAGGCCTGCGACAAAGATCGTCCAGCGCGCCGCGACCACCGCTCCATATCGATGCAGCTGCGCGGCGTCGTGCTCCGCGGTCCAGAGGTTGGGCCCCGCGGCGGACAGCGGCGTCGCCGACCACCAGTGGTACAGCGCGATCGCCTCGGCGGCGATCGGTTTCGCACATGCGGCGACGATCGCGAGGCCGAGCAGTCGCCGCGTCGACCAGCGCCGCACGAGCAGCAGCACGAGCCCCCAGCACGCGTAGTCGAACAGGATCTGGAAGCCGAGACCGACCTTCGCGACGATCCCGAACAGCGCGAGCCCGGCGAGCCGGCGAAGGTAGATCGGCACGACGGACGCGCCGCGCGCCTCGAGGCGGCGCAGCAGCACCGCGAAGCCGACGCCGAACAGGAAGGCGAACGTCCCCCACGCCTTCTGCTCGGCGAAGATCCACACGCCCCAGCCGATCAGGTCCTCGGTGCCGGTGACGGAGCGTTCGAGCCGCTGGTGGAAGTGCACGAGGATCATCCCGGCGAGCGCGAAGCCGCGCAGGATGTCGAGCGAGTGCAGCCGCTCGTCCGCGTCGATCGGCGCGGGCGCGCTCGCGACGGCGACGGTCGCTGGTGGCGCGGCAACGGACATGGCAGCTCCTGCTCGTCGTGGAGGGAGCGGAGTGCAGCGGGAGGCGGCAAAACATACCGTTCGCGCCCGGGTCGAGGAAGCGCTGGACGACCGTCGCGACCGACCGTGCGTGGCGACATATTGATCGCCTCCGCTTCCGCGCCGTCCGCATCCGAGGCTCCGCATGACCGATCTCTCTCGTCGCGACCTGCTCAAGGCCGCTGCGCTCGCCACCGCCGGCGTCGCGACGTCGGGCACCTTCACCAGCGCCATCGCCGAGAACGTCTCGGCCATCACGCACCCCGATCTGGCGCCGCCGGCGCCCGCCGCGCGGAAGTCCATGCGCGCCGTCCCGTTCGAGCGCCACGACGTCGTGCGCATCGGCATGGTCGGCACCGGTCTGCGTGGGAAGTCGCTGCTGCGCGACCTCCTCGGCGTGCCCAATCTGAAGATCGTCGCGCTGTGCGACCTCGTGCCGGAGAAGGCGCGGATGGCGGCGAAGATGGTCGCCGAAGCGGGGCAGGGAGACGCCGCGCTCTACACGGGCTCCGACCACGCCTTCGAGCAGCTCGTCGCGCGCGACGATCTCGATCTCGTCTACACGGCGACGCCGTGGGAATGGCACACCCCGGTGATGCTCGCCGCGCTCGCGCACGGCAAGCACGCCGCGAGCGAGTGTCCCATCGGCACCACGCTCAAGGACCTCTGGGCGCTCGTCGACGCCAGCGAGCGTGCGCAGAAGCACTGCATGCAGCTCGAGAACTGCAACTACGGCTACAACGAGATGATGGTGAACCGCATGGTGCATGCGGGGTTCTTCGGCGAGGTGCTCCACGCCGAGGCAGCCTACCTGCACGACCTGCGGAAGATCCTCTTCGAGACGAAGGACGAAGGGCTCTGGCGCCGCGCCTGGCACACGCGCTCCAACTCGAACCTCTACCCGACCCACGGACTCGGCCCCGTGAGCTGGTATCTCGACGTCCACGCCGGCGACCGCTTCGACTACATCGTCGCGATGGCCAGTCCCGAGCGCGGGCTGACGCTCTATCGCGAGGAGACGTTGAAGGACAACAGGGCCGATCCGCGCTGGCGCGAGCGCTACATCACGGGCGATCTGAACACGTCGATCATCAAGACGGCGAAGGGGCGCACGGTCATGATGCAGCACGACGTCTCCAATCCGCGCCCGTACTCGCGCCACAACCGCGTCATGGGCACCAAGGGGACGTTCGAGGACTATCCGCCGCGCATCTATGTAGAAGGGCAGGCGGGGGGCGAGCGATTCCAGCCGATCAACGACGATCACAAGAAGCAGTTCGAGCATCCGCTCTGGACGAAGCTCGGCGAGCAGGCGCAGAGCGGCGGCCACGGGGGCATGGACTTCGTCATGGCGTACCGCCTCATCGAGTGCATGCACGAGGGGCTCGCTCCCGACTATGACGTCTACGACGCGGCGGCGTGGAGCGCTCCGCTTCCGCTCACGGAGATGTCCGTCGCCAAGGGCAGCGCACCGATGAAGTTCCCGGATTTCACGCGCGGCGACTGGATGAAGCCGCGCGCATGAGCACGCCCTTTCATTTCACGACACTCGACTGGGCGATCATCTTCGCCAGCATCGGCATCAGCTTCCTGCCGGCGCTCTTCTTCTGGAAGCGCGCGAGCAGCAGCACGAGCGAGTTCTTCACGTCTGGACGCGCGGCGCCTTGGTGGCTCGTCGGCATCTCGATGGTGGCCACCACGTTCAGCACCGACACGCCGAACCTCGTCACCAACTTCGTGCGCGAGCGCGGCGTGGCGGGGAACTGGCTCTGGTGGAGCTTTCTGCTCACCGGGATGATGACGGTGTTCTTCTACGCGCGCCTCTGGCGCCGCTCGGGAGTGCTGACCGATCTCGAGTTCTACGAGATCCGCTACTCCGGCGACGCGGCCAAGCTCCTGCGCGGCTTTCGCGCCGTCTATCTCGGCTTCTTCTTCAACCTCGTGATCATGGCCACGGTGAACCTCGCCGCCGCCAAGATAGGCAACATCGTGCTCGGCTGGCCGACTGGCCGCACGCTGCTCGTCTGCGCCGTGATGACGATCTTCTTCGCTTCCGTCAGCGGCCTGTGGGGCGTGCTCGTCACTGACTCGATCCAGTTCGGCATCACGATGACGGGCACCTTCGCCGTGGCGTACTACGCGCTGCAGCAGCCGGCCGTCGGCGGCCTGTCGGGGCTCTTCGCCAAGGTGCCGCCGCGCACGATCGCCATGCTCCCGGACTTCGGCGACTGGAGCACGGCCCTCGCCGTCTTCATCCTGCCGCTGACCATCCAATGGTGGTCGGTGTGGTATCCGGGCGCCGAGCCCGGTGGCGGCAGTTACATCGCGCAGCGCATGCTCGCGTCCAAGACGGAGAAGGATGCCGTCGTCGGCACGCTGCTGTTCAACGTCATGCACTACGCGCTGCGTCCGTGGCCCTGGATCATCGTCGCTCTCGCCTCGACGATCATCTATCCGCAGCTGGCCGACATCGCCGCCACGTTCCCCAACCTCGACCGGTCTCTCCTCGGCAACGACATCGCCTATCCGGCGATGATGCGCTTCCTGCCGGCCGGCTTCCTCGGGCTGGTCGTGGCCGGCACGCTCGCGGCATACCGCTCCACGATCGAGACGCACCTGAACTGGGGGACGAGCTATCTCGTCCACGATTTCTACCGCCGCTTTCTCCGCCCGGGCCTGAGCGAGCGACATTACGTCTTCGTCGGCCGGCTCACGACCGCTGGGCTGATGATCTGCGCCGCGCTCATGACGTACGCGCTCGGCACGGCGCGCGAGGCGTTCGAGCTGATCCTCTCGATCGGCGCCGGTACCGGACTGCTCTACCTGCTGCGCTGGTTCTGGTGGCGCGTCAGCGCCTGGAGCGAGATCTCGGCGATGATCAGTTCCTTCCTCGTCGCGCTCGGATTCTTCGTCGCGCGCAAGAACGGGCTCGAGATCTCGGCCGAGTCGTCGCTGTTGATCACTGTCGGTGTCACGACGGTGGTGTGGGTGGCGACGACACTCCTCGCGCCGCCGACCGACGCCGCCACGCTCGAGCGCTTCTTCACGCAGGTGCGGCCCGCGGGTCCGGGATGGCGACCGGTCGTCGAACGCCTCGGCGTGACGGGTGTGGAGGACTCGCTGTCGCAGTCGCTGCTTGGTTGGGTGCTCGGCTGTCTGTTCGTGTACTCGGGGCTGTTCGGAACGGGCAGTCTCCTCTACGGACGCATGCCGCAGTTCGCGATGTGGCTCGTCGTGTTCGTCGTGAGCGGCGCCGGACTGGCGCGCGTGCTCCGCGGCTTCTGGACTCCGGAAGCGTGACGCAGGAGGCTCGAATGCGCACGACGCAGGCGGTGATTCTCGCTCGCGGGCTCGGCTCGCGCATGCGGCGTGAAGCGGAGGCAGCGAGCGCGGCGCTCACTGCCGACCAGCGCCGCGCCGCCGAGCGTGGCGCCAAGGGGATGATGCCCCTCGGCGCGCGCCCCTTCCTCGACTACGTGCTGTCGGCGCTCGCCGACGCGGGGATCCGTGACGTGACATTGGTGGTCGGCCCGGAAGCCGATGAAATTCGCGATCACTTCGGGCG
>Ga0066652_100001413_pt1 | contig 12481 bp, 13 predicted proteins | sample GraSoiAngelo_101_FD_71413 | JGI IMG/M metagenome (GOLD analysis project Ga0066652, IMG submission 71413) | Grasslands soil microbial communities from the Angelo Coastal Reserve, California, USA - 14_0903_02_30cm | ecosystem: Environmental > Terrestrial > Soil > Grasslands | place: USA...
AGAGATCGCGCGCTATTCGCCGACGAACGCGCCGTCCGGTGCGATCACGAAGGACGTGGCCACGCTTCGCGTAACGATCATGCTCCTCCGCAGATGCCGGCTTTGCCGGCGTCCGCCCACGGACGCTCGCGACGACCATGGCTGACGCCAGAAAGTCGAGCCGCCGAGAGGCGGCGACTTTATGCCGCTTTGACTTCGAGGATCTTGAACGTGAGCTTGCCGCGCGGAGCCTTAACGGTGACGGTCTCGCCCTTCTTCTTGCCGATGATCGCCTTCCCGACGGGCGACTCGTTCGACAGCTTGTTCTGCGTCGGGTTCGCTTCCGCAGATCCCACGATGTCGTACTCGAACGTCTTCTTCGCGTCGACGTCGCGCAGCTTGACGTGGGAGCCGACGGAGACGACGTCCTTCGGGACGCTCTTCTTGTCGATCACGCGTGCATCCCGCATCCGCTCCTCGAGCGTTGCGATCCGGTGCTCGAGCAGCATCTGCTCGTTCTTCGCGTCGTCGTACTCTGCATTCTCGGCGATGTCGCCGAACTCTCGTGCGACGCGGATCCGCTCGGCGACCTCGCGTCGCCTGACGGTCGAGAGCTCCTCGATTTCGTGCTTCAACCTCTCGTAGCCCTCGGGAGTGAGGATGACTTCCTTCACTGGACACCCCTTCTTACAGAAAAACGCGGCGCTGGAGGCGCCGTCGCGGGCGCGAATGGTAGCTCGGCGGCCGGTCTTCGTCAACAGGCCTGCAGATACCATTTCGGCCTCTGTGCAGGTGAATCTCCGTGAATCCTGGTGGATCCGAAATGTGGAGATCCCGACCCGGCTCGTGCTGGCGCCGATGGCAGGCGTCAGCGTGCAGGCCTTTCGCCGCCAGGGCCGCCGCTACGGCGCCGGGCTCGTGTGCTCGGAGATGGTCTCGTGTGCCGGTCTCGACCACGCCAACGAGCGAACGCTCGGATACCTGCGGGTGGCGGCGGACGAGCATCCGCTGGCGATCCAGATCTTCGGGGCCGATCCCCGGACGATGGCCGAGGCGTCCCGGATGGTCGAGGCTGCGGGCGCCGACCTCGTCGACGTCAACTTCGGCTGTCCGGTCCGCAAGGTGACGAAGACAGGCGCTGGCGCAACGCTGCTCGACGATCCGGATCGCGCCTGCCGCATCGTGTCGGCGATGGCCGAGGCGGTCTCGATTCCGGTCTCGGTGAAGATGCGACGTGGCCTGGAGGACGGTTCGCGGGCCTGTCTCGACGTCGGGCCGCGCCTGGTCGACGCCGGAGCCGCGTCGCTGACGCTCCACCCGCGGAGCGCGAAACAGATGTACACCGGCGAGGCCGACCACTCGCTCACGGCTGAGCTCGTCGAGCTCGTCGGCGTCCCGGTGATCGCATCCGGCGACGTGACTTCCCGCGCGCGGGCGCAAGCCGTCCTCGCATCGACCCGAGCAGCCGCGGTGATGGTCGGGCGCGGCGCGCAGGGGAATCCATGGGCACTGCGCGAGATCGTCGACGGCGACGGCGTTCGGCCCACCCGCGAGGAGGTCGCGGCCGAGCTGATCCTGTTCGTGCGCGAGACAGTGCGCGAGCTGGGCGAGCGGCGTTCGACGGGCTTCCTGAAGAAATTCTACGGCTGGTATCTCGGCCGCGGCCGGTTCCCGCGGCAGTTCAAGCAGGAGCTCGTCCAGCTCTTGACGACCGACGAGGTGGTGACGCGGTTGTTCGCCGCCGCGCCGGGAGCCGCCGAGATCGTCGAACGGCTCGAGGCGGAGCTACCGGATCCCGCCGACGAGGTCCTGCTCGACGGGATGCCAATCTCGATCTACGGCGGCGGCTGAGGCCGGGTTTTCGACCCGCCGCCCTCGGGCAGCAGAGGCGAGATGGCCGACCGGAAAGAAGCCAGGAAGGCGATCGCAGACGACGTCCGCGCGCTCGCGGACGATCTCCGGTCGTTGCTCGAGGACCCGGCCGAGCGCAAGCGTAAGGAGATCCGCTGGCGCATGCTCTACGGCGCGGTTGCGCTCGGTTTCACGCTGGTGTCGCGCCGGCTCGTGACGCGTGGCTGGGCGATCCTGACCGGCGAGCAGCCGCCGATGAAAGGCCACGGGGCGCCGCCGGCGCAGCGAGAGCAGACGCCGACCGCCAGCCGCTAGTCGCCTTCGTCGCCGCCGTGGCCATGGTCGCCGTGACCGGGCGGGCCGCTGTGGTCGTGGTTGTCGTCGCCCTTGCCGTTCCCCGGACGTGAGCCGCCGCCGCCCGTCTCGGGCGCAGAGCTCGGCGGGGGCGTCGAGGTGCTCGCAGAGGCGCTCGCCGGGGGCGTGATCGGCTCGGGCGCGGGAGCTGGTGCGGGGGCGGGCTCCGGCTTGGGCTTGGGGCTCGGCTTCGGCTTCGGGCGGGGCTTTGGCCGCGGCCGCTGCGGAGGCGAGCTCGGGGCTGATCGCTTCGTGGTCGGCGAGGCCGCCGGCCTGACCGCGCGAGACGCGAGCTCGACGTGGCTTGCGCGGACGACCACGCGACGCACGCGCCGGTGGCGGGCCGGCGCCGCGACGACGACCGGGCGGTCGCGGATGTCGCCGTTCGTCAGCGGGGCAAGCCGGATGATCGTCTGTGTCGCCGAGGGCTCGAACGCGGCGCGCCAGAGGTAGCCCGACGCACTGGCCGCAAGGACCAGCGCGCTGAGCCGGACCGCATTCGGCAGCGGACGCACGACGTGCAGTATCGAGTCCGCATCTGACGGAGCCGGTCCGGCCCTACGCCGAACGCTCCGGAATCTCGACCGTGACCGTGTTCCGGCCCTCGCTCTTCGCGCGATACAGCGCGATGTCGGCGCGGCGCAGGAGCTCGTCTCCCGACTCGCCGAACGCAAGCTGCGCGACGCCGAAGCTCGCGGTCACCTCGTCCCGGCCGTCCGGCGTCGGACGGAGCGCGCCGAGCGACAGCCGCACCCGATCGGCCACCGCGACGGCACCCTCGGCCTCGGTGCCGGGCAGCAGGATCGCGAACTCCTCGCCGCCGATCCTGCCCGGTACGTCGACGTCACGCAGGTGCGCCCGCACCAGGTCGGCGAACGTGCGCAGCACATCGTCTCCCGCCTGATGGCCGAAGCGGTCGTTGACGAGCTTGAAATGGTCGAGGTCTCCGAGCACCACGGAGAGTGGAGACGCGAATGCGTTCGCACGCACGATCTCGCTTTCGAGCGCCTCGATGAAACGGCGGCGGTTCACGAGCCCGGTGAGATCGTCGGTCGTCGCCTGCCGTTGCACGAGGTGGTGCAGCTTCGCGTTCTCGAGCGCGATCGCAGCCTGTGCTGCGAGCCATTCGGCGGTGTGCTGCGTCTCCTTCGAGAACCCGCCCTCGGATGCGTAGAGCACGAGCGTGGTCAGCCGCTCGTCGTCGCGCGCGAGCTCCAGCACGAGGCTGGAAGCGCGCGAGTCGATGTCGCCGATCCAGGTGACGTCCTCGCCGTTGTCCCGGATGCAGCCGCCTCGCGCGCCGGTCGCCTCGACCACGACCTCGAGGATGACCGGGAGGAGCGCGCGCGGATTGTGGGTCGCGGCCAGCGCGTCGCCGACGAGCGCGAGCGCCTCGCCCGGGTTGTCAGGCGCGGTGTCACGCCGTTCGCGACGGTCACGAAGAAGCCGGCGCCTGCCGACCGCTCCGGATGCGCGTACGGCGCCGTAGAGCAGCCACAGCGTCGCCACCGTCGCGACTGCCGCCAGCGCGAAAAGCCACCATCTCTCTGCCGCAAAGAGAAGAGGTTGCATGCCTCAGCGATTGCGCTCCCAGATGATTCGGAGGCCCTCCAGGGTCAGGAACGGATCGACCTGCTCGATTGTGCGCGAATGTGGCGCGATCAGGTCGGCGAGACCGCCCGTCGCGACCGTGCGCGCCTCGGCGCCGAGCTCGCGCCTGATCCCCTCGACGATGCCGTCCACCTGTCCCGCGAACCCGTACACGAGTCCGGACTGCAGGCTTGCAACCGTGTTCTTGCCGATCACCGTTTCGGGCTCCACGAAGTCGACCTTCCGCAGGCGCGCCGCGCGCGCGAACAGCGCATCCATGGAGATCTCGATCCCCGGCGCGAGCACGCCGCCGATGTACTCCGCGCTCGCCGACACGACGTCGAAGTTCGTCGAGGTGCCGAAGTCGACGACGATGCACGGCGCGCCGTGGCGCTCGGCAGCGGCGACCGCGTTGGCGATCCGATCTGGACCGACGTCGCGTGGATCGTCGTAGCGAATCGGAACGCCGGTCTTGATCCCCGGCCCGACCTCGAGCAGCTCCGCGTCGATGTATCGCTGCGCAAACTCGGCGTACGAGCGCGACAGCTGCGGCACGGTCGACGAGAGACAGACGCCCGTGACCGTTGCTAGCTCGAGGAAGCTGCGGTACAGGGCGCCGAGCTCGTCCCCGCTCCGGTGACGCTCCGTGGCGACGCGCCAGTGCTCCGTCAGCCGGGAGTCGTCGAACGTTCCGAGGACCGTCTGCGTGTTGCCGACGTCGACAGCGAGCAACATCAGCAGATCATCTCCGAACCCTGTGGGCCGCGTCGGGTTTCGCCCGATGCGACCGGCGGCTCAAAAGCTCAAAGGTCGTCGTCCGCCGACAGGCTCTCGCCGATCTTCTCGGCGAGCGCTTCGGCGGTGAGGCTCGGCTCCTCGCCCTCCGCGCGCAACTCCTCGACCGTGACGTCGCTCGACGTCCATGCCTCGGCGCGCGGGATGATCCGGGTCGGACGGTTCTTGTCCCAGACCCAGACGTCCTCCATCTTCAGGTGGAAGAACGGGTAGGCCGGCTGGGAGATCTGCGTGAGCTCGAGGCGGTTGCAGAGGTATGTGGCGTCCTGCGTGAGGACGCAGTAGCGGAAGAGGCCGAAGACCGCCGTGTACTCCTTCTTGAGGCGAAGCTCGAGCTCCGCCTCGAACTCATCGAGCTCGTCGAGGTGGCTCATCGGCTGAGTGTAGCTTTGCGAGTAGCGCCTCCAGCGGGCCCTTCCCGGGCACCTCCAGCCCAGGATCGAGCTCTGCCAGCGGCTCGAGGACGAAGGCCCGCTCGTGCAGCCGGGGGTGGGGAACCTCCAGTCCCGGCTCGGCGATCTCCTCGTCCCCGTAGAGCAGGAGGTCGAGGTCGATCGTCCGAGGGCCGCCGGGGGGGACGCCCTCGCGGTCGCGGCCGAGCCTCCGCTCGACGGCCAGCAACTCCTCCAGCAGGGCAGCGGCCGGGAGCGCCGTCTCGAGCTCAACGGCCCCGTTCAGGAAGCGCGGCTGGTGGACGATCCCGACCGGATCCGTCTCGCGGAACCCCGAGACCGCGAGCACCCGCGTCTCCGGCAACGATCCGAGCGCGCGAACCGCGCGCTCCAGCAGATTCCGTCGGTCGCCGAGATTGGAACCGATGCCGACGAAGACGCGTGCCACGACGGCCCACGATAGTGCGGAACGCTACGCTTCTCGCCTGGCCGCCACGGCCCTCCTTCCCGCCCTAGCTCTCGTATTCGCCTCGCCCGTCCACGCCGACCGGGCGCCGATGCTCGTGCGCGCGGCTCCGGGCGGCGCGCCCGCGCTTCGCGCCGCGGGCGCCGTGGAGGTCGCACCGCCGCTTCGCGTCTGGCGGGTCCGGGCCGACGCCTTGCCGGCGCTCAGGCGACAGGGAGACGTGACCTACGCCGAGCGCGAACGGACTCTGCGGCAGGCGACGACCGCGGCCGGCGAGCCGCTGGCTTCGGGCGAGTGGTGGCGCGCCTCGATCGGCGCGGACCTCGCTCAGCCGCCGGGGCCGGGCAAGCCGGTGACGATCGTCGACTCCGGCCTCGACATCACCCATGAGGAGTTCGCCTCGCGTCCGGACACGACGCTCCTGAACGAGCAGACGGTCTCGTTCGAGGACGACGACCACGGGACCGAGGTGGCCTCCGTGATCGCGGCCCCCGTGAACGGCGTCGGGCTCGCGGGCGTCTATCCGCAGGCGAAGCTCCGCAGCTGGGACGCCAGTCCGTTCGGGTTCATCAGCACGGGCGCGGCGGTGCGCGGGATCGTCGCGGCGGCCGACGGCGGTCCGAGCGTGATCAACCTGAGCTTCGGCGGCAACGACGACGACCCCATGATCCATCAGGCCGTCCTGTACGCGTTTCGCCGCGGCTCGCTCGTGGTCGCGTCGTCCGGCAACGACGGCCTGAACGGGAACCCGCTCAGCTACCCGGCGTCTTATCCGCACGTGCTGACGGTCGGCGCGACGGACGAGACGAACACCGTCGCGTTCTTCTCGAGCCAGTCGAGCGACGTCGACCTCGTGGCGCCGGGTCGCCACATCCCGGTTGCGGAGCCGGTCAGCGACGATCCGTCCGGCTACATCGTCGCGTCGGGGACGAGCTTCTCCTCGCCCATGGTCGCGGCCGCCGCCGCCTGGGTCTGGACCGTGCACCCGACCCTGGACAACACGCAGCTCTTCGACACGATGCGCTTCTCCGCACGCGACCTCGGGCCGAAGGGGCGCGACCGAGCCAGCGGCTTCGGGATGCTGGACATCCCGGCGGCGCTCGCGTTCGCGGCGCTCCCTCCCGATCGGCTGGAGCCGAACGACAACATCGACCAGGTCTCTCCGGTGGGCATGTTCAGCGGAGGCGAGCCTGCGCTGACGACCGCCAGGCGGCTGACCGCGACGCTCACGGCGCGCGTCGACCGCCATGAGGATCCCCACGACGTCTACCGGGTCTTCGTTCCCTCGGGGGGCTCCGTGACGGCACGCGTGAGCGGAGGCGACGTCGACCTGAGGATCTTCCGCGCGGACGCGGCGAACGTCAGGTCGAAGCCGACGGCGAAGAGTGCGCGCGCGGGCCTCCTGCCCGAGTCGGCCACGGTTCGCAACACGAAGAAGCGCGGCGTGTTCGCCTACGTCGAAGTGCGCCCAGACGCGAAGAGCGAGCGCGCGTCGTACACGCTCCAGGTCAGCGGCTCCGCTCGACGGTAGCCGCCGACCACTCGACCTCGAGCCCGGCCGGCCGCACGGACGGTTTCCGCACGCGCACCCGGACGCGCGCGACGTCGAATCGCTGGATGATCTCGTCCGCGACCGCGGCCGCGAGCGGCTCGAGCAGCGCGAACTGTCTCGCGTCGGAGAGCGCGCGCACACATGACGCGACCTCCTCGTAGTCGACCGCGTCCTCGAGCCGGTCGCTCAAGGCCGCATCCGAGACGATGAGCCGGATGTCGTAGAGAAACGTCTGGCCGGCGGCGCGCTCCTCGTCCGTCGCGCCGTGGTGACCGAACACGTCCAGCCCGCGAAGCTCGACCTCAATCAACCCGTCACCGCGGCGGCCACCGTCAGCGCCTCGACGTGAGGCCGGACGTCGTGGACGCGCAGGACCGTCGCGCCGCGGTCGAACGCCGCCACGGCCGCGGCGACGCTCGCCGACAGCGGCCCGGTCGTCGCCGACCGGTCGCCGAGGACCCGGCCGAGCGAGCTCTTCCGCGAGAAGCCGATCACAACGGGCCGCCCGAGCGAGAGCAGAACGTCGAGGCGCCGGACGAGCTCGAAGTTCTGCTCGACCGTCTTGCCGAACCCGATCCCCGGATCAAGGCAGATCCGTTCCTCCTCGACGCCCGCTGCGACCGCGAAGCGCAGGCGCCCCTCGAGAAACGCCGCCACCTCCGCGGACACGTCCCCGTAGGTGGGGTTGAGCTGCATCGTCCGCGGCTCGCCCTGCATGTGCATCAAACAGAGGTACGCGCCCGAGTCGGCGACGACGCCGGCCAGCTCCGGGTCGCCGCGAAGCGCGGTGACGTCGTTGACGAGCTCTGCTCCGAGATCGAGTGCGCGCTTCGCGACCTCCGCCTTCGCGGTGTCGATCGACACGGGCGCGCCCTCGAGGCCTTCGAGCACCGGCACCACGCGCCGGAGCTCCTCGTCGGTCGAGACGCCGAGAGAGCCCGGGCGCGTCGACTCGCCGCCGACGTCGACGATGCCCGCGCCGTCGGCGAGCATCTGCCGCGCCGCAGCAATCGCCGCGCCGGACTCGAAGTGAACGCCGCCGTCGGAGAACGAGTCCGGCGTCACGTTCACGACGCCCATCACCGTCGGACGCGGGAAGCGTTCTTCAATCGGCCGGCGTTCATTTGACATCGCCGGATACTTACATTCATGGGGGAACAGGACGCGCGGCGCACCGCGTGGCGTTTCGTGCGCGCGGTTATCCGGTCGCAAGCAGACGGCGTCGCCGGCGCTGCGATCTCGGGACTTCTCTGGCAGGCCGGCGCGGTCGCGGCGCCGCTGATCGTGAAGTACGCGATCGACAACGGCGTGCTCTCGCGCGACCGGCAAGCGCTCCTGCTCTGGCTCGGAGCGTTGCTCGCCGTCGGGTTGCTCGAGGTCGTCGGCGGCGCGGTGCGCCACATCTTCGCGATCCGGAACCGCGCCCGGTCCGACGCACGCGTACGAGACGCGATCTTCGCGCACGCCCTGCGCCTCGACCCGAGCTATCACGACCGCGTCGGTCCCGGCGAGCTGATGAGCCGAGCATCGTCGGACTCGGAGCACGTCGCGCGGATGATGGACTCGATCGGGCACACGATCGGCTACGTGCTGACGGTGATCGCGGTGTCGATCGTTCTGCTCCTGATCGACTGGCGGCTCGCGCTCGTCGTGCTCGTGCCCTTGCCGCTGATCAGCTTCGCCGTGTGGCTGTACTCGAGGCGCTATCAGCTCCGCACACGGCAGCTGCAGGAGGCGTGGGCCGACACGGCGACGCTCGCGGAGGAGACCGTGAGCGGCATCCGCGTCGTCAAGGGCCTGGGCGCCGGCGACGCGCTCTCGGGGCGGTTCCGCGACCGGAGCGACCGGGTACTTCGACGCGCGCTCGGCATCGCGTCGCTGGACGCCGTCTTCATGCCGGTGCTCGAGCTGCTGCCGCTGCTCGGCCTGCTCGCCGTTCTCTGGTTCGGCGGACGACGGGTGATCGCCGGCGATCTCAGCCTCGGTTCCTTCGTCGCGTTCAACGCGTACGTCGTCCTCCTCGTCTGGCCGTTCCGGGTGCTCGGCCAGCGCGTGTCGACGCTGCAGAAGGCTCTCGCCGCCGGCGCGCGGATCGCCGAGGTGCTCGAGACCGAACCGGGCCTAGTCGAGCGCCGCCACGCGCCCGGCCTACCGAAGCCGGTGCGCGGCGAGGTGCGGCTCGAGGGCGTGCGCTTCGGTCACGAAGGCGACGAACCGGTGCTGGACGGGCTCGACCTCAGGGTCCCCGCAGGCGAGTCGCTTGCGCTCGTCGGATCAACCGGGTCGGGCAAGAGCACGATCGCGGGCCTGCTCGCGCGGTTGTACGACCCCGACGGCGGCCGCGTGCTGCTCGACGGCCACGATGTGCGCGAGGTGCGGCTCGGCGACGTGCGGCAGGCCGTTGCCCTCGTGTTCGAGGACACGTTCCTCTTCACCGACACCGTCCGCGAGAACATCCGCTTCGGCAGGCCCGACGCCTCCGACGAGGACGTCGCGACCGCTGCTGCGCTCGCAGGCGCGGCGGAGTTCGTCGAGGACCTGCCGGACGGGTACGACACGGTTCTGGGCGAGCGCGGCTTCTCGTTGTCGGGCGGGCAGCGCCAGCGGATCGCGATCGCGCGGGCGATCCTGGCGGATCCCGCGGTGCTCGTCCTCGACGACGCGACGTCCGCGGTGGACGCGACGAAGGAGCACGAGATCCGCGCGGCGCTCACGACCGTGATGTCCGGCCGCACGACGCTCGTGATCGCACACCGTCCCGCCACGATCGCCCTCGCGGACCGGGTGGCCGTGCTCGAGGGAGGGCGGATCGTCGAGGAAGGTACGCACGGCGAGCTGCTCCGCCGGTCTCAGCGCTATCGCGAGCTGCTCGCGCTCGAGGAGGCCGCGTAGTGCTCGAGCGCGCGTCGGCGCGAGACGTGTGGCGCGTGGCGAGCGAGCTCGCCCGGCCCGTTCGCGGGCGCTACCTCGGCGCCGGCGCGGCGGTGATCGTCTCGACGCTGATCACGCTCGCGGGCCCTGCGCTCGTGCGGTACGCAGTCGACGCCGGGATCTCGAAGCACGACTACAGACCGCTCGACGTCGCCGCGATCATCTTCATCGGCCTCGCGGTCGTGAAGCCCGTCGTCGTGCGCGCGCAGATCCTGCTCGCGGCGACCGCGGGCGAGCGCTTCCTCGGCGCGCTCCGAACCGCGGCGTTCGACAAGCTGCAAGCACTGCCGCTCGGATTCTTCGAGCGGGAGCGGGCGGGCGTCCTCGTCTCGCGACTGACCTCGGACGTGCAGTCGCTGACCGAGTTCGTCCGCGACGCGCTCATCGAGGTCGCCGGCAGCGCGCTCCAGATCGTCCTCACCGTGGTGGCCCTCCTGATCCTGTCGCCGACGCTGGCCGGCGTATCGCTGATCGCGCTGCCGATCCTCGTCGCCTCGAGCTGGAGCTTCCACCACAGCGCCGGACGCGCGTATCACGCGATCAGGGATCGCGTCGCGGAGACGCTCACGGCGCTGCAGGAAGGACTGGCGGGCGTGCGCGTCGTCCAGGCGTTCCGGCGCGAGGGACGCACGCTCGACCGGTACAAGCCGCGCAGCGAAGCCCAGATCAGCGCGTGGCGGCGGGCCTCCTACGTGAACATCCGACTCTTCGCGCTGATCCCGCTCGCGCAGACCACGGCGCTGATCGCCGTGTTGCTCGTGGCCGCGTCGATGTACCGGAACGGGTCGATCTCCCAGGGAACCATCGCGGCGTTCGTCCTCTACCTCATCCAGCTCTTCGACCCGGTTGCGCGATTCAGCGAGTGGCTCGGCGAGTTTCGGCAGGGCCTCGCCGCGCTGGGGAAGATCGTCGGGCTCCTGCAGGCGCCGAACGCGATCGTGGAGCGGCCGCGTGCGGTGGAGCTTCCCGCCGAAGGGACGCTCGCGCTGCGGGATGTCACGTTCGGCTACGACCCGTCGCGTCCAGTCGTACGCGGCGTGACGTTCACGATCGAGCCCGGCGAGCACGTCGCGCTCGTCGGCGCGACCGGCGCCGGGAAGTCGACCCTCGCCAAGCTCCTCACGCGGCAGTACGACCCACAGGAGGGCTCGATCGCGCTCGGCGGCGTCGACGTCCGCGACGCGCAGCTCGACTCGCTGCACCGCCGGATCGTGATGCTGCCGCAGGAAGGTCATCTCTTCAGCGGCACGATCGCGGCAAACGTCCGGCTCGCCCATCCGGACGCGCCGGACGAGGACGTTCGCCGTGCGCTGCGCCAGATCGGCGCGCTCGACCGGTTCGAGTCGCTGCCGAACGGGCTCGACACGGATGTCCAGACGCGCGGCCTGCGGCTGTCGGCCGGCGAGCGGCAGCTCGTGGGGATCGCGCGCGTCGCCCTCGCCGAGCCGGCGGTGATCGTGCTCGACGAGGCGACGTCGAGCCTCGACCCGGCGACGGAGGCGGCCGTCGAGGGAGCGCTGGCGGCGGTCGCCGAGGGACGTACGGTGGTCACGATCGCGCACCGGCTGTCGACAGCGGAGCGGGCCGACCGCGTCGTGGTGATGGAGCACGGCCGAGTCGTGGAAGTCGCGTCACACAACGAGCTCGTCCAGCAAGGCGACCGCTACGCCCGCCTGTGGGCCTCGTGGCAAGCAGGCTTGGCTGCGGCCGCACCGTGAATTGCGCCCGCCGCGGATGCGGGCTCCGCCCGCGTCCGCCGTCGACGCTCTAATTCAAGCCACTGACGAAGTCGTCATGGTTCGCGCCGCGTCAGCGGCGCGAAGCGGACTTCGTCAGGACTTAGCGGGATCCGGCGGCGGCTGCATCGTCGCTCCCGGAAGCGGGAACGGCCGCGCCTTCGGCTGCGGTTTGCGCGCCTTCTCGTCGGCCGGCGCCGGAGCCTGCTCGGGTTCAGGAGTCTCGGCCGGGAAGACCGACTCCTCTTGCTCGCCGGCGAGCAGCCGCTCGAACTGGTCCTTGTCGATCGTCTCGCGCTCGATCAGGATCATCGAGACCCGGTGCAGCTCGTCCATGTGCTCGCGGAGGACGCGCGTGGCCGTGTCGTGCGCCTCCTCGATGATCCGCCTGATCTCGTCGTCGATCTCGCGTGCGATCTCCTCGGAGTAGTCCGGCTCGGCGCTCATCTCGCGTCCGAGGAACGGCATGTCCTGGTTCCGGCCGAGGACGCGCGGCCCGAGCTTCTCGCTCATGCCGAAGCGCATGATCATCTGCTTCGCGGTTGAGGTGACCTTCTCGAGGTCGTTGGCGGCACCGGTCGTGACCTCGTTGAAGACGAGCTCCTCGGCAGCGCGACCGCCGAGTGTCATCGCGAGGTTCGCCATCAGGTTCGCCTTCGTGGTCAGGTACCGATCCTCGCGCGGCAGCGAGATCGTGTATCCCAGCGCCTGGCCGCGGCCGATGATCGAGATCTTGTGGACGTCGGACTCCTGGTCGAGGAAGTGCCCGACGATCGCATGGCCGAGCTCGTGGTAGGCGGTGATCTTCCGCTCTTCCTCCGAGAAGAGACGCGTC
>Ga0066652_100001415_pt1 | contig 12477 bp, 19 predicted proteins | sample GraSoiAngelo_101_FD_71413 | JGI IMG/M metagenome (GOLD analysis project Ga0066652, IMG submission 71413) | Grasslands soil microbial communities from the Angelo Coastal Reserve, California, USA - 14_0903_02_30cm | ecosystem: Environmental > Terrestrial > Soil > Grasslands | place: USA...
CGATTCAGACCCGAAGGCCAGTCTAAACAATCGGGTACGGGAAAGGATGAGATCAGGAAAAGCGATTATGCTGCTTATATCGACGTAGATACTAAATCGATCACTCTGCCAATTTATATCAAACGCCTCCTCAAGAACACACCGGAAGCATCCAATGCATTCCAGGAATTGTCGTACTCCAACAAAAAAGAATATTTACTTTGGATATTTACTGCAAAGCAGGAAAAAACACGCAATGAACGATTGGCTGGCTTTATTAAAAAACTTGTTGACGGAAAAAATAACCCGTATGAAAAATAACACTTCAACCCAGCATTGAATCATATTCAGACAATGCATAATTATCTCGAAGATTAGATTGAAAAGAAAATGGATCCGTAAGTTTAGTCCAGCCCATTGATAATTATAAGGATCGACCATCCGGCCGCCACCAGCATGGGACATCGATCATTTTAAATTTCGTACTACATAATTCCGCGGAGCAAAAACCGAAATGAATTAACTTTCTGTACAAAAAAAATCGGGAAAGCCACAAAAATAAACATGATCAATCATTCGTAATGGAATCTGAAGTCACATTTCAAATTGTTTTGTTGAAACCAACTCCTGGTGTTGACTTTGGTTTGCAAAAAGGATCGGGCAGTAATTATGAAACCGTTCAAAAACAAAGTTCTGATTCGAAAGATTTATCGTTCAATTTTACAATTAAAATAAAAGGTGATAAAGCAAAAGATAAATCCCCAGGGTTGGCCGGTAGTTTTGTTCAGGGACCAACGAATGGTAAATTTATTTATATAGATATTGGTACTTATGCAGGACAAACCAGCACTCCCTGGGCAAGAAGACTTAAGATTCCTTTAGCCGGAATTACATGGAAAGATATTGATCAATTGATTGCCAATCCAAACTTGATCATGGAAACCAGTGTCCCCGGAACCGGCAAAGATGGTGGTCCAAATTGTGCTACAGTAAAACCATTTAATGGCTGGAAAATAATTAAAAGAAAATGAGAATCGATTTTTCCGTTCGCCTGGGAATCCTGCCCACAACCAGTACAAGTATCTATTTTAAAAACTAAATAAAAATACTTTGATACAAGTTCATTAATGACACCTTGTTAAAACATCTATGCAATAACAAAGAGATCATTTCAATGGCGCAGGTGCATCAGTAAACTTTTTATGTGCACCGGTTAATTTGCCAATATAATATGTAGCAGGAATAATTACTTTTCTTACAACAGCAGGTATGCCACTATTAGTAAATTCAGAGCTGTAACGCATCGAGAGAAAAGCCATCCTTTTTATTTCCGGACGATCATGTTTTCCTTCATCTAATGCTTTGTAAACCCCTTCCAAAAAATATTCAATGTTGTTAGCAGGCTTTACCCATCCTTTCACATGTAATTCATCTTCGCCGGCGTTCCAGAACTTATGCCAGGTGCCACGCATAAAAGTTATTGTTTCACCCGGACCATAATAAACGGGTTCCTGTCCGGGGACTAAGGTTCCCATTTTACCACTGATAACTGTGAGACTTTCTTCTTGCTTCCAGTGAACATGAATAGGAGGACCTGCATTTGGTTTGACAAAACCTTCAGTTATTAATTTATCACCATCCGATTCTTTTATCCGGTCTACAAAGACCAGCTTCTCTCCAAATTTATTTTCGATCGTGTGTGGGTATTGATACATAATGGTGGTTTTGGTTAGTTCAAAAATAAGAAAACAAAAGAAAAGGCTAAATCAACTTAATTAAGGTAAATGAAAATAAATGTCTGATAAATGGTAAGCTGTATTAGCAAATGATGGTTTATCAAAGGACGGACGGGTTGGAGTGATCATGCATCTGGCGTTATTTTACAACCTTAATTATATTGATGAAAACATCTGCACGGAATGCTACGCTGTTTATTACTTTTCTCTTTCTGTTTTTTAACGGTGTACAAGTCTATCTCATCTTACAACGCATTGCAGGAACAAAAGCGAAATTCAATACTGTCTGTACGAATGCATTGCTTTCAACGCTATTTGAATACAATAAACTGAAAGGAACTGATACTGCTTCCAAACCAAAACAAGCATTGATCACCTGGTCGCTGAATGATATTGCTGTAAACCGACTCGATTCGCAAAACATAGCTGTGCGATCTCCAACATCCAGGCTTTATGCCATGCGATCAGATCCGGCATCGATCGAAGCACTTGTAACCAGACCGAGATCATTTTCACCAGACCTGGTTTTGCTTGGCAGCCTTTACCGGGAAGCATTGGATTCATTTGAGGTCCATTCGAAATATCGCCTTGATACATTTGCTATACCCTTCAAAACAGGAAACAGCAGGATAGCCATGCCTGAACGGATCAATGATGCATGGGCAATGAAAAGAACAAAGACATATCCGTTTTCCACCAATCCCCAGCGCATATTTTTTTATCCAACTGCTTTGATCTTTGCCGAGCTTAAATACGACTACAACTTTTTTATAAAAGATTTGCTATGGCCAATGCTGGCATTCTTCTTCATCCTGCTCATTAGCAATATAGCTCTCGTGTTTGTGTATAGGACCATCCGAAAACAAAAAAGGATCAATGAAGTAAAGACTGACTTCATCAACAACATGACGCATGAAATGAAAACACCCATCACGATTGCCTCAGCAGGTTTGGAAGCACTGGAACATCATATACCAGCAACCGAACGCACCGACTTTTATTTGCACACAAGTAAAAAGCAGCTTTACCTGCTCAATGATTTCGTGGAAAGGATCCTGGATGCAACGGTACAGGATATTCCGGACTTCAATTTGAAAAAAGAAAAAATAGATCTGCATACTCTTTTTGATGAGTTGATACAAAGCCATTCCGTTCTTAATAAAAAGACGGTAAGCTTCCGGTTAACCGGGCAAGAGTCTGCGTTTATACAAGCGGACCAGCTTCACCTGCAAACTGCTTTCCATAACATTATAGATAATGCCATCAAGTATTCCAATGGTAGAGTGGAAATTCATATGGATATTACTGAAAACAACCGGGACTGTATTATAAAGATCCGTGACAATGGAATAGGCATACCACAGCAATACATTAAATACATATTTGAAAAATTTTTTCGTGTACCGCAGGGTGATGCACAGTCCATAAAAGGATTTGGTCTTGGCTTGTACTATGTCAGCAGCATTGTTAAAAAACATTCGGGCAACATCACGGTGCATTCGAAATTGCGATCAGGAACTGAATTTATCATAACACTACCCAGGAACCTATGATACCGATCTTACTGATAGAGGACCAGGTTGAGCTTTGCGAGATCTTAAAAGATACGCTTTCTCTCTATGGCTTTGATGTTACGTATGCATTGAACGGTGATGATGGCTACAACGAATTCATTTCCCTGGATCCTAAACTCGTCATTATTGATATCATGATGCCCGGGAGTGACGGGTTCAGTGCTGTAAAGAAGATCCGGTTAGTCAATAAAGATGTTCCTATCATTATGCTCACAGCTAAACCGCTAACAGAGGACCTGGTAAAAGCATTTGATCTTGGTTGTAATGACTTTGTCCGTAAACCTTTCGCGATGGAAGAATTGATAGCAAGGATCAAGTCGTTTGCGAAGGTACCGGGCAACGCTACGAGTGCTGCACATGATATTTATCGATTCGGCAACTTTAGCTTGAACGCATCCACACATGAATTGACAAACGATTCGAAGCGGTTTCAACTTTCTTATAAAGAAGTGGAGTTACTAAAAAGACTTTGCGAAGCGAAATCAACCGTTGTTGAACGACAGGATCTTTTGATGGAATTATGGGGCAGCGACAATGTGTTCAATAATAAAACAATGAACGTATATATAAGCAGGTTACGAAACTATTTGGATAGCGATAAGTCAGTGGAGATACTCACCATCAGGGGATTTGGATATAAGCTCATCGAAAAGAATCATTGATGCCTGCTGCTACGTCTGCCATTGAAACAAAAAAGCTGCTTCTCAGCAGCTTTTAAATAAGTAAGCCATTATTAATTTCCTTCTTTCTTCTGCATACTCTTTCCCATCTCCTCATAAGCTGCATATACTGCTTTAGTTTGATCAGCTGTCAGAGGGATCTCACTATATTTTTTCTCTTTAGCAGCTTTTAATTCTCCAAGTTTAGCGGTCCTGTCCGCATCATTAAGACCAGGCAAGATAGTAGCAGCCTGCTGGCGGATTTCAAAATTGATTTCTATAACCCTTTCTGCCTGCGCATCGGTCAGTCCGGCTTTCTCTACTAACATTGGCTTTTGTTTTTCTTTTGCCTCTTTTATCATATTTGCCTTCTGTTCCGCAGTAAACTGTGGCGCAGCAGGTTGTTGCGCAGTTGGTTGTTTCGAAGCTACCGGCCCTTGCGCAGAGATAGTGGTTGAGATTAATGCGCCAGAGATTAAACTCAGAAATAATAACTTTTTCATAAATGATAATTTAGTTTGAAGTTTAAAATTATTTCACTTCTATATTAATGAGTATTAATTAATATTAACTGGGATAGGCGGCACTTAAACGATAAGAGCATCTCGGAAAATTACATCACTGGCAAAACGAAATTAGCAGTGCTTAATCACCAGGTGTTATCAGAAGCCAGTACAACATAGATGAATGAAGAGGACAGATCCCGGGAGTTTGGTTATAGTATCAGTTCCGTAGTTCTTCGCATCAACAACTGATTTTTTATTTAACGCAAAGATGCTAAGGAGCAAAGTCGCAAAGAGTTTTCTTAGCGTCTTAATAATCTTTGCGTCTTTGCGTGATAAACTTCCTTCCCAAAAAATAACAATCACTCATTTCCTGGCTTACTTCTTCGAAAGGATAAAGTCAATAATGAGAGTAGACAATTCATCGTATATAAGAAATGAGATGATCAGAGAAAAGAGAACTCTCGGAAATAAAAACTTTATTTTATTTGCTTTAAAAAGATCCATCATATAATAACAACTCCAGATCATGTACACTAATTGCACCTCGATAACAAAATTATTTGTCAGAAAATTTCTCTGGAGAAGCAAACCTACAATGAGGATCTGAAGCCCAATAAGCATTTCAGTAATTGCAGAACCATAAATGATGACAATCAAAGTCTCAAAATAATTCAATTTGCGGCGGGAGACCATTATCCATATAATTAATGCCACAATAGGTATTAAAAGCAAACCAAAAAACTGGTTGTAATGAACAAGATAGGCTTGTTCTTCCTTAAATCTCCGAAGATTCTCATAATGCATCAAGCCACTAACTGCGGAATAAGTAACCAGGCGAATAGCAGCCCATATGAGAAAAAAGCTAATCGGCTTATGATATTTCTTCCTTTTACCTTCAAGATATTCTTTGATTACCCGACCGGGCCTGATAAGTAGCTGAACAGAGGTATTGAGAAAGCCTTTCTCAATATGCGTGAAAAAATGTGTTATCTCATGAACAAAGGAATGCCAGTTGAGTTTTTCTACATCCTTCTTCTGTCCACAATAGGGGCAGAATTGATGTTGTATCTCTGCGCCGCAATTGAGACAAGTAGTTGGGATAAAACATTCTGGTGTTCACTAAAAATACATACAAAATTCCGCCCACGGTCTTATATCTTCTTCCATAGTTCTCTGAAGCAACAACTAATTTTTATTTCACGCAAAGACACTAAGGAGCGAAGCTGCAAAGAGTTTTCTTAGCGTCTTAATAATCTTTGCGCCTTTGCGTGAAGAAAAGAAAATGAATTAACTTTCTGTACAAAAACTTGTGTAAAGTAGAATGTTATCAAAATAAAAATATGGAACCACAACTCGAAAAACTCAGAGAAGTACAAAAAGAAGCGTGGAATAAATCTTCTGCCGGATGGAAAAAATGGGATGACATAAATATGAAGTTCCTGAAGCCGATGAGTGACGAAATGATAAAAATGCTGAGTTTGAAAGATGATGATATAGTACTGGATGTGGCAACAGGTACCGGGGAGCCGGGACTGACCATAGCTTCAATTTTGAAAAATGGAAAAGTTACAGCCACTGATCTTTCAGAAAAAATGCTTGCAGTTGCTGAAGAAAATGCTCAGAAACGGGGCATTAAAAATTTTGAAACAATTTGTTGCGAGGTCTCAGCGCTTCCTTTTATGAACGACACATTTACCGCCATCACTTGCCGGTTGGGCTTTCAATTATTTCCGGATATGAATTTTGCTTTGAGTGAAATGATCCGTGTTTTAAAACCAGGATGTCGTATCGTTGCTTCGGTTTGGAACATTCCTCAAAAAAATCCATGGGTTTCAACATCCATGCAAACAATGATCACAATGCTGCAATTAACACCGCCTGCACCAGGTGCACCGGGAATATATCGCTGCTCACAGCCTGGTTTAATGACTGAACTTTTTGCAAATGCCGAATTAAAAAACATTCAGCAGAAAGAAGTTGAAAGTAACCTGCAATTTGAAAATAGTACAACCTATTGGAGTTTCATAACTGAAGTGGCATCGCCTGTTGCATTCTTTAAGGCAGACCAGGCGCTACAACAGCAAATAAAACAGACAGTGCTTGACAAAGTGAGTCAAAAAAATTATAATGGCAACATTGCATTGGAGTCGAATGCAATTGTTATATGTGGTGAAAAATGAGAAGTGGAGTATGCCAAAGCCCCGGTTCGTGTCTCACGAACCGGAATTGTTAACTTTAGCTTTGGTTTGTAGTTACGCCGCTTTTAATCGAAGAAGCAAAAAAGAATTATGACTTCTCTTCCGCAAAAATTATTAATAAAGGCCGGCAAAAAATGGCTTATTTACAATGCCCCGAAAGAGTATTTTAAATCCCTGGAACAACTTCCACCAGATGCTACTTATACAACGATCCCAAAAGGAGATTTTGACGGAATACAACTGTTTGCAAAAAATAAAGCCGAATTATCTTCATCACTGAAGATAATTGCACCCTTGCTAAAACCCGATACAATATTTTGGGTCACGTACCCCAAAAGAAATTCAGGAATTAAAAGCGATATGAAAATGGGAGACTGGAATGAAATGATCGCATACAAATTAAAAGGCGTGTCTTCCATCTCTGTTTCTGAAAAGTGGGCCGGTTCGCGATTCAGACCCGAAGGCCAGTCTAAACAATCGGGTACGGGAAAGGATGAGATCAGGAAAAGTTATTATGCTGCTTATATCGACGTAGATACTAAATCGATCACTCTGCCAGTTTATATCAAACGCCTCCTCAAGAGCACACCGAAAGCATCCAATGCATTCCAGAAATTGTCGTACTCCAACAAAAAAGAATATTTGCTTTGGATATTTACTGCAAAGCAGGAAAAAACACGCAATGAACGGTTGGCTGGCTTCATTAAAAAACTTGTTGAAGGAAAAAATAACCCGTATGAAAAATAACACTTCAACCTGAGCAGCAACAACTGCAAATGTGAAATGCATTTATGTACACCTTCTAATTGGAAATCATTAACTTTCTGTACAAGAACTTGCGTAAAGCAGAATGTTATCGGCAATCGCCTGGCGAGAGTTATAGGATCAAGCAACAATTAAACTCTTTTATGAAACAACGTTCAACAATATTTCTTCAGGTAGTCATCGTGCTTATTGGCATCCTGGCACTAGTCCTCTTGATCCGGTTTCCTTTGACAGAGGGGAGAGCTACAAACTTAGGTCTGTTCAGCATTTACGCTGATCCGTTCATCTTGTATGGCTATGCGGCGTCTATCCCATTTTTTATTGCGCTGTATAAAGCGTTCAAATTACTTGGATATATCGGACAAAACAAAGCATTCTCACTAAACTCGGTGAGGACTTTAAGAAGTATAAAATATTGCACAATCGTACTGAGTGTCTTAATTGTGATGGCGGGATTATACATAAGGATATTTCATCATAAAGATGACGACCCTGCGGGTTTTCTTGCCATATGTATTGTAACTACTTTTGTTTCTATCGTAGTTGCAACTGCCGCGGCAGTGTTTGAAAAGGTCTTGCAAAATGGAGTAGATATAACTTCAGAGAATGAACAACTGTATGTGCAGTCAAAGAAATAATTGGGGAAATAAAATATGAAAAAGATCCACTTCATAGGAAAGCAGGTCCTGGTCTTAGTTTTTATTCTTTGCTGCAATAAAAACAGTTTTGCTCAATCAGCAGAGCAACCGGTTGTTGATCTACAAAAAGCGAAAATGATCGTTAGCAGTATCATCAAACACTTCGCAGAATATTATTTGATGGGAGATTCCGTAGCCTTAGCTGCCATGTACACAAAGGATGCATCGCTTGGCTCCGTAGAAGGCAAAGATATTCCCTCAGCGATTGGACGGATGATACGAAGTTCAATTAAGAATGATTCACGAAATATTATCTATAAAAGCACATCGATCTCGATCGATGGAGAATTCATTATAGAGGTCGGCATAGCCGAAGCAAAAGATGACCGGGGAAATCAAAAATGGATAAGCAAATACCTTGTGGTATATAAACAGGAAAATGGAGTCTGGAAGCTCTACCGTGACATTGGTTTGTAAAAACAATTTAAAGTCCATCACAAAAGCAATTAAATATGAAAGATGCACCTGGTATCATTAAAATTTTTCTCGGAGCGATAGCGACTTTCTTAATAGTATTTGGAATTCATTGGCTGGCAATTTTAGCGGGAGTTATTTTAGGTATTATTTACTTTGTAATTCCTAAAAGGATATAAATTAAAATGTTAATTGGTGTGCATCTTTCTGCTAGAATTCTCCGCAGCAACAACCGATTTTTTATTTCACGCAAAGGCGCTAAGAAACAAAGACGTAAAGATTAACCTGGCGCCTTGGGGTTTTCACTTTGCGTCCTGGCGTGAAAATTATTTCTTTCACAGTTCTTCGCAGCAACAATTCCTGCCTACCGGCAGGCAGGGAAAATGGATTAACTTTTGTATAGGAACGTAACAGAATGTTTGCGGTCTCTGACTTAAACTTTTTAAAGGCCACTAAATTGATATTAAAATAATTAACACAGAAAATAATTAGAAATGGAATTCAACCCAAACAACACTATTATTAAACTTTGTATTGAAGGAATGAACATGGAAGAGAAAGACAAACAAGAGGAAGCGAGCAAATTATTTCTTCAAGCCTGGAATGAAGCGACAAACGACTTTGAAAAATTTATTGCTGCTTATTATGTGGCCCGGCATCAGGAAAATACTTCCCACAAATTAAAATGGTTCGAAACATCTTTGCAGTTTGCATTAAAAATAAATGATGATTCTGTCACCAGTGCTTTTCCTTCTCTGTATTCAAACATTGCCAAATGCTACGAGGACTTAAATGATCATGGCAATGCAAAAAAGAATTATGAATTAGCAAATTTGTTCATGTGCAATCCGTCTGACAAAGGACCCTTTTATCATGGCACGAAAGCAGATCTGCAGATTGGCGATATGCTAACAGCAGGCCGCGAATCGAATTACAAATCAGAATTTATAATGAACCATATTTATTTCACGGCCCTCCATAATGGGGCAGGACTTGCTGCGGCATTAGCTAAAGGTGATGGACCGGAAAGAGTTTATATCGTTGAACCTACAGGTAACTTTGAAAATGACCCGAATGTTACAGACAAAAAATTTCCGGGTAATCCGACACGTTCATATCGTACACAATCACCATTAAAGATCATTGGTGAAGTAACAGATTGGGTAAGACAAACACCTGAGCAACTTCAAAAATGGCGTGAAAAGTTGGCCAATATAAAAGGAGATATAATTAATTAATATTTTTTTGGGTATCCAAAATTATTTTACCTGTTGTCCATCAAAAGCACATTAAATTTATGACCATCAGGATCCGCAAAGGCAAAGCCATAGTAACCTTTTTCGTCTCTTTGCACTTCTTTAAAAATAGTACCACCGGCGTTTTTAACCTTCGCTGCCCATTCTTTTACTTCTGTTTCTGTTTCTGCCGAAAGTGTAAATATAATTTCGCTGGTAGATCCGGATGTTAAAAAGTCGTTTATCTGAGAATCCTTTTCAAAAAAATGAATTACAAATTTATCATCACCAAAAAGAAAGCTGGCCAGCTTAGGAAAGTTGTTTGTGTTATTGGGAGTAAAACCTAATTGTGTGTAGAAATCATTGGTGCGCTTTACATCTTGTACACTAAAGTTTGCCCATATTTTTTTTGCTTTCATGTTGTTGAATTTTGAATCAATTTACAGTAATCATACCAATATGATTTTATTTCACCCAAAGAGACTAACGAGCAAAGACGCAAAAGTTTTCGTGGCGCCTTAATGATCTTTGCGTCTTTTCGCGAAAAGTCTTTCTTTCATAGTTCTTCGCAACAACAACTGTAAAAGAATTAACTTCCGATTCACACAACCACCCACAATTATGGAAGTTCATCACCATGCCCACACATCCGGAAAAAAATGGACTCATTATTTCTGGGAATTCTTAATGTTATTCCTTGCTGTGTTTTGTGGTTTTTTGGCAGAAAACTACAGGGAAACGCTTGTGAATAAAGAAAAAGCACACCATTATATACAAAATATGGTGGCCGATCTGAAAGCTGATACCGCCGATGTTAATTTTTCTATTTACTATCAGCAGTTATGGTGCGATCACCTGGACAGTGCTTTGCAATTGCCTATTGATCGTCTCAAGGATATAAATACTCAGGACACTTTCTATTATCATTTCCTCCCGTTTTATTGCTGGATTCAAACCTTTATCCAAAACGATAATACGATCACACAATTGAAGACAGGAGGTTTTAATCTTATCAGAAATGAGAAAGTGGTGGACTCAATAAACCTGGTCTATAATTATTACAGAGGGGTAAAGTTTGCCACTGATTTTAATATTACCTGCTATTGGGATATTGCACGTAAAGCACAAGAAATAATGGATCTGCCAACGCCAGCAGCAACCATCGAAGAAAATATTCCAAAATATATTCTTCAAAACAAGGAGATCTTTTTTCAATATGATAAACCGCGGATACATCAGCTTTACAGTATGATCACCAATGCAAAAGGAAGCCTGGTGGCCACAATAGTAGGTGAAAAGCGATACAGAGAAAAAGCTGAAAGGTTGCTTAACTATCTTCAACAAGAATATCACCTGGACTGAAAAAGGGTTGACAATAAAAAACGAAAAGTAAAAGTATATGAAACAATATACCACATGGCTTAAAACAGCCGCTATCATGCAGCTCATCACTGCACTTATTCATGCCACAACACTTTTTGTTACCCTACCAACTAACAACGAAACGGAAAAGCAGTTACTTACCTTAATGGACACTTACAAGTTTGATTTAGGTGCAGGTTTTCATCGAACAATGGGTGAACTGTTACTGGCATTGAGTGCCTGCCTTTGCCTGGTTTGCTTATTGGGCAGTTTGTTAAACTGGTACCTGCTTCGGAAAAAAGTTGAGCCAGAAATTATGAAAGGAGTAATAAACATTAACCTGGTTGTTTTCGGAATTTTGTTTGGGCTAACGACAACGTTTGCTTTTTTGCTGCCTATTATCTTATCGGGATTGATTTTTTTATTTTTGATTTTTTCAAGACTTAGCATAAACCGAACATTAAAAGTGCAACCTAAAACATAAGGAAACGGATAAGAATACAACTTTAACATAGATCTTCTCTGCTACAAAAAAATGAATTAACTTCCTGAATCAACCACTTTTATTTATCAAAGAATACCACCATGCGAACCATTCTATTTTCAATTTTCCTTTTGACAGTTTTCCTGTGCTCGTGTATGCAAAGAAGTAATAGAGACAATGTATTATGGAATTATTCAGGTGCATTAACAGCCACATTTAAAAATGGTGAGAAAGCAACTTACGATCCTTTTGCAATGACCATGTTATTTAAAAAAATAAACGATAAATGGAAAGTCGTTTTCCTCCAGGAATCAACACAGGAACCTTCAGATACTACTAAACATTAATTGTATCATTGATTAGGTTGATAAGTAAAGTGATCCACAAATAAATGTGGATCGGGAAATTAAAATAACATGATCGATGCAATATAAACTGACCTTCGGCCGAAACGCACAAATAGTTCCTGCTATTATTCTTCCAGCGTTGGTCCTGCTCATTCCCCTGGTTTTGTTTTTGGAGTTTGCTGACCAGCAACTTGTACGATCAGAATGGATTCCCATAATTCTATCACTCGTTTATTTTTTAGCAGTTCTCTTTTTGACGTTGCGATTGGTGAAGATTATTAATGGGTCAGTAGAAGTATCCCTTTTAGATGATAGGTTGCAGTTTTTATTTCCTAAAAAAAATTTTTTCCATCACACAGATTTCAATATTGCTTTCCAGGAGATCATTAATATCGGGGAAGACAATGATAAAGGGTTTGATTTTCTTTACTTTAAAACCAGGCATAAGGGTTTTAAAAATTTTCATATCACCGCTAAAGAAAATGATGATCAATTTATGGCATTCCGCGACCAGGTGTTA
>Ga0066652_100001416_pt1 | contig 12468 bp, 15 predicted proteins | sample GraSoiAngelo_101_FD_71413 | JGI IMG/M metagenome (GOLD analysis project Ga0066652, IMG submission 71413) | Grasslands soil microbial communities from the Angelo Coastal Reserve, California, USA - 14_0903_02_30cm | ecosystem: Environmental > Terrestrial > Soil > Grasslands | place: USA...
ATCGTCGCCGGCGTCGGGGTCTCGATGGCGATCCCGTCGGCCCAGAACTCGGTCGTCGGGTCGATTGCCACGGATGCCATCGGCAAGGCGGCCGGGGCAAACAGCATGATGCGCGAGCTCGGCGGCGTGTTCGGTGTGGCCGTGGTCGTCGCGGTGTTCGCCGCGACGGGCGGCTACGCCTCGGCCGCCGCGTTCACCGACGGGTTCGGCCCCGCCATCGGCGTTGCCGCCGCCCTCGCGCTCATCGGGGCAGTTGCCGGCCTGGCGCTGCCGAACAGAAACAAGGAGATCACGCAATGCGACAAGTCATGGTCCGCTACAGGGTCAAGCCTGAGCGCGTCGCCGACAACGAGCGCCTCGTGAGCGCCGTCTACGACGAGCTGAAGGCGCTCGATCCCGACGGGTTCCATTACGCGACGTTCAAGCTCGACGACGGTGTGTCGTTCATGCACCTCTCGTTCAGCGAGGGCGAGCGTCCCCCGCTGCCCGACCTCGAGACGTTCCGGCGCTTCCAGCAGGGCATCGAGGAGCGCTGCGACGAGCCTCCGGTCGTGACCCAGCTGGGAGAGGTCGGCTCGTTCCGCATGGGGTCATGAGCGCTCCGGTCGTGCACCTCGAGCTCCACACGCGCGCGCGGGAGGCAGCCGGCGCGTTCTACGCGCAGCTGCTGGGCTGGCGCGCCGAGCGGGTCGACACCCGTGCGGGCGCCTACCTCGCGCTCGAGTGGGGCGGCGACGTCGAAGGCGGCATCGTCGAGTGTGCGACCGAGCGCCCGGTCTGGCTGCCCTACGCCCGCGTGGAGCGGATCGACGCCGCCACGGACGAAGCGCGCCTGCTCGGGGCCTCCGTGCTGCTCGAGCCGCGCGAGGGACCGGCGGGGTGGCGCAGCGTCGTGAGCGTGCCCGACGGCGGCGAGATCGGCCTCTGGCAGCCGAAGGACTGGCGATGAACGAGCGCGAGCTGCTCGCGGCGGCGCAGCGGGGCGACCAGGCAGCGTTCGGCCGCCTCGTGGAGCCCTACCGCCGCGAGCTTCTCGCCCACTGCTACCGGATGCTCGGCTCGGTCCCCGACGCGGAGGACGCCCTCCAGGACGCGCTCCTCGGCGCCTGGCGGGGTCTCGGCGCGTTCGAGGGCCGCAGCTCGCTGCGCTCGTGGCTGTACACGATCACCACCAACGCCTGCCTCAAGGCCGTCCGGCGCCGGCCCAAGCGCGTCCTGCCGATCGACTACGGGCCGGCGTCGGATCCCCACGACCGCCAGGCGCCGCCGCTCGTCGAGTCGGTGTGGGTCGATCCGGTCGCCGACGAGCAGCTCTTCGTCGACGAGGAGGCGGCGCGCCCGGACGCGCGCTACCAGCAGCGCGAGGGCGTCGAACTCGCCTTCATCGCCGCGCTCCAGCACCTGCCAGCGCGCCAGCGCGCCGTGCTGATCCTGCGCGACGTGCTCGGGTTCTCGGCCCGCGAGACCGCCGAAGTGCTCGGCACCGAGCCGACGGCGGTCGACAGCGCGCTGCAGCGGGCGCACAAGACGGTCGACGCGCGCCTGCCGGCGCAGAGCCAGCAGGCGGCGCTGCGCTCGCTCGACGACGCCGACCTGCGGGCGATCGTGGACGGATACGTGGAGGCCTGGGAGCGCGCCGACGTCGACGCAGTCGTCGAGATGCTGGCCGAGGACGCCTCGCTGACCATGCCGCCGCAGGCGGAGTGGTACCGCGGGCGCGATGCCATCGCTTCCTTCCTCTCGACGCGCCCGCTGGCGGAGGGCAATCGGTGGCGCGTGGTCGCGACGCACGCCAACGGGCAGCTGGCATTCGGCCACTACGTCGAGCGGGCCGACGGCTTCGCCGCGGAAAGCGTCGCCGTCGTCAGCTTGCGCGGCACCAAGATCGAGGACCTGACGATCTTCCGCACGCCCGAGCTGCTTGAGCGCTTCGGGCTGCCGCCCGGATTCGCGGGCTAGGCAACGGTCGCCTTCAGGCCCGGGCCGGGCCGGGTCTCGATCCGGCGGGCGGTCACCCGCTCGCCGCACTTCGAGCACGTCAGGTGGTCGTCGATCTCGCCGCCGCAGCCGCGGTGAAGCGTGAGCCGCGGCGGGCCGTTCGGCGCCGCATGCTTGTCGCCCCATTTCATGAGGCTGAAGACCACGGGGTGAAGGTCGAGCCCGCGCTCGGTGAGGCGGTACTCGTGGCGCGGCGGGCGGTCCTGGTAGGGCCGGCGCTCGAAGATCCCGGCCTCGACGAGCCGGTCGAGTCGGTCGGCGAGCACGTTGCGCGCGACCCCGAGGCTGCGCTGGAAGTCGTCGAAGCGGCGGACGCCAAGGAAGGCGTCGCGCACGATGAGCATCGTCCAGCGCTCCCCGACGATCTCGAGCGCTCGTGCGACCGAGCACACCTGGTTGTCATACGTCCGGTTGAGCATCTCCCCGCACTCACCATAGCGGACCAGAGTTGCATGACGCAACCTACTCTTGCTACGGTGCGTTGCGTCAAGCAACTCTCTCTCTGGGGGCAGAAGTGGCGCGAAAGTGGCAGGTCCTGACCGTCGCGTCGGCGGGGGCGTTCATGGGCTTCCTCGACGTGACGATCGTCAACATCGCCTTCCCCGACATCCAGCGCGACTTCTCGGGCACGTCGCTGGCCGAGCTGTCCTGGATCCTCAACGCGTACGCAATCGTCTTCGCCGCGCTCCTCGTGCCCGCGGGACGGATCGCCGACCGCATCGGCCGTCGCCGCGGCTTCGCCCTCGGGCTCGTGGTGTTCGCGGTCGCGTCGGCCCTGTGCGCGGCCGCGCCCTCGCCCGAGTTGCTCGTGGCGGCTCGGGTCATCCAGGCCGGCGGCGCCGCCTTCCTCGTTCCGACCTCGCTGGCCCTGCTCCTGCCCGCGTTCCCGCTGACCCAGCGGGCCACCGCCGTCGGCCTCTGGGGCGCCACCGGCGCCATCGCCGCCGCCACCGGACCGTCGCTCGGCGGTGTGCTCGTCGATGCCGGGGGCTGGCGCTGGGTGTTCCTGGTCAACCTCCCGCTCGCCGTGATCACGCTCGTCGCCGCCTTCCGGGTGCTCGACGAGAGCAGGGAGCCCGATCCGACCGGCCGGCCCGACCTAGCCGGAGCGATCATGGTCATGCTCGGGATCGGCGCCCTCGCCCTCGGCCTCGTAAAGGGCAACGAGTGGGGGTGGGGCAACGTCCGCACCGTCGCGGCGTTCGCCATCGCCGCCGTCCTGGTCCCCGCCGTCGTGTGGCGCTCGCGCCGAGTGGCGGCGCCGATCGTCGAGCCCGCCCTCCTGCGTGTCCGCGCGTTCGCCGTGGCCAATGTCGCCACGGTGCTGTTCGCGGCGTCGTTCTACGCGATGCTGCTCGGCAACGTCCTGTTCCTGACCCAGGTGTGGGGCTACGGCGTTCTCGACGCCGGGCTCGCGATCACGCCGGGGCCGATCATGGCCGCCGTCTTCGCCGGTCCCGCCGGCGCCCTCGCCGACCGGTTCGGGCAGCGGGCGGTCGCCGTGCCGGGCGCGCTCATCTACTCGGCCGCCTTTGGCTGGTACCTCACCCACGTCGGGGCCGAGGCCCACTACGCGCGCGACCTGTTGCCGGGGATGCTCGCCGGCGGCGCCGGTGTAGGCCTGACGTTCCCGACCCTTTCGAGCGCGGCCGCCGCGGCGCTGCCGCCCGCGCGCTTCGCCACCGGCAGCGCCGTGCTCGGGATGACGCGTCAGATCGGCGCCGTGCTCGGCATCGCCCTGCTGGTGGTGGTGCTCGGGACACCCGACCCCGCCGACCCGGTCGCCGGCTTCGACGACGCCTGGGCCCTGATGCTCGCGGGCGGCCTCGGCACCGCCCTGACCGCGGCAGCGCTCGGGCGGGTGCGAGCGCGAACACCGGCGGCCGCGACCGCGGAGGCACCGGCATGAGCGAGCCCGTCACCGGCCCCGCGCACCTGCCCGCGGCGAGCACCAACGGCGCCGTTCGATCGCGCACCGTCACCTGGGCAGACCCGGTCGAGACCGCCGGCCGGCTGGCTTCGATGAGCGGCCTCGAGGCCATGGAGGCGGTCATGCGCGGCGAGGTGCCACCGCCGCCGATCGCTGCCCTGCTCGACATGTGGCCGATCGAGGTCGACGAGGGGCGCGCCGTCTTCGGTGTCACGCCGGCCGAGTTCCACTACAACCCGATCGGCGTCGTCCACGGTGGCCTGGCGGCCACCATCCTCGACAGCGCGATGGGCTGCGCGGTGCAGACGACGCTGCCCGCGGGCACGGGCTACACGACGCTGGACCTGCAGGCCAGCTTCGTGCGCGCGATCACCCGCGACACCGGCCCACTGCGCTGCGAGGGCACCGTCCTGCACCGCGGCCGCCGCATCGCCACGGCCGAGGCGCGCGTGATCGCGGAGGCCACCGGCAAGCTGGTGGCGAGCGGCACCTCGACCTGTCTAGTGCTCGAGCGGTAGCTCCGAGACGTCGCGCCGGGTGTCGCGGACCCAGCGCACGATGCACACCAGGGCGAGGATGCCGCCGGCGATGGTGAAGAGCCAGGTGGTCGTCAGCCCGACGAGCGCCACCGCGATCCCGACCGCCGTCAGCAGCGGGATGAGCGAGTTGCCCGGGAGGTGGATCTCCTCGCCGACGGGCGGCGGATCGCGCTGGGGGTCGGTGCTCACGAGATGTAGATCAGGGCCGCGACGAACGAGATCCCGAACATGAACGCCACGACGGCGCCGGCGATGAGGCCGGAGCGGATGTTCTTGCGGGCAAGGTTGCGGTCCATGGGCGAGGGATCCTAGAGCTTGGTGTCGAGCACCATGACCGCGAACAAGCTGGCGAGGTAGGCGAGCGAGAACAGGTAGGTGCGCAGCGCCCAACGGCGGTCGGCGCGCCGGTACAGCACGACCGCCAGCCCGATGAACGCCAGCCCGAGCGTCCACGCCGCCACGTGGTAGAGCGGCCCGAACAGGCCGGCGCATGCGGGCAGGAAGCTGAGGACGAACAGCAGCAGGGTGTAGAGGAGGATCTGGCGGCGCGTCTCGACCTCGCCGCGCACGACGGGCAGCATCGGCACCCCGACGCGCGCGTAGTCGTCCTTCATCAGCAGCGACAGCGCCCAGAAGTGCGGCGGGGTCCAGAAGAAGACGATCGCGAACAGGTAGACGGCGGTGAGGTCGAGACCGCCGGTCACCGCGGCCCAGCCGACGAGCGGCGGCACCGCGCCCGCCGCGCCGCCGATGACGATGTTCTGGGGGGTGCGCCGCTTGAGCCAGACCGTGTAGATGAAGACGTAGCCGAGGAAGCCGCTGAGCGCGAGCACCGCGGCGAGCACGTTGACGAACGCGCTCAGCCACACGAACGACAGCGCGGCGAGCGCGACGCCGAACGCGAGCGCCGCCCGCGGCGCGACCCGGCCGGTCGGGATCGGCCGCGACGCCGTGCGGCGCATCCGCGCGTCGATGTCGCGGTCGAACCAGTGGTTGACGGCACCCGCGCCGCCGGCCGACAGGTATCCGCCGATGCAGGTCGCGACGATCAGCCACGGCGACGGGTCGCCGGCGACCTCCATCGCCGCCACCGTCGTGAGCAGCAGCAGCGACTGGACACGGGGCTTGGTGAGCGTGAGGTAGTCGGCGACGACCTGCCGCGCCCGGGCGAACGCGGGGAGCGGCGTCGCTGCGGTGTGGGCGCGCGGGGCCGCCACGGAACTACGCCTTCACCGGCCGGCGCTCGCTTCCCGCGCGTTCCTCGGTTGCCCGCCGCACCGCGCGGCGGATGTCCTTCATCGGCTCGACCGAGCGCACTCGCGGGATGACGTCGAAGTTGTTGGGGGGAGGCGGCGACGTCGTGAACCACTCGAGCGTGTTGGCCTTCCACGGGTCGGGGCCCGCGACGGCGCCCCGCTTGAGCGAGCGCAGCACGTTGACCGCGGTCACGAATACGCCCAGCGCGAGGATGAACGCGCCGATGGTCGAGATGAGATTGAGCACGTGCAGGTTGCCGGTGTCCGCGTACTCGTAGATGCGCCGCGGCATGCCCTCGAGCCCGATCGAGTGCTGGACGAGGAAGGTCACGTTGAAGCCGGCGAAGGTCAGCCAGAACGAGAGCTTGCCCATCCCCTCGCTCAGCATCCGCCCGGTCATCTTGGGGAACCAGTAGTAGAGGCCGGCGAAGATGGCGTTGACCGCGCCGGCCACCAGCACGTAGTGGAAGTGGGCGACCACGAAGTAGGTGTCGGTGAGCTGCCAGTCGAGCGGGAAGATCGCAAGCATCACGCCCGACACCCCGCCGAGGGTGAAGAAGGCGAGGAAGCCGACCCCGAAGTACAGCGGCGTCTTGAACTCCAGCGTGCCGCGCCAAAGCGTCGCGATCCAGTTGAAGATCTTGATGCCGGTGGGCACCGCGATGATCATCGAGCTGAGCATGAAGAAGGCCAGCACAGCAGTCGACAGCGGGGTCGCGAACATGTGGTGCGCCCACACGAGCAGGGACAGGAAGGCGATGGCCACCGTCGCCGCCGCGATCGCCTTGTAGCCGAAGATCGGCTTGCGGCTGAACACCGGCAGGACCTCGGAGATGATCCCGAACCCGGGCAGGATCATGATGTAGACCTCGGGGTGGCCGAAGAACCAGAACAGGTGCTGCCAGAGCAGAGGCGAGCCACCGCGGGAGGCGTCGAAGAAGTGGGTGCCGAAGTGGCGGTCGGTGAGCAGCATCGTCACCGCCGCGGCGATCGTCGGCAGGGCGAGGATGAGTAGGACCGCGAAGGTGAGGATCGCCCACACGAACAGCGGCAACCGTCCCCAGCCCATCCCGGGCGCGCGCATGTTGGCGATCGTCACGTAGAAGTTGATCGCGCCCAGCAGCGACGACAGGCCGGTGAGGTGGACCATGAAGATCCACGCGTCGATGCCGCCGTTGGGCAGATAGGCGCTCGAGGAAAGCGGCGCGTAGCTCGTCCAGCCCGCCTCCGGCGGGTTGAAGAACAACGAGACGTACAGGACGATCGCGCCGAACAGGAACAGCCAGTAGCTCAGCGCGTTCAGGCGCGGGAAGGCCATGTCGCGCGCGCCGATCATCAGCGGCACGAAGTAGTTCCCGAAGCCGGCCATCATCGGGACGACGAACAGGAAGATCATCGTCGTCCCGTGCATCGTGAACAGCTGGTTGTACTTCTCGGGCGTGAGGAAGGTGTTGTCGGGCGCGCCGAGCTGGATGCGGATGAGCAGCGCCTCGATCCCGCCCACGAGGAAGAACACGAAGGCGGTGACCATGTAGAGGATCCCGATCTTCTTGTGGTCGACCGTGGTGACCCAGTCCAGCCACGCCTTGCGCGGCCGCGGCACGGCGTGAGCGACGATCTGCGGGCGGGGCAGGTCCTTGATGGCGGGGGTGGTCATCTCGCTAGCGTCGGCCGGGGCGGGCAGGGAGCGGGGAGAGCAGCGGGGCGGCCGCGGCCGAGTCCTTGTTGGCCGCGTTGATCTGGGCCTTCTTGGACGCGAGCCACTGCTTGAACGCCGGTGGACTCACGACGCGCACGGTGGCGAGCATGTTCGCGTGGTTGCGGCCGCAGAGCTCCGCGCACTGGCCGCGGTAGATGGCGCCGACCTGGTTCGACTTGAACCAGGTGTAGTTGTCATAGCCCGGGATGGCGTCGAACTTGCCGCCGAGCTTCGGGATCCACCACGAGTGGTCGACGTCCTGGCCGCGGATGCGCAGCACGACCGCCTCGCCCGCCGGCACGACCATCTCGGTGTAGGAGTAGGTGCCGTCCGGATACGTGTAGCGCCAGACGTACTGCTGCCCGTTGACGTCGATGCGCAGCTGCTTGCCGCCCGGCACCTTGGGCGGATTGACCGAGGCCACCGCGGCCCCCGCGAGGCTGATCTGCGGCCCCGACTTCTCCGGGTCCTGGATGCCCGGCAGGGAGATGAAGGCGACGATGGTCAGCACGACGACGATCAGCCCGGCGCCGATGGTCCAGCCGATCTCCAGCCGGGTGTTGCCGTGGATCTGCGCGGCCATGCGGTGCTTGCGCGCGCGGAAGCGGATGACCGTGTACAGCAGCAGCCCCTCGACCCCGATCAGGACGATCAGGGCGATGATCAGGACGATGATCCAGAGGGTGTGGGTCTTGTCCGCGTTCGGCGAGCCGCCGGACTGAGGGCCGATGGCATCTGCGAAGAGGACGGCGAGTCCCAAAGCGCGCGGCATTCTAACGACGGGTACGAGCGGGAGTTTCGCTCGGTCTTATCGGCCCTGGAAGCGGGCTTCGCGCTTCTGGACGAACGCCGTCACGCCCTCGAGGAAGTCGTCCGAGCCGGCCATCTCCTCCTGGATCGACGCCTCGAGCTCGAGCTGCTCGGCCATGCCCGCATACACGCGCGCGTTGAGCTGGCGCTTGCTGCCCGCGTAGGAGGCGGTCGGGCCCGCTGCCAGCCGCTCCATCAGGGCCTCGACCTCGGCCTCGAACGCGTCCTCGGGGTGGACGCGGTTGATCAGCCCCCACGCGAGGGCCTGGGGGGCGGGGACGCGCTCGCCCAGGGTGGCCATCTCGATCGCGCGCGTGAACCCGACCCGCGCGGGCACGAACACCGAGGAGCCGCCGTCGGGCACGAGGCCGATGTTCACGAACGCGAGCAGGAAGTAGGCCGACTCGGCCGCGACGATGAGGTCGGCGGCGAGCGCCAGCGACAGGCCGATGCCCACCGCCGGCCCATGCACGGCGGCGACGACCGGCTTGGGCATCTCGCGCACGCCTGTGATGATCGGGTGGTAGCGCTCGCGTAGGACCGTGCCCACGTCGGGGCGCCCGTTGGGCCCGGGCTCGAACCCCTGCTTGAGGTCGGCCCCCGACGAGAACCCGCGCCCCGCGCCGACGATCTGCACCGCGCGCACATCGTCGTCCTCCGCCACCCGCTGCACCGCCGCAAGCAGGTCGAGCCCGAACTGGGCGTTCCACGCGTTCATCGTCTCGGGCCGGTTGAGCTCGATCTTGGTGACGCCGCCCCCGTGGTGGAGGTTGACGGTCTCGTAGGCGTGGACCAGCTCGTACGCGGGCATGCGCGGCATCCTATGGATCGTGGCTCCCCGCCCCGTCATCGGCATCTGCACGCCGCTCGAGCACGCCCGCTGGGGCGCGTGGGACGACGAGGTGGCGCTGCTCCCGCGCGTCTACCTCGGCCATGTCCACCGCGCCGGCGGCATGGCGGTGCTGCTCCCGCCCGACCCTGAGGCGACCGAGGACCCCGACCCGATGCTCGACCTCGTCGACGGGCTGATCCTCGCCGGCGGCGCCGACATCGACCCCGCGCTCTACGGCGCCGAGCGGCACGCCGAGACGCAGCCCTCGTTTCCCGAGCGCGACGCGTTCGAGCTGGCGCTGACGCGGCGAGCGCTCGAGCGCGAGCTGCCGTTCCTCGGCATCTGCCGGGGGATGCAGCTGCTCAACGTCGCCCGCGGCGGGACGCTGCGCCAGCACCTGCCGGAGGAGTTCGGCCACCACGAGCACCGCCGCTCGGTCGGCAGCTTCGACCAGGCCGACCACGACGTCCGCTTGAAGCCGGGCTCACAGGCGGCGCGCGCGACGGGCGAGGAGCTGCACGCGACCAAATCCCATCACCATCAGGGCGTGGGCCGGCTCGGGGACGGGCTCGAGGTGACCGGCTGGGCGGTGATGGACGACCTGCCGGAGGCGATTGAGGATCCCCGGCTCCCATTCGCGCTTGGGGTGCAGTGGCATCCCGAGGCGGACGAGTTGAGCCGGGTCGTGGCGGCGCTGGTCCATCAGGCATTAGGCATTAGTTGTTAGGCATTAGGCCGAGGGCTCGGGCCGTTCCAATGCCTAACGCCTAACGCCTAATGCCTCGGAGCCCAGTCCGGTACCGCAGCTAGAGTTCCCAACGCTTTGCGGGCGCGTGGACGGCGAACGGGTAAAGCGCTGCGCGTGCTCGCCTGGAGCGCGGTGGTCGCTGGCGTCGCCGCGCCGATTCTCCGCCGCCCGCTGCGCCTGCCCGCTCCGGCCGTGCTCGGCACCGCCGCGCTGGCGCCGTTCGGCCTCTCGGTGGCGACCCGGCGCACCCCGGCGCGCGACGTCGGCGTGTGTGTCCTGCAGATGTGGGCGTACTTCGCCGCCTACCAGATGCCCAACGACGATCCCGAGGCGCTCGAGCGCAGGGTCCACGTCGACTACCCGGTGCGGATCGACCGCGTGCTTGGGCTCGGCGTGCTGCCCAACATCCGGCTGCAGCGCGCGTTCGGCGCTCCCGGGCGGATCCAGTGGCGCGACAAGTTCTTCATCTGGCCGCACTGGCTGTGGTTCTTCGTCCCCCACACCGCGGTGGGGTTCATCCTCCTGCGCCACCGCGAGCGCTTCCCGGCCGCGGCCGTGCGCATGTACGCGGTCTTCGACCTCGGAGCGCTCGTCTACTGGTCTCTGCCTACGGCTCCGCCGTGGTACGCGGCCCTCGAGGGGCGCATGGGGGCGGCCTCCGGACAGCAGCTCGCGGTGCGCCGAATGATGGCCGAGTACGGCGCCGAGTTCTGGGGCGACGCCTGGGGCCCGCTCTACAGTTATGTCGGGGGGAACCCGCTGGCTGCCATGCCGTCGCTGCACTTCGCCACGTCCGTGATGGCGGCCCACCTCCTGAGCGAGGTCGGGCGCGGTCCCGGGCTGGTCGGGTGGAGCTATGCGGTCATGCTCGGCATCGCGCTCGTCTACCTGGGCGAGCACTACGTCGTCGACCTGCTCGTCGGGCTCGGTCTGACCGAGGGCGTGCGGCTGGCCGCGCCGCGGGCGGCTCCGGCCCTGCAAGCGGTCTCTCGCCGCCTCCAGGTGCTCGAGGAGCGGGCGCGGGCCAGGCCATGACGGATGACGTCGTCGACCGGCGCCGGGTGAATCTGTTGCGCGACGACCCCGAGGCCCAGGCGCTCGAGGCGTCGCAGGCGACCGCGAGCGAGATCGAGGCCGGCGACGAGGAGATGCCGAAGATCGGGCTGACGCGCCGGCGCGTCCTGCTCTTCGGCCTGTTCGTCGCCTCCGCGCTCGCCTTCCTGTACTTCGTGCTGCCCAAGCTCGCGGGACTCCAGGGCACCTGGGATCGCGTCAAGACTGGCGCTCCCGGATGGCTGATCGTCGCCGGCCTCCTCGAGATCGTGTCGTTCGGGGGCTACGTGATGCTGTTCCGGACGGTGTTCGTGCGCGGCTATGACCGCATCGGCTGGTCGGCGAGCTACCAGATCACGATGGCGTCGCTGGCGGCCACTCGGCTGTTCGCGTCGGCCGGTGCGGGCGGCGTGGTGCTGACGGCGTGGGCGCTGCGCCGATCCGGCATGGGGCGGCGTCTGGTGGCGTGCCGGATGATCGCCTTCCTCGTCCTGCTCTACGGCGTGTTCATGTGCTCGCTGGTCATCTTCGGCGTCGGGCTGCGCACGCACGTGTTCAGCGGCTCGGCGCCGTTTGCGCTGACCGTGATCCCGGCGATCTTCGGCGCCTCGGTGATCGTCATCGCGCTCGCGATGGCCTTCCTGCCGGCCGACTTCGAGCGCCGGCTCGGGCGCTGGGCGAGCGGCTCGCACAAGCGCGTCGCGCGCGTGGCCCGTGCCGTCGCCACCGTTCCCGCCTCGTTCGCCTCCGGCGTGCGCACGGCGATCAAGCTCATCCGCGAGCGGCACTGGGGCGTGCTCGGGGCGATCGTGTGGTGGGGGTTCGACATCGGCACGCTGTGGGCGTCGTTCCACGCCTTCGGCGGTAGCGGGATCCCGACCTTCCCGGTCATCGTGCTGGCGTACTTCATCGGCCAGCTCGGCAACCTGCTGCCCCTGCCCGGGGGCATCGGCGGCGTCGACGGCGGCATGATCGGCGCCTTCATCGCGTTCGGGGTGCCCGGCGGCCTCGCGGTGGTCGCCGTATTGGTCTATCGGGGCTTCTCGTTCTGGCTGCCGACCATCCCCGGCATCGTCGCCTACATACAACTGCGGCGGACCGTGGCACGATGGAAGGCGGACGAGTCGCTGGTACTATAAAAAGTGAAGTGAGCGAGCGAATCGAGAACGTGATCATCATCGGGTCGGGGCCCGCCGGCTACACGGCGGCGCTCTACACGTCGCGCGCCAACCTCGAGCCGCTGGTGATCGAGGGCTTCCTCTGGGGCGGCCTGCTCCAGCAGACGACCGACGTCGAGAACTACCCCGGCTTCCCGGGCGGGATCATGGGCCCCGAGCTCATGCAGCAGTTCCGCGACCAGGCCGAGCGCTTCGGCACCCGGTTCGTCACCGACCAGGTCACGCGCGTGGAGCTGTCCGACGAGCCGGGCGGGATCCACCGCGTGTATGTGGGCGACGACGAGCACCTGACTCGCACCGTGGTGCTGGCCATGGGCGCCGAGCACCGCAAGCTCGGCATCCCGGGCGAGGAGGAGCTCGGGGGCCGCGGGGTGTCCTACTGCGCCACCTGCGACGCCGCGTTCTTCCGCGACAAGCCGACGATC
>Ga0066652_100001418_pt1 | contig 12461 bp, 10 predicted proteins | sample GraSoiAngelo_101_FD_71413 | JGI IMG/M metagenome (GOLD analysis project Ga0066652, IMG submission 71413) | Grasslands soil microbial communities from the Angelo Coastal Reserve, California, USA - 14_0903_02_30cm | ecosystem: Environmental > Terrestrial > Soil > Grasslands | place: USA...
CGGCCGTCGACGAGTACGCCGAGATCACGCTCGCGCAGCAGATTTCTCAACTGGCCGGCGTCGCCCAGGTGCTGGTGTTCGGCGCGCAGAAATTCGCCGTGCGGGTGCAAGTCGATCCAGTGGCCGCCGCGGCGCGCAACATTTCACTCGATGACATCCGCACCGTCGTCGCCAAGACCAACTCCAACACGCCGGTGGGAACGCTCAACGGCCCCAAGCAGAGCGTGACGCTGACCGCCTCCTCAGCCATGACCAAGGCGGAGGAGTATCGCAAGGTGGTCGTTGCCTACCGCAACGGAGCCCCGGTCTACCTCGACCAAGTCGCGCGCGTCATCGACAGCGTCGAGAACGACAAGATCGCAAGCTGGTTCAACAATGACCGCGCCATCGTGCTGGCGATCCAGCGCCAGCCCGACGCCAATACGGTCGCCGTCGTCGATTCCGTACGTGAGCATTTGCCGCAGTACCGCGCGTCGATACCGCCGTCGATCCGCATGGAAGTGCTCATGGACCGCTCGGTGTCGATCCGCGACTCGGTACGGAGCGTGCAGGAGTCGCTTCTCATCGCGATCGTTCTCGTCATTCTGGTGATCTTCCTGTTCCTGCGCTCCATCTCCGCCACCGTCATCCCCGCGCTCGCGGTACCGGTATCGCTGATCGGCACCTGCGCGGCGATGTACGTGTTCGGTTTCTCGATCAACAATATGACGCTGCTGGCGTTGACGCTGTCGGTCGGCTTCGTGGTCGACGACGCCATCGTCATGCTGGAAAACATCGTGCGCCATGTCGAAGGCGGGATGCGGCCCTTCGAGGCGGCGCTCAAGGGCGCGCGCGAGATCGGTTTCACAATTGTTTCGATCACGTTCTCCCTGATCGCCGTGTTCATTCCGGTGCTGCTGATGGGCGGCATGGTCGGCCGAGTATTCCGGGAATTCGCGGTGGCGATCGCCGTCGCCATCGTCTTATCCGGCTTCGTTTCGCTGACACTCACGCCCATGCTGTGCGCGCGCGTGCTGCATCCGCACCGCGAGGGCGAGAAACAGAACGTCGTGCTGCGCATCTTCGAGGCGTTGTTCAAGAGCTGGTTGCGCGCCTACGAATGGTCGCTCGCTCGGGTGCTGCGCTACAAAGCCGTGACCCTGATCGTGACGTTGGCGACCCTCGCGCTTTCGGTCTGGCTCTACATCATCGTTCCGAAGGGCTTTTTCCCAACCGAGGATACGGGCTTCATCTCCGCCTCGACCGAAGGGGGCTCGGATATTTCATTCCAGGGTATGGTCGACCTGCAGCGACAGGTGGCGGAAATCATCCGCTCCGATCCCGCGGTCGACTACGTCAATTCGACGGTGGGAGCGGGCGGGCCGAACCCGACGGCCAACATCGGGCGCATGTTTATTGCGCTCAAGCCGAGGAAAGAGCGCGGCGAAAATTCCACCGCGGTGATTCAGCGCCTGCGCAACACCGCCAATGCCGTTCCCGGCATGGCCGTGTATTTCCAGAACGTTCAGAACATCAACATCACCGGCCGCATTTCCAAGAGCGAGTACCAGTACACGCTGCAGTCGAGTGACACCCAACTCCTCTACGACATGGCGCCGAAACTGCGCGACCGGATCGCCGAGATCGAGGGGCTGCGCGACGTCACCACCGATCTCTACATCAAGAATCCGCAGATGACGGTCGAAGTGGACCGCGAAATGGCGGCCGTCTACGGCGTCACTATCGACCAGATCCGTCAGGAGCTGTTCAACGCCTTCGGCGCGCGCCAAGTGGCGAGCATTTACACGCCGACCAACGACTATCAGGTCATCCTCGAGAGCCAGCCGCGGTTTCAAGCCGATCCGTCGCAGCTGCAGCACATCTTCGTGAAAACCAACGTGACCGGTGGGGGCGGAACTGGGACCGGGCCCGGCTCCGGCGTGAACGGAAACGGCATCCCGTCCGGCACCGCGATCCCGCTGTCGGCGGTCACCCGCATTGTGCCGGCGGTGGGCCCCTTGCAGGTCAATCATCAGGGCAATCAGCCGGCGGTGACCATCTCATTCAATCTCGCGCCGGGCTATTCGCTCGGGCATGCGGTCGACGCCATCAAGGAGATCGAGCGCGAGTTTCGCCTGCCGATCACGATCAGCACCGGCTTCCAGGGCTCGGCGCAGGTGTTCCAGGATTCGCTCAAAGGGCAGGGCGTGCTGATCTTGGCGGCGGTGTTCGCCGCTTATGTCGTGCTCGGCGTGCTCTATGAGAGCTTCATTCATCCGATCACGATCATTTCCGGCTTGCCCTCCGCCGGTATCGGCGCGCTGCTGGTGCTGATGATGTTCAACATGGATCTGTCGGTCATCGCCATGATCGGCATCGTCATGCTGGTCGGCATCGTGAAGAAGAACGCGATCATGATGATCGACTTCGCGATCGATCGCCGGCGCGTGGGCATGGGCGCGGAGAGCGCCATCCGCGAGGCGGCGCTGCTGCGCTTCCGGCCGATCATGATGACCACCTTTGCCGCGATCTTCGGCACCCTGCCGATCGCGATCGGCACCGGCGCGGGCGCCGAGCTGCGCCAGCCGCTCGGCATCGCTGTGGTCGGCGGGCTTCTCCTGTCGCAGCTTTTGACGCTCTACATCACGCCGGTCATCTACATCTATCTCGACCGTATCGACCGCATGCTCAAACATCGGCTGGAGCCGCAGCTGCGCGAGCTGCCAGAGCCTGCCGAGCGCCCAAGCGCCGTCGCCGCCGAGTGACGGCTGCGGCGCCAGGACCTTCTTCGATCTGCCATGCACAAGCCGAGGAGGATTGCGGTATGCCGCGCGTGGTGCTGGTGAGCTTAGTCGTCCTCCTCTTCTGCCACGGTGACGCGCTTGCGCAGACTTGGCCAAGCAAGCCGATTCGCGCGATCATCCCTTTTGCCGCCGGCAGCGCGACCGATGTTGTTCCGCGCGTCGTGTTCGAGCCATTGTCAGCGCAGCTCGGCCAAGTAATCGTGGTCGAGAACCGCGGCGGCGCGGGAACGACAATCGGCGCAGCCCTCGTCGCCAAGGCGGAGGCGGACGGCTACACCCTGCTCGCCACATCCTCGGCCCATACTTTGGTTCCCACCGTCTATCCGAGCGCGCCCTACGATACCGCCGCCGATTTCGCGGCGGTGGTCTCGCTCGGAAGCGGCCCGAATGTGCTGGTGGTATCGCCGGCGAAGGACTTCAAGACAGCGCAGGATCTCGTTGCCGCGGCCAAGGCGAGGCCGGGCTCTTTCAACTTCGCCTCCGCCGGTGTGGGCAGCGCTACTCATTTAAGTGCGGAGCGCTTTCGCATGGCCGCTGGATTTGACGCTGTGCATATTCCGTTTCGGGGCGGTGCCGAGGCGATCACGGAGGTCCTAGCGGGACGGGCCGAGTTCTATTTCTGTCCGCTTGGTACGGCGCTGCCGCAGGTTCGCGAGGGCAAGCTGCTCGCGCTTGCGGTGAGCAGCCCAAAACGCGCGGCGCTGTTGCCGGACGTGCCGAGCGTAGTCGAGCTGTTCCCCAATTCAGATTACGCGTTCTGGATCGGCGTTTTCATGCCGGCGAAGACGCCGCGAGACATCGTCGATCGATTCCATCGCGAGGCGGTCAAGACGATGCAATTGCCGAACGTCAAGGAGCGCTTGGAGACGCTGGGGATGGATCCGATGCCGCTGACGCCAGCGCAGTTCGACGCCCACGTGCGCTCGGAAATCGCCTCGACAGGCCTGCTCGCCAAGGCGGCGGGACTAAGCTCGAATCAGTGATCAGAGCGAGAAGCTCGTTCCACAGCCGCAGGATGCCGTGGCGTGCGGGTTGTTGATGCGGAACGACGCACCGATCAAGTCATCGACGAAATCGATCTCGGAGCCGGCGAGGTAGCCGACCGAGATTTGATCGACCAGCACGGTCGCACCGTCGCGACGAATGACGAGGTCGTCGGTCGCCTGCCTGCGGTCGATGTCGAATTTGTACTGGAAACCCGAGCAGCCGCCGCCCTCCACGCTGACGCGAAGCATGCTGCCTGCCGGCTCGCGACCCAGAATCTCGCCGATGCGGCGTGCGGCCCGTTCGGTGAGGGTAATATCGTCCATCCGCGTACCAATGATTTGCCAGTCAGCCTAACCAATAGTTAAGTGCGCCCAGGGCTTTGGTCAATTGGGCGGTTCGGCATGGCGGTTGAAGCGGCCCGCGCGCGCGCACCCTATGCGTCCGCTCCCGGCAGGAGCCGCGGCCGGCTTCATCCGGAACCGGTGAGCGCAACGCGCAACGCCTTCCGCCGCGACTGCGACCGCATCATCCATGCGACCGCATTCCGGCGCCTCGCGCACAAGACCCAGGTCTTCGTCTTTCATGAGGGCGACCACTTCCGCACCCGGTTGACGCATACGCTCGAGGTTGCCCAGATCGCGCGCTCGCTTGCCCGAGCGCTCGGACTCGATGAGGATTTGGCCGAAGCGCTCGCGCTCGCCCACGATCTCGGCCATCCGCCCTTCGGTCACGCCGGCGAGCGCGCGCTCGATCGCTGTCTTGCGGCGTGTGGCGGCTTCGATCACAACGCGCAGACGCTGCGGGTGGTGACTGCGCTCGAGCGGCGCTACCCCGCCTTCGATGGATTGAATCTTTCCTGGGAAACGCTCGAGGGGCTGGTCAAGCATAATGGTCCGCTCACGCTGCGCGACGGCAGCCCATGCGGGGTTTATCGCGAGCGCGGGCTGCCGCATGCCGTCGCGCTGCATAACAGGACGCAGGACCTCGAGCTGTGGAGCTTTCCCAACGCCGAGGCGCAGCTCGCGGCTATTGCCGACGACATTGCCTACGACGCCCACGACATCGACGACGGCTTGCGCGCCGGGCTTTTTTCGATCGAGGATCTCGCGGGCGTGCCGTTGCTCGGCGACATTCTCGGAGCGATCCGCCAGCAACATCCAGGTCTGGAGCCTTCCCGGATGGCGCATGAGCTGGTGCGCCGTCTGATCACGCAGATGATCGAGGACGTCATCGCGGAAACCGATGCGCGCCTGCGGGGCTTAGCACCGCGCTCGTCCGACGAGGTGCGCCACGCCAAGCGGTCGGTCGGCGGCTTCTCGCCGGCGATGGCGCAGGCCGACCGCGCCATCAAAGGCTTTCTCTACCCGCGGATGTATCGGCACGGCCGCATCATGCGGATCATGGGCGAGGCGGAGCGCGTGGTCTGTGCCCTGTTCGCCCGTTATGTGGAATGCCCTCGCGATATGCCCGCGGAATGGGCACAGATGCCGGAGGGAGGCGAAGAGGCGACGCGGCTGCGCCACATCGCAGATTTCATTGCCGGGATGACCGACCGCTACGCGTTGGGCGAACATGCGCGGCTTTTTGACTCGATTCCGGAATTGCGTTAGGCGGCGCCTGACCCAAGCCATGAGCGATCAGAACATCTTTGCCGCGGTCCTGGACAAAATCCGCGCCGCCAATACCGCGCTAATCAAGGATGGCGCACTGCCTTTCGGGATTGACCAGTCCCGCATCGTGGTCGAGCCGCCGCGCGAGAGCGCCCACGGCGACATGGCGACCAATGCGGCCATGGTGCTGGCCAAAGACGCCGGGGCGAAGCCGCGCGTATTGGCGGAAGCGATCGCGGCAAAGCTGCGCAGCGACGATCTGGTGGCGAAGGCAGAAGTCGCAGGGCCGGGCTTCATCAATCTGACGCTCAAGCCCAAGGCTTGGATCGGCGCATTGCGCGCAGTCCTCGCTGCGGGCGCAAATTATGGGCGCAGCAACGTGGGCGGCGGCAGCGCCGTCAATGTTGAATACGTGTCCGCCAACCCGACCGGACCGATGCATGTGGGTCATTGCCGCGGCGCCGTGTTCGGCGACGCGCTCGCCAACCTTCTTGCCTTCACCGGGTTCGCGGTTACACGCGAGTACTACATCAATGACGCCGGTGCGCAGGTCGATGCGCTCGCACGCTCGGCCTTCCTGCGCTATCGCCAGGCGTTGGGCGAGGATATCGGTCCGATTCCGGAAGGCCTCTATCCCGGCGATTACCTCAAGCCGGTCGGAGCGGAGCTCGCGACCGAGTATGGCGCGGCCTTGAAGAGCAAGCCGGAGGCGGAATGGCTGCCTTTGGTGCGCCATCGCGCCATCGAGATGATGATGGGCCAGATCCGCAACGACCTGCTCGCGCTCAAGGTCGTGCACGACGTGTTTTTCTCCGAGCGGTCGCTCCTCGAGGGCCCTCGCGATCAGGTGAGCGAGTTAATCGCCGTCCTGCGGCGCGCCGGCTACGTGTACGAGGGGCGCCTGCCGCCTCCTAAGGGAGCGCCGGTCGAAGATTGGGAGGATCGCGAGCAGACGCTGTTTCGGGCGACCGCGTTCGACGACGACGTCGACCGGCCGCTGATGAAATCGGACGGCAGCTACACGTATTTCGCCTTCGACATCGCGTATCACAAGAACAAAGTTGACCGCGGCTTCCGCAGCATGATCGACGTGTGGGGCGCCGATCACGGGGGCTATGTCAAACGCGTCCAGGCAGCGGTCAGCGCCGTGCGGGCGATCACCAACACGCCGACAGCCGATCTCGACGTCAAGATCGTGCAATTGGTGAAGTTGTTGCGCGCCGGCGAGCCGGTAAAAATGTCGAAGCGCGCCGGCGAGTTCGTGACGCTACGCGAAGTCGTCGACGAGGTCGGCAAAGACCCCGTGCGATTCATGATGCTCTACCGCAAGAATGACGCGTCCCTCGATTTCGACCTGGCCAAAGTCATCGAGCAGTCCCGCGACAACCCCGTCTTCTATGTCCAGTATGGGCATGCGCGCGGGCAATCCGTGTTCCGCAACGCGCGTGAAGTCCTTGCGCAGCTGCCGGCCGAGCCGGCGCCGCGCGCCTCGCTGTTGGCTGGCGCACCGCTCGAGCGGCTTGAAGATGCCGGGGAGCTCGCGCTTATGCGGCGGCTTGCGCTTTATCCGCGCCTGATCGAAGCAGCTGCGCTCGCCCATGAGCCGCACCGCATCGCCTTCTATCTTTATGATCTTGCAAGCGATTTTCACGCGCAGTGGAATCGCGGGAAAGATGCGTCATATTTACGCTTCATTATCCAGAATGATCCACAAATCACTATGGCGCGCCTTGCGCTGGTGCAGGGCGTCGTCACCGTTCTCGCGTCGGGACTAGGGCTGCTCGGCGTCGAGGCCCCCGACGAGATGCGTTAGTCCCGCTCGGTGCGCAGGGCAGACGGGCTTTCGATCGGACCCGTTGCGCAACAATCCGAGTGCGGCGCCAGTACCGGGAACCGGGGATGAGTATGGCAGACGACAGCAGGCTACGATCCTATCGCTCCAATGATCCCTATCGGCGCGCCGAGCCGACACTGCCGAGCGAGGAGGCAAACGCTCGCGATCCCTTGGCCGAGCTTGCCCGTCTGCTGGGGCAGACCGATCCATTTGCCGAATTGGGGCGCAGCAACCGCACGCCGCGACAGGCGCAGGACGCGCCGCCGACTGCGCCGGCCAACTGGCAGGCAGCTCCAGCGCGTGATGTTGCCGCCGGCGAAGGGAGCCGTTGGGCTCCTCCTTCCAACCAGGATTACACGCCCGCGCCGGCAGCGCAAAACCGGCCCGCCGCCAGCCGTTACTATGACGAGCCGCAGGTGAACGCGCAGTCCTACGGCGGGTATGCCGACGACAGTGGGCAAGAGCACCAGCAGGACCAGCACGAGTCCCAGTACTATGACCAGGACGATAGTGCGCTCGAGCCGCACGATGAGGCGATGTACGACGACCCGCCGCGCGTTCGGCGGGGCAGCGCGCTTCCCACCGCGCTCGCGCTCATTGCATGCGCCGTGGTCGGCACCGCCGGTGCCTACGCCTTTCGCAGCTACTACGGCACTGGCGGCGCGACGCAGGCGCCGCCGGTCATTACTGCCGACACTGCAAACCCGACGAAGATCGTTCCCGCGACCGATCCGCGGTCCGGCAAGGGGGGTCAAGACCGCCTGGCGAGTGCTGACAAGGAACAGATCATTTCGACCCAGGAGGAGCCGGTCGCGCTGAAGGATCTCGCAAACCAAGCTGCGCCGCGCGCCGCCCTGCCGACGCCGGTCGCACCAGCACAGAGTGCCGCTCCGTCGCCGAGAGCATCGAACGAGCCGAAGAAAGTCCGCACGGTCCCCATTCGCCCGGATGGCGGTGACGTGAGCGCCAAGCCGGTGGGCGGCCAAGCCGCGCCGGCCGCGAACGCCGCGCCCCATGCGAGCGCGACGCCGGCCGCGCCGAAGGCAGCGCCCGCGCGCAGCAACGGTCCGATCTCACTCGATCCGCAGAGCGAGCCGGCCGCGGCGCCAGCAAGTCGCACGCGCACGGCAGCGGCGCCGCCGGTCGCAACGCGCGCCGCGCCTGATGCGACGGAGAGCACGTCGGACGGCTTCATGGTGCAGCTGTCCTCGCAAAAGACCGAGGCCGAAGCGCAGTCCTCCTTCCGCAGCCTTCAGGCGAGATTCCCGAGCGAGCTTTCCGGACTGCAGCCGATCGTCCGCCGCGCGGATCTTGGCAGCAAGGGCGTATTCTATCGGACCATGATCGGACCATTTGCATCGGCGCACGAGGCCAGCCAGTTCTGCGCGAGCTACAAGGCCGCCGGCGGCCAATGCGTGGTTCCCAACAACTGAGCTGCGCTTGACGCTTGCGTCAGGCGCGGATTGATCCGCGCCAATGGCGGTACGCGCTTTCATCACCGGCCTTGCCGGCACAACGTTGACCAGTGGCGAGCGCGCATTCCTGCATGAGCGCGAGCCGTGGGGGTTCATCCTCTTCAGCCGCAACGTCGACACGCCGGCGCAGTTGAGCCGCCTGATCACGTCCATCCGCGACGCGGTGGGCCGCGATGCCCCTGTGCTCGTCGACCAGGAGGGGGGACGCGTCCAGCGCCTCGCCCCGCCGCATTGGCCGCCCTATCCGCCCGGCGCCGCCTATGGCCGCCTTTACGACGCCGATGCTGCGCAAGGCATGAGGGCGGCATATCTCGGTGCCCGACTCATTGCCGCCGATCTCACCGCTGTGGGGATCGATGTGGATTGCCTACCCATCGCCGATGTGCCGGCGAGCGGCGCCGATCCCATTATTGGCGACCGCGCGTATGGCGAGAACGCGCAGAAGGTCGCCGAGCTGGGGCGCGCGGTCGCCGACGGCCTGCTTGCCGGCGGCGTGCTCCCGGTGCTCAAGCATATTCCCGGCCACGGCCGTGCCAGCGCGGACAGCCACCGGGCGCTTCCCGTGGTCGAGACCGACCACGCAACGCTGAGCAAGACCGACTTTGCAGCCTTCCAGGCGCTGCGTGATCTCCCGCTGGGAATGACCGCCCACGTCGTGTACACGGCCATCGATCCTATTGCTCCCGCCACCACTTCGGTCACTCTGATCCGGGATGTGATTCGCGGGGGGCTGGGGTTTGACGGCCTGCTCATGAGCGACGATATCTCCATGGGAGCCTTGTCCGGCTCGATCGAGGCGCGCGCGCGCGCCGCCATTGCGGCCGGCTGCGACGTGGTGCTGCATTGCAGCGGCGAGCTCGGTGAAATGCAGGCGGTCGCATCCGCGATGCCCGTGCTCACAGGCAAGGCCGTGGCCCGCGCGGATGCGGCGCTCGGGCGGCGCGGGCAGGTTGTCAAAGATGACGTTGCGGCGCTGCGTGCCGAATGGACGGCGCTGATCAATGCTGGCGCTGCCGCCCGGAGGGCGATCTCATGACTGCCGACGAAGTCGAATTAGAGAGCGATCTTCTGGCCGAGCGGGCGACTGGGGAACCGGCGCTCGTCGTTGACGTCGAGGGATTTGAGGGGCCGCTCGATCTTTTGCTCGCGCTCGCCCGCCAACAGAAAGTCGACCTCGCCAAAATCTCGATCTTGGCGCTGGCCGACCAGTATCTCGCTTTCATCGAGGAGGCGCGCAAGCTCAGGCTCGAGCTCGCGGCTGATTATCTCGTAATGGCGGCGTGGCTCGCCTATCTGAAATCGCGGCTATTGCTGCCGGAAGCCAATGCGCCCGAAGGGCAGAGCGCGGAGGACATGGCAATTGCGCTCGCGCTGCGGCTCAAGCGGCTCGAAGTCATTCGCGATGTGGCCCAGCGCCTGTTCGGCCGCCCGCAGCTCGAGCGCGACGTTTTTCGCCGCGGGCAGCCCGAGCCGATCGCGCACATCAAGCATCCGCAATACAGCGCCACGCTTTATGACCTGCTCTCGGCCTACGCGCAGCAACGGCAAAGGTCGGCGCTCGCGCATGTGCGGTTGGCCAAGCGAACGGTCTGGTCGCTGGCCGAGGCCCGGGAAGCGCTCGAGCGGCTGATCGGTCAATCGTCCGATTGGGCGCGGCTCGATCAATTTCTGTTGTCCTATGTCGTCGAGCCGTCGCTCGCGCCGACAGTGTTGGCATCGAGCTTCGCCTCCACGCTCGAAATGGTGCGCGAGGGCGTCATGGAGGTACACCAGCAGGGGGCGTTTGCGCCGATCTACGTGCGCAAGCGTCAATCCTCTGGACAAGCAGCGGCCGATGGCGGCGTGGCGGCGCCGCCGACGGAGGACAAGGGTTAGAGGAGGCCAGCAATGCCGAAGTTGAAAGTAGTCGTACCGGACGAGGAACCGGCGGGCGAGCTGAGAGCGGAGGAGCTTCGGCTCTTGGAAGCGATGCTGTTCGCCTCGGCTGAGCCGCTCGACGAGAAGTCGCTGGCGGAGCGACTGCCGCAGAACATTGACGTGCACGCGGCGCTCCTGCGACTAGAGGAGGACTATGCCACGCGTGGCGTCAATCTTGTCCGTATCGGTGGGAAATGGACCTTCCGCACCGCGACGGATCTCTCCTGGCTCTTGAGCAAGGAAACGGTCGAGACGCGCAAGCTCTCGCGCGCGGCTGTCGAGACGCTGGCCATCATCGCCTATCACCAGCCCGTGACGCGGGCAGAGATCGAGGAAATTCGCGGCGTGACCACCTCCAAGGGGTCGGTCGATGTCTTGCTCGAGACCGGCTGGATCCGCCCACGCGGACGGCGCAAATCCCCCGGACGGCCCGTCACCTACGGCACCAGCGAGGCATTCCTCTCGCATTTCGGGCTCGACGCGGTGAGCGATCTGCCGGGGCTCGAGGAACTCAAGGGCTCGGGCCTGCTCGACGGTCGCTTGCCGCCGGGCTTCTCGGTGCCGATGCCGTCCGACGATCCGGCCTTGCGCGAGGACGAAGATCCGCTGGAACCGGGCGATCTCGATCTTGGGCTTGCACCGCCGCCGGAGCGCACCGGCGAGGAATAGTCGCGAGCGGCGCGCACCCGCAACAGGTGAGCACGGCGCCGTCCGCGCAACACAATCGAGGTTAACGCGGCGAAAGGCCGCTCAATGCAGCGGTTCCAAGCTCTGCGGGCGCAACACGCCTATGTGAGAGGCCGATGCGAGCGGGTCCGAGTCCTTGTTTTTGCTCGGCGCGGAGCCTAGCTTTCAGGGCAAAGCCGAAGAGACGAGACGGGCAGTCTCCTCTGCGCGGAGGATGTGCATGGGTTCGATGAGCATTTGGCACTGGATTCTGGTCCTGGGGGTTGCGCTTCTGCTGTTCGGCGGGCGCGGCAAAATCTCCGAGCTGATGGGCGATTTTGCCAAGGGCATCAAGTCGTTCAAGAAGGGCCTGACCGAGGAAGACAAAGCCGAGACCGATCCGGTCAAGACCGACCCCAAGACCATCGATCACCAGTCCGCCCCGACCGCGACGGTCACGTCGGCAGAGACACACAAGGCGGGCTGAGCGTTCGCCGCGGCCAAAGCCGGCCGACACGAGCGGAGGGCGCGGGCGCGTTGCGCGCCGCCCGGAGTTGAGCCTTCATGTTTGAAATCGGTTGGGGCGAGCTACTGATCATCGGCGTCGTCGCGCTGATCGCGATCGGGCCGAAGGAGCTGCCCACGGTGTTTCGCACGCTCGGGCAGTGGACGAACAAGCTGCGCCGTATGGCTTCCGAGTTTCAAAGTCAGTTTCAGGAGGCGATGCGCGAAGCAGAGATGGCCGACCTCAAGAAGCAGGTCGACGACATGACGAGCCAGGCGCAGAGCTATGCCTCGTTCGATCCGGTCGCCGAGGTCCGCCGGGAGTTGGACAGCACGCAACAGCAGATCGAGAGTGCAATGGCGGACAAGCCGGCGGCGAGCACGAGCCCGCCGGTCGCGGCGGAACCGAGCGCGGCGCCGGCAATCGCCCCCAGCACGGATCCGGCAATCGCCCCTAGCACGGATGTTGCCGCGCCATCCTCCGGCTCGAGCGAGCCGCCTGCCGCCGCTGATGCCGCCAAGCCGGATGGCAAGCCAGCATGAGCCGCGAGGACGAAGAGAAGGAAATCGAGGCGACCAAAGCGCCGCTGATGGAGCATTTGGTCGAGCTACGCTCGCGGCTGATCAAGGGGCTCATCGCCTTCGCGGTCGCCTTCGTCGGCTGCTTCTTCTTCGCCAAGACGAT
>Ga0066652_100001419_pt1 | contig 12457 bp, 12 predicted proteins | sample GraSoiAngelo_101_FD_71413 | JGI IMG/M metagenome (GOLD analysis project Ga0066652, IMG submission 71413) | Grasslands soil microbial communities from the Angelo Coastal Reserve, California, USA - 14_0903_02_30cm | ecosystem: Environmental > Terrestrial > Soil > Grasslands | place: USA...
AGCGATAGCTTGGCGAAGGCCGCATAGGCGGCAAGCCCCTCGGGCTTCGAATAGACCCAGCCGAGCGTGTCGCGATAGCCGCGCATGAAGCGCACGAACACGTCCGCGCGCGCTGTGAGCTCGGCGGCGTTGGCGATGATGACGCGGCTCGTTTGCTTGTCGAATTCCGGCGCATCCGAGGACTTCATGATCAGCCGGGTCTTGCCGGCGTCGAGCTCGGCGACGCCGAACGGTGCGCCGGCCCAGCCCACGTCAACCTGTCCGCTCATGGTGGCGGTCATCGTCGCGGCGGCATTGCCGGCCGGCACAGGCCTGAAGTCGATGTTGTAATGTCTCTGCAGCGCGAGCACACCCGCATGGGTGGAGGAGCCGTTGTTGGAATAGGCGACGGTCTTACCCGCGAGGTCCTGCGGACCGCGGATGGACGAGTCGGCCGGCACGTACCAGAAGACCTGGGCGCCGCCGGTATAAGAGCCGCCGATGATGCGCACCGGCGCGCCTTTGGCAAATACGCCGATCGCGCCGAGAAAGCCGGAGGCGATGCCGACCTGCGCGCTGTTCGAGATCACCGCTTGCTGGGTCTCGCCGCCGCCATCGGTATAGAAAATATCCAGCGCGAGGTTGTGGCGCCTGAACATGCCGGCCTTGTCGCCGACCTCGGTGACGAAGGTTTCGCCAATGCCGCGGCCGCCCACCGCGACCTTGAGCTCGTCCGCCGCGCGACACGCGTCGAAAGCGGCAAAGGTTGCGACTGCCGCAAGCGATGCAATCGCCAGGCTTGCACGCCGCATGTATCCTCCCGAGCGGACGCCCTTGGCTGCAAGAGCTAACATCCGCTCCATCGCCGGTGCAATGCACGAGGACATCGCGATCCCACGCGATTGAACGGCGCCTTGCGATTTGTCATGGTCCGCACGGGAGGCACGCGCCATGGCGGAAGAACGATCGCTTGCCGGCCGCATCGCCGTCGTGACCGGAGCGGCGAACGGGATGGGGCGCGTCATGGCACGCGCGCTCGCGGGTGCCGGCGCCAAGGTAGCAGCCGTCGACCTCGATGCAGCCGGGCTCGATCGGCTCGCGGCCGAACCGGTCTTTGCCGGAGAATGTCTCAACGCCATTGGCGATGTGTCCAAGACCGCGGACTGCCGGCAGACAATCGAACGGGTGCTCGAGCGCTTCGGCGCGCTCGACATCCTGATCAACTGCGCCGGGATCAGCATGTCCACCGCGGCCGGACCGCGGGACGCCCGGATCAAATTCTTCGAAGCGGATCCGGAAGGCTGGCGACGCATTGTCGCGGTCAACGCAGTCGGCGCGTTCCTGATGGCGCGCTTCGCCGCCCGACCGATGATCGAGCGGGGTTGGGGACGCATTATCACCGTGACGACGAGCTTCGATACGATGTTGGCGGCGGGACTTTCCGCCTACGGTGCGTCGAAGGCGGCGCTGGAGGCAAGTTGCGCGAGCTTCGCAAAGGACCTCGAAGGAACCGGCGTGACCGTCAACATCCTGGTGCCGGGCGGGCCGACTGACACGCCGGGGTTCTTTCCGCCCGGCATGCCGCGCCCTCCCACCCTGCTCGACCCCGAGATCATGCGCGCACCGGTGGTGTGGCTCGCCTCGCCGCAATCCGACGGCATCACCGGCTCCCGCTTTATCGCCCGCGACTGGGACCCCAGCCTGCCGCCGGCAGAAGCGGCGGCGCGGGTGCGCGCCCCGGCTGCATGGCCGGCGCTCGCGCAAGCGGCGGCGGGGGCGCGCGGTCATGCGATGTAACTCTCCGGCAGAGTTCCTTAGATCACGCGCGCGGCCGCCGCATCCAGCGCCAGCCCAGCGAACAGGATCAGCCCGGCGTCACGGTTTGATTTGAATACCGCCAGGCAGTTGACGGGATCGTCGACGTCGAGCCGTGCGATCTGCCACGCAAGATGCAGCGCGAAGGCGAGCAGGCCGAGCGCGAAGATCAGCCCCGCACCCGCGCTGAAGCCGGCGAACGCGATCAGCGCCACGGCGAGCGCGTAGAACAGCGCGAGCATCGGCTTGGTGCGCTCGCGGAAGAGCAGCGCCGTCGACTTGATGCCGATGAGTGCATCGTCCTCGCGATCCTGATGGGCGTAGATGGTGTCGTAGCCGATCACCCAGGAGATCGCGCCGGCGTAAAGCAAGAGGGCGGGCGGATCGAGCCGTGCGAACGTCGCGGGCCATCCCATCAGCGCGCCCCAGGAGAAGGCGAGCCCAAGCACGATCTGCGGCCAGTAGGTGATGCGCTTCATGAAGGGATAAACGACGACGACGGCGAGCGAGGCGAGTCCGACATAGATCGTGAAGCGGTTGAACTGCAGCAGAACCGTGAGCCCGATCATCGCCTGCAGCACGAGAAAGGCGGCGGCAGCGGCGACCGTCACCTGTCCCGATGGAATCGGTCGCGACCGCGTGCGCTCGACGCGGGTATCGAGATCGCGATCGACGATGTCGTTCCAGGTGCAGCCCGCCCCGCGCATGGCGAAGGCGCCGACGAGGAACAGGACCAAGTGCCAGAGGTTGACGCCCTCGCGCGCGTGAACCGCCGCCAGGCCGACGGACCACCAGCAGGGCATGAGCAGAAGCCAAGAGCCAATCGGCCGGTCGAGGCGCGCCAGCCGCAGATAAGGCCGCGCCCACGACGGGGCGAGGCTATCGACCCAATTATCGGTCGAATCGGCGACGCGGCCCGCGCCGCGGTTCATCGCGTCGTCAGCGGACTGCCGGTGAGCGTATCGAAGGTCGACTGCCCCTTCTTGGTCGCCGACGAGGGGTCCGGCACCGTCGGCGTGGCGCCGAGCGCATCACTCAGGCTGGGGCCTGCCGGGCGGGGCCCTTGCGCCGCGGCGTCGCACACCTTCTTGCCCACGTCCGAGGCCTTGCTATGTCCGTCCTTGACTTGCTTGAGCACGTCCGGGGGGACGCCGCAGGTCGCGCTGTTCTCTTGCAAGCTCTTGATCATCTTGGTCTCGGCCGACAGGAAGGCCTTGAACAGCTTGCACAATTCTTCAGGCGGCGCCTTCTTCTGGCCGGCGGTCTGGAGCGCCTGGCCGTGTTTGCCGACCTCCTCGCGGGTGGCCAAAAGTTGCTGGCAGCCAGGGGGCGGCTGGGGCGGCGAGAATGCGCTTCCCGGCATCCCTCCGCCAGGTGCCGGTGACATCCCGGGCGAGCCGGGCATGCCCGGCATACCGCCAAACTGCGCCGCCGCCGGCCATAACGGCAGGACGGCTAGCGCCAATGCCAATGGGAGAGCTCGGCTGAGCCTCATAACGGTGTGTCCCCCGGGCCGCGCGACTCGACGCCGCCCGATCCTGCGGCCCAACGTATTAACAGCGCTTCGAATTCGGCGATAAGACGGCAACCCGGGCGCGCGGAAGGCCCTGTGGACCCCCCACGGGCCAAAGTTGCCGAGTGGAAAAGTCCTCCAATTTCCCCCGTCGCGCTGTGATTTTGCTCCAAACTAGCCGGCGCCGGCCCCCTTCCTCAGCCCCGACGGCTTGCGCCCCATGTCCCGCTCCTCTCCCCGCACCCCTCGCCTTTATGTCGATGCCGCGCTCGAGGACGGTGCGAGCGTCGCCCTGTCGCCCGCGCAAGCGCATTACCTCGGCAACGTCTTGCGGCTGAAAACCGGCGATGGCGTGCTGGTTTTCAACGGCCGCGACGGCGAATGGCGAGGGGTGCTCGCGGGGGCGGGCACGCGCCGGCTCACGCTGGCGCTCGCCGAGCGCACCCGTGCGCAGGAAGGCGCGCGCGATCTGCACTACCTGTTTGCGCCGCTCAAACACGCGCGCCTCGACTACATGGCGCAGAAGGCGGTCGAGATGGGGGCGTCGCGCCTGCAGCCGGTGCTCACCCGGCACGGCCAAGTCGCGCGCGTGAGCCTCGAACGCATGCGCGCAAATACCATCGAGGCCGCGGAACAGTGTGGCATCATGACGCTCCCGGAGATCCGCCCTCCGCTTTCCCTGCAACAGGCGATCGCCGCCCTCGAGCCCGAGCGCGTGCTCGTGTTCTGCGACGAGGCGGCGGAGGTGAAAGACCCGATTGCCGCGCTGGCGCAGGCACGACGGGGGGCTCAAAAGGAGCCGCTTGCGCTTGCCGTGCTCATCGGTCCGGAGGGCGGGTTTGCTGCGGAGGAGCGCGACGCGCTGCTGGGCGTGCCGAACGCGGTGCGGCTCTCGCTGGGGCCGCGCGTGTTGCGGGCCGACACGGCGGCGGTCGCCGCGCTCGCGCTGGTGGGGGCGGTGCTTGGCGACTGGCGCTAGTGTCCCCATTCGGATCTCATGTCTCTCCCCAATTCGGACGCTCGCGCCAAGCCCGCCTGCCATGCCTAAACCATTGCATCTGCGGCGTTAAGCGCGTCCGCGCTTTGGCATCGAACTGACCGCCCAAGCGTGCTAAAGCGCCGCCGCCACCGGCTCATCCGGTCGCGAGCGCACCATGACGAGTGCAGGAGTCATCTCGACGAGCCCCGTGCCCGATGCGCGGGCGCACGCGCTGATCGCCGCCTTCGAGCGGGCGGGCTATGCGCGCGTGGCGCCCGCGATTCTCCAGCCGGCGGAGCCGTTCCTCGACCTTTCCGGCGAGGACATCCGCAAGCGCATGTATCTGACGAGCGATCCGCAGGGACGCGAATTGTGCCTGCGCCCCGACCTCACCATTCCGGTGTCGTGCGATTATCTCGCCTCGCCCGCCGCCGGCAAGCCGCGCGGCTTTTGTTATCTCGGTCCGGTGTTTCGTCACCGCGGCGAGAGCGGCGGCGAATTCCTGCAGGCCGGCATCGAATCCTTCGGCCGCGAGGACACCGCGGCGGCGGACGCCGAGATGCTCGCGCTCGGGCTCGATGCGACGGCGCACTATGGTCTTGCCGCGCCCGCGATCCGCATGGGCGACGTCGGATTGTTTGCCGCACTGGTGGCGGCGCTCGATCTGGCGCCCGCATGGAAGCGGCGCCTGATCAAGGATTTCAATCACAAGACGTCGCTGGCGCACGATCTCGACCGGCTTACCGTGGGCGGGTCGAATGCACGGCCGGAATATCAAGGCGTACTCGCCGCACTGGCCGGCGCCGACCCCAAGGGCGCGCATGCGCTGGTCACCGATCTTCTCTCGATTGCGGGGATCACCGCGGTTGGCGGACGTTCGGTGAGCGAAATCGCCGACCATTTCCTCGAGCAGGCGGCGCTCGGGGCGCAGGCCTCGCTGCCGCGGCAGACCCGCGCGGTGATCGAACAGTTCCTCGCCATCGCCGGCGATCCTGAGAGCGCCGCCACCAAGCTCCACGCATTTGCGCGCGACGCCAACATCGCGCTCAAGTCCGCGCTCGAGCTGTTCGAGAGCCGCATCCAGCGCCTCGCCGCGCGCGGCGTCGCGCTGCCTCGTATCCATTTTTCCACCGCCTTCGGCCGCGGCCTCGATTACTACACCGGCTTTGTTTTCGAGCTGCACGATCCGCGCGCGCAAACGGACGGTCCGCTGGTGGCAGGCGGCCGCTACGACCAGCTGCTCACGCGGCTCGGCAGCGCCCGCGCGATTTCCGCGGTCGGATTCGCGGTCTGGATCGAGCGTCTGGCGGCACGGAGCACGCCGTGAGCGCGCACCTCGTAATCGCGGTGCCGGCGAAAGGACGCCTACAGGCGAACGCGGAAGCTTTCTTTGCGCGCGCCGGGCTCGAGCTCGTCAAGCCGCGCGGGGCGCGCGACTACCGCGGCACCATCGCCGACCTCGCCGGCGTCGAGGTGGCGTATCTCTCGGCGGCTGAGATTGTCGATCTCCTGGCGCAGGGCGCGGTGCATCTCGGCATCACCGGCGAAGATTTGGTGCGCGAGAAAGTACCCGACGCGGAGCGGCGCGTGGTGCTCGTCGAAGGCCTCGGCTTCGGCCACGCCAATGTGGCGGTCGCCGTGCCGCAAGCGTGGATCGACGTGCACAGCATGGCCGATCTCGACGACATCGCCATCGCGTTCCGTCTCAAGCACGAGCGCAAGATGCGCGTGGCGACCAAATACGTGAATCTCACGCGCGACTTCTTTTCCCGGCACGGCGTCACCGACTATCGGATCGTGGAGAGCTCGGGCGCCACCGAGGCGGCGCCCGCGGCCGGCACCGCCGAGCTCATCGTCGACATCACCACCACGGGCGCGACGCTTGCCGCCAACGCGCTCAAGGTCATCGACGACGGCGTGATCCTGCGCTCGCAGGCGAATTTGGTCGCGGCGCGCGCCGCCAGCTGGGGGACGGCCGAGCGCGCGATCGCGCGCGGGGTGCTCGACCGCATCGCGGCGCAGGCGCGGGCGCGCGCGTTTCGCGAGGTGCGCACCCGCTTCGCTCGGTCCGACGGGGCAATCATTACCGAAGCCAAGCAGCGTTTCGGCGTCGAGACTCCGTTCGGTGGAGCGACCTCCTCGGGCATGCTCACGCTGCACTGCCCGCCCAAGCACGTGCACGAGCTCGCGACGTTGCTGCGGGAACGCGGCGCCGAGACGGTCGTGGTCGCAGACCTCGGCTACGTCTTCTCCAGCGCCGATTCGCTTTACGCCAAGCTCGAGGCCGGCCTCGCGCGGCCGCGATGATTGATCCGCCGTAAGCTCATTCCCCCTTGATGTTCGCCGCCTTGATGATCGGCCACCACTTCTCGATCTCGGCGCGGTGGTGAGCGAACAGCGACTGCGGGGTCTGCTGCTCGCGCGCGGGAATTTCCTGGCCGAGCTGCGCGAGCCGCTCGCGCACCCCGGGGTCGGCCAGAGTTTCGACGAGGGCCGCATTGAGCTTGTCGTTGATCGCTTTCGGCGTGCCTTTGGGCGTCCAAATCCCGTGCCAGATGGCAATGTGCAGTCCCGGCACGCCAGCCTCGTCCACGGTGGGAATGTCGGGCGCGGCCGCCAGGCGAACCTTGTCCGTGACGGCATAGGCCTTGATCGTGCCCGCGCGCACCTGCGGCAGTGAGTTGGCGGCCTGGTCGATCATCAGATCGACCTGCCCGGCCACCAAGTCCTGCATCGCCGGGCCGGCGCCGCGATACGGCACGAACTGGAATCGGGCGCCTGTGATGTTTTGGAAATAGATGCCGCTGAGATGCGAGCCGCTGCCATAGCCGGCGGTGCCCTGCGTGGCGGTTGAGGAATTCGCTTTCAACCAGGCGATGAGTCCCTGCAGATCCCGCGCCGGCACCGCCTTCTTTGCCACAATGATCTGCGGGTTGGTGGCAATCATCGCCACCGGCTCGAAGTCCGTCAGCACGTCGTAGGCGAGCGTGTAGATCGCGCCGTTGACGACATGCGTGCCCCAATGGCCGATGGAAATCGTGTAGCCGTCCGGTGCCGCGCGCGCGACCTTGCCGACGCCAATGGTGCCGGCGGCGCCGGTCACGTTCTCGACGATGACCATTTGACCGAGCGGCGCGCGCATCCGCTCGGCCACGATGCGCGCAATCGTATCGGTCGGCCCGCCCGCGGAATACGGCACCACCATGGAGATCGGGCGCGATGGATAGGTCTGCGCCTCGGCGCGCGCGGCGCCTGCCAACGCGGCAATCACGAGGACGGTGCAACGCAGCTTGCTCATGACGACCTCCATTGAAACTCCATCACAGCGCGGCGAAGTTGATCGGCCGGGAGCGGTCGAGCGTGCGATCGCTCGGCGGCAGCGGGTATTTGAGGCCGGTGGCGCAGTTGAACAGCACGGCGCGCGCATCGCGGCCGATGCGTCCGTCGGCGAGCCCTTGCTTGAGCGCGGCGTAGGTGGCAGCGCCCTCCGGACACAGCAAGAGCCCTTCCGCGCGAGCCACCTCGTCGACCGCCGCGGTGATGGCTTCGTCCTTGACCGCGATTGCGAATCCGCCGCTCTCGCGCACCGCGCGCAGGATGAGAAAATCGCCGATCGCCTGCGGCACACGAATGCCCGCCGCGACGGTATGCGCATCTTCCCAGCGCGGCGCATGCTCCTCGCCCGCCTCGTAGGCGCGCACGATGGGCGCGCAGCCCGCCGCCTGCACCGCCACCATGCGCGGGCGCTTGGCGCCGATGAAGCCGATCGCTTCGAGCTCGGCGAACGCCTTCCACATGCCGATGAGCCCGGTGCCGCCGCCGGTGGGATAGAGGATCACGTCCGGCAGCTGCCAGCCCAGCTGCTCGGCAAGCTCGAGCCCCATCGTCTTCTTGCCCTCGATCCGATACGGCTCCTTCAGCGTGGAGGTGTCGAACCAGCCGGCCTTCGCCGCGCCCTCGGCGACGATCTTGCCGCAGTCGTCGATCAGCCCGTTGACGCGATAGACGCGCGCGCCCTGGAGCGCGATCTCGCGGACATTCACCTCCGGCGTATCCGCGGGACAAAACACGGTGGTCTTGATGCCCGCGCGGCTGGCGTAGGCGGACAGCGCCGCGCCGGCGTTGCCGTTGGTCGGCATGGCCATATGCGCCACACCAAGCGCCTTCGCCATCGATACCGCCAGCGCGATGCCACGCGCCTTGAACGAGCCGGTCGGCAGCCGGCTTTCGTCCTTCACCAGGATCTCGCCCGCGTGCAGCCCTTTGGCGAGCCGCGGCAGCGCCAGGAGCGGCGTGACCGGCTCGCCGAGGCTGACGATATCGCGGGCGCGACGCACGGGCAGGAGCTCGCGGTAGCGCCACAGATCGCTTGGCCGGCGCGCCAACGCCTCCTTGCTCAGGGCCTTTTTGACGCCGTCGAGATCGTAGCGGACGATGAGCGGCTTGCGCTCGCGCGAGAGATTGTGCAGTTCGTCGGCCGGGTAGCGGACGCCGGTCGCCGAACATTCGAGATGCGTGACGAATGTGGGGCGTTCGTCGGTCAGATTTTCGTCGTCGCGCATACGCCGCCTCCGATCCCGCCGCTTATTCCGCGCGGCCCGCGCAATGCGCGCGCCGCGGCATGTCTTTTTCTTCGTTCATTCGGTCGACCGCTTCGCCTGCCCTGCGCGGGAGCCGAATACGACGAAATGCGAAAGCGAGAAATTGACCACGAAGCTCGCCGCGATCGCCAAGAGCTTCGCCGCCGGAACCGGGACCCAGCGCGACGCCAGCACCAGCACCGCCGTGTTGGTAACGACGCCGGCGACGCCGGAGGCCACGAACGCGCCATAGGCGCGCCAGCGCAGCTGCCTGCCGGATTCGGCGGCGAAGGTGATGTAGCAGTTCATCACATAGGAGCCGGAAACGGCGACCAGCCAGGCGAGCAGGTTGGCGGGAACCAGCGGCAGGTTGAGAAGGTAATAGCCGGCAAGGAATATCCCATAATCGATGGTCGTGTTGACCACGCCGACGAGCGCGAAGCTTGCCGCCTTGAGCATGACCGCGCGCTCGCGCCACGCCTGTGCGAGGCGACGTTGCAGGTGCTCGAGCGGCGCGGAGACCCTCATGGCGGGCTCCCGCTTAGCACGTCCCGCCGGCCGCGCCGAGGCTCCCCCGCGGCAACGCAGGCACCCGCGCGACAGCCGCCGATGCTTGGGCTATAACCGCCGGAGCGGCGAAGACTTTTAAAGGCGGTCATGGCTGCAGATGCGACGAGCCTCCTCGGCAGCGCGGCTGCGCGCTCACGCGGCTGGGTGGATGCCGGCCTGTCGATCGTGGTTCCCTTGTTCAACGAGGCGACCAATCTCACCGCGTTGCACGCACGCATCCTCGAGGTCGCCCGCGCGCTGAAGACGGGACGCGCCCTTGCGACCGAAGTGGTTTACGTCGATGACGGCAGCCGCGACGGCACGCTCGCCGCCGCGCTTAAGCTTCCCGCCGACGGGCTCGATATCCAGATCATCTCGTTGTCGCGCAACTTCGGCAAAGAGGCCGCGCTTCTCGCCGGCCTCGACCACGCGCGGCTCGGCGCCGTCCTGTTCATGGACGGCGACGGCCAGCATCCGCCGGCGCTGGTGGAAAAGCTCGTCGCCTATTGGCTCGACGACGGCTACGACGTGGTCTACACCGCGAAAGCACACCGCGCCAGCGAACCGTGGCTGCGCCGGTTCGGAGTGAAGACGTTCTACGCGCTGATCAATTGGGGCGCACGGCAAAGAATTCCCGCCGACGCCGGCGACTTCCGGCTGCTCTCGCCGCGCGCGGCGGCGGCGCTCAAACAGCTGCCGGAGCGCAACCGGTTCTTCAAGGGTCTCGCGAGCTGGATCGGATTCCGCCAGATCCGCGTCGACTACGAACCGGCCGAGCGCATCCACGGGCGCACGAGCTGGAATCTCTATTCGCTGATCGGACTCTCGATCGAGGGCCTCACCTCGTTCTCGGTCGCGCCGCTGCGGCTGGCGAGCCTGCTCGGGCTTCTGCTCGCCGCCGCCGCCTTCATCTTCGGCGTGCAGATCCTGATCGAAACCTTCGTGTTCGGCGAGTCGGTCCCGGGCTATCCCTCGGTCGTGGTCGGCCTGATGGTCCTGGGCGGCGTGCAGCTCATCATGATCGGCATCATGGGCGAATATATCGGCAAGATCCTGTCTGAGATCAAAGCACGCCCGGTCTATTTCGTGGCCGAGCACACGCTCAAGACGGCCGAGAGCGCAGGCGCCGCCGGCGATCCGCCGGCGCGCTCGGCCGCGGAATGAGCCAAGCCGCGCGCCGCATCTGGCTGTGCGCCGACGACTTCGGCATTTCGCCCGCGGTCAATACCGCGATCCGCGAGCTCGTGGTGCAGGGCAGGCTCAATGCCACCTCCGCGCTGGTGGCGGCGCCGAGCTTCCACCGCGGGGAAGCGGCCGCGCTCGATATGCTCAATGCCCGCGAGCGGCGCGTGGCGATCGGTCTTCACCTTGCGTTCACCGCGCCGCTTCGCCCACTGAGCAAGGGCTTCAAGACGCTGCGCGAGGGCGCTTTCCCGCCGCTCGCGACGACCGCGCGCCTCGCGCTGACATATCGCTTCGACCATGCAGCGCTCGTTGGTGAAATTACCGCTCAGATGCAAAGGTTTCTCGACACGTTCGGCCGCGCACCCGATTTCGTCGACGGTCATCACCACGTGCATGTGTTGCCGCAGATCAGCGACGCCGTGCTCGAGGTCATTCCAGGCGCCGCGCCGAATGCATGGCTGCGCCAATGCGGGCGAGCGGCGCCGCTCGCACAACGCTTTTCCGACCCCAAGGGGCTGCTGCTCGATCTGTTCAGCTACCGATTTCGGCGGCGGGCCGCGGCGCGAGGATTGCGCACGAATCCGGCCTTCGCCGGCACCTATGCGTTCGATGCGAGCGCGAACTTCGCCGCGCTGTTCCCGCGCTTCCTCGATTCCTTGCCCGACGGCAGCGTGGTCATGTGCCATCCCGGCTTTGTCGATGCGGAACTTGAGCGGCTCGATCCGCTGACGACGCTCAGGGAAAAGGAATATGCTTTTTTCGCCAGCGACGCTTTTCCGGTGGTGCTCGCGAACCACGGCGTAGCGCTGGCGTGACCGTTGGACCAAGCATCCTACTGGCGGGACAAGGAAAACGAGCTTCGAGCTTTTTCGTGTCCAGCGGTCATTCCCGTTGCACCGAGCGTTGCTTACATGAATGCCGTCGCCAGGGAGCAAGGAGACGACCATGACCCCGGAGGAACGCAATCTCGTTATCGAATTGTTCGACCGCCTGGCGACGCTGGAAGATGCGCCACGCGATCCCGACGCAGAACGGCTGATCCGGGATGGCTTACGCCAAGCCCCCAACGCGCCATACGCGCTGGTGCAGACCGTGCTGGTGCAGGATGAAGCGCTCAAGCGGGCGGACGCCCGCATCCGCGAACTCGAGAGCGCCGCGCCAAGCGATGCGGAGCCGCGCGACACGAGCTTTCTCGGCGGGATGCGCGACAGCCTTTTCGGCAAACGCGAGGGTCGCGGCTCCGTGCCCTCGGTACGGCCTGCCGACGCGGCGGCGATGTCGCCCGCCTGGCAAACTGGAACGCAACCGCAGCCGATGCAGGCACCGCAGCCCATGCCGGGCATGGCGGCGGGAGCGCCGATGCCATCCGGCGGCTCGTTTCTCGGCAACGCAGCCGCGGCGGCGGCCGGCGTGATCGGCGGCTCGATGCTGCTGAGCGGCATTCGCTCGATGATGGGCTCCTCGCACGGTGCGCAAGCCGCCGCCTTGGATCCGGCCTCTGGGACGAGCGGAGCATCCCCCTGGGGCGGCAGCGGCAGCGGCGAGCTTTCCCGCGAGGCCGGCGTCAACGACATCGGCCGCGCAGCGCCCTCTGCCGACAACAGCACCGGGCGCGGCTACGGCGCGCTCGACGACAGCGACACTGACGATGGTCAAGACGATCAAGGCGGGGATGACTTGGACGACGACGGTTTTGACGACGGCGGCGGCGACGACCAGGCGTAAGCGCAGCCGACCGTTGTAACCGGCTCGCTGGCTAAAGTACGCGCGACCCGGCCTAGTGCCCGGTTTTCGAAGTTCGTTATACAGCGCGGCACACTCGAGTACGAACTTCGAAAACCAAAGGGCACTAGCAAC
>Ga0066652_100001421_pt1 | contig 12445 bp, 12 predicted proteins | sample GraSoiAngelo_101_FD_71413 | JGI IMG/M metagenome (GOLD analysis project Ga0066652, IMG submission 71413) | Grasslands soil microbial communities from the Angelo Coastal Reserve, California, USA - 14_0903_02_30cm | ecosystem: Environmental > Terrestrial > Soil > Grasslands | place: USA...
GATGGATCGCGGTCCGGCGCGACGAGGGACGCCGCCGGCTCCGGGTGCTGCTCGTGGTGCTCGCGGTCGTCGTCGTCGGCGCGGTCGCGTGGGTCGCGCTGGCGTCGCCGCTGCTCGACGTCGACGACGTGGTCGTCCGCGGCACCGCGCACACCACGCCGGAACAGGTGATGAACGCGGCACAGATCGCGCGGGGCGACGCGATGGTCTGGGTCGACGACGGCGCGGCCGCGGCGCGCGTGGAGGCGCTGCCCTGGGTCCGCCGCGCGCACGTCGTGCGCGACTGGCCGGGCACCGTGCGGATCACGGTGACGGAACGCACGGCCGCGGCATGGGTGCAGTCGGGCACCGGCGCCGCCATCGTCGACGGCACCGGCCGGGTTCTCGACCGCGTCGCCGCCGCGCCCGTCGACCTCCCGCAGGTCGCCGACGTCGCGCGGGTCCCGCCCGTTGGCGCGGCCATCTCTCCCGCCCTCGGCGCGCACGTCGCCGGGCGTCTGCTCGGCGATGCCCGCACCGCCACGCGCGCCATCGCGGTCACCGACCGCGGTGTGAGCTTGTCGCTGCAGTCCGGCGTCGAGATCCGTCTCGGTGGGCCCGGCGCGGTGATGACGAAGGTGCGTGCCGCAGTCGCGGTCCTCGGCGCCCTCGACGGCGAAGCGGTGTCGTACGTCGACGTCGCGGTGCCGTCGAATCCCGTCGCCGGTTGACGCGCACGCGTGCGTGACCGCAGGGGTGTTGACCGCCGAATGTTGCCAGAGTAAAGTATCAACCGTCACCACAGCTTGACATAACTCTCAACCTGAAGTGGAGGATGAGAGTTTCAGGTCGAGGTGGCTCCAATCGCAGCTCGCGCAAGGATCGCGGTCTGCGCGAACGCCCGGTTGGGCGCTCGACGATTCCGGGAGACGAGGACACATGCTGGGCGAGCCGCAGAACTATCTCGCGCTGATCAAGGTGGTGGGTGTCGGCGGAGGCGGTTGCAACGCCGTCAACCGGATGATCGACGCCGGCCTGAAGGGCGTCGAGTTCATCGCCGTCAACACCGACGCGCAGTCGCTGCTCGGCAGCGACGCCGACGTGAAGCTCGACATCGGGCGCGAGATCACGCGCGGCCTCGGCGCCGGCTCCGACCCCGAGATCGGTCGGCAGGCCGCCGAGGACCACCGCGACGAGGTCGAAGAGGTGCTCAAGGGCGCCGACATGGTGTTCATCACCCTGGGCGAGGGCGGTGGCACCGGCACCGGCGGTGGCCCGGTCGTCGCCGAAGTGGCGAAGGCCGCGGGCGCGCTGACCATCGGCATCTGCACCCGCCCGTTCGGGTTCGAGGGACGCCGGCGCGCGGTGCAGGCCGAGAACGGCATCCAGAAGATGCGCGAGAAGGTCGACACCCTGATCGTCATCCCGAACGACCGCCTGCTCACCGTGTCCGACGAGCGCACGTCGATGCTCAACGCGTTCAAGACCTGCGACGAGGTGCTCCTCCAGGGTGTCCAGGGGATCACCGACCTCATCAACACGCCGGGCCTCATCAACGTCGACTTCGCCGACGTGCGGATGATCATGAGCAACGCGGGCAGCGCGCTCATGGGCATCGGCTACGGCTCGGGCGACGGGCGCGCGGTGAACGCGGCACGAGCCGCGATCTCGAGTCCGATGCTCGAGGCGAGTGTCGAGGGTGCCCGCGGGATGCTCCTCAACGTGTCGGGTCCCTCCGACCTCGGCCTGTTCGAGGTCAACGAGGCCGCCGAGATCGTGGCCAAGGCGGCACACGCCGACGCCAACATCATCTTCGGTGCTGTGATCGACGACGGCCTCGGCGACGAGGTTCGCATCACCGTGATCGCGGCCGGCTTCGACCGGTACGAGGGCGAACGCCGTCCGGCGCGCGGGTTGACGTCGCTCGGCCTCGACGACGACCTCGGCCTCGAGGACGGCATCGACTTCTCGATGGGGACCTCGTCGACGGAGGACGAGAGCGACGACGAGTTCGACGTGCCGGAGTTCCTCCGCTGAACTGGTCGGGGTGATCGACCGCTCCTCGGGCTCCGCACGCGTCGTCTTCACCGATCGGCACGGAGGCGTGTCGCGCGCGCCGTACGAGTCGGCCAACCTGGCGCATCACGTCGGCGACGACCACGCCGCCGTCATGGAGAACCGCCGCCGGGTCGCGGAGCGTGTCGCGCTCGCGCCGCCGGCGCGCTGGGTCGAGGTCAGCCAGGTCCACGGCCCTGACGTCGTCAGCGTCGACGCGCCCGACGTCGGAGGGCACGCCGACGCCGACGCGATCGTCACCGCGTGTCGCGACGTTCCGCTCGCCATCTTCACCGCCGACTGCGCGCCCGTCGCGCTGGTCGCCGACGGCGCGGTCGGGGCAGTGCACGCGGGATGGGGCGGGTTGCACAAGGGTGTCGTCGAGCGCGCGGTCGACGAGCTGCGACGCCTCGCGACCGGCCCGATCTCCGCGGTGATCGGTCCGTGCATCCACCCCGAGCGGTACGAGTTCGGCGCCGACCTCCTCGACCGCATGGTGGCGCACTTCGGCCCCGCAGTCGCCGGGCGTACCGCAGAGGGGGCGGTCGCGTTCGACATCCCCGCCGCGGTGCGCATCGCGCTCGCGCGTGCCGGTGTCGACGAGGTCGACGACGTCGGTGTGTGCACCGCGGCGTCGAACGACTACTTCTCGTACCGCCGCGATGGCGTGACCGGCCGTCAAGTGATGCTCGTGGTCCGCGCATGAGTGAGTCGCCCGGTCTCGAGCGCTCGGTTGCCGACGTGCGCGCGCGAATTGCAGCCGCAGCAGCCCGCGCCGGGCGGGACCCCGCCGCGGTCACGCTCATCGGCGCTGCGAAGACCGTCGACGCTGCCCGCGTGCGCGACGCGGTGGCGGCCGGCGTGGTCGACGTCGGCGAGAACCGCGCGCAGGAACTGCTCGAGAAGGCGCCCGCCGTGCCGGGCGCGCGCTGGCACTTCATCGGCCGGTTGCAACGGAACAAGGTGCGCGCGCTCGCGCCCTGGGTGACCCTCTGGCACTCGGTCGACCGCGACTCGGCCGGTGCGGAGATCGCCCGACGGGCCCCCGGTGCCCGGGTGCTCGTCGAGGTGAACCTCGCGCGGGAGCCTCAGAAGGGCGGGTGCCAACCTGATGCCGTCGCGGGGCTCGTCGAGCGGCTGCACGGCGCCGGGCTCCGGGTCGAGGGCCTCATGACCGTGCCCCCCCTCGGAGGTGACCCGCGCCGGTGGTTCGCGGCGCTGCGCGACCTCGCGGGTGAGGTCGGCGTGCGCGAGCTGTCGATGGGAATGACCGACGACTTCGAGGTCGCGGTGGAGGAGGGAGCCACCATGGTGCGGGTCGGGCGGGCGCTCTTCGGGGATCGGCCCGTCCGCACCGGCCCGGAAGTGCGACGGTAGGCTCCTCGCGAGGAGGCGGACGCAGATGGCTTCGTTGTGGCGCCGGACCATGGTGTACCTGGGGCTCCAGGACGACGACGAACTCGACTACGGCGGGGACTACGAGCCCTACGGCGACTACGCCGAGCCGCCGCGCGAGGGTGACCAGGGGACCGGCCGCCCCCAGGGCGCCGACCACGACCGCCGCGGCGCGCCGCCCGAGCGCCCGGGCCCGCCCCGCAGCGACTCCGGCACCGTCCGCGCCAGCCGTGAGCCCGAGGCCGACTCCGACCCGTGGCGACCCATGGCGCCCGGCGAGCCCGGTGCCACCGCGCCCCGGCCGTCGGTCGTGCGCACCATCGGGCCCACCACCGCGGCGCGGGTCCACGTGGTCGAGCCCACCGGCTTCGGCGACGCGCCGGAGGTCGGCGACCGCCTCAAGGCGAACCAACCGGTGATCCTCAACCTGCAGGGTCTGCCGCGGGAGCTCCAGCGCCGCCTGATCGATTTCGCGAGCGGCCTCGCCTACGCGGTCGGCGGCAAGATGACGCGGGTCAACGAGCAGGTCTTCCTGCTCACGCCCACCGACGTCGAGGTCTCCCAGGAGGAGAAGGAGCGGCTGCAGGCGCGTGGCCTGTACCAAGCCTGACCGTGCGCGACGTCATCGCGTGGATCCTCACCATCTATCTCGTGATCCTGGGAGGTCGCGCCGTTTTGTCCTGGTTTCCGCTGCGCCAGGGCACGTTCATGGCCTCGCTGTACACCCTGTGCATCGACCTGACCGAGCCGGTCCTGCGGCCGGTACGCCGCGTGATCCCGCCCGCGGGCATGCTCGACACCTCCTTCATCGTGGTGTTCTTCGTGCTCGTGATCGCCCGTTCGGCCCTCGCCTCGGGCTGAAAATCCGCCCGGCCCATTCCCAGAACCGGACCGGGGCCATCGCTACCATGGCCCGATGGACGTCACCCCCCAAGAGCTCCGCGGCACCGAGATCAAGGAAGCGTGGCGTGGTTTCAATCGCGACGAGGTCGACGACCTCCTCGAACGCGCCGCGTCGACAATCGAGCACCTGACGCGCCAGGTCCAGGAGCTCGAGAGCCGGCTTTCGTCGGCACCGTCCCCCGCGGCGGCCGCTTCGGCCGCGCCGCTGCCCGGCAACCGCGACGACGCCGAGATGCTCCAGCGCACGCTGCTGCTCGCCCAGCGCGCAGCCGACGACGCGGTGAACGACGCGCAGGCTCGTGCGCGTCAGCTCGTCGAGGAGTCGGAGGCGCGTGCGCAGTCGCTCGTCAGCGAAGCGGAGTCCACCGCACGCCGGATCGCCGAGAGCGAGCGGCGCCGCCTCGACGACGAGATACGCGAGCTCGCGTCGCGCCGTGATCGGCTCACCTCCGACGCCGACTCACTCGAGGCGTACGTGTCGGGCTACCGCGACCGGTTGCGCGAAGCGATCGAGGCCGATCTCGCCCGGCTCGACAGCAGCACCGTCGAACCTCCGGCGCCGCGGCCCGAGCTCCACGAGGTCGAGCTGCCCGCCCCTCGCGCCGACGCGCCGACTGCGGAACCCGAGCGCGGTCACGTCGCCTGGGAGCCCACCCGTTCGAACTCGAATGATTCGAGCTCCGATGCACTCGCGCCGCCACTCGGTGCACCGGCGCGCGCGCAGGACGACGAATGGCCGCCCGCGACCGACTCCGCCCGGTTGTCGACGGCGGCCGCGGCGCGCGACGACAGGCCGTCGCAGTCGGCGGCCGTCGGCGCGGAGATCCCGTCGTCGTGGCTGTCCGACATCGAAGATGCGCCGCCCGCCGGCGACTCCGACGCGCCGGCGCCATGGGAGCACGCCACCGCGGAGCACCAGCCGTTCGCGGCCGACACGGCGATCGAGGCTCACCCCGTCGACACCGCCGACGACGACCTCGACGACGACGCCTTCTTCGCGTCCCTCCGGGAGGCGGTCCGCGACGACACGCCGCTGAGCTCGCTCGAGGAGAGCACCGCCTTCTTCGACGACCAGACGAGCGACGGCCGCCGCAGCTTCCGCCGGCGTCGCTAGTCAGATCCGGCGAATCTCGACGAGCACGGCCTCGCCGTCGATCTTCGTCGTCGCGCTCGCCTCGTCGAGCCGCGCGTCGCCGTCCAACTCGAACTCCGCGGCGAGCGTCTCGCGCGCGATCCAGTCGCGATGGCGGTGCACCGCGGCGTGGACCCGACCGCTCGCGACCACGCGCCCGCGGATGCGGTCGGCGATCTCGAAGTCGAGCTCCTTGCGCTCCTCGTTGATCAGACGGATCAGGTCGCGTGCGATGCCCTCGGCGCGCAGCTCGTCGTCGAGCGCGGTGTCGAGCGCGACCGCGTAGCCGGCGTCCTGCGCGAGCACGAGCTCCTCGTGTGACCGCGCGCGGACTTCGACGTCGTTGGAACCGAGCTCGACAGTGGTGCCGTCGTCGAGCGCGAGCGTGTAGCTACCGCCGTCGGCGAGCGCGCGGTGCACGGTTGCGCCGTCGGCGCGCGCGAGCGCGTCCTTCGCGAGCGGCACGCGCTTGCCGATCTTCGGTCCGAGCGCGCGGAAGTTGGGCACGACGGTGTAGTCGAGCAGGCCTTCGAGGCTCGTCACCATCTCGAGCTGCTTGACGTTGAGCTCGTCGGCGACCTCGCGCGCGACCGCGTCCGAGAACGTCGCGCCGTCGGGCAACAGCACGAGCGCGCGTCGCAGTGGTTGCCGTACCTTCATCGTCGCTTCCATGCGGGCCGAGAGCCCCAGCGACACGACGGCGCGAGCGCGGACCATCTCCTCCTCGAGCGCGGCGTCGCGCGCGCCGGGGGTGAGAGTGGGCCAGTCGGCCAGGTGCACCGACTCGCCGGTGCGCGCGAGGTTGCCGTGCATCGCGTCGGCGAGGAACGGCGTCATCGGCGCGAGCAGGCGGGTGACGGTCTCGAGCGCCTCGTGCAACGTCGCGTGCGCCGACAAGTCGGGTCGCCCGTCGGCGTTCCAGAACCGCGCGCGTGAGCGTCGCACGTACCAGTTCGAGAGGTCGTCGACGAAGGCCTCGATGGCCTGCGCGGCGCGCAGCGCGTCGAACGCGTCGAGCGAAGCCGTCACCCCTTCGACCGTCGCGTGCAAGCGCGACCGCACCCAGCGGTCGAGCACGTGGGTGGCATCGTCCCGCGGTGCGTCCGCCGGTTCCCACTCGTCGAGGTTCGCGTACGTGACGAAGAACTTGTAGGTCTGCCAGAGCGTGACCAGGACGCGAGTCGTCTCGTCGATCCCCTCGCGCGACACTCGCTTCGGCGTCCACGGTGACGACGCCGACAAGAAGTTCCAGCGGAGCGCGTCGGCGCCCTGGCTCTCGAGGATCGTCCACGGGTCGACGACGGTGCCGCGCGACTTCGACATGCGCTGGCCCTCGCTGTTCAGCAACAACGCGAGGCACACGACGCTGCGGTACGGCGTGCGTCCGAAGACGAGCGTGTTCACGGCGAGCAACGAGTAGAACCAGCCGCGCGTCTGGTCGATCGCCTCGCAGATGAAGTCGGCCGGGAAGCGGCGCTCGAACACGTCTGCGTTGTCGAACGGGTAGTGGAACTGCGCCGCCGGCATCGAGCCCGAGTCGAACCACACGTCGAGGACCGCCTCCACGCGTCGCGCCCGTCCTGTCGTGCACTTGGGGCAGGCGATCACGACGCCGTCGACGTCGGGGCGGTGCAGGTCGAGATCGACGAGATCGTTTCCCGCGAGGTCGGAGAGCTCGGCCATGGACCCGATGCAGGTGTCGGCGTTGCAGTCGTCGCACCGCCACACCGGCACCGGCGTACCCCAGAACCGATCGCGCGACAGCGCCCAGTCGACGTTGTTCTCGAGCCAGTCACCGAAGCGACCGTGCTTGATGTAATCGGGGTGCCAGTCGATCGCCTCGTTCTCGCGCAGCAGATCGTCCTTGTGCGCCGTGGTGCGCGCGAACCACTCGGGTTTGGCCCAGTAGATCAGCGGCGTGCCGCACCGCCAGCAGTGCGGGTACGAGTGTGTCGAGTCGACGACCGCAAACAGCCGGCCGGACGCGGTGAGCTCGTCGATCAGCGCGGGATCGGCGTCCTTCACGAATGTGCCCGCGTACGGAGTGTCCACGAAGGAGGCCGCGGGCCCGACCGGGTTGAGCATCGGGAGGCCCTCGCGCTCGGCGACCTCGCGGTCGATCTCACCGAACGCGGGTGCGAGGTGCACGATCCCCGAGCCGTCGTCGACGGTCACGAATTCGTCGGCGACCACGCGGGACGCGTCGGGATCGTCGAGCGCGAGGTACTCGAACGGTCGCTCGTAGTGGAGCCCGACGAGCTCGTCGACTGCGATCGGCCCGACCACGTCGGCGTCGTCGCCGATCACCTCCGCGACCCGCGCGGCCGCGAGCACGACGTCGCGCGTGCCGTCGTCGCGCCGGACCCGCACGTACTCGATGTCGGGCCCGACGGCTGCCGCGACGTTCGAGACGAGCGTCCACGGTGTGGTGGTCCACACGAGCAGGTCGAAGTCGCGATCGACGACGGGGAACCGGACGTACACCGACGGTTCCGTGATGTCGCGGTACACGTCCGGTTGGCCGAGCTCGTGGCTCGACAACGCGGTGCCGCAGCGCCCGCAGTAGGGGACGACCTTGTGCCCCTCGTAGATGTCGCCGGCGTCCCAGATCTGCTTGAACTGCCACCAGACGCTCTCGATGTAGTCGTTGGTGAGGGTCCAGTACGCGTCGGCGGTGTCGAGCCACATCCCGATACGAGTCGTGAGCGCCGACCAGTCCTCCACGTAGCGAAAGACCGATTCGCGACAGCGCTGGTTGAACGCGGCGATGCCGAAGTCGTAGATCTGGTGCTTGTTCGTGAAGCCGAGCTCCTTCTCGACCTCGATCTCGACCGGGAGACCATGGCAGTCCCAGCCCGCCTTGCGCGCGACGTACCGGCCCCGCATCGTGTGGTAGCGCGGGTACACGTCCTTGAACGTGCGCGCCCACGCGTGGTGGATGCCGGGACGGCCGTTCGCAGTGGGCGGCCCCTCGTAGAAGACCCACTCCGGGGCTCCTTCACGGCGGCGCAGGCTCTCGGCGAAGACGTCGTCGTCGCGCCAGCGCCCGAGCACCTCTTCTTCGAGCGCGACCAGGTCGAAGGCGGGCACGGGATCGAACGGCACCCGTGTACTTTACGGGCACCCCTGGATCCCCGAGGACGTGAATGGCGCGCTGGAGCGGCTGCTACGACATCGAGCGCGACGACTCGATCGTGTTGCACGTGCACGTGCAGCCGCGCGCGGGTCGCACCGCGGTCGTCGGGCGGCACGGCGACGCGGTGAAGCTGCGCGTGGCGGCGCCACCCGTCGACGACCGCGCCAACGACGCGGTGCGCGAGCTGCTCGCGGAGCTCTTCGACATCGCTCCCACCGCGGTGACGCTCGTCTCGGGTGCGACGTCGCGCGTGAAGCGGGTCCGCCTCGTCGGCGTGGAACTCGACGCGCTCGACGCCCGCCTCGACGCCGCGGTCGACGACACCGGCGGTCCCCGAGCAGCCCGCCACTCCTGACTTCCGGTCGCCTGCTCTGCGCGTGCGACAGCCGTCGGAGCGACTGCCGCGAATATGCCTGCGACTACACTCCGGCGCTCGCTCCCACGGGCTCGTGAGGAAATTGATGTCCAAGGCCGAACCGACCACCAAGAAAGCCGCGAACCGCGCCGCGGGCAGCAAGAAGGCCGACGCGTCGAACAAGGCGGGCGCGAAGCAGGCCCCGTCCGCGCCTGTGAAGAAGACCGGCGCGCCGGCGAAGGCCGCCGCGCTCAAGAAGGAGGTGGCGAAGCAGCCCGCCAAGCCGGCCAAACCGCCAACCGCGAAGCCGGCGACCGCGAACAGGGCGCCGGCGAAGAAGGAGCCCGCGAAGAAGGAGCCGGTGACCGGGAAGAAGGAGCCGGCGAAGCAGCCCCCAGTCAAGGCCGCCGCGAAAGCGGCACCGGCGAAGCCGGCACCAGCACGGCCGGCAACCGCGAAGCCGGCAACCGCGAAGCCGGCAACCGCGAAGAAGGAGCCGGCGAAACCGTCCGCCGCCAAGGTCGCCGCCAAGACTGCACCGGCGAAGGCGCAGCCCGTGAAGGCGGAACCGGTGAAGAAGGCGGTGCGCAAGACCACCGTGATCTGCCCGCTCTCGGGCTTCGAGGTGAAGCCCGACAAGCCGAACCTCTCGCCGCGCACGATCGACCGCCTGCGTACCAAGCTCCTCGAGGAGCGAGCCCGGCACCTGAACCAGGCGGACGCGCTGCAGGCCGAAGCCGCGCAGCTCGCGCTCGATCGTGAGGAAGGCGACACGCAGTTCGACGAGGAAGGCGGCGAAGGCGACACGATCAGCGTCGAGCGTGAGCGCGACCTGATGTTGTCGGCGTCGGCGCGCCAGATCGTCGAGGAGATCGACGCCGCCCTCGAGCGCATCAAGAACAAGACCTACGGCCTGTGCGCCCCGGCGGGCCGCCGCATCTCCGTCGAGCGGCTCGAGGCGCTGCCCTATGCGGACACGTGCGTCGACTGCAAGGCGCGTGCCGAGCGACGCCGGTAACGAGCCGGCGGGCCGCGACACTCGCACCCGCCTCGCGACGGGGATCGTCGTCGCCGTCGTCGCGGTCGACCTCGCAACGAAGATCTGGGCGGTGGCGGAGCTCAGCGACGGCCCGGTCCATCTCATCGGCCACACCGTGGGCTTCCAGCTCGCGCGCAACACGGGGGGCGCCTTCAGCCTGTTCCAGGCATTCACGCCGCTGCTCGCAGTCATCGCGGGCTGCGTCGCCTACGTCCTCGTGCGCACGGTGCGCCGCACGGCCGACACGCTGCTCGTCGTCGCGCTGTCGCTCGTGCTCGGCGGCGCGATCGGGAACCTCATCGACCGCGTCTTCCGCTCGCCGGGGTTCCTGCGCGGCGCGGTCATCGACTTCGTGGACATCGGCCGCTGGCCGACGTTCAACGTCGCTGATTCCGCCATCACGATCGGCGCCGTGCTCGTGGTGGTGTGGTCCATGCGCAGCACCGCGCGCGAGCGGCACGCCTGACTGGCGACGGCAGCGCGGTGGACGAGGAGTTCTCGGTACCGGCAACGCTCGCGGGGGAGCGGATCGACCGCGCGGTCGCGTTGCTGACGGGCTGGACGAGACGCGACATCCAGGGGCTCGTCGCGAACGGATCGGTGCTCGTCGACGGCGCGCGAGTCACGAAGAGCCGCCGGCTCGAGGCCGGTGAGGTCATCGAGGTCCTTGCCGAGCCCGCGCCGTCGGGACCGCCTGAGCCCGAACCCGACGTTCCGGTCACCGTGCGGTACGAGGACGACGACGTCGTCGTCGTCGCGAAGCCGGCGGGACTCGTCGTCCATCCCGGCGCCGGACATGCGCACGGCACACTCGTCAACGGCCTGCTCGCGCGCTACCCCGAGCTCGTCGGCGTGGGCGAGCCCGCGCGTCCGGGCATCGTGCACCGGCTCGACCGCGACACGAGCGGGTTGCTCCTCGTTGCGCGATCGACGCGCGCGTACGACGCGCTCGTCGCGCGCCTGGCCGCCCACGACATCGAACGGCGCTACCTCGCGCTCGTGTGGGGTCGCCTCGACGCGCCGCGTGGCGTCATCGACGCGCCGATCGGGCGCTCGCTGCGGCGTCCGACCCGCATGAGCGTGCGCGAAGGCGGTCGGTACGCGCGCACCGCGTACGAGGTGCGCGCCGAGTACGCAGAACCGATCGTGTCGCTCGTCGAGTGCACGCTGGAGACGGGCCGGACCCACCAGATCCGGGTGCACCTCCAGGCCATCGGGCACCCGGTCGTCGGCGACGACGCGTACGGCGGGGTGCGGCCCGGCCTGACGCTCGGGCGGCCGTTCCTGCACGCCACCGCGCTCGGGTTCCCGCACCCCGTCACGGGGGAGATGGTGGAGGTCGTCGAGCCGCTGCCACCCGAGCTCGACAACGCCCTGCAACGCCTCGCCTGAGCCGGCGTCCCGCACGTCCGCGAATCCGTCAAGGCCCGATCGGTCAAGGCCCAATCCGTCAAGGCCCAATCCGTCAAGGCCCAATCCGTCAAGGTAGGCGGCTTCCGTGCCGACGCTTCACCGGGAGCTGCCATGCGAGTACTCATCGTCGAGGACGACGACGCCATCGCGACCCCGCTCACCAAGGGGCTCGAGCGCGAGGGCTTCGACGTCGACCGGGTCGGGACGGGACAGGACGCGCTCGAGCGCGTCCTCGCGGCGCGCTTCGATGCCGTGCTCCTCGACCTCGGGCTGCCCGACCGCGACGGGTTCGACGTCTGCCGTGATCTCCGGACGCAGTCGAGCGTGCCGATCATCGTCGTCACCGCGCGTTCCGAGGAAGTCGACCGGGTCGTCGGGCTCGAGCTGGGCGCCGACGACTACATCGTGAAGCCGTTCGGCTTCCGCGAGCTCGTCGCGCGCATCCGGGTCGTCGCGCGCCGCCGTCCCGCGCAGTTCGCGCCGAGCGGCGCCACCACCATCGGTGACCTCGTCGTCGATCGCCGCACGCGGCGTGTGGCCGTCGACGGCGACGAGATCGCGCTGACCCCGAAGGAGTTCGACCTGCTCGCGTTCCTCGCCGAGGACGCCGGCGCGGTGTGCACGCGCCAGCAGGTCCTCGAAGAAGTGTGGGACCCGCACTGGTACGGCCCGACGAAGACGCTCGACGTCCACGTCGCGTCGCTGCGCAAGAAACTCGGCGATCCGCGATGGATCGAGACCGTGCGCGGCGTCGGCTTCCGCTTGCGGGTGCCCAGTGAAATCGCGCGATGAAGCGACGGCTGCTCTACAGCTATCTCTCGATCACCGCGTTCGTGTTCCTCGTCGTCGCCGTCCCCTTCGGCGTCTCGTCTGCGAACGCGGTGGAACGCCGCCTCGCGAGTGACATGCAGCACGACGCCTTCTCGCTCGCGATCCGCACCCAGGAGGTCGTGGAAACGGTCGAATCGAGCAGCGCGTCACGCGCCGAGTTGCAGACGATCGTGGACGAGTACCACGCGGACGCGGGGGGAAGTGTCG